>JGI24158J21664_10007011_pt1 | contig 14920 bp, 4 predicted proteins | sample Ectturendosymbi3_FD_21664 | JGI IMG/M metagenome (IMG submission 21664) | reverse complement strand
GCACTATGCACTTGTAATTGGAAGAAGTCCAACCCAACAGCTAGACCAAGTCTTCAGGTCACGATGAAGACTGGAAGCCAGCGCTTCTCAACAATAGCCGGTTTGTTTAAGATATTTTTTCAAAATGGGTCCCCGCACGTATAGAGGGCCACGCGCAAGTGCCGACCGAGTTAACGTTTAAAGCCTTTTATACATACTAAAAGGATTAAACCACTACTGAAACGCAAAGTGAACAATGAAACGTTTTTCACATCACTGAGATCATATTATTAGATTGATTATTATAGCCTGCGTTATATGCAGTATATATACTATTTTTAGTAAAAGGTGGGGATACTATACGAAATTTTAACATACATAAATGTTTACATCTGTAAAGTATGTATGCCGCAATCACATCCTTTAATTTTTTCGCTTGATCCTCTGGAACAGGGGGTCCCCAACCTTTTTACAATGTCGTACCTCTTGGGCACCCCGTATTTTCAACGCGTACCATTTCTTCCAGAACAATTGATTTGATCGAATCTTGGTTTACTCAGAAGAATAATACCCATTAAAATAGAAATAAAAGGCCACAACTAAATTTGTTGAGATTTTTTATTTGTCTACCTTCCAATTGGTCGATGCGTGGCGTAAATTTGTTAACAACGCATCGAAAGTCATAATGTTGCGATGCAATAAGAATAGCAGGGCACTGGAAAATGTATTTATTAGAAACAAAGCCCGATACGTAAACTGGAAAGTTGTGGATTCAGGTTTTTGCGAAAAAATGGAAGTTACTCGCGTACCACCTGGAAGACCTTCATGTATCACTAGTGGTACGCATACCACAGGTTGGGAACCCCTACCCTGGAATGAGTAAATTATTAAAACGTCATGCGCTGAGCTTACCGGAGATTAAAAACCAACAGGGAAGGAAATTTGAAGAAACATGTCGGGTTCATATATTCCTATCTAAAGAAAGCAAAAAATAGAAAAAGTAATGATAAGAAAGGTGGCGACAAGCAGAAAAAGCAAGACTCACAATCGACAATGAAAAACAAGACACATTTCAGTTTGTGATTGCTTCATTGTGATTTTCGAGATGCTTTGTTAATCTCTATATCTTTGAATAAGCACGAAACATGATCTTCTTTCATTATAAATTTTTGTAAGGAAATGTGAGGGGTGGAAAGGGCGGCACTTTTGTGGTCGGCCCCGGGCGGCACTTGGCCTCGCTACGCCACTGAATAGGTAACAAACGTATTTGGAGGAGCACTTTATTGTTAAATCATAATATTTAAATTGTAATTCGTGATCATGCGCTATTTTCGCATTTTCGATCTCCTTTAATGTTGAAAAATTGCAGGTAGGTTTTTTGTGCTGCCAGGATCTCTGTTCAAATTAAAATATTGTTTTTTGCTCCCGCACTAGTTTGCACCCAGTAGACTATGCCTGGTGACAGAAACAGCATAACCTACTCATATGTTCACATTGTGCTAGCTTTCCGTTTGCCTGGGGTTACTGGAGGCTGCTATTTAAGCATTTTTATTTTTATGCTAAGTGCTTAACCGTTGCTGGGGTTTCACAGCCAATTTCGAATTTCCCTAACGTTGCGAGGGAAATTCGAAATTCACAAGAGACTCAAAGTTATTAGGTGTCGTTTAGGTAGTCCTAGCAAAAGTGGCTAGGCCCACCCGCATCTGGTGGCGAGCCTGGCCCAACCCTTCGTAATAAAGTTGAAGTTACATTCCTGCTCAGGCCCCACGGGAGGGGGGTGCAACCGATGCGCCGCTCCGGTGCCCACAAGAGTCTAGGGGACCCCATGAACCTTAATGTTCAAAATGGAAAAGAGCAATTATGCACAAAGTTTTTATTCTTATAACTTTATTCATACAATCTTGTGCAAATTAAAGGGATAAAATTGTGGTTTTAATCGATATACAATGTATCACCATTTCCTTTGATGTGTGGTTGGGATTATCTCAATTGCTGCTGTTTCATTATTAGCCCAACGCACTATGTAATGCGTAACATGACGGAATGGTCGAAAAATATTTTTATGACGTTACAGAGAACTTTAATCAACTCGGTAGTGTTATAGAATGAAGCCAGTTCTTTTGTATGTAGTTGAGAGCAGGGGTGGATATTAGGGAAGGTGAACAAGGCTGTCGTCTCGGGGTCCCCTTTTTTCAGAGATGACGCGGGGCCCCTCTTTGAGGCTTTCGCACTTACTTTTTGCATTTTTTTGTTTAAAAGCTGATGAACAACTCTGGAGCCGCAAGCTCTGAAGTAAGTCGTATGTTTTTCAAAATAAAGCATAAAAATGTGCCAGAGGCCCTATAACAACTTTAATGTGTAGATAAAGAATAATGTAAAACCAAATAACTTCAAACAATTAACAATGTGAAATGGACTTTCACGCTGAAGCAAATTTCCAGACAAAATGAAAATTTAAATTGCTTTCGGCAAGTAAAATTTTTATGTAGCATGTGTAAAATATAGGGCCCTTGTTTGATGTAACGTGAACAAACATAGGGGAAATGCGCCCTTTTTCAAGACCATATATTGTGCAAATGACATATCACAAATTGTACAATGTTTTGGGGCAGCTTTCTTCGATTTTGACTCGGGCCCTAAAGTCTAATACCCACCCCTGGTTGAGAGTTGTGCATGTTGGCATTTCTGTGATTTTTAACGGCAGATGTCACACCTAGGAAGCAGAGTTGCATTGTTANGCTTTCGTAACACTGAAATTACACCCAAACAGCCATTGCAAAAGGTATGCTAAGAAGACGAGTTTTGATTTATAGAAGGATTTGGTGCATGCTGAGTGTGCATAAGTTCAAGTACAGTGTGACGCTGCCCACGGGAGGCTGGTAGAAAAGCCAAGAATGTGCAAAAAATAGCCAAAATATTGGACTGTGGAAAACCAGAAAAAGTGCTGTTTTCAGATGAAAGTCATTTATTGTTCCAGGAAAACACAGAAGATTTATTAGGAGCAGGAATCGTGAGCAGTTAAGTCCTGCCCATTGCGATGAGATAGTAAAGGAACCCAAAAAGATGTTCTGGGGCAGTTTCAGTTTTTCAGTAGTAGCTTCACTTATGCCAATTGAGGTATGATGAATTTATACAAATACATTGATGTAATTGGGAGAAAAGCCATTCCAGATATGCGAAAGGCATTTCCTGATAGTGAAGGAATATTCCAATAGGATATTGACCCGTATCTTTCATCTGAAAAAGTGAAGACGATTTTAAGTAAGCAAAATTAAATGTGATAGATTGGCCTGGAAACTCGCCAGATTTTAACCCCATTGAGAATTTGTGGTCAATAAGAGAATCCCGGTTACAAAAATTCGATTGCGCCACCATGACCAAGCTAATAGAGGCCATCATTCAAGTGTGGCATCCAGGGTTGCGGAGTCGGAGGTGAAATGTCTGACTCCAACTCCGACCTTTCCACAATTTCCACTCCAACTCCGACCTTTCCAAAATTTCCGACTCCGACTCCTTAACATAAATTGAATGAAGTTTGGCGGCCAGGAATTTGTAGCAACTAACACTCAGTGGAAATCGTGGTAGACAGCATGAATTCTCTGTTTCACCAAAAGTTTCATAAGAAATTGTACCGATTCAACAGGAATTCCCAACTAAGGAGTGTGATGTGAAAGTGATCCAATTGGACTTCCGGAGTCGGAGTCGGACAAAATATCCGACTCCGACCCCTAGTGTTATTAGAATCCCACTCCACCAAAAAGCCACTGATGCCTTGGCACTCTGCAATCTTGAAGTGGCATCAAAATCAAGTAAAATTTTTAAATCAAGTAAAATTTTCAAAAATTGTTAGAATCAACGACAATGCGAGTACCGAAATTATTCGTGTCCTATTACTATATTAAGTTCAAAGAAGTATTAAATTTGCTTTGCTAGTGAGAATTACTATAGTATACTATTAATGTTAAATTTGATGTATAATTGTGAAATTCGCAAAGCAACTGTGTGTTATGTACATTATTTGAGATCAGCCTGAGACCTTTTGAAATTTAGTAATAACATTGGTAAATGTTTATGATGAAAAATACCAAATAAAGCATATCATTTTCTAGTCATAGTATTGAAAAGCTAATGAAGCTCTTAATTAGTTAAAATGTATCAGGGGGCCCAAAAGAGCTCTCGCGCCAGAACATTTTATTCCTCTCAAGGGCCCTATTCCTGCTGCATTCCTTTCAAGATTATTTAAGTTGGCAGACGAAGTCTCGTATCTACAATTAAAACAATAGCATCATTGATTAAATATATCCTGACAATAGTCTCTTGCATCTGACAGATTCACCACTCGCAGTATCGTTTGCAGAAATTATCTCACAGCAAATATATTCAACTGAAGTTTCAAAAATTTTGATAAACGATTTGATGAAATTTCTAAAACAAGACGAAAAGTTAGTTAACCTGCCTGATTTACTCGTAGCCTATATATCTGACACAATAAAGCCATGATTGGACCAGCTGAATGCGGAACTGGGTGTTTGTATTAGGCTATGAATTTTTACTTTGTCCCGATCGTTCGGTCAGAATTTTGATTAAAAGCAGGCCCGCAACCAGCTTGGGAAACCGGAGGGGGCGAAGAGTTTTCTGGGAGCCCAAATGTTTAAACTATGTCCAACACATTTTTCCAAAGGGCAGACAAACTTTTAGTGTGGGCTTTGCACCCTTAGTCACGGGCCTGATTAAGACTAATAAGCTCTCATTTTCGGAAATGTTGCAAAAAGAACATATCTGTGACCGTTTGCGAAAAAGTTGTACCACGGTTGAATAAGCGCGATGACGCCATCGATTGAAAGTTCATGAAAACTTCCCCCCCTAAATGAAGAGCTGGTTGCGCCCCTGGCAGGTATCAATCAAGTTTAAATCTGAAAGATGTGTAGGTTGGGAAGTGCTGGTGGTGGAATTGTCGTGAACCCAAATTGTGAGAGATTTCCGCGCAACATGTAGTTTGTGGTGAAAATTTTCTTTGCAGCAAGAGATGTTAAGATAAAAGATTTTGTTGGGGTGAGAGCTATAGCCTGGAAAATTGAATGTGACAAAATGGAAAGATTCGAGTTTGTCGATAGAAACCGCGTCAAAATTTTCTGGCTTATGACTGCACTCCGGTCATACTATGGGAACCAGGCCTTATGTGATTAAAATAATTTCTGCAGAAATATGATTACGTTTCATACAGATTAAATCGAGCAGACAATCTCCTGGCTTGAATAGATTNGATAAGCTTTATGATTAGACTCCGAAAGGACTTGACCAGTCATTTGACTCGAAAAACATTTGAAGGTCTTGGACTCACAGAGTTTTTTATTTAATCGGCTAGAGACTCAAATGTATGACTAGAGTTTGGTGTGCTTGTGCAGTTTGACAGCGATTTTACCTAAATACGAGTTAAGTAGGTAGATTTAGTCATGCATTATTGTGACTTAAATCACGAAGTAACAAATATGTGATAAAAAGAACAAAACACCAAAGGATAGAAAAATCATATGCATGCTAACAAATTAAAATGACAAAAACAGTTGAGGACTTAGGATTTCTGGGAATTGGTGAGCTACATATTTGGAAACAAAAGGATAGCGAAAGATCTTGTAGGTCAGTGGCTCCCAACCAGCGGTGCTCACACTCCCCGTGGGTACGAGAAGCCTCCGTCTTTGTTATAGGAAATTGATTTGTTTATTACTCTCCTGCGGATTATTGTGTTCTTTGACAAAGGATTATAGACAAAAAGACGAGGTTCCTTGAAACGTATGTGTCACGTTAATTATTCACGTAAACATTAACTGCAACGTAATCTTCTTATTTAGGAGCATACTCCTTCAGTTTAGATAAAATGTCAGATGATGGAGAGCTGAAAGAAGATCTTATAGAAAATCGTGCTCTTGAATTACAATTGGAGAGTAAAGCTTTTGAAGAGTATCGGTGCTCGGCTGTCGTTATATTTCCAACGCTTTGTGAAACTGCACTAGCTGTGCTCTTTCCATTTGTGACAACATGCACATGCGAGTCAGCATTTAGAGAACTGTATTGTCAATTAAGACGAAATCTAGAAATTGGTTGAATGCACAGGCAGACTGCCTGTTGCTATCAGCAACAAATTCCAAGTTTTGAAAAACTCATAAACAAGAAACAGGAACAAAAGAGTCATTGAACTGAAATACATTAGCGAACGTTTGGAAGTCAGCCTTCTGATTTTTATTTTGTACATATTTGAAGCAAGTGATTTATTTTTGTAGAGTATACTCAAATGTTAATTTGTACCATCCTTTCTTGTTCATATGTTTGATTTTCTTTACATATTAAAATTTTTGATTGTTTTATAAACGTTTGGAAGCTAGTTCTTGATCATAAATTGTAAGAGGTGTGAGATCAGCAAATTTTTTTTAGGGGAGCAAGAGTAAAAAAGGTTGGGAACCCCCGTTATAGGGCATCTACTTAGCCATCCCTATTGTTGGTACAAATCAACACTGAATTGAAGACGTTTCAAGTGACAAGAAAAATTGAAGTGACAGAATGAAATAATTTCAACAACAGATAGAAGTTCAGTAATTCGTCTCCACAAAGGTCAAACGCAGTCAAAACAATCAGCAAAAATTTTAATGGGAAATTGATATCCACAAGTGTATGCATCCTCAGTCATATACTTCACGTGAAATGAATATCTGGGCACAAATTATATTTTCTGTGACAAATTACTAGAATATAGATATGTGAGAGTCCGAATCATCGCAAACTATGAATGAGGAGCGCAGTCAGCGGATTTCTCCTAAGCTTGCAGCAAACCTTGAGCTTATTGCTACACAGCTGTTGGCAGCAACATCACAGAAACAAAGACAGAGGGTGAAAAGCACGCAGGGAGGGTGGGTTGACCGCTTGAAAGGTGTAAAACACTACAGAAAGAAGTGGAATATATGCGAAATTACAAAAAATGGAGCAAACAATCGAATAAAGCATCAGTGGCATATGGGCAAGAGAACAAGACATTTTTGCATGGTTTTCAAAATGAAAAGACCACATTTTCAGGAAGTTCAGACTAATGTTTGGGACGAAAATACAATAAACAAAGTCGACCCAGAGATGTTTTCATTCTGGTTAAATGGTATTTTTGCAAAGAAGCCTTGTTTGATAATTGTGAACTGATTAAATCTTACACACATAATTGGTAAAGTGTTCAGGCTGTCCAAAATTTTCAAAAGATGACATAAATTTGGCAACTGATAAGTTAAATAAATCAGGAATTTTAAAAATTCGGCACTTAAAATAAAGAGTATCCATTGTAGTTTTGTGATAATTAAAGGCTCCTATAGCATTATTCTGCAATCTAATTGGAGGAAATAAAGTAGTTAGGGTTGCACTGTTTCTATAAACCCACACTTTTGAGCGCTTATAGTCGACTCATTTGGTCAAATCATCGGCAACTGACTTTCAGTGCCCTCAAACATTTGTCTAAAAATGTGTGTGGTGAAAGTGAAGAGACGCATACGCATTAATAATAATTTAAAACAACATCGTCGTTCAGAGCAAAATGGCATGTTAGAAAAAAGCTATGGTTGCTGAAAAAAATGTTACAGCGGAGGTTAAGTATAATAAAATTGACAGTTGGTGGCAATAGCTCCGTCCTGAATTGCAATTGCTGTCGCCAATAACTGGGTCTGGGTGACTGCTGAAAGCGGAAAAGTGAAAGTGTACTGATGCTATAAGCGCGCCAGTTGTAAGTACTGCTGCTGTCTGCCAGTGATGAGTCCAACGGCGAAACTGGAGGAGCGGGCCAAAAGAAAACATCCTCCCTCTATAAACGGCGCCCTTTTAAGCAAATGCAATGCTTTTCGATTTCACCCTTTCCATCACACACTACATGCCGTAAATGTTATTGCCTTGACGGCGCCCCTCTTTTCCGACTGGACTCCCAAAATCCAAATGTTGATGCGCAACACTTGTCTGCGCTGAACAAGCCCACAGAAGCGCTACCTGAAGCGAAAGTACCACATTGCTTTTCTGAGTGCTACGTAAATCGGTTAACTAAGCATTTGAAGTTTAGGTCTGCCATTCGTTATCGTTAACACATTTTGAGAGACCGCAACTATTTCATCTGAATACCGAGATAGTCATAAAGCGAGGGTTTAGTGTATTTTCGTGCTGGTTAGGCAGAGAGGTTCTGCAGTTTTTTGAGAAACTGTTCGAAAGAGAGACCGTTTCGCCCCCTCAAAACGCCTTCAAAAAAAACACTTGCGTATAAAGACAATATGACTCCTAAAAACGTTGTTAAAAGCAGTGAAAAGTATTTGACTCCTATGAAAAATTATTTGTTTAGCAAACTTTTTTTCGTGGCAAAAAATATCTCAAGCGCTGAAATATCTGCCGCTAAATTTTCGGTATCCTTAACTTGCGTTGCATACAATCAAGAAATGAACAACGAAGTTTCGAACAGAAGGGATTTAGAATGTAGCAAGCTTTTTATCTGCTTATAAAGCCAAAGGAAACGGTCATTGAGTGAATCAAGGGAACGTGTAGAGCGCAAACGTCTGAGGACGAAGCATAACAACATTTCACAAATTTCCGCATTTCGACAGCAAACGTCCAGTACTTTCAACGCAGTTCTTTTACCTTTACACAAAACATGACACTTTAAATCAGCTATGTCCAACCCGGGGGCCGCATGCGGCCCAGATTAAGGTTTTCGCTGTAGTAAAAGCAACCTACATACTGACAACTTGTCCTTATTTTGATAATCTTGAATTTCATATTTTTATTGCAGGTGGTCCTCAGTGCCACTTTATCACGTCTGTTACCATTGCAGTTAGGATTCCAACGCTTTCAGGAGAATAGCTTTAGCTAAATTTAGTTTTCGAAGATCACAGTAGGCCATTCAATGTGCGGCCCTCATTAATATGTTATTCAATGTGCGGCTCTGGTTAAGACAGTGGCATAATTTTGGCCTAGTAAGCCATTTCGGTTGGAAATAGCTGCTTCAAATGGATATTATACAATAATTTTCCTTGGATTAATTATCGCTTTTTTGCCATATCTTGCCAACCACTAACGCTAGATGGCCAATCAAGGGCTCAAACGATGCGGATTTTCTCCTAGTTTATTTGAAACAGAAAAACAAACAAATTGCCATTTGAATTTTTGTCAGGTGCTAATGACGTCATCAAAATTTCCGGATCTCACACAATCGTGACAACACACCAAAATGAAGTTCAAACCCAAAAGTCCCCGGAATTTTTAAACCAAGTTAGGAAACTCTCTGCGTTTTCAGAGGGTTTGAACAACACTAGCTCAGGGTACGGCAACCTACGGCACGCGTGCCACACATGGCACGCAAAGCAATTTCTAATGGCACGCAGAAGCTCCATGTTTTACATATCGATTTTGTTATGATTCACACAGAAGGTATATTGACCTTCACTTGTATAAAAATGCGTATGTTGTTGCCACACTGAATGATTTGAAACGTTTAAGACGGCGCGCAGTTAGTAAAAGGTTGCTGATCCCTGCTAGCTCTATCGGTCGACAAGTTATGAGTGGACGAGCTACTGTAGTGACTTTGCGGTCCGTAAAGGGTTGTGTATGTCTTGTCCTGAACACAATTGGGAAGATGAGTGAAGCTTGAGTGGTGGCCTTTCAAAGTAGTGAATATACTTGCGACAAAACTGTGGTTGTTATGGATAAAGCTTCGGACTTGCTCCTTGCAGTTTTCATAACTAAATTTTGAGTCGGCAATTCAGAAATCTGAGGAAATCAACGCTAGTTTGTCGAAAACATGTAGATATGTTTAACTGTAATGTACATTCTTCTGATTCGTTTCTCAATCGAGGCCAATACAGTGCAACCACTGCCGCACAGAGAGGCTGGTGCTAATTTGGACATGGACATTGCGGAATCTGTCCCGTCGCCACGAGGGGGCTTTGGTGCGCTTATACGCCCCAAACAAAGTACCAAGCCAAGACCCCCCAAATCGAAATATGAAACACTATAGTATAAATCATTGGAGGTTTCATCAACTTTTCAATATCAAGCCCCCCCTACGAACGTAAATTCCCCCTAATGAAGACTTCCTGGCGACGGTTCTGTGCGGAATCTCGAAGGAACATTTGAGGTAAAAATCTGTTCATTTTCAACATCTTCGCTCTGACAATCAGCAGCGACGGCAACGCTGAACGTTTAGTCCGGTTTTGTCCAACATAACATCCAAGTAGTTCTCGGTTACGCAGTTGGTGTTCTATGTTAACTTTCTTGTTTGCATGCCCATGCGAACAACTAACGTAGCAATTGTTGACTGCAATCAAATGGCAAGTGGTATAGCATCATTTCTATTTTTCTTTGATGCATTTGCTTCACTTCGCAGTTATTACGCAATGAAATGATTAGCTCGGGCCAAAGGTGGTGCATTGCTTTGGTGAATGCTTGCGAAGGAGTTGCGTGTTTAGTTCCATTCAGCAAATTCCGTTATTAATTTGGGTTCACTTGGAGGGTATCTTTTCAAGAAAATCTTAATCTGCTGTGAGAATCACCGTGGGTCTTGTGTCTATGCAATTCAAGGCATTATTATTTGAAGGTGCCGTTTTTCTGATTTTGCAAAAAAAAAGATCTTAAACAGCGTTGATTTTAAAGCAGACAAATCAACAAGCTTTACGCCTATTGAGTTTTTTTAGGCCTGCCTCACGATTGTATGACAGGGTCGAATTCTTGAAACAAACGTTATTTCAACTGCCTCTTCGTCATGAACCCCACAGAACACACGGGTGCCTTGCAACCCACCACCTGACGTTTGTCACGTGAAGTTATTCAAATGTTGTCAATTGCAGGAACACCGTTAGTCCGTGACTTGTTCTTTCACCATTGTCTCCGTACAACCACGAAAAGCGGTTCAGGAAACCAGCTGTGTTCTTCTTTAAGAATAGTTAGGCAAAGAAACAGAGAGGTTACCCAACCTCCAGGAAATGAAAGTACATGCGTTTCGGCCTTGCACAAGTCACTCTATAAAATTGTAAGCTTCCAGGACTGTTTACCGATAAAACAACAGTTTTAACAAAAAATGCATGCATTCCGTAGCAAAGTTTATTTACACAAAAATATTACTTTACATTGATCAAAATCAAAGTACAATTCAAGCACATTATGTTGTTTTCGACCACATTTACGCCAACGCACCGCCGTTGCATTTCAAATGCAGAAAAACGGAAGCATTAGCAAAAACGCTCGTTATGCGAAAAACAATAATCCCATAAATGTTTGAAGAAATGTGCGGTGGAGACAACGCGAAAGCGGGAAAAAGAGCGCATCAAACTATAAAATAGACCTGACATAACTGATCGACATATATACAAACAGAGTCCAAAGAAAAGTAGAATTTCATTTCAAAATTTGTACAGTTATATTTTGTTTAGCGATAGCAAGTAAGTGACAGCGACATTAACTTGACATGTTGTAGTACAAACCCTCCGGAACTCAACAGTTTGTATTGTTGGTGAAGGAGGTGGCGTGACTTAAAATTTCTACAGTTGCGAAGGTTCAAAAACACCTTGCATTCAGCAAAACTTGTGAAAATTTTTATCGCGTCGAAAACTGTTATTAAAACCTTGGTGGACAACAGCTCAACCTCAGAACACATCAATCAAAATTCCAAAAGATTTTTGTGATTTTTGTAAGTGGCTGCACACATTAGATCTGCAGAATATATAGTGACGTAGATGACTGAAGTAGACCTATATTTTAACATGACCAGAAGTCCGTTTTCGTAAACTTACTACAAGCTAAAGTAAGTGTAACCGTTTGGGATCGCGATTTATCGCAACGTTTTGAAAAACAGACATATATAATCAGCGGTTGCTGTCACAAAAGTTTGACAAAAATTGAATTCAAACAGTATTTACACATACTCTGTTGTGACAGCGATGGGTCTTTGAGTAGGACACAGAATTATGTAAATATTTCGTGATGCAGAGGTCTGACGGCAACAATTTTCAGCATAGCAGTGGTAACTTGAACGCTTTTGCCGCTTCAAGCGTCTTAACCCGGCAAATGATGTATAATCACAAAAACGATGAGAGAAAGCAAAAGGCGCCATCGAATGGCACGGCATTTGAAGAATACTGGAGCAGGTGTGATGATTTATTTTCTACCATTTCTACACAACAACGATGTGAAACGCATGTATATACAAATAAACGGAAGTACGCCAAACTAGGAACGGTAATCTACGCAATGCGGCGGCAATAGTACCCAAGAGACCTGCACTTTTCACAGAGGTGTTGGGGATGTTCCTTGCTTTGATCAGACACATCGAGGCCGTCGGGTTTCTCCAAAGGCCTCTGCTCAAAACAAAAGAAACGCTTAAACAAAAAGGAGAGAGGTTTTGCGGAAATTGCACTGAATCATTTCAAAATAAACCATTTTCAAATCTCATCCAACCTACAGAAACGTGATACGACCTACATGCAGTGCAGACGTAAACATCCTGCGGTTTTCAGTTGGGAGCATCTGATTTCAAACGATGCGCCACGCTTGTTTTACCTTTAGCAGCTGTGCTTTGCGTTCGCTACTGCACTAACTCCCGCATGTATGCATCTGGTTTATCAACTAGAAAATGTCCATGCCAGTTTCGGGTACCTAAAGTTAAAAGACAGGTCCCCGCCTGCGACCCAATTTGCGCATGCATAAACCACATAAGTAGCTAGCTTCGAATATTCCAAACACGCACAAAAGAGAGATATTTAACTGAAAAATGCAAACAATCAAGGAGCTCTGAAAACACATTGCTGGCGTATTATATTTCGTGTTAATGAAGGTCTCAGAATACAGAGCTTTACGCAAAATGTCGCTATAGACACCGTTAAAATATAAACCAAATTGATCGACCCTGAAGACGACTTCCCATCAGAACAAGCAATATTTTTTATGAAGCAGAGCACCAGGTAAAATTGTTGTCAACCCCTGCAATGTTCTTCACGTGAGTGTAGATCAGTGGTCTTCAACGTCACCGAAATCGCCGCCCACGGGGCGATTTTGTGATTTACGAGATTTGGGAGCCGATTCGGTTTCGAGAGGGGCGATTTCTGCAGGTTAAAACATACTCAAATGTTTTACTGATTCCAAAACATCAATATTTGTTACTTTGGAATGAAAGCATCTGATGCACGTTCGACTCCATGGTTCGTAACAAAAGGCTATAAAACACATATCGGACTGGTCACGCATCAGTCAAACTACTGTAACATGGTTCTGTGAAACGCTTCACTGCACCAACTATCCAAGACCACTGAGAATGTGACTGGTTGGGAGTCAAGCATTGCGGTTCTCACGAAGATTATAAGGCAACCGATCTTTTGACCTAAAACTTGAAATTTTGGCTTTAAAATTTACAAATTTTAACTTTATTTTGGCTTATAACCTTCCTGCGTTTGAAACTGCAAAATAATTCAGTCTTTGGTGTTGACGTTAACTCAGAAGCAAATTCATTCGGTATGCTTCAATCTTTTAAAGAATTTGTTTGTTTAACCTTAGCCATGATATATTTGGTAAGTACATTAAAACGTACAGTATGGTCAAACCTGGGAACATCATAAAGGTAAAGCACTATATGCATAATGGACAGAGCATTTTCCAAACTAAGTACGTACTGTAAGACCACGTTTCTTGCCTTCCCACACCTAGCCTACTTAACGCGCAATGTTCTAGTAATGGGCAATACGGTACACGTCGGAAGTCGCAACAAGCCAATTATTATTTTAGATTTGCAACTAAACTTGCAAAATCATATCAATATTAGTTGTTGTAGCTTCAATAAATATAGTATGCATTAATTAATTATATTATACCGATAGTGATCGAAAGCAACCAATAATGATATAAGCTATCGGAAAATACCCAATCGGTCAAACTCCATTTTTTCAAGAGGAAGACTTCAGCTTCTTTGAAGTTAGTAAAATTGCCCCAACAATCATAACATTGCTACCATTAAATCATCGCATCGACTTTCGCGGCGATAGCGAATTGCAAGTTGCCGTCAAGTTTGGTGCAGTTAATTTTCGTCGTGAACTGTCACAAATTCCTCTAACGGTATGTGTTATTATTAGCAAAATTGCCTTGAAACAAGTCTTCATGGCTTTCGGTAAAGCATTTCCAAACCATTGTTTCACAGGCAAAAATATGGCAGACCATTATCATGTGTTTTATAAGCTTTAGTTAGTACCTTGAATAAAACAACGTCGTCCTACTGAAAGGTGTTCTGCTGTAAAAAAACTGGAAATATGACTGTTGCAAAACAATTTACGTAGAAATTAACGGCTAGTAAAACTAGACACATCTAGCCGTAAGTTGCAAAACGTGCTTATCGTGTTTTTCAGTCACTTCGAGTGTTTTGGCATCTGTGGATATAGCTGTACTGTGTTCATCTGACTTATGACCAGGGGTGTAGTGGGGTGAGTACGCGTGGGAATGGCGTTCCTACACCTTTTTCATGTTTTGTTTAAGATTAGTTCGAAGCTCTTTCAAAATGGCTAGTTATGTTGCGTGCGTTCCCACACCTTTTTTGTTAGCGCTACATCCTTCCTTATGACGGAGTGTAACAGAACAATAGGCTAGGAAAGGTGCAACTTAGACCAGCAAGTAAGCCCAAGCACCCAATCTTGGCTAAACTAAAGACTCCAAAATATCCTTTTCGCCACCTATTGTTTGAGGCTTGCTATGAAGTCATTCTGTTGTGGAGATCACGCCGAACGTTACACTGCGTAGAAAGTTGTGGGTGAAATAGCTTTTTGCCAGCTAACTAGCATAAGCGAATGCGTTTCCACCACCCAGGAAAGTCTCAACTTTCGGGAAAAGTGAAGCTAATATTACTGGGTTTTCCCACGACGTATTTTCCTGAGCAAGGTTTCTGCCAAGTACTGCACGCGCG
>JGI24158J21664_10007007_pt1 | contig 14924 bp, 9 predicted proteins | sample Ectturendosymbi3_FD_21664 | JGI IMG/M metagenome (IMG submission 21664) | reverse complement strand
CCATCTTTGAACAAGACTGTTTGAAGTTGCCCACAATTGAATGAAGCTGTTGCAAATTGGCAAAATTTGATTTGACTGATGGACTTCACCCAAGTATTTCCAATTAAGCTAAATGTTTCTGTTTTCACCCAAGTTTGATTGAAGCTTTTCTCGTTTGCCCAGATTTAATTGAGGCTATTGGACCCTACGCAAATGCTCCTATTTTACTCAAATGTTTCTAATTTTACCCAAGACGTTATTAAAGTTTCTTTGGTTTGCCCAAATTTCATGAAGGCTGCTGGAATTGCCACATGATTCCAATTCACTCAAGGGCAGTGTTTATTTTGCCATAAGGGGCAAAAAAGAATGGCAAAAAGTCTGAGAATATTTTGCTGTATTGGCTATTATTCAGCTGCTAACTTGGTTATTATTTTGCCTCAGTTTGGAAAAAATAGACACTATCTCACTTACATGCGAATGTAGCTGTATACTTTGCCCAAATTTTGAAAATTTTTGCCCGAATAATGGCCAATTTTTCAGCACTGGGGATGCCACCTGTGGCATTCCGATTTGCCTTTTTGGACGATTCCACGAGAGCACTGGATAATTTGGTAGGAATATGCCCAAGTCACGCCCAAGTTAACAATTAAGAAACTTAGACCCTTAGGTATCGCTCGACTTCACGCTCAGCTTTAGTGTCAGACAAATTTGTATTCACTCATGGTTTTATTAATATAACGTTAAGCATTGCGTTGTCAATCTGAATTAAACACAACAGGGGTTTGTATCAATAACATAGGTTACAGCACGTAACAAAAGTTACTGCGAAGATCAGGGGTTAACACGAGTTCAGTTTCTTTCATGAGGAAGAGAGTAAACCATACTGCCGAAAATTTAATAAGTCTCAGTCTAACACAGTGCCGGTAGACTGTTTAATAAGTTTCCAGTGAGAAACTTCTTCTTAGCCAGTGGGCTAAGGTTCCTAGTAGGCAGTGGCCTAAAGTCCTGCAGTGGCTGGACTTGTTAGTAGCTCAAGCAGTGGCTCAAGACTGAAGCGAAACGGCAATTCAGCCACCGCCCGTCTGTCTGACGACCTGTTTTTTCTCGTCTCCTATTGGTTGCGTCTATCACGTGACCCTAGCGTTCACGTGTTAACCGCGTGATTACGTCATCATGCGTCGGTGTACGTCATTTTTCTTTGAATAATACTTTTCCGGAATCGCCGGTGGTTCCGTTTATGGTTTATACCGTATTCCGGAATATTTTTCCGTTGTTGCTCGTTTTTATCCGTTTGAATCGGAAAGCCATGGGCGTCGGAAGAATATTTTCCATGGGGGGACACTTGGCGATTTTTCCTAAATTTTTCCAAGGGGGGCCAAAAGTGGTGAAATTTGATTTTTCCTACTCAAACTAAGCAAAGAACCTTTATGCTAAAAATTTCAAACTCTAGGGGGGAAAGGCCCCACCTTCCGACACCCATGGTCTGAGACAGTGGTTCTCAACCTTTTTTGTCTCATTCTTTATTCAACAAAATCAAAAAAATTGATATTACCACTAACAATGTGCAGTGTGTAAGGTTGCCAGACCTCCTTGAGCGCCAAGAACTGTCCTTAAATTTGCTATCACAACGCGGTATGTCCTTGATTCTTGAAAAACATCTTGTTGTCCTTGAATATTTTCGGCGTCCTTGAAAATTCTTGAATATTTTTAAAGTTGTTCATTTAAGAAATATTCATTGCGAGGAACATTCAAGAATCAAGAATAAAAATGTAAATGAACAGAGCATTGTATGGATTTGTTCCATCTTAGAACAGGTGTGTAGTAAAAAGTAAATTATTTAAAAAAAGGTTGGGTCTTGATAATACGTTTTGTTTATTTTTCAATTTCGTACATGGTTAACAAAGCCTGACTTGCCCATACGTGATTCAAGTTTTCTGAAATTAGCCCAGCGTTCCCAGTAGCGTGCAGAGGGGGAGGTTCAAACTCTGGCATGCAGAGGGGGAGGTTCAAACGGGGCGACGGCCCCGGACATCCAAAGCAAGGCGGGCATCCCAAGAGTGAAACTGCAAAAATTGAAGTGTTGTAGCAAGATGATTTTTCCAATTGTAAGGCTACTAATACATGCTGCATGGATTTAATTTTTCGAAATTTTGTTCTTTGTTAACACTAGTTTTGCGTACTCAAACGCCAGTAATTCTCACATTACTCAATAGCAGGGACCTTTTCTCTAGGTGTGCGGTGCACACCCAATTAAATTGATGGTGACGTGACTTTGCCCAGATCAAGCTATCAAGGGAAAATCACAAAAAAAGGACTGAAAAATAATTACGGCCGTTTAATTGATTTTCTAATCCAAATTTCAAAACTGTCCCATATCAACTTGCTTGATTTAGCTGACTTTTCGATGCATCATTAGTTTCCGTTTCGATTTTGATGCGGCAACCCTGGGTGTGCGCTGACACAGCTTCACACCTGTGTTTGCAATATGTGCATCAATATCTTCACTAATTGGAAGTTCAGGCGGATTCAGTCCCGTCGCCACGGGGTGCGTTGGTGGGCTTCGCACCTCCAGACAAAGCCCCAAGGTCTCCAAATTAAAATATGAGACCCTACAAATCAGTAGAGATTTTAGCGAATTTGAATATCAAGCCTTCGTTAACCAAGGTTAATCCCCGTAATGAACAACTTCTGGCGACGGTTCTGGGCGGATTGATCATAACGGCTCATACAAACGCGTATCTGTTTTCTGTGCCCTCCGTAGTTGTACATAGGCTATAACAGCAACGTAAGTAAAGACGAGTTTTCTTGCGTACTTTATGTGCATTTTCAATTCTTGTGCAGGCTAGTTCAGCAAGTTTCAAACTGTCAACCCTGGGTGTCCGCCATCCCAGCCACATACCTTCTCTGCTCGTCTACTGTTCGACGAGACGTTCGCGCAGCCATTTTTTTAAATTTGTGTACTGCACCATCGTAGGTTTGAGTTTGTTTTACTGCACTCCTTGAATGGGCAGCCTTTTATTTTTGCAGTTGTGAACTGCTCTAACGTAGCACAGTGTGTACCACTCCCCTGTTTTAACCCGTTTCCGGATATTTTTGCAGTTATGGGCTTCTCTCTCCTCGCGTTGAGTGCTGTGTTTTGCTCCGGTCTCCTAATTTTGAGCACTGATTAATTTATGTGTATTACAGTGACACAATAACGAGTAAGGAGAGTGCGACCCCGTCTATAACGACTGAGTGCCAGAACAGCCTCATTTTGAAAGATTTCCTCCGCATTCAATCCCGATGATAGCTGCATGTTGCTCACATATGAATCGTAGACGCGTTGACTTCGAATGATGGCCAGCGCTGAAAACTCTGCTTATATAGTCAAAACGAGTGGAATTTCCCGGATGATGCAATATTGCATCACCTCCCATTAACGGAAAGTTTTGATCAAGACTTAAAATGCAAAAGGGGAGTATCCAATCTCAGACTTTTGAATTCCAGAATTCTAATAGACACCAACGAATTGAGATAAGACCATGCCGAATGACACAAGACGTACCTGTATTCTCTATCTTGCTTGACAAACTACCTGCAAAACTCACGTTTGATAACAATTTTTAGAAGTAACATGAATATCCGTTAACACNCATATACGTACACACTCTGGAAAAGATNTTTCAAGTTTTTACGTTTTTTAGAAATCTTTAAATCCTTGACTAATATTGATACTTTATGTGAGCATATATTAAACTCAAGCATTAGCAAACCNTTTACAATTGAAAATACGATCCAATTCAACTNAACTTCAAAATTATTGGGGACGTCAACTACACTTCAATACGATCATTAATAGTCAATTATTGGTAAAATCCTTTTGCTAAACAAATCATATATTATAGACATAAATCTCTAAAATTAATGTATAAAAATTCATCGACGACTGTGTTTAGTGCCCAGATTAAAGTCTTCTTAACTAGTCCAGCGACATTAAGGCTACTAAAGATGCTTTTTAATAAAAACGCTGATCCCAGAAAATTTAGGCGGGTAGTACAAAATTACTTGGTGTAAGAATTTAATGAAGCTTATCCCCTTCCTTCACATTTAATAATCGTAGTTTTCTTTCTCCTAAATTTCGATGGACCTCAAATGATGTTGAAACATCTGAGGGCCCATCGTGAGATAAAAATCCTATTAGCCTTCTTCATGGCATTACATTTACTGGATTACGACGAAGAAAGTAAGAACATTAAGGGAAGTGTCAGACTTCATATTCAAAGCATATCGGAATTTAGTTAATTAAGGTTGAGGATCTATGCTAACACTTTTGTAAGATAATCTTTCACAAGCCCACTGAGATTCATAGCCGACATCCACGTACGAGATACGGTGGAAAATTGTTGTTATTATCCAAGACTACAGTTGAGAATTCATAGATTAAAACAATAACCTTTACTAATAGTACAATACACTTGCAACTATGATATTAAGTGACATTATTCAGGAATGACGCATTTTCAAATTCCTAGCTGATGAATGCTAGTAAGTCCAGGTCAATATGATAACCACTATCTTAACTTTGGCACTGTTATCCGATCCAGCTCTCGACCAAGGACAGACGGCAGCATGTTCAATGCCAGAGAATTCGATTTTATGGTGCCAGCTTCAAAAACCCGAGTGGGAAATAGTTTAAAGTACATTGCATCCCGATTAGACCTAAGGTTATATATGAATAATCTTCTCTTTTCACATAACTAACGAAAAGAGATAGGAAAACAATATTCTGCTTGCTACACCTATTTGTTTTAGAACAATATTTTAATTGAAATCAATATTTTAATGCCATGAAATAACATGTTTTTGAAAAACGCAACGCGCCAGAGTCCTTTTATAAATTACATTTGAGAAAACGAGTACCACGACCACCTATGATATATTCGCATTAAGGAACTAGTCAATCAGAACCCTACACCAAGATCTAAGAGTATAACTGGACTCCATTGACTAAACGAAAGTTCGACCACACATATTAAAAACTTCTTGTTCAGACTAAGGAAGTGTTAGGCGCTCCTTCATGTTAGCATCCAAAACGATTGCAATTGAGCTCACCATGGTCAATATTTCCTTATTAAAGAACGATCTCATTTAGTAGCAAAAGACCATTCACATAAGAAAATTAAAATTTAATCACAAATCTATTTTACTAAAATCAGGAAATCTCTATTCATTATTCTTGTAATTGCCCCTAATATAACGTAAATATTAAAAAAATTCTGATTTGATGTAACTTATTAATATTAATCTTTCAAAGAAAAGGACACCCAATTATTGCATATTCGATGTAGACCTTCAAATTTACCTATCACGCTAACTTTTAGCAGACTAAACTAAAGACATCACACGCAAATAAAGTAACTTTCGATTAACTCACAGTTGAACTTTTACATATATCATTATTCATTCACTCAATGATCAGAATTTATCCGAAAAAGCTGACATTATACGATTCGGTTCTACCTAAACTTAAAATTTAGTCAACAAATGACTGGATTCGACGTTGTTTCCCCGCTATCGATTTCACAAGTAAAAGCCGTAATATTACCTATCTAATCAAACGTAAACGACGATGAAAGTGAGACATGTTTCGGTTATTATAGAACTAATTACCTACCTCTTAGCGTCTGGCACCAACGAATTTCAGTGCTCTTGTGTCTCCGTGGTAAATGAATTAAAAATTGATAAAATGATACTACACTGTACGTTTTATGTAAAAAGACATGCAACGGGCTGTCACTCTGAATCGGCCTCGATAACGACAACGTGAAATTTTTTTAGATACCTACCTCCACCATGCAACTGCAGAACTGAAACATTTCTCTTTTCAAATCTCGATGTTTCCCAAACCAGTTTTTTGATTCCAACTATTTCATTATAATCTCCCATCTTACTTCCATCAACTCTAGAAACACCTATTTCAACAAATACCAAGTCAAGAAATTTTGGCATTCGTAGTAACGTTTAAGACAAACCCTAGTTGTTAATTAAAATGTTGAACGCGGCTCCGCAAGATGCTCTCATAGTAATAGTATTCTAAAAATAAATGATTAATGTCACGTAGCAAGCAGATTCTTATTGAATAGAGTAGAACGTCGAAGATCTATTCACGGCATTTTGCAATCTCCTCCATGAGAGATAATAACTTCAGCCATGATTATGAAACATGAATTTACATTAGCGAAGAAATAAAATACGAAAATAGTACAAAACCATATGTTTAAAGGTGTGATAATACCCTTAAGATTGCTGTAACAATCAGCTCTGCAAAACATTGATGATTGATCCCTTGTCCGAAACACGTCCAGCAGACACATATAGAGAAAGCATAAGCGAATTAAGTGACCACGGAATGAACGAAAAGATAGTTTTGTTTGAAATCATTGACCAATTTTTGTATGTTACTTCTCTTCGGAGATGTGAAATCTTGTTCCTCTTTGAATACAGGGAGAGTGAGAAATGTAGTTACATTTCGTTATTGTCGTTATTAATATTTTATTAAAATATATTTTTGATTTAGTATTTTAAGGTTTAGAGTCATAATGTTAGTATGAAAATGGACTCTAATTATATAAAATTAAACCTTTTCCGTTATAGATATTTAGTGATTGTAAATTTCTGCCATTTCCAATTTTTGTAGTAATGCCCGGAGCGACGTCTGTCCCATAAAATTAAGGAATTATGATGGGTGGTGGAGACAGGAAGCAAATATTTTTAATCTAAAGCCGTCCTTGAAAAGAGACGTGCATTAATTTGCCGATTCCGACAAATGCGATACTGCACGAAGAAGTTATCGTAAAGGTTTCGGACTTCTCACAATTTCGATGAAGGTGACGTGGAAGTTTCAGCGGATGCTCAGAAATTGTGTTCTTGCTTCTTGCCCTCGCTATCCTTGCTACTATTTAGGTATTCTGAAGAGTATTGGACGAGTATTTGAGGTGAGCTAGGTGCATGAATTGTGCAAATGGATAATAAGCTCAGGCTCCTCTGGCTTTGGAAATTTCCATCGTACGATGATGCGNAANGAGTATCTCTCTCATATTCCCGGGTTTTAACGTGTTCTTACCTTTTTCCACCTTTATAAGTGTGCAATCAGTATTATGTAGCACACGACATTACCATCATNATTGATCAGAATCATTATGTACGGGACACTAATAAATTCTCTGATGAAATCAGATATTCATTCAGATCCAAACGATTGCCGTCTTCTATGAAAGNAAAATCTACCGAGATCATTGCATCTAACGTGAATTTTGAAAGTTCCCCAGAAGGCTTTACCTTGTATTCCAAATACCGATGTTATAAAAACTTTTTATTTACAAGATGTTATTTTTCAGAAAATGAGTCACGAGAAGCACCCACAAAGAACAGTTCTTGTAAAGACGCCTTGCAGTGTGCACAAAATCTTTTAATCAGCTTCTTTTATTTCACATTTCAAGACAAGCTCGACAACGTTTTTCATACAAGAACAGCATCGATTCCTGCGCGAATTCATGTATGGATCTTCACATGACATCACATGGTCACCAGAGGACTTTACGTTATAAGGTCCCCGACAATCAAGTGATCAAGATTTCGATCTGATTCATCTTTCATCCATGAAGTAGAATAACAACATCATCGTTTCTATTCAAAGAATATCCTCCGGAAGGGGACCATCTAAACAATGGATTTATCAATGANGAAGCTAAGAAAATCGANAGTTATGGATGTCCTTGTATCTAGTTATTGTTCGAAGATCCCCTAGAAAATTTCATTTGTGCTTCAAACAAAATAGCANAAAGTTTATTGATAAGCATAAATNACTGCCAAGATCCACGACAAGATAAATCAACCATCTTCAGGCAAATTTGAGATCAACCCAATGTTCAGCGGAAGCATTGGAGGACCANTGTCCAACCTCGCAGCTTCCAGAGATTATCGCTCCNCACATAGCTTGNGAGGCTACAACGTTATGAGGATTGTGCCACAAGGGCAAGGGAACTTNAAAAGAAATCTCTCTCCGATTCTTCATTGACTTTATGCATTTCACTCTTCTATAAAGACACCCGACGTCTTCAATCAAACAGAATGGAAAGGAATGTTGAGTTCGTCGTTGCTCCTCAACATAGAACATCTTGTGACTCTGAAATAACAACGAAAGAAGGCTTCGATCACTGAAGAAAATAGTTGAAGAAAGCAACTCAGACGTTTACCGACGAGTTTACGACAAGTCAAACCAAGCTGAACACTAAATAACGGCTGAAGACATTGATTCTTTACAACACTGTCATGTGTATCTATTTGATGTATTGTAAACTTGTACTTGTATATCTATAATATAACACTTTTAGAAGAGAGTAAGCCAAAACCTTATAAAAACAATTATATCAATAACCCAGACAAAAACACAAATAATATTTTCGATCCAAACGAAGAAAATAATTAATAATAAGAACGCGACCCAAATTACGATAAAAATTGTAATCAAAATTACTACGATTTCGAATGACTCCAATTCCTAGAAAAGTGACGTCACGGACGCTCGATCACACCAGACGCACACGCTCAATGTGTGGCAGTGAACCGCGCAACGGGAATCAACCAATGAAAATACACAAAAAAAGTGATATATACCTCTGTCGCTGCTCAGTTCAGACAGATGATCTCGTGGGCTTACCAATCTCAACACCTAAACCAGAAGTGGAGTTTTACCTTTCTGGAATAGGTCGAATGGAAGGTTAGATAGTTGGCGAACTCGTGGGGTCTGGCAAATTCGTGAACCAGAATACGCTTGTAGCTGGCTACTGTTCTAGAACGGCTAGACTAACGGAATCACCGAAGGTATAGCCAATTTCTTTAGGCAGGTCGTAGTGCGACTGCTTAACAACATGGGTTACTCTCTCTCCTTATAATATAATAAAAATGCGCATTAACTCCTGATTATTGTAATAAAGTTTGTGTATGTTAAAAACGTATTGTAAACCCCTGTTGAAGTAAAAATCGCAGTGCTTTAAGCTATACCAATAAAACCATGAGTGAATACAATCTTGTAGTGATAAACTGAGCGATGTCGAGCTAGACCGGCGAGTCCAGGTTTCTTAATTGTTAACTTGGGCGTGCCATGGACATTCCTATGGACCAATGCTCTTGCGGAATTGTCCTAAATGTGTGGTAATTCGCTTCTTTTAGAAGTGAACTGCCACACGCCCCCAACAACAACTGAAATATGCAGGTCTGAAAATGTCCTGAAATATGCATAGGCCTACTGAAATATTGTTTACAAGGGCGCCCAACAGCAACTGCATTGTGTAAGTACTCTGTTTTCAAAGGGACCACAATAGCAACTGTAATTTGTTAGTCCTACGCTTTCAAAGGGGCCCCAATAGCAACTGCAATTTGTGAAGGTCCTTGCTTTCAAAGGAGCCCAACAGCATCTGCAGTGTATAAGTAGGCCACCTTGCTTTCAAACAGGTCCCCAACAGCAGTTGTAATGTGTAAATACCTTACTTTCAAAGGGGTCCAAAGTAACTCAGGTTTTTTTTAAGGAAAATGTTAGGTATCTAGTAAGGACCTGTAGGGATCCGATTTTCTGTGATTCTAGGGACCCGATTTTCTATGATTCTAGGGACCCGATGGCAATTTTCTCAGATTCTAGAGACCCGAATCCGGTCCCTAAAATACCTCAAAAAAAACTAGTAACTGTAATGTATAAGCACTTTTCTTTCAAAGTGCCCCCCAACTTCACTAATTCCTTGTGCTTCATATTTCAATTTTGGGATTCGAAGCTTTCTTTGGGGGGCTAAGTGGTGACGGTACTGAATTTTGTGTCTTGTGACAGCGTGGGCCCCCAATTGGGGGGTATGGAGTACGGCTGATACGGCTCTGACTTCTGGCAATGCACAGGGCTGCTGGTAGCACAAGAAAAACCCTCAGTCGTACATTCATACATTACTGTTCATTAAAAACAAACCCACTCACTTTTTGTTGCCTTGATTGTGGACGCCTTACGAATTGCCGTTTCCAAACTCTCAATGGTTTTCTGCACATTAGACATGGTTGGTGTCAACTTGTTATTTGCGCCAAGGGGTTTAACGTGTTCGCGGTCAACTTGCTCGCACGCAGATTTGTGTGCCCTGCCTTCGTTTTCACCATTCGAAGTTTGGTCTTGCGACGTGGACAGCACGTTTAAGTTAGTCGAGTTTTTGTATCATTAGCGCACGGACCACGTGGCTGTTTCTGCTGTCACGCCATCCTCGACGCATTTTCTGCTGCTGCTAGTCAGAAGCCTTTTGCAAATAAAAATTTGTGCACCAAGATATCTGTGAAACCGAACTTTAATTAGGGTGAGGGATAAAGGCCTTGCTTCAGCTTGGCAACTCAAAATGTCAGGCAGTTTTAGTCGGGAGTTGGAACAATAACCATTGTAGCATTTGCGGAAACCAGCATTTCTACATACAACAGTGACTTTCCTCTCAAGCAATCTTTACGCTGGGCAACGCCAAAAAACTCTGCACTTTCTTCGAAATTATCAGCTCATATCTTGGCACCAGTGATGAAAATGGAAAACTTTTCTTACCAGAACTATCCAGAATTTGTCAATTCCGTCCCAAAATTTCAGCCATAATTGCAGAAAAGCAATAAAGAACACATCTACTTTTTGCCCACCCTGTAGCTGTATTGTACCTTTTAAAAACACAACAATATGGTCTGCTGTACAATTTGAAAACAACAATTTCACAATTAACCAAAAAGCGTTATAACTATGTTCGGCAACTTTCACTAACTCCGAAAGTGGGTCAGGCAATGTAACTTGAGTTGTCTAAATATAACACTTCCACCGTTTTCCGCGGGTCAAGAGGTTACCACAACAACACAAATAGAGAAAATTATTAAAAAGTTTCAGAAAAGAATCATAGTAATTATCCTTTTTTCGGCTTTTGATGAGCCATGCAGCTTGTTGAGTGAGCTGCTCTTCTTTCTTTTCCAAGCCATGTTTTGACGTGTGGATCTGGATCCCATGCTTGGCTCGGAGTTCCCAGAGTGCTGATAAAGTGCAAGTTGGTGGCATTGCTTGTAGTTATCAGACTTATTCTTTCGTTTATAATATTGTTCATTGTGGAGATTTGTGCTTTGGTGCCTCGCCTTGATTTCTCAGTCGTGAAACGCTGATTGCTGCAACGGCAGCTCGGGGTCGTTGGCGTGTGTATTAGAGTCCTGAGCGGGGTGGGTAAACCGCGCGGGTTGCGAGTACCCGCATTTGCGGGGCGTATGCAGGAACCCGCACTGCTTATTAGATGTCATGCAAATTAGTACCACACATATTCGCTACATTCACTGAACAAGTTGTTCCAATTCATAAGCATATTACTTTATTCTGCACTACCTCGCTATCCGGAGCAAAAACAGTCGCAATAAAACTAACGGAAAAGCAGCGGTGAACAATGATTCTTCTCAGGTGCGCCACTGCGCTGTACCACCTGACCATTTGCGCAGTGAAATCTCATTCTCGCGAACTCGCACAAATCTAAATTTAACAGTAAAAAATCATTACACATTTTTGGCAGAAGTGAAACGCTCTGAGCATGCCGCACAGCCAAGATTCAGCAGTAAACCTGGAAAAAGTGTATAAACAGTGACGTAGCCAGACTAAAATTTTGGGAGGGACAAATGTTTGATTTCAGGCGTATAACACTCTTTGCTTGGAATAATGCATTTTAAAGGATTTTAGGTAGATTTTTTTGAACTAGGTTAAAATCTTTATAGATGTCGATTTTTTTAAGGGTCCAACACCATTCTTGATTGCCTGGTATTTTAATGAGTTCGACTAAGACAATCCGGGCAGGTTTTCACATGAACTATGCATGCTTCACCATCCCTAAAGTTTCTCACAATCTTTCAATCGTAATTTCATTTTTAAGCATTATGTTATTGTTTATATACTATAACGTTACGGGGAGTCTTAAGTCCTTCATGTCTACATTGACGGGGCTCATGAAAGGCTCGAGTGTAGTTGAGGTCAAAATCAACAACTGCCTGATGAAAGATTCCGCGCCACACCTCCGTGGATGCGACTGTGCATGGCCTCCAAACTCAGTCACATGGATCGAGTCAAACAACGCCAGTATCGTCTTGATCATCTTTCGGAGGTTTGAAGCCGCAATTACGTTAAGTACAGCATAAAAATCACTTAGTTTTAAGAGAATTGAACTTCTCTTTTAAGCATAAGCGCACGAGGCGGGGGTGGGGGGGATGGTGGCAGCTCCTCACCGCTTCAAATTTTTCAGGGCAAACTGTGTTTTCAGGGCAAGCGTAAGTTGCTCAAAACTTCTGAATGCTAAAAAATATATATTCAATACTGTGAATTCGGGGCACACTCTGTTTTTCAGGGCAAGTGCAAGTTGATCAAAAATCCTGAATGCAAAACGTATATTCAATACAGTGAAAATTTTCAGGGCAAGCTCTGTTTTTCAGGGCAAGTGCACATTTGCTCAAAAATCCGGAACGGTAAAAAAAATTTCAATACAGTGTATTCAGTGTATATTCACTTGGGTAATCCGTGTAATTTGGGCTAGTGTAGTGTGTAATCTGGACGAAAGTCGTGACTGGTTATAATGACTGTGATGTGAAAAAGGTAGTTTCAGGGAAATTGTTTATTTTTAAGATAAATTGTTATTTTCAGGGCAAATTTTTCCGTCCACCAGTAAAATGCATTCCCGTACGCCTATGCTTTGAAGGCAGGGTCAAATTGAAGGGAGGTGCGCAACCAGGGAGGGAACATTTGGGGCATTTCGCCCACCCTGAAAATTTCAATGCATTGCATTTCAATTTGGACATTTGATTAAATTTCATATTCTGATCATTCTCAAGAAGTGTTACCGGAATTTTTCTATGTTCTACTGGTTAATTATCTCTTTACAAGATTTATCTTGAGACAGGCCATCTGATCAAAAATTTCTTAAATTATTGGTATAACCACAAACTTGCTGGAATTGTCAAAACTTGGAAGATAGTTTAAAATGTTGATATTTCCAAGATTTTTTTATCTTTTGGTTCGTGTAAGACTTTTTTGAGACAGGCCTCAATTTAGCCTCATGAAGCATTGTAACATTAGGGTAGCCTAATGTTGAACCGTACAAACTGCTGAAACTGTTAAAGTGATAAAAGGAATCTTGACATGTTGGTTGTTATTAAAAAAGTTTTTGGCCACCTCAAATCGCTTGTTCTTCTACGACCTTTGATTATTTTTGTTAGGGGCAAAAGGGATCACCATTAGTGACGTAGTACATTACGAAAATGTTGTTTAGTTGCATTTTCGGTTCGAAACCTGATAGTTTTTAACTAAAATTAGCTTGAGGACTGTTTCACATTTTAGTGTCTTCCTGGGTTGGTCAGCAGTGGCGTATGTAGGGTATGGGAGGCATGGATCGTCAGTGGCGTACGCAGAAAATTTTCATGGGAGGGGTTTCATCCAGTGGCATATGGTGGTCATTTGTATTTGGTGTGCGCTGTTTGTGACGTCACAATTTGACGTCATATTCATGTTTCCAAAACAACGTTTTCGCGAAATTTCTTGACACAATATGCATATTCTTCTGCACACACTCCCCTTAATTCATGTGTCATTGCACTGAATCTAAATTACCAGCGCTCCACGTTACGATATCGGGGGAAAGCAAACTCAACGCTTCGACACAGCAGTTCATAACTGCAAAAATATTAGGCTGCATATTAAAACAGCGGAGTAAAACCCTCATCACTGCGTCAGAGCAATTTACAACTGCAAAATGAGGCTGCGCTGATGTCTTATCGAATATGAGTAGTCGAGCACAGGTGTGCCGCTGGATTGATTGGCGCATACCCCGGTTTGCAAGATCAAATCTTGCTACAGTACACAAGAATTGAGAATGCGCATAAAGTACGCAAGAAAACTTTCGATTTTTTGTTATGTATAGAAGTCCAGCAAATTTTTAGTTTTCCTTTTTCCCTGCTGAGACGTTATCAAATGCTTGAATGCTTCTATGTTAACAACTGCTGTTTTTGAGCTTGTGCAACAGTTTAATCATGCTGCAGAATTTGGTAATGTACAGTAGTCAATGCGGTAAGCACTTGCACTGCTCAGCCACAGCAGACAGAACAAAGACAACTGTTTCGCATAAAGCGAACTATCGCGGAACACAATCATAAACATGCGTATAGTGTACGAAAGATCTGCAAAAAGTGGTGAGATGGTTTCTCGATGCAGACGATAACCCAGACTCCCATGAACACCTCATTATTACTTTTTGGCCCACTTACAATATTCCTTGAAATTTGCTTGCAAATTCGTTCCGTGGTGTTTGTATTAAGTCGACAAATTAACAAGTAAATGTATGCGAAACCTATTAATTTGCTTAGCACAGGTAATGAAGTTTTTGTAAAATATCAAGGTCAAGGGGGGTTTTAACCCCAACCCCCCCTTGCTAGCACCACCAAGCATTTTGAAAAAACTAGCACCACCAAGCATTATGAAAAACTGTGGTATTGTGACACAACACGAGGACATTGTGACAGAACAAGAACGCTCGCTTGCCATAACTGCAAGACCTCGTCACTATGCCGCAAGAAAATTAAGTTGGTCTGTGCTGCTGCGTTTCAGGCAAGAGGATGTTAGTCAAAATCTGGTTGTGACGAATTTAAGTCGTGGTTGTGAGAATCTGACTGTTACGCAAATATAGTAATTGCTGTTAAACTCCCACAGGTTTACAAAGTGTTTGAACTGCTGCAAACCACTCCGATTTACTAAACTTCTTCGATGGACACTAGTGTCCAATAAATAGGCTAAACGCAATGCCCCAGTCCAGTGACTGAGGAGGAGAACCTTAGTTAATAATTAATCCTCCAAATATCAGCACTTACTGTACTGTCTTTACAATACCAGTTGAGCA
>JGI24158J21664_10007006_pt1 | contig 14924 bp, 15 predicted proteins | sample Ectturendosymbi3_FD_21664 | JGI IMG/M metagenome (IMG submission 21664) | reverse complement strand
ACTGTATGAGCATTTTTGAATGGCACTACAATCTGGAATGGCATTCGGAATGCAATACCATTTCGATTGGTAACCCAGTAAGGCAAACCATTTAAGCAAAGCAGTCGTACAAACAAGCATTAACAATCTGAATGTATTCAAAAGCTTCCAGGGGATGCTAGCGCCACCGTCCACTCTGCTATCTAACACAGTGAAGTTCGTACGCATAAACGCACGTAGTTTTAAGGACGTGTTGGCCTCAACGTCCTCTGAGTACATGTGTCATTACAGCAGCAATATTCAAACTAACAGCTTTCCGCTGCCATTACGAGTCTACGACACGCGATCAGGTTCACCAAAAAAGGCAGACCTTGTCTCAAAAAAAGCCAAAATAGGCCATATAGCAGTCCTAAGACATGCAGACTACACATACAGTATGAGATGCATAACCAAACAAAAATAGATATTAAAACTCGTCAGAAACATCGATAAAATGCAATTCCGATTTTTATAAGCAATTTCTTTCCCCGTAAATACAGTGTCGTACAGTTGTTTCTTATTAAATACATCGAAAAATTTTAGGGCAACAGTAAAATCTTTGCAATATTCTTTGCACCCTGCATAGTCATAGATTCCCGTCAGAAGATATTTGTAATGTACATGCAGCTCAGACAATGTTTAGCCAGAGTCAAATCTTTCAGACTGAAAAAAATGAAAAAGAAAAAGCCAGATTTTGACTGGTATTTTTGATTTTCAAAAAAAGCCAAGTGCGTCAAAAAATCCCGAATTTCAAAATTTGGTTTCAAAAATGCCAAATTGGCAACCCTGCACGCAACCAACGACTGCATGAGACCGCTATTGTAAGGTATGGGCAACTGTTGCGTCACAAGGCCAGGTATTGGACCACCGTGACTGAGCGAGGGAAATTCGTACAGTCCGTTTTGAAGTTTTCTTGCAATTCCTGGTGTATTATTTGATTTTACTTTGACTTGCAGCTGATTAATTTCCCGCGAGCATGTACGATTTCCCGGGAAGCTCCTTCCCGATTTCCACATTTTCTGCAGCCCTGATTATGACTTTCGATGCGCTGTTAGCAAATTTACGCCATGCATCGACCAATTGGTGGAAGGTAAACAAAAACAAAAATCTCATTAAATTTAGTTGTGGTCTTTTATCATTATTTCAATATATATCATTCTTCTGAATAAACTAAGATTCGATCAAATTTGTAGTTCTGGAAGAAGTAGTATGCGTTGACAATACGGGGTGCTCAAGTGGTACGAGATCGCAAAAAGGTTGGGAACCCCTGGGCCAGAGGATACTCATGTACAATAAAAATTGGAAATTTTTCCTAAGAATAAAAAATTTTCATGGCTTAACCTCATGTACTTCATTTCCATGTACATCTGCAATTTTCGAACACGGTAAGACATGTATCTTGTACAGGCCGACAATAAAGGGTACTGACGGGATTTCGTTTTTCTTGCATATTGTTTGTGTCGCTTCTATGTTTGCCCTATGCGTTTTTCGGGCATGGACTTGTGTTTGTTGCGTAAATGATAAAATTCTTTCGACATTCAACAAGTTACTTTTTAAGGTCAGATAAGTTTGAGAATAATTTCTGATTTATTGTAAAGCTCGCTTCTGCACCGGAAACGTTCCAGTAAGCCTGGGTAATGGTGAGGATGCTATTTAGGCAAAAAGGCTAGCCTGCTCAGGAATCCTTCAAACGCTCTACGAGTCAGGAAACGATGGGTGTAATGCAACCTGAAATTTGACTACATTTTCCTGGGGCATGCGACATCCGTCATTTCCAGACCAACGTCTATTTTTAATCACTTTGACAACAAAAGTTTCGCACAGCGAAACATACACAGCATACAAATTTTATATACTGTACCCCCCAAACTGGGGATTTTTTAGAGGGAAATTTTTTTTGTGCGTAGAAAACGTCATGCGCGTTTTAGATCCGTGTTTTCTTCATATCAAGTCATGGTGTAGGAAAACTCTACACATAAGGTTTCTGAGGTCACATTTGGCCAAACACGGTTTGCATTTAAAATCACATTGAAATATTAAGGTGGTCAAAATTTGTTACACATCAGGTAACCATGGGTAGAATAGTACCCATATTTTCTATATATATAAGCTTCAGGGACATTTTTGTAAAATAACTCTGGCACCATTCGATTTGAAAATCAGGAAAAGTCATGGAAACACAGGTTTCTCACATTTTTCTAAGAACATATTATCAACAAAAATGAAGTCCCAGGGAGGTGGATCACCCTGGATTCCTGAGCAGGCAACAACAGTTACTTGGGCAGGGTTTTAAGAAGGCAAAGTCAACAACACAGCCGCGCACACCTTGAGCACTTGAGCAGCAATGTCCTGCCCAGCCATTCTCAAATCAACCCCGTTAACGCTGAGAATCTGGTCACCTTTGCGTATGGTACCCTCTCTCTCAGCAGCACCCCCCGACACCAGATCGCTCACGAACACACCGGCAGCATTTCTGCAAATAAAAAATAAAATCACGTTTAGTTTCAGAAGCGCGGCTCATATTCGGTGTTGTCGCAAAAGGTGGAAGATGGACGGGCAGTCATGCGAATGTTACAACATGTGTCGGAACCAATGTTGCGCAGTCGCTGGAATGCATCAATTGCGGAATGACACCGAAAGAAGCAAAAACTAGTGACTTGTCAGTCGCCGCACTTATTCTTATACCTGAACACGCGATAAAACAAGAAAACAAACAACGCGCGAAATTACAAAGCACATATCGTACAATTTTTGTATTCACCCATTGCATCAAACATAGAAGCATACAACAGCCAATAACAGACACACATATCAGATCTTCACTACTCAGGTTACAAGAAAAGCGTCCGTCTCTAAGACGAACGATTCGGCGATCGATCATCCGCTGAGTACGTCTATGAGGAGGTACAGGAATAAGTGGAAAAACTCAGACGTAAACAAATCGTCAATTCAGGCGACTTTGCGATGCCTTCGTTCGCGGTCTTCTGTTAAGATTCGTAAGGTTGTCAGAATAGCACAAAAACCTAATAACACTCTAAGAGTGAACGGTACCACAACAACGGTTTCTGTGCTGGTGGGGTCCAAGTAAATTGAAGGCCTATCAAGAGAGCTAGTACATGACAAACGAGATTTCCCATATGCGTTTTCTGCATTTAAGGCACACCGGCTGTTCGTTTGTGAATGACCTGTTTTCGTTAAACATCTTGCTTCCCCATACACAAGAGTCTCTTAGACAAAACGTGATGTTAATTCCATCAAAGGCAGGTTGTCAACCAAAGGTGCACCAGACGTTTGGTCCTACCACGGATCAATCATTTTGTGCTGTCGGCTTATTTGCAAAAAGTATGACGCATAAAAGATCTTTTGTCTATTGTCTATTGGTATTAAACCACCTTCTTTATAGTGATGAGAAAGGCTATACGCAACGTCGTAAACTCAATTAAGTTTGTTCAAATGACAAAAACTGACGAAATATTATTTTTTGCATGGCAGTGAATGTAACGAATGATAAAAAATTCTCAAACTTTATCACTGGTGATGGGCGTTTCCTATTCGGATTTCATGGTTTTGAGAAAAAATCTACTGAAAAACAGGAAGTTCACAGTGTCAAGTCATTTAATCTCCAAACGAGCCCATTGATCAATCACAATCATCGCCGTCTAGTCGTACTCGCAAATCGATCTCGCCTCATTCCATCGAACCCTAGATGTTAATACTGAACATTGCGCTGATTCCTTGTCTGACATGAACAACAGCCAAAACAGATTAGTTCAACTGAAGTTGCCTGGAACCCGTCACTGACCTGCGACCAACGATGCTCAGTCCCAGACCTCGACCAGTTTTCTTGACCAGCTGGATGTCAAAAATGTCGTAAATATCGTTATCTGACTCGTTGTTTATCGACTCCCTGCGTAAAGCAATTCAACAAGAATGAACATCGCGCAGCTTCAAGAATTCTGTCAACAACGATTGAACCCTGCTTCAAAAAATGACTAAGAAACCACACTTCATAACAGTGCGTCAGAGGAAACCATCTATATGCATTATCGAGTGGCTCAATTAGCTCTGTAGAAGGATGAAGATTTACCAACAGCGGTATGATTACGTTGTTCTTTGACCACGCAAGTAACTGCACTAGCATAAAAAAACAAGGTTACGAAACAAGGTACTCCCTGCAAAGGAGAAATTTTTGCCAAAAGCTACCAAGATGATGCAAGGTTTTCAACTCAAAAGAATGCATGCTTTGAACACTACAATCGAATGGTGAATAATTAATCACAGGCAGAGCAATGACTTTTGCAGAAGATGAAAATGATTTAATTTAGCCAACTACTACGAAGTCTTGACATGCAGTTTCGCAATGCATGAGTGTGATGGGCTCTCAACAGAAGTGACAACGACAAATTATTGCATAAATATAAAACCAATGAAGCAAAGGGAAAGAATCAACGTACACTCGGTTACATGTTAGTGAAGAGTATTAACACTTCAATCAAACAAATTTTTGGAGGCAAGTGATCAATTAGTAATTACCAATACAACCCAGTAAAACCCTACCAGAGCGCATGCTTGCTTCACTGCTACAAGTTCAAATACATTTCCACATCAGTTAGTAAGCTATAGAAAGTGCACTGCTAGAAGGACGTGGTGTGACATCCGCAGGGGTGTAGTGGCAATTTTATAGGTGCCGGAGATCTGCTGGGCATTTTCGTTTATATTTGTAAGCAACGACCTATCAATTTACTGGTAGAGGTGGCGGAGCGGAGTTCCGGCAGCGCTACACCACTGGACAGCAGTATTGCCATGCTAAGACATGAAGTAGGATATCTCCCGCCAACTAACAACGACGGCATTAAACATGTTGCAACAGCAATTGGCTGATCTGCAAAACCAGCTGCCTAAATATTCTGCTACAAATTTTCAGGTTATTCTGCTGCTCATCAATGGATGGTCTATCTGTTAATTTGCAAATCCGTTTTTTGAATGAGCCACGTTTTGTAAAAACACGAACCACATTTTTGTTGTTCAGCAATAAAACGAGTGTTCGAACACCCTTTCAAACCGACAGGCAATCTCGCGTCTAAGCTACTACAATGCAGTTGATGCATGCAAGACGTGCAGTTAGCAATGAATATTTCACCAATGAACAAGGTTTGGTAATCTAAACTTTCTCTGCCACTTAAGAAACCTTTTAGACCTGAAATAAAAAACAGAAGATGAATGCAAACACAAGCAGAACGTGACTTAGGTAAGTTACAAACCCAAACGCTCAAACAGGCGCGAAATTGGATGTGTGACGAAGAAGCTGTCCTGACAGGTGGTTTCGCAGATTCAAACAACAGCGAAGTCAACGCACTGATTTAAAACTTTGTCTAAAAAACGCTAGGAGACAAGATATTACCGACTACGTTGATACGCTGTTAGGGCCTGTTAAAGCAAAGAAATGAAAAAAGATTTCTGGCGCTGACCTGTTTTCATCCCGATGTACGGTGAGGCGCACTCTCCCAGGTGTGTTCCTGAGCACTTCTATCGCCTCATCGTGCGTGGCACGACGAAGGTCTCGCCCGTTCACGCTTAAAATTCTGTCACCAGGCCATAACCGACCGTCCTTGGCAGCGGCGCCCTCTTCATAGACAGTATGCACCAGAATCGAGTTCTGCAATGTTGACGTCAGCTTTTACCACCAGTCCAACATGCACCAGCAGTGCAGGCGAAACTTTCTGATCGCAGAAAAGCGAACTCGTTCCTCGGTTACAACAAATGCACCTCTTACAAACATGTTCTATTGAAAGTCAATGTCGCACGGAGAAAGCGAGATCAACAGCCTTACCAACAAGCTATCCGATCCACCAACGATGCTCACTCCCAGTCCAGACCTTCCTTTGTTGATTTCTATTGTCGTCTCGCGCCCGGGTACGATCGGGCACGAGAGGGGGTCGCTGTTCTCTGATCCTTGTTCGGAGGAGGGCGAGGAGAGGCGCCCTCGCGGACCGGAAACGGACGACCCGTCTGAAGATAAAGAAACAGATTCTATCTGGGTCTGGCGTTCTGTGAGCACGTGATCGGGTAAAGGGCTGCTGCCATTTGAAGACGGTGGTGTGGCGTGGACTGCAGGAGCTGTTTCTGAATCATGCCACACGGTCGTTTGCCGAGTGGCAGCTCCTGCAAACGTCACATTCAATGTTTGTTGTTTGATGCGCGGTTCAAAAGTTTCAATCTCGTGGGTCTTGGTGGCGACCTGACCTGTTCTTGAACTCTTTTCAACAATTACTAGGGACGAGCGAGTGCCGGTTTTAATCTCTTGCTTGTTGAGCTGCAGTGAGCTCAAATGCCTGGTCTTGACAAAGTCGGTACTTTTTTCTCGCGCCGAGACACTGGTTTCCACCCGCTGGTTCGCCATCACTGACATATCATCCCGAGTGGTCCACGCTTCGGCGTACGAGAGAGAACGAGAGATCATGGACATGGACTTGGGCTGAAAGCGTTTCTCGAGCTGCTCGCTCGACTCGTTGCTAACAACCGCTTCAGCTTTCGTGATCTCTTTCAAAGCGTTTTGATCGGAGCTTTCGACGGACCTGTCATCGTTCTCGTCCACAAGCAAGATCTGAAGAGAGGCGTGACCGAGCAGTGGTTTGAACTCACTCATGACGAGTCCGTTAAAAACATTGCTGACAAAGTTGTAACAATGTGCCTGTACCTGGTGACATTGCGGGCAGATCTACAAGCAAATAGTAAAAAAACAGGCCAACGTTTCAGAAAAGCTTTACCAAAAAAACATGTGAAAAAAGAATTTGCACATTTGCAACTACGCAGGTATTCGCAGCACACGTTGAACAACCAAGTGGTACACGACAAACGAATCAGTGCTCGCACAATAAACTGTATATACAGCTGCCCTCACACGTCCTATGACTGCAACAGGGTACATCTACAGGTAGAGACTTTCGCCTTTGTCTGCCAATAATTAGACATGTTTCAGAGACTTGCACGACAAAACATTTAAAAACCTTCCTTAACTAGAGATGAATGATGGCAATTGATCTTTCGCCAGCTCATCGACGTCCAATATATCACCAGAGAAGTGAGAAACCTTCAAAAGGTCAAAAACCCTACTCAAGCAAAATGGATCAGCCACATACAACAGTTGATGCACGTACACAAACCGCCGCGGTAGCGTTTGCCCTTTTGCACGAAAATCCATCACATCATGAAATTTTGATTTACTGCAAACAACACGCACGCATGCGTGTCAGCAAACAGCGAAAACCTTTTCTTAGTACACCGCCGGGAATGGAAAAAATTAGACGCGGCATCTACTGCAACTGTGCCAGTCGTTCAACCTCGACTAGTTTCCTTGGAACGGACGTCCCTTGACGGCAGGTTCCGTCACAAAAAAATAATAATTCTGTATAAAGAAAATTGACAGTGCGTCAAGTTGCAGCTGATGCTGTGCTTTACGAAAGCAATCAATTCACGTCAGCTTTGCGCCAACATGGACACACAGACTGTTTACAAGGCATCGTTAACTAACCATCGACAGGAGGGATACTAAAATTACGAATCAACAAGAGCAGGGTTTCTCAACCGGGACCCTCGGCCCCCCTTGGGGTCCACGGAGCGATTCTCCATGGGCCACGGGCAGAGGCCTTTAGCTCTGCCGTGACATTGCAAAACCCTTGGTGAGTAAGGGGTCACAAGTGTTGGGAGTCTTTGGAAGGGGGCCACAAACCATGGAAGATTGAGAACCACTGAACAACAGGGATGCCTACAACTAATCTGAGCTACGCAGGCAACAATCTAACCTAGCAAAGCACATGTACAGTAACGCAATGGCAGTGCGTAGAAATCATCAAAATTCTATTATGTTCAAAATTTCTGACCAGCTGCTTCTTCTAGATTTTCACGAACACAGTGGTTCAATCAGAACAAAGCATCTCGTTGGCAACAGAGACCAGTTGCTCAATTTCATTCAGATTCCTTTCCGATTCAAAATTAAAATGATAGAAATTTATTCTTTCTTGGTCTCTCTGCTGTAAGCCTGTTTCGCTTCCACAACAATCATACACATGTTCAGCGATTACCTCGACACTAACACAAGCTTAGCTATCGTACACACAATCTTTCCACTACAGTTTTGTATTTTCTGATCGAAGTGCAGTTTGACATCAACGTGAATCAGAATTAAAGGTAGTGAAAACATAACGGGTTATTGTCCGCAAGAATTGGCTAAGAACATTATCTTCCAGAACAGAGAATTAAAAAATGTATTAATGCAGCGAACCTGTGCTTAACACAATACGCTTGGTATAGCAGCTGTTAAGTAGCTGGTTGAACAGTCGGTGCTGCTTCAGAAATTTAACAAGGTCTCAGTAAATTCAACGTTTGTACCGGAGCACCAACAACATTACTAAACCACTGCCCAGAGCTTTTCTCAGTCTTAACCTTCAGCAGCACCATAATACAAACAAAGCAACATTTAACCGAATGATACGGCTGAAAGGCCCGACTGCCAACTTTCACCAGTCTACCTGAACTGATACTAAGGCGATGCAGTCTTTCTCTGGATGATCAGCAGCATCGCAACTGGAAGCGGCTGAGGTTGTTTAACCGCGGCCCGTATACAGGGACAAGCGTACTCGAAACTGTTCCGCGTATACGAAACTGAATCAGCTGCCGGAGCTCGGTATGCTTCCGTCAAAATTCCATCGACGTCGGCGGTAACCTGCGCTAAACTACGCTAGGACGTTTTTAGTAAAAGTTATCTTTCAAACGTTACGCCCCTGTTTGTCGACACACGCATAACAATGGCGTCTGAAGCGTTCAGCAAACAAACTGGACGGCATGGCTTTGAAGCAGATGAATTGAAAGTGGAAAAAGATAAGTGAGATACTGCAGGGGGCGACGTGACCCGATGAAAGAAAAACTTCGCCAATTAGTACATGGGATGTATAAATAGCGGTTACCTAGACACAACGGTCACTCCTTACAACGATTACTATCGAACGTCCAAGCATTTAGACCATGCCCAGCTGAGTGTGAATGCAGCGTTTCCGAATAGGCGACATTTTGCGAAACAATGGGCGCACCACACGTTAATGCCGCGCACCGTCGTTACGGGATGTACGAATGCGAACGACCAACGCAGCTGCCATTCACTCTTCATCGTGAGTGCTGACGAGATTTACGATCTTACGCAAGTCGTTTCCGTTGTAAAGCCCGCGCATCAACGGTGACAAGTCGGCACGTGTTTAGTTTACGAGCGATCGAAGCATCGCTTGTGGGCGCGGTTGCTAAGCAAATATCGCAGTGAACTTCCTGTTCGCACAGCACCTGCACGCACTACGTCATCATCGATGTTTTCATAATGTGACAGTTCCAATGCAAACAACATTCAATTCATTACAGTAAATTTCGTTGTAATTCCGGAGTCAACGCTTGAAAGTTCAAGAGTTTGAGATCGAGTGGAGTCACAATTAAGCTTCCTATCTAAAGAAGTTGAACCATTTATCGCGAAACCCTTATGACTTGTTCTAAGCAAAAACCACACTCACAACAAACCTTCACGATACTCTTGTTTCACTTTCCGTAAAGCTTTATCGCATGTGTCGCGAGTCGTCTTATAGTCAAAAAATATCTCACAATCACCTCAGCAGCAAATCAGGGCATTCAACTAAATTTAGTCTCACAGAACATGTTTGAAAAGTGCAAAGAGTGAATCTGCTTTCCTGAATCTAAACCCTCAACAAGGAAACCCGCAAAGCTTCCTGAAATCTACAAACTGTTGCTTACGTAACTGGAAACTATTACGGTCCACAAGTTATACCTGTTCACAAACCATGGCCTATAAATTATTGAAAAGGCGCTCTAAAATCTGAGAAACGAGGTGGAGTTGCCACGAAGTTTCTTGAAGGTTCACCAGGTTGTTCAACTTAATGTCAGCGGTATGCCGACCACTTTGTCAAATGCGTGCCAGGCATCTTTATGGAATGTTATCGAGTGGACAATAAGCGAAATCTAGGACGCACGAAATAACTTAAGCTATCCAAATCGACTGCAGCTTAGTACAAAAAACATGTTTTCCGCCTGAACGCACATGACATTAAAACAGGCAAGTAACCGCAATTGACCACTTCCTTACTTTCCATGATCCTACTGCTATCAAAATATTTCGGTGACATTCGAAAATAAGGCAATGGCTCTGAACCGTCACCTCTTCTTTGTAAAACAAATATTTGCTGCCTGCAGAGCCCGGATAACTTATTCGGCTTGCTTCGAGCAACACCCAGCGGACAAGTACGCTTGAGCCTTGGTCTGCCGAAGTGTTCATTAAAATCGACACAGCAATTACTGCACAGTAATGAGATGTCCAACAAAGTCTACATATCAACTTATTATGCAGGACTGCCCACAACCCGTGACTGCTCACAAGCCCCAACTGTTTTTTTTTTCGCTGAGACATTTACGTCTTTTTTGGCTGTGACATTTTGGTCTCTGAGACATTCGGTCACTTGTCTCACAGTTGCATTAAAACTCATCGTAACAGTGTAGGTTAGCCTATATTTTCAGACATTTTGACCGAAATGACTTAATTTTTTTCGGTCATTTCAAAAACATTTCGGTTAATGACCGAAAAAAACAGACCCCCAGCTACAATTCGTTGTGGAGTAGCTGCATCAAGTTGGCTGAAAACAATGACGACCATCAATTACACCAGTTCATGCTCAACTGTTGCCTATACATTTACAGAATGTAGGAAGCAGCCAACAACTTGCAATCAAATTATAAAACTTTAGCCAAGTATACATAAAAAAAATAATGGACATGCGATAAACAAAATGCTTTTTTTCTTAGCACAGATTTTTTAAAAACAAAACACAGAATGAGTTGGACGAGGACTGAAATTTGCACATTTGAAAATTATTAGAAAAAAAAACGATTTACTGAATTACTTTTATTAAAATCGCGATTATTAGTTTCAACTCATACCCAATGCACATACAACAGCTTCGGGGTGTGAGTAAATTCAACGCATATGTTTGTTTCAAACTCATTAGAATGGTGGCTGTTGTTAATCGTTATATCACGTTTATCCCAGTTTCGTAAACGAATTTCTGTTGATGCGTGAAGCACACAACCTGTTTTCGCTTGACTGATTATCTGCCCTCCTGACGAAAACCTTCTGACAAGACAAGTTGACTAATACGTAGGTGCCGCTGTACACACAACACAGCAGCCGCTGTACACACAACACAGCAGCACAAGAATAATATCTTCATTATCGATACCCTCCACGACAACACACATAAGCCGGCATCATTTCCGGATATCAAAATTGGAAGTTTGCCCAACTGTACGAGGTGTTGGATGCATCAGTGGGAAGCACAACACCATTTTCCCAGCCTTAAGCCGCAGGGACAGTTCCCCTCCATGACCTGAACAACCGAGGATATTTTTGAGCGATTTTGAGCAGGTAGCACCTCTCCGATATTCGTCCAGGCCCATGGAGTTTAAACCCCTCGCCCTATTTTTGAGGGCCTGAAGCTGCCAAGCATACAAGCGAAAAAGTAGATTTCAGTCTTTTTAACCCAATCCAAAAGTGCTTTGCGCGTCCGATCCAGACATAAATGAAAGCTTTAAAATCCAAACTTGCACGTTACACAACTCCAGTCTACGACAAATACAAGCGTCTTTTACACAAAGGTTGACCATATGTGCTGTTATGACCAGGTTTTTTGGTTTGTGTCCCAGTCAGTTGTTTGTTTGTGTCAGAAATCCAGACTGCTGCAAACAACAGGATGAAGGAAGTATTGCGACAGAGTACAATGCAGATGATCAGTGAATTTCCTTTTCCGTTGCGGGGAAATATACCCCTTTTCGCTTCACTTTTGACAAAAATTTGGAAAGAAATCAAAAGTATACAACACACCTTGTACTAAGTCGAGATATAGTGAAATTGCAAAGACCGATATTTGAAAGTTTCACTAAATGCACTAGGTCCCCGTGAGGACAAAACAATATATTCGCCCAATCTTTACAAACACTTTACTAGAAACTATCACAATTTTTCGAGGCGCATACTACTTCCGACGAATTAGCGACCGACTCTTAATTCCAACGCGATTCAATTTCGTTAAAAATGCTACAGCTGATTTCAAAAGTAGACACTGACATCGACAATGCAGTTATCACCACCGCACGTTCCACGTTCCAATGTCCCCAGCTGTGTCTGAAAAGTTCCTTGGACCGATAAAGTTTCCATACAGGATGATATTTGAACTAACTGCACAAACTGAAAACTTTCAAGGCGAAGCGTCTTGCAGTATTAGTAGTGCATGGAGCTTTTGACGAAAAACAGTTTGGAAGAACTTACTACCTGCCGCTACACGCACGAAAAAGCAGCGTGTTATCGGATTCACTTTGCCGTCTGCCACACTTACTGATATGAATATGCCAGGTCATCTTTAGTGATCTATCACAACTCAACCTGATTCCGATACACAAAGGTATTCGAATCGGACTTAACCTTAAATCTTATTCCCGCTCTTCTGCCCAAATTTCCTGGAAGACTCGGAAAAACGACCAAACCTTTGAACCTCAAGAGAACNACTGACTGAAGCACGAAGATATTGCTGAGTGGTGAAAGCGCGCACGACGGCAATCAAAACAAGCGCACAAAACCAAACGTAACAATTGAAGTTTTCAAAGCATAGGCCATTACTTTCGCAAAACTTCAATACGCCACTGAGCCAACGCAACTTTAATAGTAAGCTTACGTCGCAGTTGACGCCGAAAATAAAGCGTCCGTTCCGACAATGCAAATATCGAACAACGGTTCTGGCGCTGCACAACTGTTTGCTATATGCCGCTTAACAACAGGTCAAAGTGGAAAAATCGCTTTTGACGACCATGTTCAGTTTACAGTACAAAGTAAACATCTTCAGAAACTTGTATTAAAAGCGGAAGAAAAATGCTGCGTATGCTCGTACCTGGCTGCTTGCAACACGATCTATCAAGAACAGGGGTCTCCAAACTACGGCCCGCGAAGACATTTTGCCAACAAAGGAAAATAATATATTTACGAAAAACTTATTATTTGGTACAATGTAACATGTCCCGAAACAATCATATTACGTAAGATGTCCGGCCCTTAAACTATGGTATAACAGCTTATGTGGTTCTCCGACAAAAAAGTTTGGAGACCCCTGATCTAGAATATGACCAAAAATTTGAAACTCTTTATTACCTGACGGTGTTGGGGATTGCGCTGGTCCAGATGCTACCGTCAGTTTCACAGTTCCTCTGGCTTGCTTCAGAACCAATATCGCCTGCCCAGGTGAAAGACAACTTACTTACAATTGGTGGCAAAAAATTCTTTTTCACAAAGCGCCGACAAAGTCGCGTTCGTAAGTGAGGAAACGAACACTGCAAACGGAAGGTAAAATAAAACGAAAGATTTCAAAAAAAGCTTTCCCTGGTTTCAACGGATATTGAAAGCAAACTGGACCTACCGATTCATATGACAGGCCAGTAATGGACTGGTCGTCCACTGCCAGTATATGATCGCCAATCTGCAATCGACCGTCTCGGTGTGCAGTGCCGCCGTCGGCGATGGACTGGACCACAATGCCGTTCGGTGTCTCCGAAATCGCGAAGCCGAGACCTGCGTTGCAGAAATTTTTCATGTCAGGTGTGTCAAAACTTTTTTCAATCAGAGCGAAAATCGAACACGTGAAGGCGCCCACAAGCCAGCATTCCTTTACGACATTTTCAAGCTTAGCATGGCCCAGGCATTTCGCTTAGAATTTTAAACAGAAACAGTCCACGGCTTTCTTTCTCATATTCGCTCAGCACGTCAAAATACAGCAGGAAACGTCTGAAACGGAGAAGCCGCTAATCCTCCAACACAGACGGGTGAGTCAGGCTTTGTCGTATTGGCTGGGTACACAACACAATCTGAATCCAAAGCCGCCGTGGGTGATTTGAAATGTGCCCGTGGGCAGCATTTCGGACACCCCTGCTTTAAGCGCAAGATTGCTTCACACCTGTTGACGCGTAAACATTTCACGCACGTGCCCAGTCAACTCTACACACGTTAACAGTTTATCACATTTGGATCTTTAACAGAACGCGACTTGGCCGTTTCCAGCAAAGTGTTCAAATTAAATCGCGGCCACGACCACTTAAGATTCCTTGAATAGATCGCGGCGATTAAAAACTAGAGAGTGAATAAACGGGACTTCCGTGCTTCAGACCGAAATTGAAAATTCAAGGCGAGCTGAGTGGATAATGGACGACGCAAGCTTTCACAAAACCAACACGTACCTTGGAAATCTTTGACCAGCTTGATAACCCGAACATCCGAGTACGGGCTGTGCCGGCCATCGCCACTGCTGCTCTTCCGGTCACGGCCCGTGCTTCGCCCGTCCTTGGCGCCCTGTCGTGGACGCGAAGGATGAACAGGTTCCGCAGCAGGTGAGACGGTGCGAGGTCTAACGTCAACTTTTGCAGTCTTCTCATTTCTGTTCAAAAACACTTGGAGTAAATAAGTGATGCAGTGGGACTTTCACTTTACAGGCCGTTCAGTGCCAGGAGGTAATCTCCATTGCAGCGGTTATTGTATGACACCGCTCCGTTTCGAAAAATGAATCTTTGCGGTGTCGATGTTGGAGTTAATCTGAAGGAATAGCTTTCGCGGATTAGCAAGTCGTAGCAAACTTACACACGTGAAACCTCTTGAAAGTACTGTGTAGCGTATGTACTAATACAGATTGAATCTCGCATCAGGCGTGGGAATAAAACCTAAACTTCAAGAGATATGGTTAAACCTAAACTTCAAGAGATATGGTTAAACCTAAACTTTAAGAGATATGGTTAAACCTAAACTTCAAGAGATATGGTTAAACCTA
>JGI24158J21664_10007005_pt1 | contig 14927 bp, 10 predicted proteins | sample Ectturendosymbi3_FD_21664 | JGI IMG/M metagenome (IMG submission 21664) | reverse complement strand
GAGCCACTATAGTGGCTCGCGCGGTCGTAAGAGGGTTAAGGAAACGATGGTTGGTCAATTCGCTCCCGAATATCTAAATAACCATTCTTTGCACGCAGGCTATATAAACTACGTTCTACACAAAACTACTATCGCGAATACATTGAACCATGCAGAAACAAGGACCTCAGTTTAAAATACAAGTAGTCAGTAATTTGTTCAGGGTTTTCACATGAAACATAGATCAACATAACACTTTTTTGAAAATCTAAAATAATCCATAAAAATTTCGTGGAGGGCTTTGATTGTCCGCTTTGTTCCCCACCCTGGTTGCCGGCCTAATTCAATTTACACGCGCATTAAACTCTGTGACAAGCAGTTTTGATCTTTTATTGCTTGACCATTCTCTTGAGTACTTTACACACAGCACGAAACTTGCATTGATAAAGGCTAGCCTACAACAATCGACTCACAAAGCTAAATGCACTCCACACGGGCGTTTCTGCAGTCTGAGTTTCATTTGTATGTGCATGTACTGTAAAATAATTTTTCCTATATCCTAACTGTTCAATGACTATTTTTTTCAAATCACGTTTTTTTTCTTTAACAACTTTTTACAAAAAAACATTTCAAGCTTAGGTTTTTCAAAAATGATCTTACGTCTGTAAAACAAGACCAAAACTTTTTTTAAGTGCAGCAAAAGGAGCGGTAGCTCGCTACTATTTTTATTCAGGAACGACTGCGGTAGCGCTGCTATTAAATTTAACAAAGAGCGGTAGCAACGCTATTTATAAAGTAGCGGTTGCGCACCTCTGCACATAGGCTATACGATTCGATGTAAATTTCGCTTGCTATACACCTTTATCCATCAGTCAAGTGGCAATGACTCGATAATCTTCCGCTTTTGTCGGTGCCCTGGCGTTTTTGCAGTTGCTATGGTTTCTTTCTCGTCTTTGAAATTCTTAATTTTCGCCAAATAAACTCAACTCTCATTTGCTTTTTCCAGTAGTCGATTGTGTGCCTGCCGTATTAACTCGATTGTTAGCCGCCTTTGACTGTAAGCCGCAGGAAATGGTGTTAAAAGTTAGTGTAAGCTGCACTTGATTGTAAACCGCACTTGAACATACAGTAGGTCAGTGTCTTTTTCAAGGTTTTTGAAAGGGTATCGTTGTGGAGCTTTAGGGTGTCAACACCATGGCATTTTCCCTTCTATGTCTGATACTTTTAACTCATTTTCACAAAAACGCAAGTTTCCGTCCAAATATGCTTAGGCCTAATTATTTGAATACGACATTCACTTTTGGCAATCAAACAAAAGACAATTTCATAATTAGAAAGGTTCAATGTAGGCCTATACAGTCATTCATTTTCTCATCTCGTGCACGCTTTTCCTCTAGGGAGAGTCGCGGAGGCTGCAGCCCTAGGACCCAAAATAATTCGCTATCAACAGAAATCTCAGAAAGTTCTGCTAGCTCCACACCAAGACGGGACCAAGCAAGGTCGGAGATGTAGTCACATCACCTGGTCCTTGGACAAACTTTGGGCCGCTTTCCCGTGGGAGTAGACTGTAGCCTGAAGGACTTAGTTCGCCAGTCTTTCCTAGGACATTTTGGACACATGGCTGAACCAACATTGCTGGGATCTATCGATTCTCTATTCGGGGAAGTGGCTCGACATGCTGGGCTTTACGGATTTCAGACCTTTGCTCTTTGTCACGAAGTGTTACACCGACAAGTCTTCGCAAATATCCCATCTCTGCCGTTTATTCTTCACCTAAGATTCATGATCAGAGGTAGGTTCTGTCAGGTGAGGTACCAATGTTGACAAAAGGAAAGCACCATGCTGAAATTTTTTGTTTTTATAAGTAGCAGTGAAACAACACACGTTGCATCATTTTTATTTTTTGACCGCGGCTTAATTCAGTGCGACCTAAAAGGCCAAAATATCACTCCTAGCTCTCACTGTTGCCTCACTCGACAACCACCTTGTTTTGCATGCGCCCTGCAACCGCCGACCTTTTGTCTTCATTGCAGTCTGATTCATCGCCAGGCAAGCGGATCGAAACGGTGAAACAGTAAAACACTTCCACAATTGCATTAAAGTGCTTTTGCAGTTTCGTGCCCCATACTGTACAAATCTGCGGCAGGATAGTAAGAGGCTGAAGCGGTGCGCATGACAATGAACAGATACCAAACTTATAAATTGTCCCTTCCAACTTCTGCGCCAAAAAATTGTCGTCCTACAACATTGCAGCCGTCTGTTGCAATAGTGACGTTCAGGAAAACATGTTTTCCTCAAATCATTTTACTCCAATACAAAGCAAAACCATATCTAGGCTTTCAGAATTTAGGGTGTCATTTTGACACCCAAAAACGGCTTAAAAACACTGCAGTAGGTTACCTAAGCCTCTGAGATGTATTTGCGACGTTCGGGTAGATCTGCTCGTGTGTTTCCCGTATTAATGATGCTTATACACCACTACAACTGCCTTCTGTTTATCATAATCGCTCCTGTGACGGATGTGCACGTGATGCTGAAGAAAATCGAATGCGAAAGAAGAGTTTGGTCAACAAAACGTAGCCAGGGGAAGACAGCGTCATCTACACCTTCGAAACAGTAAAGAAATATCAAAGGTAAGCCGCATGAAATGATGAAGAAATTTTGTGGGATTTTAATAAAATGTAAAATTGACAAGGGAGTCCATGAGTTGTTGCTTTAGCAGTGCTTCATGTTACTTGCTTGTTGGTGTATTTGTGGTCTCGCAGGTTCACTTTCTTTCAGTGCCCCAGGCTCGAACTTACGGTTGGACATGAATTCAAGGTCCCAGTAATACTACTCAATTTAAATAAAGTGGTAAGAGGCTTTTCGTCACAGGGTGTCCACACCTTCGCTAACCCGGTACGATATTAATGGATGAGACACGGCCGGACGCAAAAGCATTTTGCCGACAACATTCAAGTAGCCCAATAGCAGCGCGCGAGCCTCTATAGTAGGGTTTCAACCTGCGGAGCATGGCCCACGGAAGATTTTTGACGGGTGACGTCCTAGTATTATTGAAATTGAGTAGGCTGTTTTGCCAGATGAACCTTTTAATCGAAAACGTAGGTGGTTCTTGAAATACAAACCTCATAAAACTGTTCAAGCTCAGATGACATTGTTACAGAGCCTAGCAACTTAACACATATTCAACCATATCATTTAAACCCAGGGGTATCTAGAAAGTCCCAAGGCTTATTGGATTCGTTTATTTTAGGAAATTATTGCACTAACAATTGGCCATCTGCCTCTGATTTATTGCTTCTGGCAGTCGTTTCAATTTCAAATTCAGCAAAAGCGTGACTGCGAACTGCAACAAACATCGAGTGTTTGAGACTGTGAACATCGTGTCCCAGACAATGGCATCAGTAACGTTTGTACGGCATATGCTCAGCAAGCTTGAGTTGTGAATTTCGTGATGTACTGTACGTTCCAGATTTTTTCGAAAACATGGTGGTGCGTACTCGTGAACCACTGGGATGGTCGAGCCTTCTAAATCGTTTCGTGCGTACGCTCATTATGTCGCTGATGAAAGAAACCAGCTCATAGACCTCTTCAGATTCTAGACACAACATACAGCTGGACATTCAAGTTCCACCGGGATCGTTTCAGCTCTCGGGTCCCAGCACAAAGCACTGACTGGAACGCCTTCTCACAGGTCCTGCGCAGAGAGCGTATACATCATTTTTACACCTGGCTACAGATAGCTAAGGCGTTTCTCATTGATATCTGGTGTAAACCGTTTGTTTCGCCATGTTTTTTCTGCGTAAGGATAATCAGGGACGCTGGATAACGAGACAGTGCCCCTTGCCCTTTTAATTGGGAGCAACGGGGGCGGTGGTGCCTTTTCACAACAGTATCATAGGTAATTCAATTTCAAAGTTTGTCAAAACCGACTAAAAACAATTTTATTGCAGCTATTTGCGCACCCAGAAAATCCAGAATGTTTTTTGTAATTTCTGTTATTATTTTTGAGGTCAACATTGTTGATGAATAGAAACAAACATACTTGGCAACGACTTTTTTGTTTTTTATAAGTTTCCATTGTCCTCAACTCTTTTTCTGCCCCATGCCCCACCGCTACTCCGGCGTCCCTGAGGATAATATCGTCTGCAATACATCTGCAAACGTGTAGCTACATGCGGTCCGGTTTGACGCCTTGAAAGAACAATTAAGGCTGTGCGTCGACACCTGCATGACACTTATGGATACATGAAAAAAACATAGGAAACGAAACGCGAACAAACTTTTTGTATGAGACAGAATCGTCGCCAGAAAGTTTTCAATAGGGGGGCTTGACATTTCAAAAATTGACAAAAACTCCACTGACTAATAGTGTTTCATGTTTCCATTTGGGGGGAAAGCCCACCAAAGCCCCCCGTGGCCACGGGACTGGTATGAGACTCGTGCTTTTTCAGCCAATCACATGAATAACGATCGACGAAATATCAAGCAAAAACCCACAAATCATTTGACCTGTCTTGAGAGGCTTACTGTAATAGCAACGGAAGTACTGTAGCAGTTCGCAACAGTCACGTCCTGAGATGGTCCGCCATCAATAACAAGCACGCACCGCGCACGCAATGCCTTCGATGCTTAACCACGAGCAAACAACATGACCGAAGTGGGCAGCTGCATGGCCACAAAACACGGCAACCGCCGTCACGGCCTGTCGCCGTCAATGTCCACTTCAACAGCGTACACAAGGTCTGCAACGCAGCACTCGAGCATTGTTTCGTACGCTCTGTTACTGACGGGTGAGCATGGCTGTAGATTTGTCGCGGGCGGGAATTTAAAATCGGGCCCGAAATTCACAGTCACTGTTGCCGACTTGTAAAGCGACACGCAGGGGTAATAAACGCCACCAAAAACGTCGTCCTCCCACGCTCTTCCTTGAGAAACGCCATTCTTGAAGAACTCCAGGTAAGAACCTTTCACGGGTTTGAGAGCTTTTTCAGCTAATTCCACTTCATCCTGAGTGAAAAAAGATGGTTGTGCGCATGCGCGGAAGAAAATTTTGTTCCTCACCTCATTTCACAAAAACCAACCTTTTCTTCGAAGTAAAAAAAGCTCTTGAACTTGATCAAAGCATAGTCTTTGCAAGTGTCCGTAAGTTCTCTTGACTGTTCGGTGGGAGGAAGGTGAAGATAAAAACCAAGCACATCACCTTTGCCATAACCATCGCTGTAGTGCTTTCCTCTGCTTTGATGAAACCTGACAAGGAAGTGTTTCTGATACAGACACAAATTGACAGCTTTGTGAAAGCGTCTAGCTCAGGGCCGTCGCCAGCAGGAGGGGGGCATTGGTGCCCGGCCCCCCATTTGAAATCTGTTCGCCCCAATTTCATGTTTGGCACCCCGGTTGCTGCATACATCCAATATTGTATTAAAAACTATGGTCCCCCTTGTGGTTTTTGACCCCCTCCCTGCTGCGAAATCCTGGCGACGGGCCTGGTCTAGCTGTCTTCATGAAAATACGGCAGTACGAAAGTAGATATCGACACGTATCAAGAGAATTCACCAGGTGTAAACCAAAAATCATAGAAGCTAGCACATTTAAGAGCGCTTGTGCGCGTCTTATAAACTTAACAGTCAAACAAAAACTAATCATCGCATGTTTCTTTTCAAACACTTAAACAGTTGTATGCTAACATCATATCGATCACGATACACGAACTAAGCCAGTCAAAGGCGTTTTTATTCTAGGTGGCAATACGTCCTTGTTACAGGGCTGAGTTCTGATTTGTGACTTTTTGGTCCGGAAAACCAGAGGGTTTGCAGGCAACAGGAAAATGGAACGATGAAAGCGCGCCGCGAAAAAAATCTGTTAAGTTTCTGAAAAAACAGGGACTCAGCGTTTTGCTCTTTATTATTTTAGTGAGTAAAATTTAGTTAACTTTTAGTGAAGTTTCCAGTTCACACGAAACCACAATATTTAGTGCTCGAGCGCGACACCACTACTGCTGCTTAGAAGCATCACCAATTGCGTCCATCCCGGTTTGGAAAAATAAAATGACCCCATTTTGCGCCGATGGCAAAATACCTCCGGATTGTGCACATCACTTGCAGCATCATTTTATATTCGATGCGTGTAAGACGGAGACTGTCAAAATGACCGCAAACAGGTGCATCTTCTTTGTTGTCACGGCAACGTCTCAACCATTGTCAAACCTTCGTGAATTTTTTTTGTACAGCAGACCTGATAAATATAGTTTGACAAAATTCGTACTTCATTATCTAGCCCTAGCGTATTTCCGAGAGAAACTATGGTTGAGCTTACCACTTCAAATCTACTTCTACCAGATATATGCTCGCGGAACAGCTATCAAAACAACCTACAGTCGCCAACGTCGGTTTTAACATTTTAAAAACGAATAAGGTGACCGGCATCTTTGGTGTATTCACGTGAAGGAGCAGAGCCAACACTTTATCAGGGAAGTTTATGATTCATGCACGAGCATTACAGAAAGAGCTATATATGTACTTTGTTAGAGAACCTACAGAGTACTCGAGGTCACAACAGAAATTTCCAACCCAACCCTTGATAATTGCTCCATTAACACCCCGCATTATTTAACAAAGAAATGTACGATTTATATTCATATTGTGGCAAAAAAGCAACTTCAGGTGGTAGTGTGGCGTCGTTTATAAACGGTGTTTCTTGGGGACCGATATATTTGATTTTTATCACATTTAATTTTAACAAAAATGTAAGTTACGTTTGCATTCACAAAAATAATTCAGCACATCTGGGCATTCTAACTAGTACAACTGTATCGAGACAAATCACCAGTTTCATCAACTACGTCAAGGCAAGAGGTCAGTAACATTCTGCCGTAAGACCCATTCAACGACCGTGCTCAATAGATACCGACACAGGAGACGCTTAGCTAAGGGTTGCACCTAGAAGTACGGTGGTTTTCTCACAGCGTCGGTCACTACAAGGAATACAATATACTCAAACACACACCTTCTCACTTTTACTGCTTAAACACAAAATCTGCGCTTCAGATATCTTTTCTACTAGGTTTTACTAAGTAGTTAATTGCAGTGCTTAACGCATGTCGCTCCAAGTGTCCAGACAGATATATATCTATATACCGTAAGGTTCACAGAAATAGTCTTTCGCAGAAACGTCTTCATCTCCAGAAGTAATAAACTGGGATAACAATTTCGGGATATAATATTTGTACTTAGATAAAAAAAACAATCGCAATTACTAATGGGTGAAACCAATAAAAAACTCCTGAGACCGAATTTGTCCATCACTGCAGAAACGATAACCAAATAACATTACAGAGTATGCTCACGCAAGTCAATCTAGTTGTAAGTCAACTCATTTATTGATGATGAGATTGTTGTTTTCTTCCTGATAAAGGAAGAAACCACCCCCTTTGCTGATTTTCATTGGCACCCCAAAAGACTTACTTTGATGTCCACAACATGTTATCTGAGACAGACAACGTAATATTACCTGGTTCCTTTCCGACTTCTCCACGAGTAACTAAATTTGTCATAACCAAGAGGAGCTTGCAGGTTACCCAATTTCTGAGCCCAGCCCAGACGTGTAGCAGCACCATCTGGCATGTCGACAATGGTAACCTCGTAATACCACCCTCCTTTCTTAACGGCATGTGATGCACGTACCATCGAATAACCTTTCTCGCCGGTCACTGACAACCGGTCTTCTGACACACGAAGTTGTGGAGCTCTGAAAAAAAAGGAATGACTTTATGGCACCACCCACAGTCCCCGCAGACCCTAAATACAGTGCAGACAGAATCCATTATGCCAACCAGGAAATAAGAAATTGTTGACAAGAACTCGATGGCATCGAAAAAAGATTTTAGATCAACTTGTAAGAACATGTCAGGCTTTGTAAAAATATTTCAACCTTCTCCCAAATTTTCTTGTAGCATTGTAACCTAACAAAGAGCATTATTTCTTTGCGTTTAATTCTGGAAAACAGATAATGGGAAGCACACTACGCTTGATTGTGTCTCTAAACATAAACTACAAACTGGAGTTCGTGTCGCAGAATACTTTTAGAATAGAGCAATTACTTGCCACTCAAGACCATGTGCCTTTTTTACCATTTCCACTACACTTGCCCCAACCGAAATTAGCTTTGTTCCGCTTAGTGCATTACCTTTCTTACGATCAACACACTAAGTCAAACAGTATGAATGCTAGGTTTTTTTTGCTGAGACATTTCGCTCATTTGTCGAAAATAGCTTAAAAGCGTCTGTCATTTTCTCGTTTTTGGATATTTTTTGACTGGAAAAAGGCAATATGACCGAATTGATTTAACTTTGTTATATTAAAAAATCGAGCTAATAACTGACAAATGACTGAAAAAAATCCCAGGTGCAAAGTGTAGGAAATTGCAATATGCAGAAGCAATACAAAATATGCAGACAGGATATCATGATGAAACCCACTTAGTCCTGACAATTCTATTTTCTCACACAGTTGGGAAAGAGCATAGGGATATACAAATGTGTTGTCGGCACATAAGATCGACATTAAAGTTGATGGTTATTCCAAGCCATCTTAGCATTCAAGTTAAACCTGAATTCAGCATTCCTGATTTTATGAACTAACCTCAGCTTGATCATGCTTAGATGGAACTACTGCAGTTTCACCAATTTCAGAAAATAATGTGGCAAACAACAACAAAATTACAATAAAATATTGCAACACACATTTTATTGAGAGCAGAAGTTTGAACCACCTACATGTGTAGTGACTAAATTTAAGTTCAATAAAATATTATCAATTTCTAACTAGGAGGAGCTGATGTAATGTAAAGTCATTACAAATACAAAACAAAATAGTACCGATCATGCAGGGAAAGTAGGACTTTGTCATGAAGCCATTGTCGATACAACTTTCCAGGAATTGGTTTTCCTGAGCAGTCTGTATCAAGGTCATTATCTGGAATGTGAGGGTCAGGCTCCGCTAAAATATAACGATACCCATCTTTGTTGAAAGGATGTTCCAATGGAAAACCATGTAAAGGCAATCTCTGCATTGAAATAAAGGCCTTTCATGACTACGAGTCACAGGCTACACAAAACTTTCACTGGACAAGCAAACAAACAACAATATTCAATGTAAGATTGGCTGGCTGCAGGCATAAAAGAAAAAATATTTTAACTTTCATTGTAATATGAACGCATTCAATAGTTATTCACAGCATGTGGAAAACCTGAAACATACTTTCCAGTAGTTTTGATTATCCTGACCAATGACATTTGCAGTTGGGTTCTCAACATCTTTTTCAAAAGATTCAGACGATTATCATTATGATGTGTCCTAATTTCACCGATACTCAAAACGATATAGTCATACTTGCGTTGTGAACCACATCATTTTGCAGATTTGTAGATCACATCAGTAACAACACTTAAAGATTTGCCAGACCATACTACATTGGCTGGCCAAAAGCACAGCAACCACTATAATGCCATAACAATCCTACCCCACTTTTTTATCTACTGCACTATAGTATGCGCTGAATACTGGAAAACCAACAAACATGAAATATATGAAAACAGATTGTATGGTTTCATTGCTTCAAATATCTTGGTCAATATCAAGCAGCATTTTAAAATTGTTACACAACACATGATCAACACCTTCAGCTCCAGGTTCGTTTTACCTTTGAGACCCACGTCAGCCACTTTTTTACCATCACTCTGCAACCCCATAACTTGTCAGACGATTGAGCTAGAGAGCTGTTCGCACCCTCAAAGATATGGTGAGTCTTCTAGATAGCATTGAAAAAAATGGGAAAGTTTTGGATTTTTTGTTGGTGACATCATAAGTGGGTTAGGTTTTAGGCCATTTTGGTTCAGGTTACCTGGCCTGGGTGCCAACTGCATGAGGGAATTTTATGACTCATGTTTTAATTGGAAACTAGGCTATAATCCAAGTCTTTTGAACCTTTGTTGGCTTTCTAACATTTCTGATTCATAAGTTATGGCCAAAAAACAACAGAATACTTAATTAATCCCCTAATTAAATATTTACCTAATTATCAATTTTTTTTGTTTTTAGGAGACTTGATGAGTCTTTTGAGGGTTTGAACAGCTTTCTAGCACGATCGACTGGCGAGTTATGGAGTTGCGAAGTGGCACAAAAATAGCGGCTCAATGTGTGATTTCAAAGTACGATATATTCGTATACCAGCAGCGAACGTGTTAACATACACCAGGGATGGTTGACAACCATTTGCAAGTTGAGATTGTGCTTTTCAAAATCTTGTACTCTTTACTCAGCAAATTTAGAACTAATATGTACTATTTCACTTTGCACAATGTATCTGCTGCTTTTGCCAGTTGATGAAAATGCTCTGTAGAAATTTACACACAGCAAAGGACAGATTTCAATAAAATCAGTTTTTCAAAATGCTTGGATTTTCTGCTACAACTTGTATATAGATTTTGTTTCGCCTTGCAGAAATATGCTCATATGATTTTGTTTTGACATTTCTTCAAATATAAGTAGAGCTGCTTTTGCAGTCCATAGTTAATCTTTCAGAGTATCCTGCAGAGCTGGTATGGCAGTGTGCTTTTGACCATTTTCTTGCTAATATAAAACAATCTAGATAGCTGGCATTTCAATTTTTGGCTGGCTGCATACTTCTAACAAACAGTTTCCTTGTCAGATGTACTTAAAGTAGTTATTTTAAATTTTTTTCAACATGTGTCTCATAGCACATAAGATAAAGGCAGGTATGTACTATGCATACTTGCAAATATATATTTTGCAGGCTTGCACACATAAATTTCATACCGTTTGTTTATTTGCTATGCACGAACTGCATAAATACATAGAAAACTTCTTGAGCTACACTACACTGTACAGGCATGTGTCTTGTGTGCACACTTTCCAGACTGGCCTGCAATAAAAATGTAGAAGGAGCATATAGTATTAGATAACAATGATACATAGTTGACACAAAAGTTTTATGAAATAGATCCAGTCTGAAAATCACGTATAACTTGGTAATTTCATTAAAGAAATGGTTCTTCTTTTTTACACTAAGATTACTGCTCACCCCTTACTGAAGGCTTATGTTCCACAACATTTACATGTAAGTTGAATATTGCACATGAAGGTTCACAGAAGTCTTCGGCAAAAATCTGGGCATGGTTTATTAAAACAAGAAAAAAAATTTCGCTCAAATGAGCTTTGTCAGTTCCACAAAATAAAGAGCAAAAATCGTAAAATCTTTTGATGAGCTAGAGTTGAGCTGAATCCAGCTCAAAGATTTTATGTTTTTTACCTTTTATTTTGTGGAACTGACATGTTCCTTTTAGAAAAATTAACATTCCTGTTTTAATAAACTGTGGCCATATTTCTGTGAGCCTCCATGTGCAATATTTTGATAATGTGGAGCAATTATCACCACAGCAGGTACGATTGAGCCTTTCTGGTGGCCAGGCAAATTCTGATGGAACTCAGTACAATGCCAGAGTAACAAAGCAACACAAGTTGTTGAAAAAATGATCAGCAAACCTGGTTGTATGGAATTTCAACTTTATTTTTCTTATTAGCATTTCCGCCAGTGGTATCTTGTGGTTTCCGTTTCTTTCGTGTTCCTCTGCCTTTACCAAAAGGTGGACAGGTACTTTGCTGAGTAGGCGGAGGTGCATTATTGTAGGGTGAATTCATTTTTTACGTGTTAGCTTTTACAAACTATGAGTCTACAGATGCAAAGATATTTGAAAGCTCAACTACTGTAGTCCAAATAAATGACTACATTTTTCAATGTGGCTAGGCTAGTATACTGTCTTATATGTTAAAATATAAGATATTACGAGGAATTTGAACTAGCCTCAGTAGCTATGGTTTAAGGCTAAGATTAGCTTTCTAACGTAACAAAATCAATAGGTAGAAGCAATGAGAATGAGCAAGATCATCCATGTGCACACCAACTACCAGGCCCGTAACCAGGGAGGGCGAAGGCTTACCTAGAGAGATTTTTTCCCCCCCAGATAAATGTGTTGGATGTAATTTAAAATTCTTGGACAGAGTTCAAAAAATTTGGGCCCCTCTCAGAAAACTCTTTGCCCCTCCTGGTGTCCCAAACTGGTTATGGGCCTGCCAACTACATAAAAAATTAGAAGTGACTAGGGATACGCCTGTCCTGACGCAATTCAAATAAAAGGGTCAAATGGCAGTCAAACTGCGTGGATCGTATAGTGTAATCTGCAATGGTTATGCGCTATGTCTTCTCCGCCTATGGTTTTCGGTTCGAATCTCACCTTGTCGACTTTTATTTTGTTTTTTTTTCATTCAACTTTCGTTTTGTTTTTTTCCTTTACTTTTTTTCAGGCTTCGTTTTGTTTTTTCTTTACTTTTTTCAAGCTAACGAAAACCCTAACATACTATAGCGCTATCCTATTCTTAACCTAACACTAACCCGTAAACGTAAGATTATCATGTCACGAAAAACTGCAAGATCCTGCTAAAAACCATCATGTCACAAATTTTCAGCTAAAATTAAATGATAAATCTGCCTAAAAATAGTGAAATTCTCATTTCTGCTTAAAAAAACGCTATTTTAGGTGTTTAAAAGAAACTTGTAAGGCTATATGTATCAATTTTTGGTCTTGCACTCACTATCAATTGACCAGACATTAGGCCAACGACTTCCTGANATAACTGAANCACTTGGAAAAATGATGTGTTGTGGTATAAAAATATATTCTACCAATAACGTCATCTTTGAAACCAATACGCTCACTACTAAGCACAGAAGCAAATAATAAAGGTTTCAACAAGCCATTTAATTGCTTGTTAGTATGAGAGACTACAATTTTTCTGCTTGAAGCAACCTTGCGGCGTCATAATAGAAACTTCAATGGTATAGCAATGGTATATTTATGAATCCAAATGAGGCCAGACTGGAAAACGTGGCAGTTGTCGACGAGATATCGTGCGCGACAAGGATATTTTAGGCGTAAAGTGCGTGAAAGAATTTTGGCGCGTGACGTTCAAGCGTGACTTCGTTTCACTGAAATCATAATGGCGCGTGAAATCTTTTTTTCAAAAAGCTTTTATGAATAATTTGAGGAGCTCCAGTGCATCGTGTGTTCAGTGGCGTTACAAGACGTGTGAACCAGGGGAAAAACTTAGCTGGAAGGGCCCACTGGTCATTGTAGGAGACCTACTAGCCAACACTCAGATATAACTTGAGAATTGGATGTGATTACGGATGTAGCCGGCTATATTTTGAAACCCTAAATAACCAGAAAATACTCCGATAAACGCAAAAAGGTAACAACCTACTGAAAACCAAAAGAATACTAAAAATGAAATATAAGCATATGGGGCGGACATGTAGCTTGCCAGGTGGGGCGATTCTCCCCTCTTCTTCCTGTCAGTTACGCCTCTGCGTGTGTAACCTTGAAAAGTCGTACATCTGTATGATGTGTAACTGTTTGTCATTCATCAAAAATCATATTCATTCCACCACAAAGTTCCATTCCAATCGCCACGTGGGGGCTTTTGTGGGCTAATTTCTCTCTTCAAGCCCCCCAAATTGAAATAACAAGCACTACAAATCGGGAGTGTTTGTCAAAATTTTGGCTGTCAAGCCCCCTTGCACAAACGTAAATACCCTTATTGAAGATTTTCTGACGACGGTTCTGCAAAGTTCCATGGAAGACAGGAAAAAGTTTATGATTCATCTTAGAAGCACGTGGATGACAGATCGCATCCGATATTTTTCCGTTTTTCTGAAAAAGTATTTCAAACATTTTGCATCCCCGTCAATGTGGAAAAGATAGTTGCCATCCACCATCCACCTTTGAAAGAACAGCTTCCTATAATTTCTTTCTTGTCACAGTGAATTAATTAGATGCAATATACTGTATTATTCACCATTACAAGTATTTCTAATAGCATAGCCATTGCTAAAATAACCGGCTGGCCACTTTTACTTCGAAATACAGCAATTTCATGTGGTTTGGNAGTTTTCCTAGGTGAGGGCACCTGAGCAATATTTCNTGTTAAAGTNAGGCCTTAGCCTCAAGCAGGGGTGTGGTGGGTGGGAACGGCGTTCCCACACCTAGTTTTGTAGCACTACACCCCTGATTACCTGGCAAGAACGATAGCCTACTTTTTCATTCAAAATTGTTTAGGTGTGATTATGACCATTACAGTACTGTTGCGTTTGGTGACACACGAATAACTTTGTGACGTAAAAATGTGCTGTGTTTGTATTTAGATATCTGATTGGGGTAGCTAACTTGGGAGTTACCTAGTTTTCAATGAGTTATGCTGTAGAGTGATTTGTATACGGCACGGGTCTCTCTCACTAATGCTGCCATATGCATTAGTTAATAAATGAGTCTTTGTTAAACATAGTGATATCGTACGTTAATTTTTAGTCGTTGTGGTTTTCTATTGTGCAAACACCACTGCATTTCATTTCATATGAATGACTGGAAATTTTTGGAAGGGAGTCGTTAGTTTAAATTAGGTTGCAAAATGATTCGATGTATGAAAAAGGTTGAAAACTACTGCCCTGAAGGGTAGTAGTTTCCAGCAATAGCTATCCAGCAATTCACACATGAAAAAGGTTGAAAACTACTGCCCTGAAGCGTACGCATAGCCTACCCCATTTAAGAAACACTGATCTAAGTAATAAAATTTTTTTGCGGCCATACATTGACTATCTGAAGAATGGTACCAATGGTAGATGGAAGGTTGGTTTGGAACAAAGGTATGCATACTGTTATACATTGTGTGAATTGCTGGATAGCTAATAAAAGATAGGGTCCAGGCAGGCGCGGACACAGGGGGGGGATGCATCCCCCCACCATTCCTAAAAAGGTGTTGACATGACCCTTGGTTTCATTGAAAATCATCGCCAAAAATATTTTTGTAGTGCACATT
>JGI24158J21664_10007004_pt1 | contig 14927 bp, 11 predicted proteins | sample Ectturendosymbi3_FD_21664 | JGI IMG/M metagenome (IMG submission 21664) | reverse complement strand
TCCATATCTCATGCAGATTGCATCTGTGAATTCTTGTTTATTCAGTGCATATCCAATCGATTTGATTGGCAAGGCTGACAGCCAAGAAGATGCCCCTTTTTTCATTGCTACTTTTATTAGTTGTTGTGACTCAGGCGTCATTTCCACCAAAAGTTCATCACGGATGTTTTTACATATTGCATTTTTCTCTTGTCGTATTCTGTTTTTTGTGTGTCTGGTGAACTGCTGGTCCGAGGGGTTGTAGTCAAGATCTAGCTTTTAAGTGTAGATTTTGGCTGTTAGTTTATTAGTGATCTGAGTTTAGTGCTTGTATTCCATTTTGGCAGTTTCCCGAGGATCTGTCAGACCTAGCCCATCATGCCTGAGAGGAAGAGCGAGTATTTGTCTTTCGGCATCATTAACTTCTCGTCCTACAAGAGCAGAAATCTGATCTCCGATGGCGTTTTCAAGTGGTTCAAATAATTCACTCGCATCAGGCACTGTTCTTTGGAAATAGGTCCATCTGGAAGATAAACCTTTGGTGAATGCTAAGTATGCTGCTTGAGGGTCGTCTTGTGCATATTTTGAGAGTGATTGAAGGTCTTTTTCCCAACTCTCAACCTTGTTTTTAACCTTGTTGAGATTGCTCTCAACCTTGTTGAGATTGCTGAGATTACTAAGATTGCTAAGATCGCTAAAAGTGGTGATTTTAGCGATCTTAGTTATCTTAGCAATCATAGCAATTTTAGCGATCTTAGCATTATGAAATGACCTAATGTCTCCTATGAACTATGAAACAAATGACCTAATGTCTCCGTGACCAAAATGTCTCAGCAAAAAATGACCAAAATGTTTCATTGAAAAAAAAAGTTCTTATTATTTTCTGCTGTCTTTTTAGCTACCGTAGTGATTTCTTGACCTTGGTGCATGTTTGGTGTCATACCACCACTTGTTGCGAACACAAGGGGAGTCATTCTATACCAAATTAACAAATAAAAAAAAAATAACAAGGGTTTTGTATTTCAATGACATTTGGAACACTTGGAGATCTCACTGAAATAATAAGAATGCAAAAAAAAATTTAAAAAACTCCTAGTTTTTAAGTAGTTATGACAGTGGTTCCAAAGGGTAGTTTTTAAGTAGTTATGACAGTGGTCCTAAACCTGGGTTGTATATTTCCACTATCACCACTGCTTGTCTTTGTCTTCTGTATTGCAGGTACGTGAAAAAAGAGTAGATTGCTGACAGTGAAAATGAACCTAGCAACTTACTGCTAAAAATCATCCATACAATTATTATTTTTATCGTATGTTGTTTGAGGCATGGGTCGTGAGGCATTTAGCAAATTCAGATTTGGGTTGTGCTCAAAAAAGTCTGGGAACCGCTGAATTGTGATCACTTTGAAAAATGCCATTTTTGTTTGTTCTGCTTCATTGAAAATGTTAAAATTTTTTTAAATTCTTCTCTGCCTCTTATCACATGAGGCTGAAATTTGCAAGTCCCAAGGAATTCAAAAAGCTAGCCCAAAAGTGCTAAAAGAACTGCTTCATATGATAATAGAGCATTCAATTTGTTTCATACACTTTTTGGAGGCCCAACTTCATGAACCAATAAAAGAAATGGGTCTATAGTTTTAAAGACAAGGATCAGATGTTGTGTGTTGAACCATAATCCTAGTGGCGTTGTTGTGTCCATTCATTAAGCCATATGATAATTAGCTCTGCTTGGTGGCTTTAAACAAGCAGCAAGTTTAACAGGGAGATAATCAAAGAATCACTCTGAAAACTTGGAACGCATTTATATATCTAACTAAGCAGGTATCATTAATGATTTAATAATCCAATAGATAGTGCCACTGTTAATTTCGTAACTGGAAGAAAAAATGAAACAAAAGTATAATCAAAACGCCTTCAAATACACCAGTGATTAAAAAGTTTCAAATACCAATTTAGTTCAGTTTTTAACTCGATCAATGGGGAATTTGTTACTGTTTTTTATCAGAAAGTAGTTGGATATGCAGTAAGGTTTGTGACAGTGCACAATGCAGATTATCCTCAACGTCAGATCTATTTCTTTATTTTCTTAATTTGGACCAGAGTTGAAAATCCTGACTAGCACAAATAAGTAAAAGGGATTAAGATGCAATGAGCTGCTTCTGTTGTTTTAGGGTAACAGTTTTTCATTCCTAGCCAGAATTGTGGATGAAGCTTTTCTTCATATTGTTGCCTTGTTGAAGAATCATCAATCAACTCTAAAAATTCGTCCTGACATTCATCTGGAAGCTTTTCAATGGGAAATATAAATGGATTTCTCACAAAATCCAAGTCTTCATCGCTTGTCTCTGGAAAGTAGCCTATCTCTTGAAATCGTATTGATGGGCTGACAAATGTTTTAAAATAGGAAGTGGCTATAGGTCTGCCGGTGGTGATGTGGTTCGAATAAAATACTGAGTTTGTCGCTGTACTGGCACTGTTGTGGAAGTCGAGTGGACATGTCTAGGTCTACTGTGCGAATGGTTTTCGGTTCAGTTCACACAATGGCACCGTTCATTTTGGTAGTAGTGGTTGCATGTTTCAATCCATTGGACCGATTTTTCTTGACTTTTTTCAAAAGTTTCCAAACTCAGGTTTACAGTTTAGGGTTCAGTATGTTTCTACCAAGTGTAGTGAAGTCTACTGCACACTCATTGTGTATTAGTGTCAGAAGAAGAAACCGTGAACCAGGTTGTCCTCCAGTGTACAATCCATTGACCTCATGGAATGCATGGCCTGATGGTTCTGGATGATGAGACAATGGATTGGGTGCTCAACACCTGCCCCAAGATCTAATGTGGCCAAGCAGTGGTTCGAAGAACTTGCTCAAAAGATGAAGTGTTTAGTTAAAGGTGGTGGATAAATAAGTTTTCAAAAATTGAGGTCTGTTGGCAGACATATAACCACTGCCCTTAAAATATCTTTCTCGGTTTCCTCTGACGTTTTGCTCCTTCTGCTGTCAAGAACCATATCCAGTTTTTCAAACCTTGCACAATTTCTCATTTCGATTTTTCTCTTCCAGCTTTGCAATTTAGTTCTGAAAGCCTTTGGCACATCAACAAATTCAATGACATTGATATTTCTGCTTTGCATCTGTAGGTTGAGTTTGTTAAGTTGTTCAAATATGTCACATAAATAGGCGAGATGAATTGTTCATCATCTAGATAAGAGTAATACTCCATCATGTTTTAAATTTTACAAAATGCCTTTAATTCTTTTCTAAGTTCAAAGACTCTTTGCGTAACATTTCCTTTGGAAAGCCATTGAACTTGAGTGTAATGAAGAACCACCTGTTGGTCAAAATCCATATCTGCACAGAACATCTTAAACAGCCAGGAATTTAAAGCTCCTCTTTTGATAAAAGTAATGATTTCAATTATCTGATCCTGGACTTTTTTATGCGACTCGGGTAGTGTTTTGGAAGCTAGGGACTGCCTGTGCAACAAGCTGTGAATACCTTTAGTTTTTGGAGCTTGCCTCTTTACTGAACTGTGAAATCCCGAATTACACCCTAACATTGCTGGCACATCACCAGTGCAGCAGCCAGCAAGATTCTGCCATTCCAAGTTCTCACATGCAAAAAATATTGAAACTTTCTGCAGAACGTCTGCTGCTTTAGTAGCTGCTTCAAGAGAGGAGCAACAAAGAAACTCTTGCTTAAATGTACCGTTGCAAATATATTTTGCCAACACCATCAACCGAATCAACTGTGAAAACAAAGTTATGTCTGTTGATTTTTCCAGTTGGATTGCAAAATGACCAAATGGAGCAGTTTTGCTTCGTTCTACTACCTGACTTTTGATATAAGACAAATCCTTGATTTACCTTTGAATCCTTGATTCGCCTTTGAATCGTGTTAAACTGTGGCTAGCTTCTTTCTGCATCTCTTCCCAGCACTACATCAATCATTTTGAAAAGGCAAGGCTTGATTAAAGTTACCCTGATAGTACGTGACTTTCTGGTTTGCTATTTCAAATGTCACTGTTGCGATCGGAAAGGCCCGAGCGGCATGTGCGCAAAGCTTTGCATTGTGGCAGCAAGCAACAAGAGAGTTCTCATGCCATGATCACTCTATTATTGCTTGCTCACGCCACATATATATTGTTGTTCTTCGCGCACATCCTGTTCGTGGTGAATAACACATTTAACGCAAGGCCAACGGAGAGGTTGGAACACCACTAAATAAGATGTGTGTAGCAGTTTGTTGTTTCTTAGACAAAATTCACCAGAAGAATCCAGTTTAATCTTTCTCAGTACTTTATCATCGTGTTTGAAAAAGCTTTTGTCCTTATTTTTGCTTCGCAGGTGCAAATTTTCTAAGTGTTGCTTAAAATTTACTGGTCTGATTGAGTCCTTGGAGATTATTTTATTACAAAGTACATGCAAAGGTTTATCTTCATTGCTTACCATGATCGATGTAAAACCAAACCGCGTATAAGAATCATCATATTTTCGTTTTTTGAAACTCATGTTGCTATATGCTGCTAGTTGGTTGAAAGTTTAAGGCTGAAATCTGCTCAAGACAATAATGTGCTTGACTAGAAATTTAATTTCATTTCACCCATCTGCTCATCAATAACAACTTTTTCAAATATTGCAAACCTCTTGTTTCTCTTTTTTGATTATCTGTTATGACTATTAGCCGAACTACTGAAAGCAGGAAAGAGTCTGCAGGAGTATCAGGATTTTATAAGACTAAGTTCTAGAAAGGCTGCAATTTTCCTTCAAGTGTGATGATAACCTTCATGGACGAACATCTCTCAGGGTGTGATGCAAAAATTAAAAAATAAATCTCACACACACCCTTGCTACAGAATGAAACCTGACAAGCGTACAAGACACATGCAAATTACTGAGGTGCTCGGTTGCAGTCTTCCTAGAAGCTTCTTGAATTCTAGCCTTGGAAATTTCTCAGAAATAAGGGAAAAAGGCCTTCACTGAACATGGGAGCATTTAGGGTGTGATGAGCACTGGGTTTTTATTTTTGCTGAGACATTTCGGTCATTTGTCCAAAATAGCTTAAAACCTTGTGTCATTTTTTCATTTTGAGAGATTTGTTACGGCTGTAAAAAGCATTATGACAGAAGTGACTTAAAATTTTTTTTGTCATTTCAAAAAAATTCGATCAATGACCGAAAAACCAGGTGGCATACTGGAGAAGTGACTTTTTGTCTCTGTCTCAGCAAAGTGACGCTTTGCTTGTCTTGACCATTTTTGAACCAATTTGTTTTTATGCGTAACAATGATAAGGAACTGCATTCTTGGGCCATCATGCAAAGATAATTAGCAAAAGTCTTGGCCATGTGTTGCTTCAGAATTCAGACTGAGCCAAGAACAGTTACTAAAATTTAGTGCAATTCATTTTTGCTTCATTATTTATGACTTCAGTGTAGAGCTTGAAACTTGCAAAAAACTGACTGATATTTGTTTCGTAAACATTTTTTTGTGCCATTGGTGTCTTTTACTTTGTTTGCAGTAGCTAAATATTTCTTCAAAAACAATACTTTGATTCAACGTTTTTTGCTTCCGGGTTTTCAAATTTGGATTGTTTTTGTTATGAAAATTGCTTTGTGTGATTGGAATTTTTGCTTTGGTTTGTTTTTTCATCATTATCAAATATACACACTTTTTCGTCATTAATGCAAAATGCATGTGTTTAGTCATTTAATGAAACAACTTCTTTCTTGATTGATTTACGGCTGCCTGGAATAGGAATGCTGGCGTAATGGTGACAGATAGCAAATGTTCACAGTTATAAGGTGAAGCAAAGTTTTGGGAGAACTCAAAAATATTTTTTATGATTTAATCAGATTTGTTAAAAAATATAATATTTATGCTCATGGTTTTTTTCAAGGAAAATGTGAGGTACCTGGTACGGACCTGTAGGGACCCGATGATAATTTTCGCTGATGCTAGGGACCTGATTTGCAAATGTAGGGACCTGAATCGGGTCCCTAAATCGCCTTAAAAAAACCCTGTTTATGCAAGAATGCTTTCCTGCTTTTGTATGTTTCTTCACTTGAAAAACATTTCTGTTTACCCGTACGCATACTTGCAGGGAAGATGATCATGTGAGTGCTTTTTTATGTTTTCGTTGGAAGTCAAAAGAATATATGAAACTTTTCAGTTAGACTTTTGCTAAATCTCTTATGGTGCACCGTGTGATTTTTAAGGAACTTATATTGTTCAGAATCAATTGTTCTGCATCACGCTCCAACTAGTGCAAACGTGGGTTGCTTCCGTTTAGTACTGGCTGTTAGCGCGAATATTTAGATAATGCAGATGGTGCATTTGCTTTGCTGATATGACTGCAGTGTGTTGCAGGGCTATTTTTGCCGACAGCAGTGTATGATGAGGGTAAAGCTTCGTGGTCCATCGGCACATATTTTTTCGTTCTTGACGACCACCGATGCAGAAAAGATAAAATAGTTAGTACCCTTGTGATAACTGAGCTTGGAGTACGCTCACTTCTCAGGAATAACTGCTCACGTCATAATGGCGTTTGTTAAATATTAACTTATTCATGTGGATTGGCAGCCATTACATCAAAAGTTCACTCACAAACATTTTTGTTCCTACTTGAATTCACAGTTTTCTGATACGTCGGCTTTTCCCGTTGACGTCATGTGACGCAAACGTTCGGCGTGTACGTTATTACTGCCTGTAATTCCGTCCATTTTATTGTTGCAACAGAATGGATCTTGGAAGTTTGAACAAACACTGGTTGTATTTCCAGTTTGCTAACGCATGCAACTCATACATATCATCAATGCATTGGCAGAAAATATCTTTGAGAGCCGTGAAGGTCTTTGTTTTCATGTCTTCTGCCAAACGGTGCAAGGCAGTGATATCAAAGCATAAACATGTCTTTGCAAATAGTCTCTACCACTTTTTCTCCTTACCCGCACAAGTATTGCTGTTGAAGAAAGCTAAGCTTAGCTTAAAGCATAAGCAAAGTGATGTTTTTTGCTTCCAGTTTCTCAAACTTTGTAATACTGCTGAAAAGTATATGGCATGTGGAGTAATAACTTGTGAAGTCTATTTTGTAGGAATTTCTGGGCTGAAATTTGCTGCTTATTCTGTTTATATCGATTTGTGCTGCTAGTTTTATCCTAATCTTTGTTCTTTTTCATTGATCTGTTTGCCGATGCTCTAGAAAGCAACAGCAACAAATGAACGAGCAATGCTTTTCTGAATTTTTTCGACATTCGTCATCACTCATGTGACTTGCGCATTGCTTTTACTGACGAGCATTTTTCTTTCCGTTAGTAAATGGTAGCCAAAATGAACTCCTTTCAATTTTTTGCTTCCATTAAATTAGATGCAATCGTAGTCTCAACTGGCTATAAAACGTTTACATCTCTACAGAATTGGAAAAGAAAAACGTTCATTTACACCTGACTTCGTGACTATTTGTGGATGGTTTTCTCCACTGAGCAGCAAAAGATTCATGTTTTATTTTCTTCTTGTTCAACAAATTGAAAATTTTGAGTTTGGGTGCGGTGGCAATGGTGCTGCAAACTTGAACTTCATCACTCTCGTTTGCGCAGAGCACCGACAAAGACTGAAAACAACCACTTCGGTTCTGGACCCTAGGATGCGGTATGGTTAGTTTACTTGATAGGCGCACAACCATTGTGTTGTTTGTTTTCCCAGATGGCCAGAAGTGGGGATAAATCGACGGTTTACCAATTTGAGGCTAAGGTTTTGCAAGATCTTAGTGTGTCTGATTATGGCTTAAATTTCCCAAGTAACGGATTATCTCCAACGAAACCCGCGGAGGGAATTATTGTCCGTCCACTCTCGTCGGACGACTTCGATAAAGGTGGGTTGGTGCGGACTGTCCAGGTTCTGCTACAACCGATGTACTGTAGATGAATACCATTGCTGCTAAGAAAAGTTTCAACGCGCACGACTATTAGTTCTGCGCTTCTTGCGCGTATTAGCATAATTACTTTAATGGGAGTACTCACCCTTACTTGCCTTACGCAGGGTTTACTGAGGTTCTGGCTCAACTAACGAAAGTGGGAGAAGTGTCTAAGGAAGATTTTTTAAGTAAGTAAATTGCAATTTGCGCATTCTTCTGTAAACGACAATCGTTATTTTTCAGTCTCGTCGCTTAAACTGATTTATAAACTTTAACAAAATCGCTCTGAGAGAGAGACTACTAAGGGTTACATTCAGTGTTGGTGCTATTGCGATCGGAAAGCCCGAGCGACAAGTGCGTAAAGCTTCACACTGTGGCAGCAAGCAACAATAGACATCACCCGACGAGATCACCCTATTATTGATTATTCGCGCCACGTATGTATGGTTGTTATTCTTCGCGCACATTCCTTTCGTGGTGAATCGCGCATTCAACGCAACGCCAACTGAGAGGTTGTAACATTGTCAATTAGTTTATTTCCACTGTAATCGCGATAACACATCTGCAAAAACTTTCCATTTTAATAACGACATAACTTCACAAAAAGTTCGATTAATTCACAGTTACTTGAGTGCCCAGTTGCAAAGGGCAAAGTTTAGAATCAGGCGCATGTTCACGCCTTGTCTGCATCGAAATTTTCGAACGAGTTATTCCATATATTTGATCAACATTAGCAAGTTTTTTTCCACCTGAGACAGTTTGGTCACTTGTCCCATAGTTGTATTAAACCTCGCCCTAACGGTATTCATTAGCTTACCTTTTTGGACGTTATGACCGAATTGACTTAATTTTATTCGGTCATTTAAAAAACATTGGTTTATGTTTTCGGTCGTTTAAAAAAAACATCGGACTTAATTTTCTTCGGTCATTTAAAAAAAAAATCGTTTTTTTCGGTTTGTGAACGAAAAAAACCCCGAACATCGGTGATCAAAAAGAAGCTTGTCCAAGAAGACGGTGCTTCTTTGTACAAAAGAAGATCCTGCCAATTCATTCTCACACGAAAAAACTGATCTTGCCCTCTCAAACCTTATTACATTAGAGTTGGTCGAACATGTCAGTACAAAGACTGCATTTCGCAAGTTCGCATTTTTTTTTACCAGGTGAAATAATTTATATTGGAAGCAACCAGAAAAGTGACTGCTCTTCTTGTGCTCCTTTGCAAACCTGCCTTTGTTGCGCTCGGTTGTAATAGAGACAGTTTTCTAAAACACAGTTCGCTGATCGTCGTTTCAGAATACACCGTCCTCTGACTCCATGTCTCGAAGCTTGCAGTCCGTGGTTAAACCATGTATTTTTCTAGAAAGAACATTTTAAGATTTAAGTTGGAATTTAAGCGTTTGTTGAGCTCACCTTCGCTGAGTGTTACAGTGAAGTTGGATTGCCTTGATCGATGGGCACAAGGAAAATAAAACAAAAAGGTTGACAAAATTGGACGTAATTCAGTCATTGTGAAAATCGATCGTGTTGACGACTTTAATTGCTTTTTTGCAGAAAGTTCATAAGAAAGTGACTAGAACCTGGCGACTGGACTGGTAGCACACAAAAAGTTCGTCCGACACAGAAATAATTCAAATCTGTTTGTGAAGAATTAGAATAGGTGGAGGTATCTCTTTCGATTTTAGTCTTGATCTCCGAGGTTAAGGTCTCTGCTACAGTCCATCAAACCCAGAGCTTAACTCCAATTGTCAAGCATTGTTTATTGCAACACGGCATCCGTTTTCAATTTTTCGCTTGTTAGATAGCTTCGAAGAAGAAATCATGTTAATTAAATATGTCGTGTAGCAGCTGGTCAATGATTGAAATACAGCTATCTCAGTTACAGTAATTCCATTTTAAAAATCCGCACGTAAAAGTAAATTACCAGAGATTTGCTAAAGTGTAGTTAATTACATTCAATTAAGATTGACTTCATCACTGATCACAAAAGATTTCAGGGGATATTTTGGCGATTGCCACATTTATCATCAGGTTTATTTTGTGGTAATTGGCAGGATGGGTAGGAAGACATTGAAAGCATCGTTTATTGTCTCTTTCCCGGATCAACGCAGAGTCGATATACTAGTTACTTCAGAATACGTCATGGTGAAACGTTTTTTATCTCACGTTTGTAACGAATGTAGAGTTCTTATCTTCCACTTAAGGCGAATGTCCGTGGTTGTCTTCTGCGTTTTCGAGTGAGTCGTCGCTCAATTCTACAATATTACCAGGTTTTTTAAAGGTGTTTTAGGAATCCGATTCGGGTCCCTAGAGTCAGAGAAAATTATCATCGGGTCCCTAGAATCAAAGGAAATCGGGTCCCTACAGGTCTATACCGGGTACCTAACATCTTCCTTAAAAAAAACCCCTGATATCACAGAACGATTTGAGAGTACGAGGAGGAACGGGAGCTACTACACATTGGTCATTGAAGATACCGAGGCCGACGAAGGCCGGGGCCGAGTGATCGGTACCGGTACTTTGGAGATTGAGGAGAAATTCATCCACTCCTGTGCCCTGGTAAAAAGAAACGTGTTAATTGCGTTGGGAACACACGTGCTTCTGTGTGATCTGGTGCTTAGGCTGGCATATCGATTCTCGCGGAGCATTGAGTGAGATATAACTTTATTTTCTAGTGTCCTTTCCGTTTAATATCACAAATCGACTAGTACAAACAACTGTGACAGATCCCATTGGTTCTGTCACTAAAGACCAAACACGTATTTACATATTGACTGATGAGTGTTATCTGCTGATGTGGTATTGCTGATTAACATGATCCAACAATCACGCATCAACTCACGATCGTGATCAAGCGATCACACGTGAAAGAAAAACTCTACATTGCAAATATGTGAAAATATCGCGTTTTTGCTGATTTGCAACTTTACCCAAAAATGAGGTCGGGTTGATGGTCGTGGATCTTGCGTATATTCTGCATGGTGCATGCTGCTTACAGTTTGTCGAATTGCAGTAAAAGCAGTTTCGTAAACGTGAGCGTGTTTCCGTCATTGTTAAGTACAATCACGTTTCGATTGCTCTCGAGTAGCACCAAAGCGAATACTCGTTGTGCAGCCGCTATCTTTAAACCAAAGCTATTCGTGTTTCTTTGCCCTGTATTAAATGTCAATGTACCCTTCAGGGGATGGGGGGCTGTGGTGCCCAGGTCTTATAGAAGAGTCTGCTTGTTTCCGCAAACAGCAGCTGGCGTGTTGGCGATCGCGGCGACACTCGCTAGTTCCGGCAACAATCACCCGCCGCTGACGACGATTCATGACTATTGTTTGCTGTAACAATGCTTCATTGTTGATTGCAGAGAGGGAGGGTGGAGGAAGTTGTAATCGACAAGAAGTATAGAGGGAGGAGATTTGGAAAACTGTAAGATGTGTACAATTTGTTTTTGGTTGCTATTTTTTTGTTTGTGTCGTTTTTGGCAATGCCGTTTTTTTGGCAAAGTGCGCTTTCCGGACGAGTTTGATAAAGAGGCTTGTGAATAAATATCAACAATGAGAGCTTCGACTTGTTGGCGCGATCGTGAGTGCGGCGACTGTTTTTCGAGTCCTTCGCCGTCGTTACCCGTCTTTGGTTGGCTTGTTATTGCAACCCTGCAAAAATCTGGTCGAAATTTACTCCTATTCTTCGACTTTGGTGTGTGCTCAAGCAAGTCGAGATTAGCAACATTGAGATTAGCAAGATCGAGATAGCAAGAGCGGTGTTAGTTGTAGAATTGCTAACGAGCGGCCATGATATGAGGTTGGAAAAAATAGCGTTTTGAATCTTCCCATACACTTGCCGTCGCGTATTTGCCTCGGAAGCGAGAAATTAGTTGATCATTAATTTTGATCCCGTTAGAAAGTCTACTTTCATCCATTCAACGCCAGTGCTTGACTTTTAGAAAGAGGTTAATTTATTTTGCGCAGAACCATGATGTGAGTCGTGGTTGATATTTCGAAAGTTCGACCTGTCGTTGTATGATCGATGTTACTTTTGACGATTCAAGATAGAAAAGCGTAAAAGAAATGTTTTAAGGAAACACTGCATTTTTAAAACCGCGCAAAGTTTCGATGCAGACAGATAATGACCTTGGGAGTTGCATTTATTGAAGGGCACTGCTTTTTCTTCAACGTAAAATTTCACGAATGGTGGATAAAAGTAGCAGCCGCTTGTAGCAGTGCTTTGATGTGTGGTCACTCCACGTTTCATAACAAACAATGGTACTTCTGTATCTCGACTGCTTTGTTTTGCTTTTGATCTGAGCTTCTTTTCAATAAATTGCGTCTCATCAAAATAGTTTCGTTGGTTCTGTTTGTTTAAAAGGTTCAATTTTTTTAAAGGATATTGGGGCTGATAACAGCTCTGAGCAAAAAGCTGGGTTGTTACAAAACGACGCTCGAGTCCCGAACAGAGAACATTGGCTTCTACGCCTTGTATGGATTCAAAGAAGACGAAGAAAAGTTCATGCAGCTTCGTTTTCGTGATTAATGTGACGTTCCTATTTATTCATATTATGAGGTTTTGCAGTCGACAATTCGTTGCTCTTTCCCTGAACGCTGCTGCGTTTGCTTCACGCGGTGAAAGCTGAACGCGCAGAGGCTTTTGTCGTAGTTTATAGTTAATTCGCCTTTGGTCTCGATGTTTGTCTCCGCGATACAACCTTGCCGGTCATGAAAAGTATGATCTTTGTTCGCAAAGCGACGCCTTCATTCCTGACTGTGGTAGCCGAGAAAGAAAATCAGTGTAAAATCTTTGCTTTTGCGACATATTTGAAATGAATCCATCGCCCGGTGTTGGCAACTGACCAACGTGCGAAAGTATTTTGTGTGAGATCAGTTGACGAATTCATCAGAATCCCGTAAACTTAACGACAAAACCCTTTCATCGCGTGTTGGGTCGTTCACCATGACCTGGTGCTTTGTGCAATCAACTGGACCTTACAAAAGCGAACTATGCAGTGCTTTTCCCTCAGCAAGATATTGTGGTCTGATCTGGTCAAAAACGCACGCAATCCACTTTGTTCCTCAACATCCTGGATGTGGTTTTGGTTGGTTGGCCAAAGTCCCGGATGTTGGCCAAGTTACAACGTCTCTTAGTTTACTCAACACATTAAGACTCGCCTTCGTTGGTCTTGTCCCTGATGATCTCAAGAGTAAAGCCAACCGTTGTGTCCTTTACAATGCTGATTGTGCGGTTGTCGGCGGCATGACGTTTGCAAAGGTATTGTGTGAATCTTGACGTCACGATCGGCCTGTAATACTTTTCGATATAATCAATATCTTCTTCAGTGAAAGCACACGCGGGCACTTGGTAAGGACCCTGTGAAAACCTTTGCAGTGTCACTGTCACTTGCAGTGTCACTGCTACTTGTACTGTAGTGTCACTGTCACTTGCAGTGTCACTGCTACTTGTACTGTAGTGTCACTGTCACTTGCNATGACCAGATCGGCCGCACGAGCAATCACAAAAAAAAACATATGACGCGGCGTGTTCAGTTGATTTGGGGGAAAATATGTTCACTTGTCTTGCACAGAACAGCGATTGCAGTCCGACGTGCAAACCTCCTGTCAGTCTGTCTGAGCGAGTTGTATAGCAGGCGAAACGTCGCTGTCTGCCTGGCACTGCTCGGTGAGGTATGGTTGCTTTATATTCAACTATATATGTTGGTCCTTGTGTAGCACTAAGTTGGCATAATTCCCAAGCGCATATTTTTCTGTGAACAAAACGTCTCAGCTACGATTTTTCGATTTTTAACTCTTCTGTGATGAGGTTTTCTAAAATAAAGTATGTGGTCGCTTTCCCCGTTTTTGCGCGGATAATAATAATCAATATCTTGTTGAGGGCAAAATGACCCCGTAGGGCAGAATAATGCAATCATTGTATAAAACGGAACAGACGATCATTGTCTGACGTCAGTTTTGATGATGGTAGTGGACGCAACAGAAGATTCCGAAAAATTGACTTCTATCCAGTGTGTTTCATTAGAATCGCTGTTTTGTGCAAGGCGAACGATTTTCAGCACATCTACTTTTTCCTCAATGAACTGAACCCACCATGTCATAGGTCTTCTGCAATTAATGCAGTAAATGGTGACACTGTAGTTATAATACCCCGGTCCCCCGTACAACCAATGTTACACGTTGGCCGCAGCTACACTGTGGTTTTACGTTGGTCTCCTGTAGCGCCCGGAAATGCAGCTTGCCAGTAGCGCCGCTGTCTTCGGCCTGTAGTTGGTAGTTCAGTTCAACTGTGCATATATCTGCTGCAGCGCTGCTTTCAAGCTGTGCGCTTTGCTGCTAAGTAGTTGAGCTCTCGTCACGGGTGGACTTGGATTTTTGTTGCAAGTGTTTTCATTTCCGGCCCCGATATAAATTTTTGTGAAGGAAACACTTGACTGCCGGTTCGCAACTCTATGGGAAACAAAGAGTATTTTATCAGAACAAATTGTTACTTACTCTTCACGCATTTTTTCTAACATGTCGATTCAGAATTGTACGGAGTGAATATTCACTGGCTTCGTACGTAGCGAATGTATCAGGGCGTCCAAACTTATTTGTCCGAGGGCCGCATAAGCTATCACACAACAGTTCGAGGGCCGGCTATCTTGCGTAATGTGATTGTTTCGGGATATGTTACGTTTCACCAAATCAAACAAGTTCTTCGTAAATTTATTATTTTTTGATTATTGACAAAATGGCTTCGCGGGCCGGATTTGCCCCGGGGCGGTGGTTTGAAGACCCCTGGTTTACACCGAGCTACATGGCCAGCCACACAAATGCAGATTGCACAAAGGTGCCGCTTATGAACTGTATGACCGTTTGCCTCATTATCGCGGGAGTCAGAGGGCAATGCATTTGGAAATTTAATAATTTGCTTTGAACTGCTCAGTAGAAAAATGTTTTTCTATTCGTGTCGGAGTTGATAAAATGAAATTTCACCAGTGTTGTCTCCCCCGGAAAACATCCCCTTTTTTATCCCCCCCCCCCTGGAAAATCCTTCAGATGCCCATACAACGCACA
>JGI24158J21664_10007003_pt1 | contig 14928 bp, 18 predicted proteins | sample Ectturendosymbi3_FD_21664 | JGI IMG/M metagenome (IMG submission 21664) | reverse complement strand
AGCGAAGCGCGTCGTCGAACTGGAAGTACACGTGAAGTGCTTCCAGTAGAAGTGTTTGAAGGGGGGCGAACCTGTCGACAGTCCAATGGTACAATAGTTTTCACATGATTGCAATCCACATGATGCTTAATCGTTTTCACATGATTGCGATTCACATGGTGCTTAATCGTTTTCGCATGATTACAATTCACACGATCCCCAATCGTTTTCGCATAATTGCAATTCACATGGTGCTTAATCGTTTGACATGGTTTCGATTCACATGATACTTGATCGTTTTCATATGATTGCAATTCACATGATGCTTAATGGTTTACGCATAATTGCCTTGGAAAACAGCGACAGCTGGCGATTGATTATCGGAGCGACAAAGTCATAAAATCCACTGCGTTATGACGAGGCCTTGTGTCGATAAGTTATCTCAGTATTCCACAGGCCCGTAACCAAGGGGGAGGGCGAAACCCCCCTAGAAAAATTTTCGCCCCCCTGGAAAAATGTGTTGGACATAGTTCAACAAATTTGGGCCCCTCTCAGAAAACTCGTCGCCCCTCCTGGTGTCCCAAACTGGTTACGGGCCTGGTATGCCATCGTGCTAAACAAACACCAACAACGTGACTCTAAACCGGGCTTAGCGGCCGTGCGGTTTGATGGACAGCAGTGGACGCACAACGGCCTCGGCACAGCTTGTTTTGTTTCTTGTTGCGCGTTCTTCACGTAATGTTCGCGCTGCAGTTGTCATCACAAGAGTTCAATTTATTTCTTTGTCTGAGCTTTCGAAATCCGTGAATTGTGCGTCGCGATCGTTTGAATACGTGATGTTTGTGATGCTATTTATTTCCTGATCCGTTTGTAACCTGAGTGAGTAAATGTAGGGGATGTCAGTATGAGTGGGAGAGGAAGGCTCGAGCGTAACACCCCCGGCTCTGCTCACCGTTTCGTTCTGTTTCGGCAGGACCTTGTCGCGCGAGGTTTTCAGCAGGACCTTGTCACGCGCGAAATTTTCGGCAGGACTTTGTCACGCGCGAGATTGAAGGCTTAAAGCGAAAATGGTGAAATTTCTCTATTTACAGTTGTTCCTGATGCTTGCCATGTCTTCAAAACTTGCTTGAGTCGCACGCAGAAGATACTTCGCTTTTCGCCCGCCGTAACCGAGTCGTTTCTGCTCTCAGGTTAAGAACGCTTATGACGTCAGCTCGCGACGCGCACATGAATATGTTGAGGATTTGGGGAGGAGGGATCTACGAGGACTCGCGCGTTTACGACCTTGCTGACGAGCTGGGTATCATGCTGTGGCAGGACTTCATGTTCGCCTGTGCAATGTACCCCGCAGATCAACGGTTCCTCGGAACAGTAGGAGAGGTGAGTCCAGGCGCACACCTGGTAAAAAATGACCCATTTAAGGCGGTTTTGACTGACCAGCAAGTTGAACCTATGCCGGATCATTATCGGCAAGGATGATTTTTTGAGAGAACCCATGTTGCCGTGAAAGTGTTGCGCGCCAACATTTTTCTGCACGTTTTTTTGTGTTGCCCACTTTTCCATTGATGCATGGTGGCCAGCCTGTGAAGTTTACAGCTTTTGTTCTTCCGCTTTTCACGAGAGAGGTTACCAGTTGATGTTCTCCGTTTCGTTGTCTGCTGGTATTATTCCTGTAGTTCTCGTACGTTTTAAATACGTTTCAATTTGCGTTTCGTTCGCGTCTGCCGCAAAACCCACTGGACCCTTTTGCGGAGGTTCTTGCGCTCTGCCTCCTGAGCAACCCCTGCCACGTGATAACCATGGGAGGTTTGTCACCAACATTCCCTCTGAGGCGCGCACATGCGCAGTACCACCACCAAGGCCATTTGCGCAGTGCAATCTCATTCTCGCAAACTTGCGGCATTCCCAATTTAATATCGCATGTAACGCTTCGCTGGTTGTGTGCCCACGCNTTTGCACAATTGAATGCACACTANAAAATTGCTCAGTGTATGAGAGGAAACACTGTTTGTCATGACGGGTTGTTGCGCAAGGTTGCATGACCTTGCAAAGACCTGCAAAGAAACGTTTTGAGTGTTTGCTCGTCCAGGAAGCATCGCCTCACGTTGACTTGACCTTTCAACTTTCGCGCCAGCTGATCCCTTCCCTGTCAAACGCGTTCAGAACGCATTCTCGCGCAAATGTGTGTTCGNGCGTTCCTCATCAGCTNAACCACGTGCAGCTTCACTCCTGTCACGGAAACGGACTCCGGTGACTTGTTTGCGGTCAGTGGTCCCTTGCTGCAGCGTTGTCATCAAACGCTTTGCAGCAAACCAGACTCGTCTGCACAGACCGCCGTGTNGCATCGCAGTNTGGCTGATGAGCTCTGCCGTTAATTAATGCGCGAGCGGCTGATGGCGGTGTGACGTCGTTGTGTCAAGTACAGCGCTTAAATATACTCAAAAGTTTCTGCTCACGTTTTTAACCTATATGCGATAGCGGGCAATATTTCGGGCCTGGCGTTCGAAGGATGCCAGGCAACATTTTCGAGGTTTGAACGCTTTTTTGTCGCTTACTGTGACGGTAAAATGCTTATTGTGACGATAAAATGTATTAAGAAAAAGGCTGAACACGCTGCAAGAAAAAGCCTCGTTCGTGCGATGCGTTTGCGAGAACGTTTCAAAGCTGCGCAGCGCTCAGCATCTTAGTGTTTGCTGAAACACACCAAGATGTCCAAACAGAGTCAAAGGCAAGACATCGCGAGTTGTGCTTGTTCCCTTTTCGCGGCGAAAACTGAGCTTTTCTGGGGCGAAAAATGTGCTTTTTGCCGCAACGGGCCCAGTGCAATCGTCGCATACCCCAGCGGTCTATGGACCCCCGTTTGGAAAATGTGAATTGCAATCACGCGAAAACAGTGAACGTGTTTGTTTATACTGTTGAGGTTTGATATGTTAGGAAGAAGTTTTTCGAAAGTCTACTTTTAACCAAAGAAAAGATAACGGTGCGCGCTGTTCGAACGACTTTCTCGCCAAGCTGAGCAAAGGTCGCTCGTTACCAACGGCAACCGTTGCCCGCGCAACGCCTCGCGATCACTCATCCCGTTCCAATGATGTTGCAGGAAGTGAAATACCAAGCGATGCGTCTTCAGCATCATCCATCAATTGTCGTCTGGGCAGGAAACAACGAGAACGAAGCTGCACTTGCCACTAATTGGTACAACACCTCCAGTGACTTCAGCGCGTACAAGCAGGCATACGTTTGGCTTTATGTCGGTAAATTACGCTTTGTTTACTGTTGAGGAAAATCGAAACATTAGTGTAAAATTTTTCTGATATAAAATACAAGCGAACACTTTTTAATTTTTGCGATTTTGTGGGTTGTTTTCATGTTGATATTTTTTATTTGAATTTATTGGCACGTGCAGTGTTTCTGCAGCTACTTACGTAGTTTTTAATTATATGCAAGTTTTAGGAACAGCAACTACTGATCTGAATATAATTCTTGTTCGTTTTTTTTGTAGAAAACCTAATCTACCAATTTCTTAAACCAGTAATGGGAGAGCTTACTGGGCTCGCGGGCCGATTTCGTGGCCCACGGGCACTTCGGCGGGCCACTGTTACTCACAGTGCCTTTGCTTTTAATCAGATGAGGTGCTTCCCAGCATAGGATTGCATCACGGGCCATTTTGAAATCAAAAGTTCACCGGCCAAAATTTGGCCACGGGCCAACTAGTTGCCCGCCGTCATTGACGCAAGCGGTTATTTGCCCACTCAGACACAGTTGGCCCTGCCGTGCACGAAGTCGACCAGCTGCGACCTTACCTGACCTCCAGTCCAACCAACGGCGTCGAGTCGAAGAGCGAAGGCTGGGTTGCGAAAGATCCATACAGCGTCTTCTATGGCGATGTCCATTATTACAACTACAATGACGATTGTTTGGATTGGACCAAGTACCCGAAAACAAGGTGCGTGCTGTAGGCCCGTAACGACGGGGTCATTCGGAGGCAGTGCCCTCAAATTTTTTGTGGTCCCCAAATTTTTTTGTTCCCGAAAAATGTGTTTTAAACACAGAGTAAAAACTAAAATCTTGGCCCCCTAAAATGTATTTTGCCCCCCCAACCTTAAAACCTACCTACTGGCCAGCTCGTGTGGCATTCTTTTACTGTTGCTGCTTCATTTCTTATCGTGCAACGAGTAACCACAGCCTTGCTGCAGCGACGGCAACAGATGCTTTTTCTCACCGTGGCACCGAGGGAGTGTTTCGCGTGGAATTTGCAGTTAAAGCTTTCGAAAAAGCAACGGGGGTGCAGGCCGGTAAATGTGGACCAACTGTTATAATATTGTCGTCAATTCTTGTCTCAAAATTATTTTCAATTCGATCGTTGCCACATGCGTTTGCTTTTTTTGTTTGTTTTTTTTTTTTAAATGGGCAAAAGATCGGAATGTATGGAGTGTTTCATTTGTTTGAAGAACAAATAGGTTTTGCTATTCCCGAGATTTTTGCTTTGATGTCGAAACGCCCGCCCTGCAAAACGAACGCACGGGTTTGTAAACGAAACTCCGACGGTTTCAGTCCTAAACCTTCTGTTAAAGGGCGTCGGAAGGATTTTTCCAGGGGAGGCAATAGTGGATTTTTCCAGGGGGGCCAAAAAGTGGTGAAATATGATTTTACCTACTCGAAATTAATAGAACAGCCTTTTTTTGCTAAACACTTCGTAGGAAAATTTCAAATCCAGGGGGGACAAGGCCCCCCTTCCGACCCCCATGCTTCTGTTCAGGAAAATAGCTCTGAATTCAAGTTCAGTGTCACGAACCAGCACAAAGCAAGCAACCATCCCTGCTGCCTGTAGTGTAACTTGTTACCGTTTCCTACGCTGAACAACACCTTGCAACAATAAACTCGTCAGATTCGCCTCGGAGTACGGTTTCCAGTCGTGGCCGTCGTTTGAAACCATCGAACTCGTCACGGAGTCAGGTGACTGGACACTCGACTCCGATTGGTCGAATCATCGTCAGCACCACGCGAACGGCAACGAGCAGATGACCAATCAGATATCGATGCATTTCAGACTTCCCGATGCTGGAAACGCGACGCAGGTTTTCAAGGACACGATTTACTTGACGCAGGTATCAGAATGTGGCGAAACACTGCGTCGTCGTGTCGGGGGGATCTTGTTTTCTGAAAATGGTGACTGCTTCGGCAAAAATATAAATTTCACATCAACTGTCACCTGGAAAAATTTGTTTTTTTGTCAGCTGTCGGTCGGCCATTTTGTTAGGAGGCGAAGAAGATAAAAGTTCAGTGTTGTGACGAGACAAAGAATCTTTGTCTTCTGTGACCGCTTATCCTGGCAAAACGCAACGTCTTTGAAGCAAAAATATAACGCAAAAAATGAAATGGAGAAATCCTTAAATTCCACGATTCCATTCGTTTATTTCCTGTAACGGTGGAGCTTTTCAACCGTCTTCATCCTCGAAGCGCTGTCACGTCGATCGTGTCGTGAAGTATTCGTTCTTCTCAGCGGCCTCCTTTTAATGCTCAGCAAACATTGTTTCTCACAAACTAAGCGTTTCCGATTTTGAAAAATGTACGAGCAAAGAAATCACTGCCGTGTTGCGCACGTTAAAAACAAACAAGTATTTTGATTGGCTGGTTGCACTCGTTTCTTGTTCTCGCACTGCAGCGAATGAATTTTTGTTGCTTTTTTCACCTCCAGGTCATGCAAGCGTTATGCTACAAGAGCCAAACGGAATTTTACCGACGGAGCCGCGACGAGCTTGTCGGGGGTGCCGGACACACGATGGGCGCCCTCTACTGGCAGCTGAACGACATCTGGCAGGCGCCGACGTGGTCGTCCATTGGTGAGTTGGTCGTCCATTGGTGAGTTGGTCGTCCAGTGGTGAGTTGGTCGTCCAGTGGTGAGTTGGACCGTGCAGGAAAATAACTGGGAAAATGTTCTTGTGTCCGACCAACGACGATGTGAACAGATCGCTCGCGTCGATTGGTGATCCGTTTTAACAAACAACAATCGCAGAAAGCTCGCAAGGAAGTTTCTGGCTGTCGGACGTTTCAACGCAAATGCGCCCGTCGCCAATTCCAACTCGGCAGCACCTGCGCCAGCCAATAACTCAGGCCCGTAGCCACGGGGGGACGGGGGGGGCGGTCGTTCGCGGGCGGTTCCACCAAACTTTGTTGTGCGCAAAATTTTTTTTATCATATTTATTTGTAGATGTACATTATTCCCCCTTAAAATGTATTTTCCCCTAAACCTGGCTACCGGCCTGCAAAAACTCGTGCGTTTTTCTTACAGATCACGGCGCTCAGTAAAAAAACAGTTGGACAATAAGCATTGCTCAACAGAAGGTCACGTTTCGTGTCTTCCAATAAGGTTTACGTGCTGTTAAAAATGTTTTTGTTTTCATACCAAGACTTAATAGTTCGCATGTTCGTGTTTCAGAATACGGCGGGAAATGGAAGATTCTTCATTTCTACGCTCAGAAGTTCTTCGCCCCGGTCGCTCTGATCGCCTACGAGGACGACGCCACTTTGAAGATCTACTCTGCGTCTGACGTCGACTACGACATCCGGGACACTTTGATCATCAGCGTGCGATCGTGGCAGAGCCATACACCGTATGGGATTTTCAACGAGTCGGTGACGGTGCCAGCGCGGCGGTCGACTTCCTTGTTTGAGAAGAGCACGGGGGAAATCCTGCATTATGGAAACTGCCCGTACAAGGTATTCGTTTGAGATCCTTCAACTTCAAGGCGTAACATGATAAAGGCTCGGAGCGAAGCGAAAATGAGACCGAAGAAAGTTGAACCGACTGGCCAGGCAGCCAACGTTGGTCGCTAGGCAACCTATTTCGAAACGAAACAGATTTGAATCGTTGATGGCAAAATAAACAGAAGCCGCACATGACAAGCCGGCTATGGTTGTGCGTCTTTGTTTTTCTTGAACTCAATCGATCGGGTAGTTTCACACAGAGCTGTACTGTGCAGGGGGCGTAACGAGGTTAGATGGCGCCCGGGGCAAGAAGCGAGTTTGGCGCCCTCATGTTCGAACTTGAGGTCTTTCGGAAGCAAATGTACTGTGTTGAATAGAGTTTATGTAGCATTGTTGGGACTTTTCGGCGGCCACCGCAGTGAATCGGTTCCCGGAGTGTTGTGTCCCCCTCGTTACCCCCCTGATACTGTGCGAACGCAGCACATGACATTGTAACCCAGTAATTGTTGTTTGTTTACTAATCATTTACACCCTAAGTGCTATTATGACGTGAGAGTAACTGCATCCAGAAGTCATTGTTCTCTTTTTCAAAATTAAGTGGCGTTAAGGCCATATGGTAAATGATAAGATGTGGTTATTTTTTAATGTCGGAATTAAATAAAGAGCCTGTCCCTATTTTCGAGTTGGACTCCAAGTCACAACGCCTCGGCCATCATTGCGTTGATCCCTCGCGACATCGCGTTATGCGATCTCAACCGGTGTGAATGTAACATACGTACATCGTCACGTGACCTTCACATCACTTTGAAACAATCGCAGGAACTTTGCTACATCTCCGTCCACTTGAAGAACGCCACGTCAGTTCCGGCTACGTACTTCTTTCCGGTTCCTTTCAAAAGCATCGAGGGATTTCAAAAAGCGGTCGTCAAGGTAGGACGCGAGTGCCTGGTTACGGCGCATGCGCGAGAAAGAGAAGCTTTGAAAAAGCGACGTGCACTCCTTTCGGTTTGACTTCCCAATCTACAACCTGGTCAGCAAGCATTGGCCATCTTGGTCCGAAGCTTTTTGCATTTGAGATTATTATCAATTAATCAGTTAAGATTATTATCAGGTCAAAAAGTCCCTGTAATCATTAAGGGCCGGTTCACACACAGGGCCGGATCCAGGGGGTGATTGGGGCGATCACCCACCCTAAAACTCGCGAAAATAACTTTATTCACCATGGTTTTGTGCAATTCGGAAAAGCATTCGCGATGTAAGGTCATTTTGTCGTCCATTGTTTTGTCACAGCAGTGTTGTGAAATATACCTCATCTCTCTTGCAGCTGTAAACCCGTGATGAGACTTGACTGCCACATGTTACCGAAATCGCCCCCCCCCCAACCTTGCTGGCTGGATGCGCCCGCGATCATGCGGAGAGTTGCTTTTCGTTTCCTTCTCTCAGTTGTTAAAACTCACCTGCTTCTTCTGCTTCCAGATATACAAGATCACGCAAGTTGACCCCACGACCTTTAACCTCACGTTGACGTCACAGCACCCTGCGTTGTTTGTGTGGCTGCAGGCGATCGGCATCAAAGGTACGTTTCGTCAAAGCTGACTCAGCATTACGTCGCACTCCGACCATTTCCGGTGGCCAGCGTTTTTTCAAATGCGAGAATCGACGTTTGAATGCAAATTAGCGTTTAGTTGTTTGTTTTGTCGGCAAGATCAAGGCTTTCACGCCTAGTGACGACACGACGCATTTGCTCGTGATGCGACGTAGTTGAAAAGTCTATGCCCGGAAGAAAAACCAGAGGACTTACGACTTAGTACAAGCTCCAGCATTCCTGTCCTTACTTTAGTACAAGCTGCAGCATTCCTGTCCTTACGGTGTTTTTACTCGGAGGTTCTGCTTCATTCAGGTTTTCGTTTCATGCCGTTTTCTTATGTCAGGGTTTGTTCTGACACGACCTGCTTCTGTGCGAACTCGAACCACCAACCTGCGACACTTCAAGGGTTTGCCCCAGTGACGTGTTTTTTTCCCTTTACAGGGCGATTCTCCGACAACGGGTTCATCATGCCGGAACAAAATTACAACGTGACGTTTCATGCTTGGCAGAATAACGTCACTGCCGCTGCTCTCTGCGAGAGCGTAACAATCAAATCGCTGTCAGACGTTTATGAGAAGGTCGAACCGGGTAAGTCGGAGATTTACTCGTCCCTGGTCAAATCTTCACGCGACCTCTTTGCATCATTCCGTGTTGTAAAGCTGGGAATCGCATAAAATTTTCAGTCTTCCCGTCGAAATCTCGCGGGTTTTGTTTTTGTTTTGCTTTAAATTTTCAAGTCTGCGCTGGCGCTTGTCCGCGAGCGCGTCCAGCACGATGGGGAGGGGACCGCAGACCCCCCTTGCTTTCCCTTAACATCCGCTCGAGGCGCTCCCGTGTACCGAACGCAACCGTCACCAAAACGTCACGTCATCCTGTGGCCTGCGTCGTCATCGTTGTCATAGCAACCGGTCTATATTTTCAAACGTCGCCGTTCCTTCTCCCTCTGATGTTCAACGACGTCAGTCCTTTCATCTTCGAAATGTTGTGAAAGGATGGCTGCAATCAATACTTTCCACCACTCTCTTTTTCCGGCAGTATCCAGCCAACCGGAACACGATGACGCTTCAGTGCCGACTTCATGGGTCGATGACGTCACCGCCAAGCTTGTGTTTGCCATCATCGGCGTTTGCTTCATCGTCGTCGCGGCGTTGCAGTTCACTTGCCTTGTTCTGAGGTGGGAGGATCAAACCTCTGTTTTCAAGTTTGAGATCGGTGCAGTGAACGGCAATTTTTTTGGGGTGCAAATGACCAGTTACTGAATTCGATGGATGTTCGGTCCTTGGCTGCGTCAGAATGATAAGATCTGTGCGTCGCGTTCGCGCAGAACCATAACCAGTTCTTATTTGAGCCGAATTGGATCCAAAAGTTTAATCTGCAAGTCTAATGATATGAATCTCGGATAACATGAAACAAGGGAGGTTTCTAAGATTGTGCCAAGGTTGGTGCAGCAATCCCGGCTTTGGATCTTGTATATCCGGAGTGTGGTCCGGATTGCCGTGGGTGACATTGGGGGGTGATATCGGTTTACTGTAAATGATAACTCCGCCTTTTTCAGAGCAACATGTAATGATTTTATTTTGTGATGAAGGCAGCCGGCAACTTACCGAACACGACAAGATAAGCAAACTTAACAAGCTTTCTCGAAATCACTCACTGAGTGTTGGAAATTACTTTTCACTCATTCTCAAGCTTTTAACGGCTTTTTAAGCAGAAAAGTTGCTTGTTCTCGGAATCCCAAGATAGGGCGGAAGGGTCTGTTTTTTAGTGTTTTCAACCTTTTTTTCCGCAGGTTCAATGTTCCAACCAAGCGTCGTGCGATAAAACCCAGACTCCCCCCCAACAACAACTACCTCGCCGCGCACAAGGCGAGCGTCAGCTCGATTGCGTCATCGCGTTCGGGAAGCGTGTTCAACGAAGCGGAACACGAGGAACCAATGGCGTTCTTGATCCAGTCGAAACGCGGCTACGGGCACATGGCCAAGAAGACCGAGATACGTTTTTACGTGATTTGATTTGTTTTGTTTGTTTTCGAAAACAGACGTCTGTGATTAGCGTCGACGAAAGGCAGGTCATGGTTGGTTCGTCCGGTTGCATCGGTCTGTTCGAGCGATGTACCGCAGAAGAGCAGGCGGCGCCTGAGGGCAAAGGACTTCGGTCCGCGTTCGCTCGTTCGGCCGCAAAACTTGGCCAAGTGCGTTGACGCGCAGCGTTTTTCGTTCGCGCACCAAAACGCAAATTGCGCAAAAGTGTAGTGGCGTCACCTAATAGATGATTGCTTGACCGTGACCGATGCGTCATTCGACGTTTTTGCGCCGACGTTGCTGTTGAGTGCTCAAAACCATTCGAACGATTTCATCTGTGTCGTTGTTTTTCATTCGCACCCATCGTTTTTCGTGCCAGCACCACGTGATTCGTCAGGCTTTGCCAGTGGCGTAACTGAGAGGGGGGCAAGGGTTCGAACCGTACCCCCTGGCAAGCTAAATGTAAAAACCGACCCCCAATTAACTTGTATTTCGGTATTTGGCATTCTTTTGGTTTTCAGTAGGTCGTTTTTTTGCGTTTTTCGGAGTGTTTTCCGGTTATTTCGGGTTTTAGTACAGACACCCGCATATGGATTCATCATTTCTCAAGTTATTTTCTGAGTGTTGGCAAGTGAGCCCCATACTGTGGTCGGTGGCCCCCCTTCAGCTACGTTTTCCCATACCTGCGGCTGAAATCTCTAGTTACGTCACCGAGCTTTGCCCCCCCCACCCTCAACTCGTGATCCATCGTTGCTGCAATCCATCGTTGCTTCCGGTCATCTCAGGATCACTTGCTATGCCACCGGACCCACAGCAATGTTGCAATATCGTTTTTTGATGCTTTTTTCCTTTTCTTCGCTTCGTGCTGGACAAATTCTGCAGGTTGACTGAACGCGAGATTCAAAGTGCACGCAGCAGATGTGTTTTTCAATTTTAAAACTCATTTTCTTTTAACATTTTTTTCGCTCACGGTACGTTGCGTTTAACGGGGTTTTATTGTAAAAACTATCAATGATTTTTTCTGCAATTGTCCGTGCGATTATTACGCCATATACTCGTGACTGTTCGTGTTGATCGCAAATCGTGCTGCGTCATCTGCAAGTCTGTTTGGACTATTGCCTTGTCAACATACGTTTGCCTTCAGTCTTCACCTTTTTAATTTTCGTGTACAGCACTCAGCCACTTTGCTCAACGAACAATCTTTTACCAAACCCAGCATCTCGAGCCAGCAGCTACTGGCTCGTGTGAAGGAATAGGCCCGTAGCCAGGTTTAAGGTTTAGAGGGACAAAAATACATTTTTAGGGGGGAAAGATATTTGTTTTCATTGCATGTTTGAAATAAATTTTTCTGGGAACAGCAAAATTTTTGGAGGCACAAAAAAATTTGAGGGGTAGTACTGCCCCCGTTGCTACGGGCCTGTAAGGGAGGCGGTTGCTCCGTTCTGCGATTGCGTTGCTTGGGACACTGTCTCGCTTGTTGCCACGGAACAAGTTTCTAACGCCGTTCGCACACGTCAGAATCGAAGCGCCCGCCACTGTTTCCGCCGTCAATGTTGGACGCCGACTCCACTCCCACCCTGCAAATCGGGTTGTAACTTGTTTGTGGTTACAAAACGCTTGGCATTTGTTTGCTAAGTAATAGGAAACCAACCATTGGTGCATGCTGCCATGCACAGTTTCTTCTTCTAATCTCCGTATCTTACTCTGTGTAAGTGTATGAGGGAGGCTGTTGATGATGCAGGCTGCGCTGTTGTGAGGTCAGCCTGTAACAACAGTTTCATTTTCGACTTTACGCGCTACACTGACCTTCTCAAAAAATGTGCGCCCAGTTGTCGCAGCGCAAGTGAGCTGCAGGCTGTTATTTCCCCCGTGGGTCCTCGCTGTGCGTGTTAGAAAGATTTTTTACGTTTCTTGAAGGTCTAGTCCAATATTGCTGGTTGCGGCCCTTGAGCTTTGAACTTCCTGCAACAATCTTTCAGAACTCAGTTTCTCGTCTCGCGTTTGAATCGTGGCGCAAGTGCTCTTTCTTTAACGCAGTATCGGTGATGATGAATTGGAGACTGGCTCTCGAATTGCTGTCGTCATTTACCTTTGTTTTCTGGAAGCCTTGACTCCTGCCAATCGCTTTCTTTCGAATCTGATCAATTGCACTTTGCATTTCGACAATCTGCGGACACGAGGCGAAAGCGGTGTTTTGCTCGTGGTCTGGACGTGGGGCTGAAGAGAATGCTGCTGGGGTTACCTGGGTGCGCAGGGTCATGCGGCCGCAGTGGTTTCTCATTGTTGCGTCACAATTTTAGCTGCCTGCGCATCAATCAAGCAATCCAAGCTGTCGCTTGCAGTCGCCCGTACATGCTGCAACTCTGACCAATCGATTTGAAGCAACCGCCCGATTGATGGTAAACCACCAGTACCGTGTTTTACTGGCGATGATTAAGTTGTTGCTTCAGGGGGAACACTGATTATACTTCGCGTGCAACGAATCTAGAATGTTCTTTTCATACATGCAAAATTACGCTTGTGGAACGTTGACTTTTCGCCCGCCTTGTTCATCACGCTCCGTTGCACTGACTTTAACGTTGGGACAGCTTCGGGTCTAGCCACAGCATAAGTATTTGCGAAAATCTCTTTTTTTTCGTCGTAAGGTGCGCGTTTTTTGATGCCTTTCGAAGTTTTCGCATCGTTTGCCTTTTTGACGTTGCAGTACATTTGAACGACTTTCAGGTTCGATTGTTGCGACACCCGGCGGCAAAATTACTATCTTTTGTATACATTTCTATTCGTCAATTTGCTCAATTCGTCACCTCTTTTCTATCCCTGAGAAGCGTTTTATTCGGCTAATACGTCATTTGCAGTTTTGCTTTTACTGTTCAAGCAGCTACTATAGTTTAACACGTGTGGGAATTCAAACAAATTAAGGATCTTTATCTGACAATTGTTGCACCTCGCGATTTGTTTATCGAATTTATACACGAGGTTCGAAGCGCGACCCGACTCCCCATTGATAGAACACGGAAAGTCTTATAAAGTTTATTAGAGATTTTAAAAGGTGTTAGGTTAAATGGAGGAGTCCAGATAGAGTAGAGGAATTAAAGAGTTTAATTTAGTAAAGAACCATAATGTCATAAACTTGTATTTTACTGCAAATAAAAACACTATGTATGGGAGTTACTATAATAAAGTATACGAGCTGCTATGATAGAGTTTTCACTTGTTTGCGTCGTAGGCCTAATGCGTCACTTTTTCTAATCCCTTGAGGTGCTGAATTAGTCAAATGCTGCTGTACATTATTTGCTGATCATATTAGCCTTCATATGTCCAATCCTTGTTTCAATGTTCTTCAAACAACACTCAACCTAGAACTGTGTAATCTGATTCCACCTCGTTTGAAGTTGCCACTAACAATCTATTTATCACAGAACTTCACCCAGAGATAACCTACGATACCTGGGTGTTGTAGGCAAAAATCGATAATTTTCTCCTTGGGGATGTTGAAGTTGTTTTTAGGCCATAACTTGCCAACCACTAACGCTAGATGGCCAACCAAAGGCTGTAGAGATGCAGATTTTCGCCTACTTCGTTTTAGATGAAAAAACGGTTCAATTGTCACTTGAAATTTTTTCTCAGGCCGTGATTACGTCATCCAAGCATCTCGAAACCTCAACCAGTGGTGACGTCATATCAAAAAAAAGTTCAAACCCAAAAGTGCCCGAACTTTTAAAAATTGAACCAAGGTGACTTCCTGCTTCCTTAGAGGGTCTGAACAGCTCTCCAGCTCTATCGGTCTAAAAGTTATGACTGTACAAAGTCTAAGCCACAGAAGTGGTTTTGCCGTCCTCCAACGGTTAAACGATGACGAATTAGACAAATTATACTGTAATAAGAAAAAGGGAAGCCTTAGTGATACCACTGTGTAGGAAGAAAAGTAAACTCTGAATTTCGAGGACCTCCATACGATGTTATTTTGTATGAAGATTTTCAAAACCCCTTGGCACACTGTGTTCTTTTATGCAAATTGAACATATTTGATGTGGAACACCTGAAGTGGAAGAGTTTTATATATAATATCTTGGTTACGGCAGTCAAAGGCATTTGGATCCATGGCAGTTCCGCCGCCACGTGGGGGCTCTGGTGGGCTTAGCCTCCCTAAGCAAAGCACCAAGTTACCCTAAATTGAAGTATGAAANACTATAAANCAGTGGAGTTTTTATCAAATTTTCAATGTCAAGTCCCCTGCACAAATATAAAGCACCCCAACTGANGACTTTCTGGCGACGGTTCTAATCCATGAGGCAAAAGTAAGTGTATGTTTCGTGTNGAGGTGCATGTGTCACGGCTCTTCGAAAGGTGCCGCGACAAAGCCATTTGGTGATTGTCGGGTTTGCTCCAATTACTGCGGTGCAATGACGTAATGTTCATGGCACATCACACAAGTCGCTACATAAATATTATAGTTTGCGCATGAAAAGTTTTGGTTCGGTGGGAAGTCTTTCACTTTTGTCAAACAACCAAGTTTTCACTCTCTGAATATCTATGAAGATAAATGTTATCACCAACTTGATGAGCAAATTAATGTTCGGAATATGATCCTCACCCATGTGAAATAATTCTTGCTGTTTTTTGTGTTCATGGGAG
>JGI24158J21664_10007002_pt1 | contig 14929 bp, 12 predicted proteins | sample Ectturendosymbi3_FD_21664 | JGI IMG/M metagenome (IMG submission 21664) | reverse complement strand
AACACTTTTTGCTTGATTTTGAAATGGCTATTTTCAAAATGCACAATACATTGTTTGTATTTTTAAGATGTACAATAGGGGGTGGGCAAAAAGTACACGTGTTCTTGATTGCTTTTTTACAATTATGGCTGAAATTTCGGGACGGTATTGATAAATACTAGATCGTTCCGGTAAGAAAATTATTCTACTTTTACCACTGCTGGAGATGCCGCAATTTCTCTGAATTGTCGGTCAACTCCAACGTATTTTTGTAGAAATGGAATGCTTGGGAAGTTATTTGCGTGAACAAAGGCACACTCGCTCATATTCGCACAGAAGCTAGCTGAAGAAAGCCGTTTTACACTGGTGGATGTTATCGCACAATTATTCAAGAAACGAATTGTCTGCATAGTGTCGTGTGGAACTACAATGAAGTTTTTCGTTTGATGACAAGCGTAAGTACAAGTTCGGGAAAGACATGACAGTGCTTGGAAAGTCATTCTCTGATTAGTTTCTGCGTCCGATGTAACGCGTATCATCCGAAACTGAACAGGAAAGAGATTATAAGAACTCATTCATGTGCGTCCCACAACATGAGCAAAACCAATATAAAGAGTCAAGTCAACCAAAATCAAATCAACAACGGGCCATTTCAAAGACACATTCGTAATTGCCATGCTATTCAGCTGAACGTAGCGCCGGGGTCAGCAAAGAACATTTTGTTAAGTACACGCACTTATCCCGGCCTTTCTGGTGAAGACTTGCACATCGAATAACACATATATCACTTTGTACAAAAGGTCGAGTGGAGGTTTTATTTACCAGTATGATCTTCCGATTCCCACATGCATAAAAGAGCAAGAAATGTTTAAACCTGTTAGATTGTGCAATGTTTGTTGCAGATTTTTGATGAAGACTGATTTCATTTGCAATGATTGCAGTGATTTCATTTCAGATTTTAATGGTAAATGGGAAGCACCCAACACAACTTGAATCTTTATATTTTGTGAAGATACACATGAGCCATGACGGGACGAGATGCGCAACCACCAACCGAATGCAGCGAGGAAAGTTTTATTCCAAATCGTAACCACGAACTGGAATCTTCCGCTTTATCCAACCGTTCATGTAAAATGTATACATTTCGTAGATTTTGAGCAAAATGGTCGGGAATTCAACAAAACCTGGAAACACGCGAAATCAATGCAATAAAAGCTTTGCAAGCAGAAAAAATAACCCCTTAAACAAATAAGATAATATCGAATTTATTGCTACCATCGCCTTTTGAGTCTGGTCCCGTTCTGGGAAAGCTTGAGTCTCGAACGAAGGAATGAGTGCGAATTTTCACCGCGCCAACCAACCAGGGTTGCCGAGTCGGAGCCGGAGTCGTAAGCAGTTGGAGGTTTTTGGTTGGAGTCGGATTGCTAACAAGACTAGGAGTCGGAGTCTGATTTTTTTGTCCGACTCCGGAAATCCAATTGGATCATACATCACACTCCTAAGTTGGGAATTCCTCTTGAAATGGTACGATTTCTTTTGAAACTTTTGTTGAAACAGATTTCTTGCTGTGCACCAGGATTTCCATTCATTTTAACAGCCAAACTTCATTCCCTTCATGTTGAGGAGTCGGAGTCGGATATTTTACCTCCGACTCCGCAACCCTGCTACCAACTCGGCTAAAGGAGCGCTCCAACGGCTTCTGCGCCACTGGGGATGTTATGCTTGGACTCTGTCTTTTCCTTGCTTGCGCGGCTTCTGCCATGGTACGGGCATCGCTTGGAGATGACCGTTACACGCCTCAGGTCTTAAACAGTGTTTATAGCGACATAATTTTCGAAGGCTTCTGCGGCTCGCAACACTGTTTTCAGATTTTAACGGTAGCTCGATGTGACTTAAAGCATGCAAAAACTGGACTTAAACTTTGACATTATTAGAATCAGATTAGTGAACTGGACGTGCGACCATGGTCTTGTACAGTAATTTGCTCATCAGGCACCAACACGTTGTTTTCATAAGACGTTGGTGCCTGAGCGCATTGCTGCGCAAAGCAACATCCTTAGGTATCAACCTACTATAACAAGGTTTTTCAAGATATGTGGAAAACGCTATGCTGGTAAGAGTCCTACATTCCAGTGCAACAGCTTTCAACACGAACCACACAGATGAACGAAATTACCCACAATAAACACCTGCGAGGACCTGCACGCTTTAGATAAAGGTTAGAACAGGAAAAAAGGCTTTGTCCTGGAAGCAAGCAAGCAAATCCGCTGGTTCGAACTTTCCATGCACAGAAGGGTGAAGTATTGATTTTGAGGTTATTTCCTGTGATCGTCGCGGCAATTAAAATAACGGCCAGGGCAATGATCAACTCGAAACAAAGTTGAGCCCCATGTCTAACTCAGCGTAACGTTGGCTCATAATTTCGGCGACAAAAACCATGTACAGCGTATTATGAGCGTCATTGCGAATGTATATTTGTTACCTCTTAGATCTAAAGAACACCTGCCGAGTTCACTCGGAATCTCTGTGTAACTTTGCGTAAAACTGGGGTCTCCACATAGTTTTATTGTAACGAACTCAGGTGCGAAGAGATGGCAGGCAAGTCCACTTCTGAAACACCCACTTACTTGTAACTCGCTTTGGCGCCGTCATCACGTTCTTTTCCCAGGGATAACCGGAATGAACCGGTTTTGCGCGTGGTGTTGTTTTCGCAGGCATTGTTTTTTCACGTGACGTAGCAAAATTCTGCCATAAACAGATTTTTTAACGGACGCATCAACCAACTACCTCTTTACAAGGACTACGCTTCCCTCAGAAGCTACAGGTAAGAACGTGAGAATCACATCCGCTCAACATTTTCCATTATGAAGGTGGATGTTCCTGCACCTCCGTAAAGATCCNGTCATTGAGCAGCTGCACACAATTTATCTGCAGAATTCCGGAAACACAATCCAAATGTTTAGTTCATTTTATCATTACGTGCTTGAACGTCACCAACAAGGAATCAAGGTTTCAAAAGTACTTTCGAATTCATCGAATTTCCACGGACTTATGATTTTTTACGCCCGAAATCCACCAGTTAAGTGACAGAAAATCAACCCCGATTAAAAAAAACAAAACCACGTGTGATTGCGTACGAAGTGCTATGATTTCAGCTTTTAGGAAGGAACCTGTTCAGCCATCTTTGCTTTCATAGGAACTAATAAAAATAAGGTAAAACTTAACTTGACACCTGAGAATATTGAACAAAAAGCATATGGATTAGTAGTCTAAAAACACATCTCAACATCAAACATAACTTTTCTCAAAGAAGGTGCAAGCATATATTACAACTATTAAAATTGAAAAAAGTATAACTGTTGTAGACTACACAAATATTGAAATGCGGGTTCAAATGCCATCGAAATACTTTGAAAAAACTGTTGTTTTACTTGTGTTCTTAACGTAATGTACCTTTACAACATGAGTACAAGCTTCTACAAGTCGAATAATGTCACAACTATGTGTAGAACTTGAAGTTGAAATAGAATTTTCAGGGTTTTAAAGAAAATTTAAGACACTGTTGATTTCAGCACTAGAATACAGAAACCATTAAAAACTAAGCGAAACATCTTCAACGCTACACCACTCGAGCACGGAAATTTGCGGTTTTCCTCTTACATTGTCGGAATGAAACGTTGAACTTTTAGTTGTAGTGTTGGTGGGTTTCGATGTTGCTGTGTCGCCAAACAGTTGTGAAAGGAGGTCACTCTTCTTGTTTGCTTTACCGCTGGTGAGGTCAAGCAATGGCTCATCGGGTTCAGATTCGGAAGCAGACGCAGCTGCTGCGGGCTTCTTTTCCAATAATTGGGTTCGCGCTGCAAAGGACAAGTTGATAAGAACAAGGCCAGTCAGCACTAACTGGTCTAAGATAAGCTTCTCTTTAAAGAGCATTCGTAACACCTCGTATTTTCAGAAAAGAGTGTAGTGGCGCTCTCATATCGAAATTAAATTCTGAGAAAGAAAATACTGTACTTTCAATTAAAGCCTAATTAAACAGATGACAAGAGTCACAGTTGCCTCAGGAACCCGAAATGACAGTTCCAGTAATACGACATACTCCACAGAGACTCGAAAGCACTGCATATGCAAACTCGAGTAAAATAATGATTGCTTATATACATGCCAACGCAGTGAGTTGACTTTTTGCACAAACAAAGTCTTTTTCTTGTACTGTTGCTGGGCAGGTTGACTGAGTGACTCGGACTTCAAACAAGACACATAAATGAAAAGGTAAAAGAGTATAAAAAGTGGGGAACGTTTAACGCATTGCACTCTTCTTTATTAATGCTTTTCGCGCACAATTTGAGTTCAATCTAATGACAAAGATCTGAGCGTAGCTGCATAAAGTTTAAAGTGGAGAAAAACCAAGAGACTAAGCAGTTTAATGTGGAAAATGACTGAAGCGTAAACTTTGCGGTGAAAAAAATTTACTTGCATCTTTTCTTTTTCTTTGTGTTTGTGACATTTCGAGATCACTGTAAATTATTTTCAATGCATGACAATTTTCTTACGTTTTCGACGGGGTTGGGTGGCGATGGTTGGAGCGTAAGCGCCGAACGTCACGTCAGGTTCGTCGAAAAGCGTTTTGCTTCTTTCCTGCTTGAACTGCGTCGCTGAAGGAACGCCCATGTGCAGGTTCTCAACCTGAACGAAACAACGAACGGACGTCTCATGGTTGGTCACGCAAACTAGGACTTCAATGTTAATACGAAAGCATGACAGGCGTTTCACGCCACGCAACGGTGAGCACCTCGAGACCGCAACTCACGAACACATGACTTGACGTTAAGCAACCGTGATTCGATTAAAAAAAACGAGTCGTCGATGCTAGTACGTCGAAAAGCCTAATTTTTGACGTGACACTTGTCACGCACGCATCAACAGCATAAACTTTTGTCACGGAGCTAACAAGCGACAGTCCAGTACCTCCGCCGAAAACTTGTACAACTTCCTCGCCCTTTTAGGAGTTAGCCCAACACTTTCATCTGAGGAAGCTTCACATATTTCTCGTTCAAGAGAAATGCTCGACCTCGACTTTCCACTGGTTTTGTTTCTAAACCTCGACTTAATGCTTTCATCTGAAACAGCTTTTTTGCTCGACCCGGACTGCAAGTGTTTGCTTGAATGTGAAGCATGGGCCTCTCTTCTCAGCACGATCTTTTCCTCGCTCTTTTGAAATCCAAGCTGGTGTAAAACTCAAAGATCACTTCAGCAGCCTGCTTATTATTTTGCACAATACAAGCAGTTGCCGCGTGACAACAGTAACAGACGGTGGCACATGAAAAAGCGTTAACGTACGTGCAGGCGCATGTCTAAGTGAAGGACGGCGAAAAATATACCGTGGTCACAGCATTCCGATTTTTCCATGGTGCAAAGGTTCTTGCAGACAAAAGCCTGACTTAAGATACAGACCTAAACACACTTATTTTCTGTAATTGCTCAGTATGTGTTTTGCAGCTTGATTCTGTTTTGACATCACATGAAAATTCAAAACTTGGCAGACAACCGCGACGGAAAAGAAAATTCAAGAAATGTTTTTTCCCCAGAAAAATGGTGACAAAAATATGTCAGCAAGTCAATACCAGACTGCTTTGACTGATGATTTATTTAAACGTAAACCTAACCCACACATTGAACTGCAACTTCCGAAAACAATTGTGTTTTATGCAAACGCGAGCACCGTCGTCGAAACTTAGTGAAGGATATTTTTTGAAGTCTTCGCGACAGAAGTAAACATAAAAAAGATCAATCAGATAAAACACAAAAAAAACACAGTGAACATCATAGCAGACATTTGTGACAGGTATCTGGTATGTTTATGTACGCACATATAAAGCACACATATTCAATGCTAAGTGCTCTACTGCCTCATAACGAACCGAATTTTCCTTAAGGACGTAAAAACTACAAGTCACCAAATATTTTTCGCCACTTGGTATTTTGACGAAGGTGTTGTGAAATGGACTCACCAGAGCAGGGCTTACCTTTGGATCGGCTTTCAAGATTCTGTCTTGCTTATTGAAGGAACTTTCGACGAGCGTTCCGTTACCAAGCAATTTTCTCATAGCAGCACCGTTCTCGAGCGGCTTGACACCATCCAAAGTAGGCTTAACCTCCGCTTCTTCGACATCGCGTATTTTCGCGAGAAGCTCGGCTTTCCTCCGCTGCTCCTGAAGCTGCTCGAAAGCACGCGGCATTATTGTCAGAAGTTATGGTGCAACTTGTCTAATGACATCACAATCGTTTCGTGGCAAATCAACCGCAACGTCGACGAAACATCGAAAGCACCAAGTACACGCGCGTGATGCTTTTACTGCTGCGAAGGAAGAATGTTTTACGTGAAGCATAGACGCGTAGCGTGAGTGACAGTGAATTACATGTGGAAAAACTGCATCGTTACAGTGGTAGTGTAATGCTGCAACTTCACGTAATTATTCAGTAAACTGTTCCACGGCCACACTCTTTCACAATGTTACCGGATAAAATGGTTTAAGATATGGGAAAGCACCATCGCTTTATGGAATACAGTAACAAGTTTTCCACAAACTTAGAACAGATAACTCATTTACATTCTACTGTTTGAGTCAACCCGACAACCATCACGCCACTCACCGTTCTTTTTTCTTGCTCTAGTTGTTCCTTTCGTTTCGTGTCTTCAAGATCTGTCGGTGAAAGTTCTGTCAACATGAAATTGAAACAAAAGCGTTGTTATCAATGTTTATCAAAATTCAGCTCAGGCCATTTTCCACACACACGAAATCGTAGGGATCCACAACGCCAGGTCAATAGAACCATATGACTCTACCGCAACATAGCATGTCGGGAAAGTGTAATTGCATCATCAAAACTTGGCACGTATAACATAACATCACGTTACCGTTCTGCTTGGTAGGGGCAAGCGGTGAGGCCGGGGTCAAGCTGTCTTGCAGCACAAGCTGCGGTTGCTGGGGAGGCTGACTCTGTAATAACAATTATAGTTGAAGCGTTGCCATGGAGATCGAAAAGGCCGAGTGGCAAACAAATGAGAATTGTGTCAGACAAACCGCAGTGTTCACAAATAAACGTTCGTGACTTGGCGTAAACCTTAAAAGGATGGCAGTTTGGCGAAAAAAAACACGTCCGCCTAAGAGGGTTGCCTCGTACTAGAATTCTTTTAAACATTGACAGAGCGAAGGAATTACAAAGCCACGACCGACGTAACAATCGACTTTTCTTACCATGTTTTGGAGAACAACAGCAAGCAAATTAGCAGTCGTAAAATAACACAAAGCGATTTCTTTTCCCTTCTGAGTGCACAAACGCTCTGCGCTACCTCAAATAGAGGTAACCACACAGCGCAGTGGGAAGTTAAACACCGCCAAACGTGCAAAACAAAGCAAGCAACGGTAAACGCATCGACAGACCTCGAGAAAATTCATTTTCGTAAAACTACACCTCTGCTTGGAAAACCTCGCCTAAGTTTTAACAAACAGTTTCACAGTGACAATTTAAAGGAACAAAGCCTTTAGTAACTTTGCTTGCCGTGAAAGTTTTCTTTCACTTACTGTTGTCAATGTATAAAGATTTCAAATACAGCTTCGCAACTCAAATGGCTGTTTGCAGAATATCTTCACCATAAAAACAAGTCGGGGACTTTAGTCAAAATTCGATAGATACTTCGCTTAGTTTTCATATTTTGGTGCCACTGCTTCAAATCGGTTTCCTCAGACTCTGGAACAGGGGTGGGGAACGTATTTACTATCACGGGCCGCATGAAATGTGCATTATCGCTGGCGGACCGCAAAATCAATCGATTTTATCCTACAATTCTGCCTTCATCTAATTATGAGGAAAAGTGACAGCTCTTGGCTAAGTACTTGCTTATCATGGAGCTTCGTTTTGACGCTATTTTGTGCTCTAACTTGGTAACGCAAAGTCCGATGCGGGCCATATCAAATGTTCACGCGTGCCGCATTTGGCCGCGGGTTCCCACCCCTGCTCTAGAACGCAACAAAACTCGCGTTTTTCCCAAAAGTCAAGACTTACTCCGGTGTGGTCACGAATGAACGATGAGGCTGGACTTGTCATGGGCGAGTCGAAGGTAGCAGTAAGAAAAACAGACTTTTTCGACTTTCCTGACAAAAAAAATTTAAAAAAACATCATTTGATTAGAGAAGATCCTTTTTAAGTTGAAAATTTGATCAATGAAGTCCAACAGCGCTGACAAACAAAGTAATGACGACAATAGATTGATACCATATTTTGTGTCGATGCCGATACAACATTAAATTTTAAACGTGAACAATCAAGTAATTGTACTGTACTTTCTTCAAAGAGGAAGACTTCAACAACAAGTACAGGAAAGCGAGCTTTTATTTTTCGTGTTTTTTAAAAGCTAAGCAGTTTTTACAAGACCGATGCTTAACTTATTCAGAACACTTGCCGCCAATATTACATTATGTTGTCTATCTGAGGAGTACGGATGTAATTCGAATCGGGTTCGTTGTCAATTTTGAGACACGCCCAAACTGGAGCAATGTTGTATTTTGCACCAAAGAACAACTTTCCACAAAACAATAGTGTGAACGAAAGTCGCGTGTCGCATTATACGGTCAGACCAGTACTGAGAAAATAACTTTGAACTGGCTGATATCGATACTTCTATTATTATCGTCTATGTTCCCGATAGGGATAGGTTGGTACATTACCATATACGATCCTGCCAAAGAGAAAAAGTACGTGGTTTATATTTCAAAATCTTTGACTGAAGCTTGCGACAGCCGTGAGTAGGTTAGAAAAACGATGCTTATTTGCGAGAAATCGAAAAATACCTGCCTGGATTGACTCGATTGTAAATGCACACGTGAACACAAAAACTGTTGTCACATAGGGCAGGAATTTGGACTGAATAAAATGTTGTCAGAACCGCACTACAAACTTTTTCTGTGACCGTCTGATTTGGCAACATCAACCAGCCAGTCAAGCACACACCCCACTATCACCGGCCCCAGAAACATGTCATTTATGGAGTTCTACGCACATTGGAATTATTCTTACCTTCTTTTCCATTCCTCGTATCATGTTGATCGTCTGCATGCAATCCTAATCCGTTGACATTTTTTGGCGATTCGGGCTTTTTCTTAGGAGGGTTGTGGCTTAAGTCTAGCAAGGCGGAACTCTCGCGCTCCGGTTCTGACGTTTTGGACGGAGGTGACTTTATTGTTTGTCGGAAGTCGCCGACATCACTGGTGGCGTTAATCACAGCGGGCGACGGCTTGACCGACTCAGGAGTCTGCTGAATGGCCAGTTTTTCTTCAGGCGGGGCGACCGTTAGCTTCGGTTCAGGAGGAGTTAAATGTCTTTCAAGCTGGCGAGGACTGGCCAGGACAACTTTTCCGCCACCAAGAAACGATTTTTCTGGACTTTGTTTCGCTCTGAGAGCATAGATGTTGCTCACTTCCAAAGCTCGTTCTTTTTCCTGAAACATTTTTTTCGTCATGTTAAGGCTGAAATTTATCTAGCTGTAATTTTCACGTCAATGCATCATATCCGAATGAACCCTTGTTTTTCATACAAGAAAACGAAGAAGACTTTCCGTCAAAGTCAATGCATCGCCTTCTTTAATTTATAGAATATTCCCACAAACATTACACTTTGTATGGTATAGCAGATCTTATTGACCGTAACGGTTTACAGCAGGGGTTCCAAAGGTTTTTGTCCAAGGACCACATAAGCTACTACACAACATTTCGAGGGCCGGACATCTTACGCAATGAGATTGCTTCGGGATACGATACATTCTACCAAATCAACATATGCTGTTTTTTCATATTTGCCAAAATGTGTTCGTGGGCCGGAGTTGGACCGCGGGCCATAGTTTAGAGACCCCTGGCCTACACCAACAAAGAGTAACAATATGCCAATCAGGGAAATCTCTACAGAGTTTCATGTACCGAGGCAGCAGTCAACAGAACTAGGACGATTGACTGGAGTTGGTTGTAATACCTCTAACAAGCGTTCCTGTAGCCGCCAATCACAACACAAGTGTTTATATGTAATCCCACGATTTTCCTCTCAAATTTTACTCCTAATCACCAGTAAAGATCGCAACAGTAGTTTTGAAACAAGTCATGGAGCAAGTTCCTGTTCAAGACAAACAAAACGGCTAAATAAGTCTAGTTTGGTTTGGTTTTACACAATAATCCATTCTCATAAGAGAATAGCTCGTTACGGTACCTTGAGCTTTGTCTGGAGGCTCACGTGTTCTTTTTGCAACATTTCCAACTTCTCCTTGGTTTCTCTGTGTTTCGTACGTTCACCATTTAACTGACGGGTAAGACTGTTCGTGGTCAGTTCCAATTTTTTGTCTAGGTCCTGCAAGAACAAATATTTTGAAGAAAAACAACAAAAAAGAGTAACGCCAAGCAATCGCGAACGAAACAGTCAATCAAGAAGGTCATCTTTGAAAAGGAACGCATGTCAGATAAAAAGTCCAACAGAGCAGCAAATTTGAATTAAGGGTTCAGCAATTACAAAATGTTATTGGCTCATAAACAGCAATTAATTTGTGTGCCGCGATTTTGTCTTCTTAGTGCAGCTGAACTTTATCGTGCAAGTTTTTGTACGAAAATCCACACTATGCGTGGTTTTCTTCATATCGTCGCTAAAATCCTCAAGATGCAAGCATCAAATAATTATTCATAAGATGATGAGCTGTTGTGGCACAACGCGCCCGTGAGCAAATGGCAAAAACTTTCACCGGCTGAGCAAAACACAATACATTCTGCCGATGGAAAAACACTTCAACACAATCACGGCCGTCGTGGTTTCTGAAGTACCTGACCACAAAGCCAGAGAGCAAACACATAAGCAATTCAAAGAGACTCGTTACGAACGCGATGTCAACACAGAGACTCCTAACAACAGAGCACATCAACCAAAACATACAGGGCGGGTGACAGCCATGAAAATATTCAACAAACCTTGACAACCAAAAGTAAAAAAGCAGCGCAGTCATTTGCGATCACGTTACACTATCTCGCATAGTAAATTTCTAAGTAACAAACTGCAGGCGATTGTTGCTTAGGAGATAAATTATTTATATTTTGCCCACAATCTAGTTGAAGCAACCCTTTGCTCGTTCAAAGTGCACTGCAGATCATATTTGCGCGAGTTGAGCATGTTCGATTCACAAGAATTAATAGAATGGGCAATTACTTGTTCCAGCTAAACGAAATCTTAGTAAATGCGTCAATCTTCTACCAGGAAAAAAATATAATTAAATGGTTTCATACTAAAAGCGAACTGAAAGAACTCACCATACTACACAAAGCAACTGAGAAAGACTACAACCTAGTGAAAAACATGCAAGTACGACAAACATAAGACGCACAAAACTTGTAGGCTTGCCATGAAAAGTGAGTTTTTGTGAGTCGAAATCCAGATTACTTTGACACATGCACGGGACTGAAAAATACAATGTACAGAGATATGAGTCGCAGCCACAGTTCAACAACCAGTGAAAAATATCCTGCATTTCGGGTTATTCTCAAGCAAGGAGAAAACAAGCTAAGTGCAAACGCCGTATTTCCACATTAATATATTTAGATGAGAAGTTTTAACCGGTGAACGAGTAAAGTCAGTTCAACACGCATGAATCGCACATCTTTATGAACCGACTTGCAGTTACCCCAGCAAAGACGTTGACAAATGTGCAGGTCGTCAAGGGAGACGCCCGCTGTCGCACGAACTAACCACACAACAACTCAATTGAAATTTTATTTTCCGCTCTGGCGCATTCAACTTATGTTGAGCCGTGACGAAAAGCAATTGGAAACCGGAACAAACAGGAACGAAGGCGACGTTTCGTGTAAAGGAGTCGGCGGAGAAGTTCGACCGGCAAAATAACTTTCTTTGCTTTAATTAAACCAACATGCCGAAGAGCTTGCAGTCAGAAAAACAATAAACCTTGTAATTTAATGTTAAAATTAATTTTGACTGCGAACGGATAGAAAAAAGACGGAACATAAGAAAGCTTGAATGATTAGTATATTAACAGCAGCAACTAAAACGACGCAGAATTAGTAAACGTATTTCAGTCAATATGATCACGTCTTGTATATCTCCACTGCTTCCTAATCGTTGTCTCAAACATGGGCGTCGGAAAGATTTTTCCCTGAGGGGGTAATAGTGGATTTTTCCAGAGGAGGAAGGTGGTGAAATTTCATTTTACCGAGTCTAAATTAAGAAAACAACCTTTTTTGCTAAAATTTAATAGCAAATGTCACAGTTCCAAATGCAGGGGAGCCAAGGCTATAGGCGTAGCCAGGGGGGGCAAAGGGGNCCATGCTCCCCCCGAAATTTTTAGAAAATATGGTCATTTTGTGCTTTGAGAAGCGTTTTTCCAAACCAAATAGTGTTATTCGCCAAAAATCAAACATTTTGCCCCCTCCCAAATTTCTGGGCTGGCTAGGCCACTGGCCAAGGCCCCCCTTCTAACCCCCATGGGCTTCATCAGAAAATTCTTCAGCGACTTTCTTATAAAAAATATACCAACTATAGCATCACTCAACGCAAAAGTTTTGTGGAAAAGAAACGCACTGGAAGAGAAGGATGGAGACGCAGCTTGAACCAACATGTTTGTGATGAAACGAGACGGGCGATCAAGTGTCACCCAAAAGTCGCACTGACAGTGAACATCAGGCAAAAGAACACAAAAGCTGGTAAAAGCAGATGGCCGTCATAACGCATATCATTCATGAGTAGCCGCGTGACAACATCTGAATAGTTGATGAAATGAAACTCAGCAACAAAATAAAGAGAACTAATGGAAACGTCCTGCATCGCAAGGAGTCGTATTCAGTAAGTGTGTGGGGGGAAACCTTGAGAAAACAAGCTTCACAGATCCAGAAAAAAAACAAGCTACATTTATGAATATCTTGATCGGACGTTGCAACTGAAACACACTTGCAGGTCGCACCTCAAATCTAGAATAACTTTGCACGTTCATGAGATGTTTCATTTACTGACAGAGATTTTTCATAAATACATGCAAGGAAGCAATATACATTGAGGGAGACAACCGAAGCATAAATTGATTTCCTGTCAACATATCCAGTAATATGGCTTCTCATCTGATGGAAATTATTCTTCAGTTGTGGGGCAAAACTCTTGACGGCAAGCATTTAAAACACCAAAGCATATCAATGAAAGTATGATAAAAAATTTAAAAACCTGTGTTAAATTCACGAACAGCATCCACAAAACTTGCAGTTATTTTCAACGATTCTGAATTCATTTGTCACAGCTAGGTACAACTGCTGATTTTGTACATGAAATCTTACAGCTTCCATTCTCTTTTTGTTTTTTGCTTTACGTGCAATCGTTATGACGATATTGAAAATGATCTTCGAACGAAACATCGTTTCCCGTATTTTTATATTCTTGCAGTGGGAAGTCTCAGCCGAAAGTCCTCTTTTGAACTGTTCTGATTGCAATTGAGTTCTTCTTAAACATTTATATATAATATAAATTATTTAAAACAAGGAGTTAATCAAACAGGAGAAAAATGTTGCTTTGCTTTTTGAAACGGATTGCTGCAAACATGCCATATTTAACAGGAAATGTGACTTTTATGGTAAGATTTCAAACCAACTAAATATTTCGTGATACATCAAGGCAGAGATCACTGAAAAGCTTGTTTTTCCAGTAGAAATGCTGACACTGTTAAACGAGCTTCTTTGCAGATTAAAGCAAAAAGAAACCTTTGTGAAGTGCATCCTGGTTAAAAGAACTGGACTGTTCGGCTGCATTCTCCCAAATCCAGCTGCCATAACGGCAGGAAAGAACTAGTATCAACCGTGAAACCGTATAATACCGGCAGGGCGCACACAGAGAAAGATGGTGGGTCATGGTTTCAATTTTGATATGAGGTACTTTTAATGGCCGTGACCCGTGACTGTTACGAAACACTAGTGATCGTGATTCAGTTTGAAACCTTGCAAAGGTTTAAAGTAATTGCCGCCTCGGCGGACTTTGCTTATTAGGGACGAACTCTTTATTAATCGAGCTGAATATCATTCGAAAGCACTATGCTTTAAATCATGCCTTCTGGTTTTACAGTGATTATTACAACATATTTTTTTCCCACTTGCGAACTATGCAACATAAACCTTTTGATTTCAAAGCTCGGGGTTTGTAGGCGCAACGTAAAATGTATTCACGCGTGTGTAACATCGAAGTACAAACCTTGTTTTTTCTTTCAGCTTCGTATAGCTTGTCTTCTGCAGTAGCTAGCTGATTAGCTAGCTCCGATCTTTCACCCAGATTTTTGTCATACACCATTTTCTTAAGTCTACGCAACGTATTCTCCATTTTACGCATTTCTTCATCATTTTCTTTAAGTTTGTTCTCTATCAAAAACAAAAGAAAGTTGGAGCCTATCGGCAATTGAAACAAGAACAGCAAACAGTTAAAGGAAATGCCCGTGTACTTAATGCAGACTTCTACAAAGACAGCTGAAACAGGAGCATGGAGAAAAAATCTTTTTCTTGTGCAACTATCAGAAGCAGAAGCGTAACACAAAGTCACAGTTTCCAGAACACAAACAAAATGACATCGCATTAGAAACTGACAAACCGTTTTGAGTGGCACTTTTGCAAATTTTTAGATATACTGAATTTTATCAGTCGGAGAAAGACCTTCAAACGACTCAGAAGCAAGCTTGTAACCAGCTTGGGACACCAGAGGGGGCGAAGAGTTTTCTGAGAGGGGCCCAAAATTTTTAAACTATGTCCAACACATTTTTCCACGGGGGGCGAAAAATTTTCCAGGGGGCTACGCCCCCCTGGTAACGAGCCTGTTCAGTACCGCTTTCCAGTGGAACTAATTCTTTTGTCATTTGAAATATAAGAAATGCGTTAAGAAGTTG
>JGI24158J21664_10007001_pt1 | contig 14931 bp, 10 predicted proteins | sample Ectturendosymbi3_FD_21664 | JGI IMG/M metagenome (IMG submission 21664) | reverse complement strand
TTGAGATCGCGTACCACCTGATGTTTTTTTAATGTTGGAGTGTACACGCTTAGTTTCAGAAGAACGTAATTTTCTCAAATGTACTTAAGATTAATATAGCAAATAAACGAATTAGCAACATTAGCATAACACACGAACGAATTATAACACAGAAACGAACTAACACAGATTTTCGAATATGACAGGAAAGCTGCTCACGTACCACCTGAAAAGCCCTCGCATACCACTAGTGGTACGCGTACCACAGTTTGAGAACCACTGGTTTACACCATACGTTACCCTTTATGACGAACCAAAGGCGCAGTTCGGCTGCGGCTACCTCGAGACTGCACCAGAAGTTCGGGATCATCGATACCAGTGTTGCTACTTATGATATTTTAACATGACAGCAAATGTGATGTTCTCAGATAAATTTCTGATGCCTGATGTTTTGGCGACAAATCTGATGTTGACTGTTTTTTTTCACATTTTATCTCATTTTAGGACGACAATAAGCTAGATTCAAGATTTTGAAGTTCCTTTCATCAATCTCTCACCCTGTGTTTTTTGTTATCATTTCAAACTAAAGAAGCTCCCTTCGCTGCGTTGAGACTAACATTTTACGTAAATTATAAACGGCTTCTCCATTTAATGGCGATATTTCGCTCTGTTTCGGATTCAACTAAGGTACTTGCCCTTTGTTAATAGAAGCATTTAGCTTACATGAAACAGTAGCGTAAAAATTAGACGTTATCTGATTTTGAAGAAGGCAACAATCTGATGTTAACGAGACTGACCCAATGGCGGCATTGATTGATACTAAACAGCAGTCAGTAACCGGTAGCTTTTGCACGCAAATAGTCACGTTTTCGTGACATTTGTGCAATAGGCGTGATGCACGAGTAGAGTCGTACTCATGCCAAAAGAACGATTAATTATTAGGAAAAGTTACCAGCGAAAACAGATATATTTGCATTGAACAAAACCGAAAATACTTATAGATTATTCAGTAACGATTACTAAAACTGGCAGACAGTCAAACTTGTAGAGAAATCAGTTGCTGTTGGAGGTCCTTGATACTTAACGCAACATATGAATATAATATAGAGTTGTATTCTTGTATGGCTTCTGAATCACGAAAAGTTTTCAAACGAGTATTTTATTTGAAACAAATAGATGTCATCACGGGGACCCCCTTGCAGCGGGGGGCCGGGGCAATTGCCCCCATTGCCCCCCCCGCTTAATCCGGCCCTGGGTGCATGCACCCCTAAGTGTACATTTTCCTATCTGAAGCGGTACATTTATGGTTACCAATATAAGGCAAAATATACTTATTATTTATAACTGCAATTTTAGATTTTTATGCAAACTGATGCAGTTTTTTTAACTTAATGAGCAGATAGCTCTTTTAGATCAGTAAACTGCACTTACTGTCATAGGTCGGTAAGAGATGGTTGAAGGCAGGATCTAGGCGTGTCACAATGCCGAGGTATTGCTCCTGTTCATCCTCGCCATGGAGATAGCGCCCTTCTGTCAGGATGAAGTGGAATGTTAGGCCCAGGCTGAAGATATCTGATTTCATTTCTTCCTCTAACTGCAATTTTGCAAAAGAACAAAAAGAATGAGCTGAAAGACCGTTTGAAAATATCCTTGCACACCAAATGTCAACTCTTATAATTGAGACTTCTCTTATTTTTCAAAATTAGCTACACAGAGTAAAAATATCGGAATGAACAGTGATATGGAAAAACTACGGTACATCGTGTCTTCAAGTTATGATTTTGACAATTCATGCACCGCAGTTGTGGAAACTTGTAGTACTTTTTCATGAACACTCACACGAAAATATGTTGTCGAAAATGTTTGTTGCTTCATGGGAAACTGCGTTGTAGGGCTGCTGGTAGAAACCGATCTAATGTTCTTTTATCCACAATTTATGCCTCACTCAAAAGCAGTCCCTCTTTGCTACGCGCAGTGACGAACAGAATTCACTTGTGTTTAACCTGGTTATCGAATTTAAATGTACGCTCTTTCTAAGGTCAGCGGTGTTTGTTACATTTTTAGTTTTGTCCTAAAGCATAACTTTAATTGACAGCATTTGACAGATGGTCCCGCCTAACCACAGCTCGACAATTTTTGTTGCCCCCTTGTGTCCGTCAGCGCAATTCGTGACAAGGTTACGGCGATTTCCTAATTCCCCTATGTCCATGAGCACAGTTATGACTACACAATCCGTGCTTTCTGTTTTTTCCTCGTGTAAACGCGCAATAAAACTGTCGCTCCGTCTATTTCCCAATCAATGAAATTTCCAAATCATAAGCCCATAACCTAAATTCTGCCATTCAAAACAGCGAGCTTTCTGATAAACTGTGGACCGAAAATCTGAGCTGTGAAATTCACATGGTTTTGGTATGTACGCTTTCTCATTTGTTGGTGGCGAATTTGCGTGCAGTTCGTCAATCATTATTGAAGCTGTAGTTGGATGGAGGTCGTGTCTTTGGGCTTGTATTTACGTAACAGTAATTAACAACAGTTGTGTGCTTCTCTATTTGTTAATTTGTCGCGGGCCCAGCTACCGATAGTAAAGTCTGTACGCTCAGTTTAGCTGCGCTGGTAGAATGCTTAGTTTGTTTCTGTTGCGTTTCAAAAACAATATATCTACGATCAATCGCTGTTGAAGTTTGCTGCTTAAATTGTGATAGTCCTCAAGTGTTTGTGCTGACTACTGGGCACCTGCAATTCCGTAAGCAATTCCTGCAGGGAATACGAGGCTTCAGTTCTGTTGATGTGCGGAATTTGTGAGGTGCCAGGGTAGGCGAAAGGCCTCAGGGTAGGCGAAATTGGATACACGTTCAAAAACTATATTAGTGCCAGTTCCCCACATCTCGCAATTGAAGCTTGCCCCACAACACTTTTTATATGTACAGAGAGAACTCTCAGGCTAATTCCAGTCTGAATCTTTTCACATGTTAGGCATAATATTTGTCACACAAATATCTCAAATGAAGTGAATTTGAACGCACGAATAAATTTGTGTTGCTAAAGAAGTGATCGAAAGCAAGTGAACTACAGGGGGCGCTGGCCTGTTTCACTGTTCCTTTCAAAAGTCAAAACTGGAGCGTCGCTTTGCCAAATTGCAATTCCAAGTTTGAAGCAGTCGAGAATTTTACAAACTTAATAGCGAGTCGGTGCAGAAGTTGTATTCAATCAATGTTTTGACCCATTGTTGTTTACATGACGTCATGTGACGTCATTCTGATGTATGTCAAAACTTCCAATGTAAAGATACCTGGTTTTTGTTTATCAGAAAGAATACAAAAGCACGCATCTTATGATGCCTCATTGACTAAATGCAATCGGTCAACTAAACTGTAGCTATGACCGAAAATTGCCCCCTTTCATAGTCCTTAAAAAGGCTAAACCAACAGGATACTGTTATGAAACACATCGATCATTAGGTGGCTATTCAACTGAACGTCGTTAGGGCAAAAGCAGGACTTACGCAGCAAAGATATTAACCAAGTGAAAACAAACGGGTTAGTGAACTTGGCAAGCATGGGCAATTTTTTTTGTTTAATATTGGAGAAGAAGAGTTTCCACCTACAGTATCTCCTAGCTTCGCAGTGTTAGAGCTCTATAATCTGGTCAACAACATCTTCAGAAATCCTCCATCTCATATGCATTATTGCAAAATTTGGCTATACTGGTAGAATTCATCAAAATCTATTCCCTGTGCTGAAGCACAAGGATTGTTTTCGATAAAAAAGTTTTGTAAAAGCGAAAGTGGTGAAAATGTTTTACTCGTGCCTTTTTGTGGTTACAGACTTGCGCGACTGAGGAGACCGGCTGTCCTACTGCATTACCTTCGCTTCATACTAAACAAACTTGCACAAGAAAAAGCCACCGTATATCGCAAGGCCTTCTAAAAACCAAGTTGGGCTTGTAGGCCCAGTAGCAGGGGTGGATCCAGCGGGGGGCGATTGGGGCAATCGCACCCCCTAAACCCAACGAAATTAGCTTTATTCACCATGATTTTTTACCATTCGGAAAACAACATTCACGATGTAAGGCCATTTTGTCGTCTATTATTTCGTTGCAGCAGTGTTGTGAAATTTGCTTCATCTCTCTTACAGCAGCGAAGCCGTTATGATACTTGGCTACCAAATATTAGTGAAATCCCCCCCCTAACCTTACTGGCCGGATCTGCCCCTGCGTAGTTGGCATGGTGTATGAAAAGCTTGCACCTGTCACCAATGGTGATGACAACAACGATGTTGATACTGATGATGACGTTGATGCAAAACAGTTGCACAAGGCGATGCAATTTTTCCGAGAACATATCACGTACTTAAGGATGGGTATCCCAAAATTTATGTTCATGATCATTGGAAGTGATTCACTGATGATTGGCTTGAAAAAATTAGCAAGTTTATATCCTAACTATAATTTGAAGTGGCATTTTTACCCTGGCGAAGTATTGGGTATGCTAAGAAGTCTGTTTATTCTGTTATCTTTTATTTAATGACGCTAACCTGCAGCGGCTACAATTGTCAGTCTTTTTTAAGAAAATAAAAATTATGTGTTTATTAGCAGTAACTTTGTCTAGAATTTATTGAAACGAAAACGTGTTTACAAAATACATCTGGCCAACCACTTACAGTCACTGATCTATCTTTTTTGTCCAGTAAACGCTCTGGTGCAGAGTAAGCAAGCGTTAACATCATTTTGTTGGCATCGGTAGATGTATGACTTGTTTGCTCCCGGCTGCACCCGAAATCTGAAACCTTAACCACTACCTCCATTTCCATCTTATAGAGCAAGAAATTCGCTGGTTTGATATCGCGGTGTGCTGCAAACGACATTCTGTATATTATGTCAGGTACATGACAGAAAAACGAATCAAAGAAGTATTATAACGTCAGCTAATATTTTGCACAACATTTCTGTTGAAATGGTCAAATAGCATTGGGATGCGTTCTTACTGATAGATAACGATGGCACAAATGACATTTATCTAAGACAGCTATGTCCAACCCGCGGCCCACGGGCCCCATGTGGCCCAGTCAAAGGTTTTGTGCGGCCTAGTTTAGAGTATCCTATATACTGACAACCTGTCCTTATTTTGATAATCTTGAATTTGACATTTTTGATGCGGGTGGTCTTCAGTGCCACTTTATCACGTCTGTTACCACTGCAGCTAGAATTCGAACGCTTTCAATACATCAGCTTAAGCCAAAGTCAGTTTGCTGAGATCAAAGTGAGCAATTCAATGTGCGGCCCTCATTAATACGTCATTCAATCTGCGGTGCTGGTGACATAATTTTTGGCTGTGACATAATTTTTGGCTCAGTGAGTGACATAATTTTTGGCTCAGTGAGCCAGTGGGGTTCGACATAGCTGATCTACGATTAGTTGAATGACTTTTGGCAAACAGCTGCTGAAAAACATCAAACGTATAAGGAACATTCTTTCAAACAAAGCTATCAAGACAGATTCGCTTCAAATACGCGATTATAGCCATTGCTCTGTCCTGAAAAAATGATCACTTTGTTTGCACACTGCATGTAAGTTTCGGACCCTTGAACCTTTCCAAACGCGTGTGTTACACATGCGATGTCACTTGAGTTTTTCAGCAACAACTAACTCAACCACGGTCAAACGAATATTTCACTCACACAGTGTATACATGCTACGTCATATTTGTAGCCATGGTTCATTGGAAGATTTCAAACGAAGTAAATTAAAAACAGTACTGCACTTTTTCCTCGACCGCATAAACTGGCATAACGTAGAATCGTGTGCGACAACAGAGTGAAAAGATCACAGCTGGAGAGTTTTTCGTCCAGCTGTTGTTGTAACACGTAGTGTTACGTCTGGATCCAGGTATCATTCAAAGTTTGAAACTAATACCAGACTTACTACAAAAAGTGCAAAATGAAACACAATTTGCAAAAACGTGCAATACCGACAGGTGGCTTCAATCTACAATGCAAGTATTGAATTCCTTTCGTTGCCTGTCGAACGACGTCAATAGTCCGAATTGGAAAATGATCCAAAAAGTCCTCATCATTAAGATACTTTCCTTGTGTTTGGTCGATCGGTTTGTGTTTGACATCACCATGTTTTCCCTTGCATTCTATCAACTAAAAGTTGAAAAATGCCAGTCTCATGCAAGGACATTTACATAAGTTTGTATACTTTTTTTACAAATGTCTTCAAGATCAATTTTGACGTTTTGAGATATATATAAAATGAAGCTTGTATGTAAGGTTTAAGGATAAAAAAATGAAAAATATTGCTTTATTCATTTTTGAAGGTATGCCTGAGGTGGAAAAAGTCCTTTGTCATTGCTTGGTTTCAATTTCCACACTAAGAATTATAGTGAAAGTTCTGCAAGCCACAGCACTATTATTTATAAATGGTTTCGTGAGAACTTCAATACCTTACTAGACGGCCGTGTTTTCCGACATCTGAAAGGTAGTTTCAAAAAATTAAACTTTCTGAATGGAAATAACCCCCGTTAAAGCTCAGCATTGTTCTGGAAAGAAACTACGACGTCTGGAATCAATAAATGATGCGTAAATCACAGCGCAGGAATACTTTGGAACTGCGTATTGGTTTTCATAGCCATCCAAACTGGTCAGTAACTGAGGTACATAAACATTATGGTTCAGTTGGAATAGAATGAGGTAAGTATGAGAAACGAAACTCTATAAAAGAATTTGAACTACGTAACGGTTTAAGCAAAATTTTGGTTAATTGTTGTACTACTGTAAAATACGCATTTTCTGTGTCACTGATGTATTTTATTAATTTTCCTGATGATGGCTTCCGACCAAAATTTGTTTTCGATATCTGTGGCTATACTGTTCACGATAAGATCTACAGCAACTCCGTGCATTGCTTACCAAAGAAGCAACTGCGTTTCTTTCCTCATGAAATTGAAATCTGGTTCAATTAGCGACACCTCTCCGAAACTTCATATTCTGGTGCAAATCAATGGAGTAAAAGCTTACGCTGTTGCAGATAGACTGAGTCATTTAGATGAACACTTTGTGGAAATTCTAAGAATGAAATTGCCTAGAAACACTAAAACTGCGGGTCTGGCAGTCAAGGATCACACAACCAAAATCTTTGGAGGGTAGGGAACCGCTGGCGGCCTGCAAAAATAATTTTATCTTGAAACGTTGCCCTAGTCTTATTAGGGAAAATAAGGTGAAAAAATTCTGATGAGCGAGACATACTTCTTTTGACTTACTCTGTAAGTATCTGCTTAGCACAGCGTTTCGTTTTGACGCAATGTTGTGTTCTATCTTAAGTAACGCAAATTCTGATGTGGGCCATATTCAATATTCACGCGGGGCCACAATTGGCTCGCGGACCGCATGTTCCCCACTCTTAGTCTACATTATCGTTGAATTTTAATGGGATTGCGCCTGAAAATGTACCAGTAAGAATTTTGAAAGATTCGGTTGTAGATGTAACAATCGGTTAAGACTTTTTGAAGCAGCACAAAAATGTCAGCATTCATTTTGGACGTTCACGGGCTACATTGTATGTGGAGTTCTGATACAGCTATCAGCTACTCGTGTGAGAATTGTAGTTTATCTGCTGACCGCTGCCATCCGATCGCTGCACCACAGCGGAACATATTCGAGAGCGGATAAAATTTTCATTTTCAGTGAAGTGAGGCGTCTTGTAAGTGAAGGTTTGGTTAAGCCTAGACCTTTAAGTGCTATTCGATAAAATAAAAAAACGTAACTGACTATACAGTCAGCAATGAACCTATTTACGCAGCTTGACGCATATCCGCTACCTCGCATGCAGGCTGTTGTGCAAAACGTTGCACAGAACATTGTACGTTTAACCCTTGATCTTGAAAGTTCTCACCACCAAACATTGAATTGCTACCTGAAGACCGATCTTACACAGCGTTTCAGGCTGATGGAGCATGACGAAAATTTAAACAAATCTCTTGATGCTGCGGAAAGAGAGCAAATTAACACTTAATTATTCGAAATGCGTTTTCGCCACACGTACTGTAGACCTTTGTGGCTACAGAATTTCCAGAGGTTTTGTACAACCGGACCCTGAAAGAATTAAAACACAATTGACACTTCTTACACTTGAAAAGCTGAAGAAGCAACAAAGATCGATTGAATTACTTGTTTATCATCCCCAGTGGGGATACTCCGATAAATTTAATCTCACGATTCAAAGCTCTACGTTCCCACTTGAGCATGAAGCTCGAGCGTCCTTCAAAACTCCGAAAGAAGAGCTGATATAGATTTTGCTGCAAGCAATCGACGAAGATGTTCCGTTTGCTGTTGAGAGATATGCATTCAAAATACCTGTTTTCACCACGCTCAGTGGAAGAGGAAGACCTATTGCTTTCTTTCCAAGACCTTTCCGTAAAAGCGAACTACACATTTTACAGCTGAGTCTACTGGCGCAAACATTAAGCAATTTCATCCAAAGATAAGGCGCTGGGACACCGAAAAAAACTTCGAACGGGTACAGTACATACGTGAAAGGTGGAAAAAGAAGAACTTAAGATCGTCGAAGTTGTCAGGAAGTGGAGCCAATTGCTAATGGGTCGTTGTTTCGATTTAATAAAAGATCGAAACAACGACCCATTAGCTGTTGACAGTGGTCAGCAGATAAAATATAATTCTCACAGGAGTGGTTGTGATAGCTGCTTTCAGAAATCCATATACAATGTAGCCCGTGAACGTCCAAAACGAATTCTGACATTTTCGTGATACTTCATAAAATCTTAACCAATAATTACATTTACAACCAGCTCTTCCAAAATTCTTACCAGTACATTTTCAGATGCAGTCCCATTAAAATTCAACGATAATGTAGATCAGGAGTGGGAAACATGCGGTTCGCGAGCCAGTTGCGGCCCGCGTGAATATTTAATACGGCCCGCATCAGAATTTGCCTTACTAACAGGATATTTATAGACAAACGGTCAGTTGTATTCATGTTCAACGACATGCAACGCGGCAAGATAAAAAACGCAAAAACTTTGAGCTGGCGATTAGAGCTCATGCAATGCACAACACTGCATGATATACACGCTTCTCTTTGCCATCCGCGTGTCACAACAATATTTAATTCTGTCAGATCTAAGATGGTAAAATGATACCATCCCAGCTTGTGGAGTAGCTAAGTATTAACTTCAAAGGGCCTTTTCCTTCTGGCCGACGAAACAAATACATTTTGACAGTTGTCTACGATGAATTTTATCGATATCCCGTTGCATTTCCTTCCAACAACATGGAAAACCAAACTGTTATTTCATGCTTTTCGCAAGTGTTCACTCTGTTCAGAATGAGCGGTTGCATCGATTCCCACAGAAGCTCGTCATTTATGTCGCAAGACTTGGTTTGGTTCAAGATCAGTAGGGGATTTCCATTACCAGAGCTTCAATCTGAAACCTTTAATCAAACAGGCAGTTTGACAAATATCAATTCGCTTTGAAAATACGCAGCCTTCCCATCACCGGGTGGGAATGTGTTATGGATGAAATCCCTCAATCAATTTCAATCGTTGTTGTGCACTTCAACGAATTCTACACTACATGAACATTCTTTTAGTTTTTAGCTCCGTTCCGCTTTACGCACTACGATCCCATTATGGCTGAACAACACAAAACTGGTTCTTTTTAAAAGACATGCTCGTTCTAGTTCCAGGTGCGACTGAACATTAACGAGGAATGTGATTCAACATAAAATCAAGTGGCTATTAAAGCAATATGTTAACTAAATCAACATTTTATGGGCTTATTTCGACAAATGTGTCGTCGACTATGTTGTGTCGAATCAAAACTGTGTTATTCACTCCTATTATTCAAAATAAATTTTAAAAGCAGAAAAATGTCCTACATACCAATTTTGACGTATGGTTTTCATCTCTGACCAAGATAACTGACGCAGATAACTGACATTGTCACGAAAGGAGGGAGAACACTATGAACAGCAGTTAATCAAAGGACCAATTTTTGTAGACCTTGATATAAGCCCACAGACACTATATACGGCATATTATAATGTTTTGTGCACAGTAGCAGTGATGTGAGTTGGTTATATTTATTGTCATTTGTGTCGTTTGCTTTGGCCTTGACATTCATTATTTATTGGAAGATTTTAAAACTAACTATGACGCGCCAATATACGTCAGTGTCAAAACCTACTTTGGTGTAAATTCATGGTGAAATCGTTATTGCGATAGGACGACCCTAAGATTAGACAATCAATAAACGGCGTAGCTTACAAAATGTTTCTGTTTAGTCAAAACGTTATGACGTCTTGAGGTCCTGATTCCTGAGCATGAGGCTAAACTTCAACCGGTGATGTGGGTATCATTCGGGAGTTATGCAGTTTGGGGAAACTGCAATACCGTTCAGTCATTATTATTTCTAGTTACACTTTGGTTCGAGGTGGTGATGCCTGGGAACGCGACAGGCAAAGGAAACGACATCACATGTAGGGACAACATCAGAAACAAGGTTATTTTGCAGCTCACTGGTTGTAGGTTTTTGTTTGGTTTTGTTAAAACAAGGTGCTTGCACTTGGCTTGGTCATGTTTAACTGTTCCTTACCAACAAACATTCACTGTGCTGAATTGAGCTCAGGCATTCACAGTGTCGGCCGACGCCTCCTTCAGTTTGTAGATGTTGCAAAAAGAGATCTCCGGTAGAACAAAACCACGTCCTACGAGTGGGAAAATATTCCCGAAATTTCCATACAGCAAATAAAATGCAAGGTCTCTCAAACACAAATGTGTTTGTAGTGAGGCCTTTTGTGATCCCCCTTTTTCTGCACAAGTTGCTGAGAAAATGTTGTAACTGGTTTGTGTACTCCTTCAGCAAGGTTCGCAAAGCTCGGCTATCCAGCTCCTCTCAAAGCGGCCATCCTCTTTTGTAGATGTTCTGTTACATTACTAGACGTACTGAAATTGTTTCTCCACTCTGGCAGCTCCTGCACTTCAGCCTGGTCCCAACGTATTGGTCACGCCTCTCCTTGGTATTTCAAGGGAATTCAAAGTATGGTCTGATGATGAATGGGAAAATTAGAGGCCGAGGCCCTAACCTTTGCATGGCTTGCTTTGGAGGTGATTTTCACTCGTAGTGGTACTGCCACACTTAACAAAAAAAATCAACGCAGATTTAAAAATACATAAACAAGCAAGAGAATACATATTGCATATCACTTGCAATCAAACATTTTTATGAATGTCTAAAGCGTACTTGTTGAACTGTTCCACCGCAGAGTTGAGAAACAAGGAGTGTCGTGGTTGATTGCTGGTACGAGTAAAAGTACCGAACAAAGTGACGTTCTTCTTTAATTTTTTTCCCAATTTCCAGCTCCTTTTTACGTAAATGAGCTCTAGTTTTTGCCATTATTTTTGCTGCGTAATACATTCCATCAGAAGCTTGTGCGCTGCAGTAAAAAATAAGGACTAAACCTGTGTAAAAATAGAAAACAAATGATCTGGATAAAACTGTTTAAAGTGGATTTAATAGAAATTAAAACTTTCTTAATTTAAGCGTTGAGGACTTCGATCATATACGATGTGCGCAAACAGTTCTAATATTTCTTCACTTTTGCGTATGCAACTGCTTCTTTTAAAATTACTCACATATTATTTTAATCTATTGCAGCGTAAGAAGCGTGGTTACACGTACAATCTTTATAGAGCATGTCCAAGGATTTTCACAGATTATGAGGCATAAGGAACCAAGTTATCATCCGACCTACCCCTTCAAAGAAAGTAATAGTGCAACATATAACACTAGGCTACGTAAGAATTTTTTATCAAATTTTTGTTTGGATTAACATTTTCATTGTTTCTGGATAATTTCGGGGCGCTGATTCCAAAAATGCGATTATTTTTGTTCTACCATCGACCGTTAACTGTCAGTAAGGCTTTTTACATGTTTTGCATGAGTGGATTCCGTCTCTAAAGCAACCTGGTAAAATGTACTTCACAGTCAATAGCACAAAGTCGTTGATTACTCTGACAACCTTATTTGGCTGCCAATTGAGGTTTCCTTTGCACATATACAAGAGTGAAAGGAGCGCGAAATCTTTGTTATCTTGTCCCTGTCTTTTGGCGCTATATTCTCAGCAATCATTAGCCTTCATATTCTCTGAATCTGTTGAATTTAATGATCCCACCTGCTTAGAAAGACGCTTGAATCGTGCGATTGCACAGGTTAAGCAGCGTCAGAATACCAGGGCAAGGAGTGTCGCAAAATCTACTTGCTATCCAGTTCCTTCATCAGCCAAGCATTACATCATTAGTATAGGCTATCATAACACCGCTACTGTGTTTGTAGAGATAACGTGCTTGTTATTGTTAAATTAAGTTAATGTTTTTCTGATTTAGAAGTCACAATGGCTAGTAGACAATGTAAAAATTCACCTGACTCTTTTTGTTATTGCTTAAAATAAACTATACTGAATTCAGTTGGTATGTTTGTGGTGATTTTAAGATGTTGGGGTTTTTGTTGGGTCTCCAGGGTGGCTATACCAAATACTCGTGTTTTCTTTGCTTATGGAACAGCAGAGCTGATGGAGAGCACTACGAGAAGTCCCTTGGCCGCCAAGGCAAGAATTAACACCAGGAAGGTACAATGTCATCAAGGAGTCACTTGTAAGCAGGGAAAAAGTTTTATTACCGCCCCTTCATATAAAATTAGGTTTGGTAAAGCAATTTGTCAAAGCTTTAGATTTAAAAAGAGACACATTTCAAGAAATCAGAGCAATGATCCCACAAATGTCAGATGCTAAACTAAAGGGAGGAATATTTGTTGGCCCCCAAATAGCTACCATGTTGAAGTCAAGAACCCTAAACGAAAAAATGACTGAAACAGAAAAGAAGGCTTGGCAAGCATTTCAAGGTGTGGTTAAAGTTTTTTGGGGGAAAGAATAAAGATCCAAATTACAAAGAGATAATGAAGGGATTGATCACAACATACCAAATGATGGGATGTCACATGTCACTAAAACTTCATTTTTTATGCTCTCATCTTGATTTCTTACAAGAAAATCTTGGGGACGTTAGCGAGGAACACGGCGAGAGATTTCACCAAGATATCAGCCAATGGAAAAGCGGTATCAGGGCTGCTGGGACAGCACAATGATGGACGATTACATGTGGTCTTTGATAAGGAAAGATAGGTGTGGTCATAAAAGAAAAGCTCGTTCAAATGTTCATTTTTGAAGGTCTTTTTCGTTGAAAAACTGTGTTTTGATGTTTTTTGGACTTGTGATTAACAAAATGTTGTTTTAATTGTGATTCTCGTGTTCAAGTAAACTTTACAAAATGAGTTGAACCTATTACATGCGCAGTATGAAAATGTACATGCAACGAATAATACAGTTTCAGGCGGATAAAGCAAAAAGTGTCAATACATTGAAAACCGTTGATGATACGAAAAAACTAACATGATTTTCGAACTCAGCGCCTCCAAAAACATAAAAGCGCATCAAAAAAAGCAGCCAAACAAAAATTGCGTTACGTAGTGTAATCTTTCGTTTTCAAGTTAAGTGATTGTTGCATGCCCGCTCATACAGCAGATAAAATGCAAGACCTCCCAAACACAAATGTGCTTGTAGCAAGGCCTTTTGTGATACCCCTTTTTCTATAGACGTTGCTGGGAAAATGTTGCAACTTGTTTGTCCAGCTGTGTAACTACGTTAGATACTACCGTGAAATGGGCAAGAACGATCAAATACTATCAGATATAGGTCCACGATCGGATGTAGATATGTGGAGGCCCAGGGCATCCCTTGCGTAGAGGCCCTCAGCACACCAAGAAAAAATATTATTCAAGGACAAAGAAATACTAATATCAGTTAGCTATAAATATGCAATCATAAGCAACGTTTTACATTAAACTTGGTTAAATGATTGTACAGTTTGATGAATGCAAGATTCCAGAAAAAGTTAAAACTCATAATTTTGGTTCAATTTTGATAAGATTAAAATTTTATCAAAAATACTCTGTACATGACTACGTAAACAGAAAACCTTCAACTGTTGATCCAAAAAAGGCATAATACCAATATTTACAGACCAGGCGCTTTATGAGACCTGTCCCTTGCAAATTTGTTTATCAGCCTGACAATGCCAATACCTCTGAGAATGTCATACTCAGTGCTCATCAGCGCCAGGTGACTGATTCTATCATGATGCATTGTTGTACGCAGTCTGTTTTCGATACACTTCATTTTGCTGAATGAGCGTTCTCCAGAGCAGTTAGTGACCATGAGGACCACGTACATCTTTGCACCCACGCGTACAGACGCCTATACGTACGCAGTTTTAGAGCGTGTTGGTCTTCGCCACTTAGTAACTTACTGGTGGAATGCAGGTAATGGTTAAACCAGCCTTATCAGTGGACCCACGGCTCATGACTGTGGAGACCGCAGTTTGTAGGGGCCACTAGGCGGGTGCCCACTTTGCTCTCCCATAAATCCAGCCTTCCATCGGTCATCGCGGGTGAGAAAGGACTGCGTTTGGGCTCGTTCGTAAAATGTGCGACTGTCTCTCCCACCAGCTGTCCAAAAGTCAAGGCCTCACTTAGTACCGGCTACACATCTTGGGAGACGATTGAGGACAGCGGACAGTCTACTCTGGAAGAATGAAAGCCAAGCGCAAACAGCATTCTTGCCGTTAGCTGGTGACTGGAAATTGGAAAATCACTTTACTCGTTAGAAGGGAAAGTAAACTATTTGTAAAAAGCAAACTGTATTCTCTTGATGTTATTGCCCCGGCTTCACATAAGCGTCGTGGCCATAATACCGTGGAACTGGGTGATGAATGGAAACTCTTCTAATTCAATTTTTTCTCAAGCTTCCAACTACTGAACAAACAACAGTTCGGATTTCGGCAAAATCATAATACGTCCCTCGCTGTCTCCAGTATTTGTAATGC
>JGI24158J21664_10007000_pt1 | contig 14932 bp, 9 predicted proteins | sample Ectturendosymbi3_FD_21664 | JGI IMG/M metagenome (IMG submission 21664) | reverse complement strand
TTTGTGCAGGGGGGGCTTGTGGTTCATGCAGGGGGGGCTTGACATTCAAATTTGACAAAAATTCCACTAATGTATAGTATTCATATTTCAATTTGGGGGCTTGGAGCTTTGTTTGGGGGCTAAGACCACCAAAGCCCCCCCGTGGCGACGGGACTGGCTCCAATTTCTTTCCTCTGACGGAGAAGGCGTCATATATTCTCCTGACTGTTTCTCAATGAAAACCACGAGCTGAGCAGGAGCCATTCGCGCCAAGTTGGTTTGTGTCGTCACAGCTTGCACTCGTGTGATCTACTCCCGTGCTGGCTTCGGTCAAAGGTTGCTGGCGTGGCTTACTAGTGAACCTACATGCACCAACTCGTTTTTGCCCAAATTGGTCAAGGTCACCTTTGAACTGGTCTTTGTGAAAGAATTTTGTTACACCTCAGGTAACCATGGGTCAATTTGGGCAAATTTTTGTTCCCCATCGAAAACTACAAAACTTGTGCAGATTTCGATACGACTGCCCGAAAGAGCATCTAAAAATATGCAGCTACTGAAAGAACCAGCTTTCTACGTGAACGATAACTAATTTTTAATTTAGGTAGAACAACCATTTGCTCAAATTGGGCAGAGGTTACCTCAGCAGGGTTAAAGATCCCGATACTTGTCAAAGGTTGTACATGTAACTAACTCCTTTTTTCACTACTGCTAAGGGGCGATTGAACACTACATCAAAAAGAGCTTGTGGTCTTTGCAGGGTTACGCAGGCTGGACAGGTCAAAGGTTGAGGTCTCACAAAATTGCGCAAACTAATTTGTACGCCCTGGAGGTGGGTTGAACAGATGCTATGAAAATACAGCATGATTGTCGGCACTAGCGTAGGGAAATGGGGGCACTGTGCCACGGCCCCCCTTTCAGACCCTAAAAATAAAAAATGTACAAACAGTATTCGGCAGTGGCGTAACTGAGGGGGGAAAGGACCTCAATTTTAAATAAACTGACTTTGTTTTCTGGCCACTGATATACGCACTGCGCAAATTTTTTATGACTACTGTACGTTTCCTCTGCTTGATTTTCATTTTACGATTTCATTCTTTCACTGACAAAATTGCTTCACACGTAGCTGTTAAGTAGCTTAACACAGGTAACAATGAACACCAGAAAAAAGCTTCCGGTTGCTTGAGATTTGAGCCCACAAACTTCAATAAGCGTCTTCGATAAGCGATACATGTCTTAAACTTATAACATCCAAGCGCGCATATAGGTTTATTTCATGAGCCTCAGACTACAAAAGTTCAGTTTTCTATCTCACCGGCTAATAAGTCTCGTAAAAGCATTATACTAAAACTTGCTTCCAGAATGCACAAAAATGCGTATTTTTAGGTGAATTTTGCAAAATTTTCCCGGGGTCATGCCCGCGGACTCCCATAGAATGGTCGTGCTTTCGGTACTTCCCCTAAAGTTTATTTGTGACGTCACACGATTGTGATGAATCTTTGCCCCCCCTCGGAAATTTTCTGCGTATGCCACTGATTGTCGATCTGCTTGCACAAGATTGTAAATTGCATCTGTTGCGCTGCCGAATACCAGGCCCAAAAAGGATCTGCGGACGTCTGATTCATGCTGCTGAAACCACCCCGATTAGTTCAGCACAAACGCGGATCCTCTCGCCACTGCAGCCAAACGCAGTGGTGATCTAATAAAGCTTATAAGTCGGACTCGTTCTTAACTGACTGGATGGTATCGCCTCAGTTACAAACGTAATCATGAGGTCCACAAATATGACAAATAGTGGACGATAGTGCTGGAGCAAAAACGGGCACCGACTTTCACGAAAGAACAGCTCTGCGATGGCCTGTAGCACACCGCGTGACAGAATCTTAACCACGAAAAGCAGTTAGGCGTTTTTATTTCGTGGTAAAGAAGTGTGCAAAAACTGCTTTTGGAAACTTTCAACGATCTTTTGTTAGCATACCAGTGCGCGGTATACATATCACGGCTGCTGCTACAAAAAAGAATGGTCTTCGACGATGAAGTCTCACCAGGAGCTGAAGTCACGTTCTTTACCACGAAAGCCGATTTATTTGTATTGATACAAACCTGCGTATATTTTTCACTGCTTGTTGACAATGACATAACACTATTACAACTCTTTGAGTGGATTTGATGGAGGGGCGTAACGAGGGGGGGCACAACTGCCCGGTCGCAGGCCCGTAACCAGGGGGGGCGCAGGGGGACGAAGTCCCCCTTAGCAAATTTTTCGCCCCCCTTGGAAAAATATGTTGGACATAATTTGAAAGTGTTGGACATAGTTTGAAAAATTTGGGCCACTCTCAAAAAACTACTCGACCCCTGGTGTCCCAAGCAGGTTATGGGTCTGCCCGGGCGTCGTATCGCTGCGCGCCGAATAGTCTCAACAACGTCACAAGTAATTTCTTCAGTGCAGTAAACTTCCTCCGAATGACCTCAGGTTCAACATGGGGGCGCCAAATTTGTTTCTTGCCCCGGGCGCCATCTAATCTCGTTACGCCCCTGATTACATGCGCCAACAAAGCTCAGATCTGAACGGGTTCTGGCTGAAGCTAAGCTGCAGTGGAATACCAAATCTAAAAAAACCTGCCTTACGTTGCTGCAGTAAGATGCTCCAACCTGTAGGGATTATGGTAGTCAATGGTATCCGCAATGTGTTCTTATGTCAGTCGTTCCAGTCACTTCTGGACGAAATTGGCCTTGGTTCCGAACAGCACGGCAACAATTTCTTCACGGATCGGCACCGGGCCGCAGCCGGTTGTTTGCTGACCGGAGTTACACCACTACTTTTCACACAGTATAAAAGTACGTGGCTTGTTACAATACGTTTATGTCGGCTTGTGGGAATACGTCTTAATCTTTAAGAATTATTTCTGACTTCTGAATAAGAACTGAGTGCAAAGCTACCATTGCTGTGGCGACTTTTTATATTCATTGCTCAATTATTTTATAGCCTGCATGGAATTCTAACTTTAGTAAGTTGTCCAATAGTGCTGTCAATATAGTCTACTTGTGCGATGTACGTATGATGAGCTTTATGTATGGTGAGTGTTCATCGTGCAAAAATCAGCAAAGACAAGCCAAGTTTTATTGAAACGGTAATTGATTGTTTTTGGACGAGATCCCAGATTTCTGAATGACCATGATAGTCTGGTTAGGTAAAATGCAGTCGTAATTTGTGGTTGCGTTAAAGACCACAGCAATACTTCTGTGAAAAGAAGTACCCTGCCTTGAAAATCTGCAGATAGCCTATTGTGAAAATTATCGTAATATACCTGGCCATGGCTGCCAACGAAGGGCAGTTTTGTGACTAATGTCGTAACATAGGCATTTTTGTGGTGTAGTCGTGTAGAAATGGTACAACAGTTCGTGAACGAACGTACGCATTGCATCGTCAGCAACCTGACAAGGACCAGAAAAATGTTGACGTTTCCCCCCCTGGAAAAATTCTGCGGACGCCCATGACTGCAAACGCGAATCCAGGGCTAGAATCAAGTTTTGCTCGGGTCTAGGCAATTCAAGTGAAGCGTATTGCAAAGCATGGCAAAGCAAATACTGTGAGAAACGTATGGTGAAACAAACATTTTGTCACGACGCGAGGCACTTGCGTTACTCACGCCAAAGTCAGTGATCGATTTTTTCAACGAAACTACTGCGTTTTCAACGAAAGCAGTTTGTTGGTGTCCGATTCCATTTCGCAGTAGTGATACCTGCAGAGGTTCGTAAAAAACATTGTGGCAAAGTAAGTCTTTTAGGGTCCCATAAGAAATAAATAATTTAGGTGAGCGCTGAGGGGTGACCATCCATTTCAACTTTCGTAAATGGCCGCATTTTGGTTCATTTGTAGGTAATTTTGGCGCTTTTTTATTGTGTGTTTGTCCCTATTACCTAGATTAGTAATAAAACATAAGAATAAAATTCGCTTAATAGATGCCTTCAAAAACAGAGCATATATGTGGCAATCTTCACTTCATTTCTAATTTTTCTATTATGTAAAATTGTAAATCTTAATCCCAATCCGACTTGGAAACTGAGACTACATTTAGGCATATTAGCGGAAAGTTGATTCTTTAAGCTTTCATTGAGGAAAAACTATACCAACGATTGAGTGTGGTGGGTTGGCTTCATTTCAAATTAATACAGTAGTTGACAGGTACAAGAACGAGTGGAGTAATGTTTTTTAGAAATGAGTCCGTAAAAATTGACCATCTACTAAATCAGGGGTGGGGAAACTTTTGTAAGTCGAAGGCTGTTTTTCAAATCACTGGGAATCAGTTAGGCCGCAACTTATAACAGCAGTACACATAGACAAACTTCTCATGCATATAAAATAAAAAATAATAAACAACTTAAAAATACACAAAAGCAATTTTACAGCATTTAATGACTGCAGTGAGGCTGTTTGTCATACGCTACTGATGCGATCTTTGGTTCCAGCATCGTTGATTTTTAGATTAGTTGGTCTTCCAAATTAACATCTGTTATCTGAGATCTCAAGCGATTCTTGATTTGTGTCATGCATGAGAATGCTGATTCACAGCGGTAGGTTGTACCAAAGCATGATAACATTTGTCGTGCGTGCTGACGCAGGCGTGGATATTCTACAGCATTTTTCCGTACTTCAATTGGATCCTTCTTGGTGTTGAGTAAAGATTTCAGAATGCTATCTTCTGATAGCTCTATTAACTCCATTTGGAAACGATCAGGCACTTGGTTGACATCCACCAGGTGTGGTTGATATGCCAGTTGCAAGTTGAGATTGTGCTTTTCAAAATCTTTGAATCTGTCATTGGATTCTGCAATCAGCGAGTCTAGGACCAATGTGTATTCCTTCACGTTGCACGATCTGCCTGCTACTTTTGCCAGTTGAGGAAAGTGCTTAGCTGAAATATGCGGTCGGCTGAAGACAGATTTTAATAAAGTCGGTTTCTTTCGCAATGCCTGGATTTTTTGCCACATGTCATGTATAGATTTCGTTCCACCGTGCAGAGAAACACTGAGCTGATTTTGCTTCGACATTACGTCGCACAAAAAAGCAGAATTTCTGCAAAAGTCTTGTTCTGACAATTTGCAAGATATATTCCTATCTTCGAAAAAATTAACAATTTGTTTTTGCAAAGACAAAACTTTTTCAAGCACTTGTCCCTGTCACAACCAGCGCATTTTTTAATGGTACGGTAGATCTACGCTGAATGTCTCGTCAGCATACTGAAGCATTTGACGAAATTGCCGATGCCTCATTGCATTTGCTCGGATGTAATTCACGATACCTATCACCAGTGATGAAGTATCGGGACCTGGTCTCGGTCTCGAACGTTTCAGGTCTCGTCTCGGTCTTGGAGGTTTTAGGTCTCGAGACTTCGAATATTGCAAAGAAATGGTTCATTAAAATTTCTATAATTCAACGATTTTTTTGTTGTATTTGCAGGTGAGAAACAACCAAAACACGTCGGAAAAATGCCAGAAATTTGAAAAAAATTCAAGTCAGATTAGAAGTGATGACGACGTTTTTTAAATAAATTTCGGCAAAATGCACAAATTTTGAGGTCTCGAGTCTCGGTCTGGAATTCAAGTCTCGAGTCTCGGAGTTTTTGATGAAGTCTCGGTCTCGTCTCAAAATTTTAATAACCAGGTCTCGGTCTCGACTACATCACTGACTATCACTCCATTCAAGGGATCACTCAGCAAAGCAGATTTAGCACACAAGCTTTGCTGATGCAAAATACAATGAAAGGACATCAACATGTCTGGATTTGGCAGTTCTCTTCGTAATAGTGCCACAAATCCTTCATGCTTCCCTATCATAGAAGGTGCACCATCTGTTCACACGCTTACCAAATTACTTAAATTTAGGTTTACTTTACAGAAATTTTCTTTAAACAAATTTGAAATGTCGATTCCTCGCGTTCTCTCTGTAAGGGTACCCAAACCCAGCAGGTCCTCATAGCACTGAAAATCCGAAGTTATAAGACGAATGAAAAACAGCACTTGTGCCGAATCATTTATATCAGTCGACTCATCCAAAGCAATTGAATAGTACGCATCTTCGTTTTGACATGATGTGTAAAATTGCTCAGATGCGTTGAGTGCTAACTCATGTTGCCGATCAGTCATGATCCTTCTGGAGAGCGGCAATTTTTTGTTTTGTAAACTTTGTCGGAATCTAAACCCGATACCGCTTCAATTATGCAATCTTTTACGAGTTCAGCATCACTATATGGCTTGCCTTTCTTACCGGGAATGTACGCTATTTTGTAAGTTGCTTCAGTAATGTTTGTCCCTTGCCTCGATACTGACTGAAACACTTGCTGCTGTTGTTGATTTTGAAGTTCCATCTTCTTTAGTACTTCCATACGGGCCTCACCTTCCAATGCAACATATTTACGATTTTTGTGGGTTGCGTAATGCTGATTAGTATTGTACTTTTTCACAGTTGTAATTATAGAGTTGCAAAGTAAGCACATCATTTTAACCTTTACAGCAACTACATGAAACTATAACTCCCATTCCTCATTGTATACTCTCCTTTCTTCCTGTAGTGTTCTCTTTCTAATCTTTGACATGGTCTGTTTACAGAAAATAAGAATAGTGATGTTACTCAGATATATCGACTACTACTCTTATTTTTCTCACATCAAGCCACACAAAAAACTTGCGGGTTCGTGAACCATCTTACATTTTTGCTTACTGCCTGCGCGCCTAGCGTTTGCTTGTTGCGCACCTAGTTTTATGTCAGTAAATTCTAACCTTAAGAAAACGCAACAAGTACACTTCCACGCACAAGTGCAGCACATTGCTGTACTACTAAACTACAGGGCCCCAACATGGGGAAGTGCCGCCCCGGGGCGAGTGGAAAAGTGCCGCCCCCCAAGCATAGGCGGATCCAGGGGGGCCCCAATTTTTTCAGATGCGTTTTTTGATCGATGGTTCCCGACATAGAAATGTCCATTGGAGCGATTTTTATGTATGACCTTTAAATAAACCATTTCTTGCAAAGGGATAGGGACGAAAATATCAAATGCAAAGCTTGTTTTGCTGAATTTCGCCAGTCCGAATGTTTTTATTTGATAATAAATGAAGCTTCTAATAAACAAGTTTTTGTATGAAAAATATGGTGCCAATGTTATATAAATCAGTAAGTGTTTACATAAAGCATTTACATTGCACATAGCCTACATTGTATAAACCGCACGTACATGGGCGTAGCCAGGGTGGGCCAGAGAACCATGGCCCCTCCAAATTTTTACAACGTCTAGGAAGTTTGAACTTCACGGGCAATTAATCAAAGAAAAATCTGCTGCTCGCCTAAAGTCAAACATTTTGACCCACCCAAAATTTTAAGCTGGCCATGCCACTGCTCACGTAAGTATTTAGACTCTTGTTTAATTTGGCTAAGATTGGGCTTCTTCTGAACAAAAAATGAATAAGCAGCCATACTCAGAACCGTCGCTAGAAAGTTTCAATAGCGGGGCTTGACATTCTAAAAATTTGATGAAATTTCCAGTGATTTATAGTGTTTCATGTTTCAATTTGGGGGGCTTGGAGCTTTGTCTTACGGGGCTAAGTCCACCAAAGCCCCCGTGGCGACGGAAGTGAGCAGAATGTGGACAAAAGCTGAATAAGCTGCAAAGTCATACTATTTTTTTCTTCAAACTTTTATGAATGAGTGCAGCTCATGTTATTTCTGTAGTTAAGCGAAGGCAATAAAATTACGCTACAACGAACTTACAATGCAATTAACTACAGGCTAGGTCAGAGCGGTCAGTGACAGCATAAATTCCGAAACAGCAAATCTAACCGTAAAACGTAGCCTACATGTCAAGTAGGCTACAAATGAAGTACGCTAGCTTAGCTGTAGGCCATACTAAAGATGACCACTGATTAGCATCAGACCTGCTAGCAGGGGGTAGTGCAGGGGCGAGAACGATATTCCCACACCTTTTTGCCCCAGTAACGTTACTTGAAGATTTATATTTTTCATTTCAGTTTCTACGTGTAGAGCCTGGAGAAGCATAAATTAATAAATGGCAAGTTATCTCGTGTATAGCATCGCAGCACTAAAGTACAACAGGAAGATCCATTGTGGAAATTCTTGTAGGTGAATCAATCTTTCTTTGTGTTTGGTGTGGGAACGGCGTTCCCACACCTCTATTTTTAGCAATGCACCCCTGCCTGCCAGCAAGAATTTTCGGACAAAAGCTCAGCTCAGCACGAAACTAGATGCTTTTTATCGACAAATATTCTGCTGTCTCCAATAATTTTTTTTCAACCTACTGTGCAGTAGACCTATTTCTAAAATTGCGTTCCCACGATATAGTCACGTTTCGTACAAAAAAATGAATGGGTGAAAATTTGGTCATTGACTCACTGCAAACTTCGTGTTTCCTGCTGTGACGTGAAAAAATATTGTCTGATCATTTCCAATGCACTTGTGATGCAATAAACACCTTCCAGGGCAAAGTGCCAGCATAGTTATTGCTTTCGAGTTTTTTGATATGTTTGTCTCTGCGCGTGGCCCAAGTGTTTTTTTGGGAGGAGGGAAAGTTGTGCTTGCTTTCGAAATAATATACCTTTTTTCGACCTTCAAGTTATTTTCTATGGTCAAATGACTTCGATAATCAACAGCATTTTTTTACATAGTTTGTGATTGATAGTTTGCCACTGATGGGTAGGTATGTTTATAAACAACTATTTAGCCATTTTATATAGGCAATCGTGATGAGCAGGGGCGTAACGCGGTTAGATGGAGCCTGGGGCAAGAAACCATGTTCGAACTTGAGGTCTTTCGGAGCAAATTTACTGTTTTCAAAAAAGTGCTTATGACATTGTTGTGGCTTTTTGCCCCCGCAGTAATTCAGCGCCCGGGGAATTGTGCCCCCTTGCCCCCACTCATTATGTCTCTGGTGTTATGCAATAAAAATCAGAGAATTTTCCAAAAATAAAAAAATTTTCAAGTGCGTACGTGATGAACTTCTATTCCATGAACATCGGCAATTTTTGAACACAATACGGCATGGATCTTTACAGACAGCCAACAAAGGTTACTGGCGGCATTTCAGGTTTCTTCGCGTAGATTTTGTGTCACTAAGCCTCCCACATGACTTTTTTCGGCATGGACCTGTGTTTGTTTTGCTAATAATATCACTTTTCTTAAGTTCAACAAGTTACTTTTTTAAGGTTAAATAAGTTTGAGAATAATTTCTGAATTGCTGTGAAGGTCACTTCCGCTCCAGAAACGTCCCAGTTAGCCTGGGGGTAATGATGAAAATGCGATTTAACCAAAATGTAAATGGTTATTAACCGTGTTTTTTAAAAAGTGTTACCTGAGCAGTTGGGCTTTCACTGCTATGCAGTCAATATATATCCGGACAAATTCGTCCTTGAGCCCCCCCTAAAATAATCCTGGATCCCCCTATGCCAAGTCACGGGTTAAAGCAAAGTCAAGCCTTTCAGGAAGGAATTACTTCATAACAATGCATGATCAGGCTGGAGTTATTTAGAAAATTTCATTGAAGTGAAATTCTGGGACAATTTGTTCATCGGGACGGACGGTAGGTCCAACCATAACCAAAATCTAAAACCTAAACCTACATCTAACTTCAGGTTCATTCGTGAAAGACCATTTGCTATTCCTTCTTTTCACCAAAAGTGCCGCCCCGGGGCATTTCCCCCCCACCCTCCCCCATGTCAGGGACCTGCTAAACTACCTGCTGTATGAATGCAGGATGTTGCTGTATTGGTAACAACTAAATACTTCTACCACGCACAAGTGCATCATCTTGCTGAATTGCTTTATCACGTCCGAATATTTCCAGGCAAAGTTCACTGAACGTTAAAGTTAGTAACATCGCAGACACCACATGACGGATTCAAGCGGAAGGTGAACACGCTTGGACCGATTGCGCTAAATCTAAGAAACAAAGCCATTGTTACGTTACCCCGCTTTTCGATTATTGCGATATAAACAATGTTACCTACCACACACATGGGATGCTGCTGAGAATGTTCCAGAAGATTGTTTAATATTACTGCACACAATGATTTGAAGATTTAGAGTTTCAGGAACAGGTTTTATATAAAACTTGTAAGAACTTTGTTGCTGTTTCAACTGGTCTGATTTGAGAGTGCGACTTATGCACGCGAGCAAAATATATTTGAAAAAATATGGTTAAGTAAGCAAACGGTTAGAAGGCCGCACTTTCCCCACCCCTGTACTAAATGAAACATTGCTTGAAAACCACTGATGTAGATGAAACATCAACTTTTTCTGAAATCTCAATGCTTTTTGATCAATTAAACGCAGTTGGTCCTTGTACGATTTGTTGGCAGCGACAAGGCTGAGTGGTACGACAGACTCTTTGATAATTTTGAATAGTATCAGAAATAGAAACTATACAGTTTCAACACTTTTTAGCAAAAACTTTAAAGGACAAAAACCGTCGCGTTTTCTATTTTTACAAAAATTATTTATTTTGCTTGCACTTGCATATTGTTTGTGTCACAACATCGAAAAATTATTTTTACGGGCTTAATGTTCAATACTTTCACGTTGCACGATCCAATTTTTTTCAATTAACGCTACAACAAAGCACGAGATGCTGTTTTCTTAGTGCAAGGTGATCATGAAAACGGGAATTACCAGGCCATACGCTATTTAGATCCACACAATGGGCGGAGGATGCATGATTTCCGTCTCGCTATTAAGCGACAACCATATATTTTCAATTATCTCATGTTCTCAGTCTGCAAGATCATACGCCAGCCCTTTTTACTTGCCACGAACTCGCTCGAACTGACAAGGAATCGTGAGCTCTGCGCAAAAGGTTCCACCAACCTTTCCTTTCCGCTATTTGTGCATGGTCTTCTGCACCAATACTCCGCACAGACGTCAAGAGGTTCCACTCACGAAAACATAATGTAATGCGATAGCGGATGTCAGCCACAGTATGTAACATTGCGAGGATTGCAAACGGGTGGTTGGTAGGTTCCTGGCTTGAACAAATTGATGTCAGGAACAGAGACGTCAAAGCTCACAAGTGGCCAGAACATTGGCCATTACTATTTGCATATCAGAGCTCTTCCAGTGCAAACACGAAAGAATTAGGTTTGAACTCAGATAAAATGAACGTTTTTTTTCACGTTAGTTACCGATTCAGAAGTACCGGGGCAGAAAGATTAGGAAGGATTTCTATATTTTTTCATTCTGAACAGAAATGGATGTACAGTTATTTTAAAATGCAGAGAAAACCAGTCTCAAACTGCGTTGGTTTTCACATGAAACAAAACTTCACGCGCTGCTGAGAACTGGATCGAGCTGCTTACTTCGGTAAGTTGCTGGCGCGTCGATCTGTTGTGTTACTGACAAGCATCTACTTCTACAGGTTGCGCTGGGCGGGAAAACCACAGTCGCAGTTTTTTGAAGGGCGAGCGACGCAGGTGCGCGACCCACGTTGTCAACCACAGTAAACGCAAGTTTTCCTTTGATTTCAACTGCTAGCGACCGCTTTTCCCCGCACGTCGTTTATCACGAAGCCGTCGAAAGCTCCATGCAAATAAAAAGCATCAGGTTTAACGCGCAGAAAGGGGGTTGTGGTGAAAACAAGGGTCACACGCCGTGTTGTAATCCCTTCACTTGCACAGAAACCTTTTGATGCCTCGAAATGGAAATGGGATAAGAACAGTGTTGCCACCTTTTGCTTTGTGCAAATTCGCTTTGTCAAGTAAATATCCAAAGCGGGGATAACCACGAAAAACGTCATTTGTCCATGTCTGACAACGAATTCCGATGAAGTGCTGCTTTCCGGCAATTTCGAAGTACGGCCGTAATTGAACGCAAGTTTAAAAGACCTAAATGAAGTAAACTTGTAAGAGCTTATTTAGTAAAGTAAGCGAATGCGCAGTCGNACACTTGAGATGGTTGTAGTGTTTAAAAGTATGAATCAAANTGTGGCCAAATAAAAACGAATGGAGTAAAGTGCATTCAACAAATAGCAAGAGTCACATCGGGGAACCAATCACGAGAGCAAGCAAGAATTGGGGAGTTGGCGTCTTTCCCAGTTTCTTTAAATCGCACCATCCATTGCGGCAGAAGTTGTCCAATAAACGCAGCAAACTGAACAGACCAGGATAAAAATATTGGACACAAGTTCGCGGAACGTAAAACACAGACAGCACCGACAACTCCGCGTAACATTCGAAACTTGAGCATATCGCCAGTGGAAGTGGTAAGGCAAAGTCAAGCACAGATGCCTCAAGGCAAGCTCCAGCACAAAATCTCGCAGGATTTCTTACTCGTCAAATTCAGAACTCCAGTGAGGCGCGGTCGTTGATGAGTGTAGGAGTGAGGGGTTGTTTTAAAAAAAAAACGAACGCAGAAAGAATGTTTCGTTCTCGTCAAGAGATCCAGATTGCAAAAAGACAAAGAGCTTTGGCGAAAAATTTCAAAAAGAACCGACGTAGCATTTCGTTTTCGACTGTTCTGCAATTCTGTACGCGAAAGTATGAAATGGCAACACAAGGTCTTGCACGCGAGCGGTTTCAAAATAGCAGCATCTCTGAAGTTCAACTCACATCGTGCGTGAAAAAGAAGAAAACATCACTTTTCTTTTCTGGGAGACTCTATGTTCGCTTTTTGCATGTGAAACTCGTGGATTAAGCAAACGCGGAAAGTGAAGTTTTGTGCTTCACGTTTGTTTTTTCAAGTCAACCTGGGTGAACTCGCCAAATAACAAATAAAGATGCAGTCGTCCAACACTCGGGCAGACGAAAAAAGTTGTAGAAAACAGAGATGTTTGAGTAAACGCGACCAAAATCGACAGCTTTGCACGGGACTGAATTTGTTTCGGCATTTACGGGATTTAACACGAAAAAAACAGTTGTGGCGCAGAACCCGTACATTTCATTGCAACGAAAACAACAATNTCGGTGATGAAAAGAATCCGATTGACCAGCGACATAGCAGCAAATGCGCGACGTCTGAGGAGGCCCTTACAGAATTCCCGAGTCCGAAAACGCATTCACACCGTTGCCAGATGCTTCATTTGCTTTGTTCGCGTTGACCCACAGCGACACTAGGTGGGGCTCCGCTGCTCAGGAAAGAAAAACGCGACTTGTGCCGAGCTTGTCAACTGCAGCCCCCACCAAAAAAACTGCCAGACTGAAAATCCGAGGAACTTCGCAGGCAACACACAAGACTGCGATTTGTGGAGTGAGAGTTTCGGCCAGAATTAACATTTTTTGAATTTGCAGTTTTCTGGTAGGAAGACATTGTGTGGCCACAGCATTAGAAACGAAAAAAACACCAAAAATACAATTTCTCTCCGTGTGAGCATCATCCACGCGTGCCAACGTGTACTGCAATGAAGAGTGAGACGTAATGTACTTCTCTCCAGTCGTCACCTCAAGTGCGCAGTTACGACAAAAGTTAGTTGCGAAATTTTGAGTTTAAGGCTCAGGCTTCGGTCAGTGTCAAAAACAGGATTTATCGGTCGACGAACTGTCAAACGACGGAACAAAAACGCAGATACGAAAGCGTGCAACGAGCCGGTATTACAGTGAAACCGAATATAAGCGCTTTTGTGAACTTCAGGAAGTGATTCATAAAAAAAACTTTTCATTTGCAAATGCACAGGACCGGGTGGGTGACAGACGTTAACGCAACTAGTAGCAGGAAGCACGTTGCCAAGGACAGGACAGGGAATTTTTAGATTTGTAATTCCAGAAATTTCGAAGCCTTTGCTTATTTCGCAGCTCGTGGTTCACGTGAAGCAAGCAACGAGATATGACAATTCAAAAATTTTTAAGCGGACTGTCGAACGCCTTTCATTTTCACACGTCCGCGAACGGAATTAATAAGACTTGTCTTACGACGGAAAGGCCATTCCAGCCTGTTTCGTTATCACATCACAACAAGTGAATTTTGCTTTGAGTGCAACTGACCACCAAACAAAATTAAAATAATTTGAAACTTTACTGATAGTCAGGACGCGCTTTTAAAGCTACAGCTGACCTTTGCGAAGTTTGAAAGAAAGGACATCTCGTCAGCTTTTAGAGAATGAAGGCTGAAGTTCAGCTTTGCAGATTCTAATGCCGAAAGTCGCGGGAACGGCAAAGTTAAGGATATGGATCAGGGTTTTGCAAGCACCTATGAAGCGTTTGGGCCGCTGTGATGGCATAACTAAGCTACAGCACAGAACAGCAAAATGAAATTACCAACACCCTAACACCGCTAATTAATTAACAAACGAAACTAACATTGGCTGTTTTGACAGCAGCACACGTATCTATAGGCAAACTCAAAATTAAGTTGGCAAACTTAAAAATATCTCACTCAATACAGATTGTCGGAGTTATTGTCTCTTCAAATGAAACTTTTCACGTTCTGACACGAAAACTTTAAAAAGTAATGTGAACTTCAGAGTTTTAAGGAGGTTTCGAACACAGCAAGATCACAACGATCGCATAGAAAATATTGACATTTAGAAAATTTGTCAACAAATTCCGGCGGACCTTCTGAGCTTTGTCGCAGAAAAGCGCAACATTCAAGTCATGAAAGTGACGTTTGCTTCGCAGTCGCCGAAAATCTACGAGACGGTCTCGTTAGATTTTCGGAAAATCTCCGAACAAATTTCGGAAAACCTCCGAATATCTACGAGACGATCTATGACACATCGAGCAGCGACGCTTTTTATGATATGGCTGGAACGGCAGGAAAATTGTGCACAATGAAGTGAATCCAGGGGCCAATTGACCATAAGTGCGTCGCTTCAGTCGAGTTCATCGATATCGGTCCACGTCACGACTTCTTCTGCCGCGTCGCAACGCACCGCAGGCTTCTCTTGTACGGCGGCGGATCTTCCGCCGGAACATCCGTTCATTCCGAAGTCGAAGCACTCGTCCACCGAACCCCCGCTCGACTGGCTCC
>JGI24158J21664_10006998_pt1 | contig 14935 bp, 9 predicted proteins | sample Ectturendosymbi3_FD_21664 | JGI IMG/M metagenome (IMG submission 21664) | reverse complement strand
TTTTTTTTGAGATTTCCACAAAACAGGTGAATGTTATACATTTTGCTAGAATGTTTGTCAAGTTTGTCAACCATATCATGAGTTTAATAATAATCCGTCGCTGCTTGTCGGAAAAAATGGTCTGCGACCAAAGCGGCTTCCTGTTTAAAAGTGGCCATTGAAATGGCTTACATTAGTATACAATTTCACAGTGGCTGCGACCTATTCTTGCCTGTCGTTCCTTTATTTAGGTTCACTGGGGCGATTCACATCAGAAGCGAAGTTGGGTTCAAGGGAGGGTGGTTGCTGGTTTGTAAATGCGCTTTTATTGGACGCAAGCAGCGTTGCTGGTCCACCTGTCGTTTGTCAAGGGCCTTTTTGTAGCTCGCGTGCGAGCCGCTGTACCGCTTATGTGAGGATCGAGAAAGGCTGACAAGGCGTTTCGGCTCAAACCGTGGTTAAAGGTGGTGCTCGACTATTGCATGCGACTATTTCTCATGTGAGCGCAATATTCGAATTATTCCTTGCGAAAGTGCCGTTAGAGACCAGGTGCGACACGAAAGAGATGTGCAGCATTCAGATACGAGTCGTTTGCAGTGAACTTGAATTTATGGAGGTTCCTTGCAGAATCGAAGGAGTAGTAGTAATGTTTGAAATATTTTTAAGTAATAACATCGTGAGCGATAAAACGTGCAAGTGACAGCAGCTTCTGACTTCGTTCGCAATCATCGCTCTGATCTTTGTTCGCTCACCATGCGCGAAGACGGGAAGGAATGTATAACCGAGCTAGAGCGAATTGTAGCAGAAATGGAGGTCATCACACCTATCCTATACTCGCGCAAGGACACCAACGGCCTGCAAGCGAGTACGAGCTACGAGTCGGAGACGAACAATCCCGTCGTTGGCGGCGAAGTCTGGGTTCGACGCGTCAACAGCGAAGGCGTCTTAATTTCACCTTTTGAAGAAATGAAACAGGATCTCGCAAAAGATAACGGGAAAGACAAGCTCGGTGTGAAAAAACGCTCAGGAAAGAAAACGGGCAAAAAAACGAGCAACGCTCCTTCCCCTGTACAAAAAACGTCTGCGTTTCGAAGCAGTTCAGCCGCACGCCGTCACACCGTGTTCGCCGACGGCATGTACGTTCGTTACGAAGATCCAGCGGACCAGATGACACCTTTGCGAAAGCAAGAAATGGCCAGGTTTTACGGAACGCACGCCTCGATTTCGGAAAGCTTTTTCCCTCGAAGGTCGGCACGTCACAGCTTTCCCTCGTCCTCTGCTTCTATCGACAACGAGCTCTGCCGGTTCGGTGAAGCAGAGTCAGTGTTCACGGTGCGCGACGGAAGCTCGTCCGGTACGCTTTTAGAAATCGTTCGTCTGCTGTTTCTTCAGAGGTTGCTGGCCATTTTTCGAAGCATGCGAACATTGTCCAAACTCTAGGTGCGAATGCGATTAGTGTCAGCCCTATGTAACCTCTGGCGCGTGTAATAAACGCCACTGTTTAGTGTTCAGCCAGTGTATCCCTGTTCCGTTTATGATCTGTCTGCTGTTGCAAACGTTGGAGAAAATCGCCTGAGCTTCGCTATTGCAAATGCCTGTGAGGCACTGTACCTGCCTTGAATTCTTGCCGTCTGAANGACCTCGAGTCAAGAGTAGGTGCGGTTTGTCTCCCACAGCAATGTGGGAGTAATTTTGAACATGGTCCGGCCATTAGCCGGCACATTACGGTATGCAGCGAAAAGCACCGCATCGCTTTGATATACAAACTAAAATCTTAGATCGCGGTGTCTCAATGCAGAGAAGAAACGGACGGATATTGCCCTGGCTTTGACCTCTGAACTCTAACGGCGCAGATCGACGTGGGTCGTGGTTGTGCCCTCGGCATAAGCTGCTTTTTGTAAAGCAAGGCTTTCTTCACGTTGTTGCATTAGGCTCATAAGAAGCGCAGTAAGACTTTATACTAAGCGGCATTCCAAGCTACATTTCTTTGGACCGCTACTAAAAGACGTGTACTGTAGTTTCTAGCAGTGCTTTTGTCAGTGTTGGCTTGTATCGTCACGACTTTATCCAAACGAGATAAAATGTCCAATCCACAGTATCACACTTACTTTTCACCTTTTTGTTGTAAAAACTTCGCCGTCCCCTAGCAACGTTCGTTCAGTGATTCTTCTCAAGATCACAGTTTGCCCGACTCAACATACTTTCTTGCTTGCAGATTCGAAGACGACGAAAGACGAAGATGTTTTTTCCCCAGGGGCAACGTAAGCACGTCTTGCTGTCTTTCTTGACAAAATGAAACTATAACGGCGCAGGAGAGGTGTTGATTTTTTGCAAGCATCGCGCGTATTTTGTATTGGTGAGAGCGTTCTTTTGTTAGAAGATCATTTCAACCACAATAGTCCCGTCAACCGCATAACATCCCTAACGCGTTGGTTGTTATCTCGGCGCACATGACGCTTAACAGCACAACACCATGTGGTGAAATGAGGGGGAGGTACAGGGTAATTACAAACACACATACGTCATCAGTCGTCTTCACTTGATTGTTCAGAGCGCCTCAACCATCCTATCCGCCAAAGTCCTCGCTGACGCGTCCACCGCAACAGCAAATTGTCAGTAGGCCGCTTGCAACACCTCAACAAGTTTCTCCTTCACAAGCGCAGACAAAAGCCGTTTCGCTGGAAGAGCAGCTTTCACCTCAGCTTTTTCTTGCCATGACAGTCAACCCGGGTGCCAGACCAGTGGAGGTAAGTTAGCAAGAGTGCCTTGTTTGGCTCAATCAGTGTATTTGATTGGTTTCCTGGAGTCTCAGATGAACCTTTCGACCAACTGTTTTTAATCTTTACTAGTTGATTGCTGACTGTTTCAAGTTAGAAAAAAAGAACCATTGGAATCGCTTCCAATGACAAAATTCGAACTCGGCCTCAAACGTTAGCAACACTTCACCTTTCCGAAGCAGTTCAATGAATCTGTCGGATTAGTTGCGATTGGTTGGGTGGGTTACCTCAACATTTCGTGGTTGAATGATAAACACGAATCAGTCCACAGCATGTCTTCATATTCATGCTCAGAATGTTCCTTCAATTTTTCTCTCAGTGGCGATTTAAATCGAGCCTACTGTATATGACCTGCATTCCGACATTCGTTGAGCTTTTGAGCTCCTGACGTGTTCCGCTAAGGAGCCGCTCAGGCCCGTAGCCACGGGGGCATTCGGGGTAATGCCCCCCCAAATTTTTCCCCGCCAAATTTTGTTATGACCATAAACTTTTTTATTAAAACATATAATAAAACAAAAATCTCCCCCTTAAAATACATTTCCCCCCCAAACCTTAAAACCTGGCTACGGACTTGGAGCCGCTGACTTTCAGAGTAAGGCCGTTACAAATTTCACGAATGCACTTTTTCAGTACAGTCAGAAACTAATGTTTTGCAATCCTCAAATTGTTTTATCGTCAACAGCTTGGTGCTACTTAGACAACCGACTGAAAACTTGTTCCTCTCATCTCGTATGAAGGGTGTGGCAAAACATTGCAGATCGCCGCAATATTTCTCTTGCGTTCTACTTGCGTCACTTTCAAGAGAGTCACTCCAGTGCAAATTAATATCTGCAATTTGCTAATTGGTGTTGATAGGGCTACCCACACATTGGGAGAAGCCCCTGATAATTTCTCTGGTGATTACCAGCTCTTCACTCTTTTCCGTTGGTGAACTTACGAGTAAAATTGTGTATCTTTCAGTACGCGCTTGCTATTATGGTTGGGAAACACGAACGCCTTTGAAATTATCATAAAAAATCAACATGCAGCACTTTTTTATAGTTATCCGCCTTTCCTATGCGCAGAACATTCACAGCTACAAAGAAGACCTTCAGCCAGAGAACCCAAGCTCTGACGATGCTGTTACCCCATTAACTCCTGGATTTCCCATCCTCCCAGGTTCTCCGACTACACCATATTTCAATGTCAGTGGAACTCAAGGTGAGTACTTGCATACGATTGGCTGTTAAGATGATACAATCGGTTTGATGTATTCATCCACGTCACGAGTTGTTCACTTCTTTTACGTTTGCATTCATAAAGCGGCCATTTCGCCCGAAAGTGATCAAATTTACCCACAATACTTAGCGGTATGATAAAAATTGTAACAGTTGCACAATCTTGTAAAAGCATCAGTGCGCCATTTTGCTTTGCTTGCATCATTTGCAAACAGAACGCAGTGTAATAGTAAACTGCTGAATAACATAGTCGATCAGGTTGATGAGAGCAATAACGGTAAACCAAAACGAAATAAGTAATATTTCTTAAAAGTTTCGGTAAACCTAGTTGCCATTATCAGTACGATCAAATATGAGCTCTTACTTCGTTGGCTTTGGCCGTTATTTTTTCAATAGGCCGTTGAACACTTGTGTTTTTCTTTCACGAAATCCATAGTTGTTTTGTGACCAGCGCCGTAGCGTTGCAATAGAATAGGCGTGGGTGATATATTTCACTCCGAAGAACATTTTTCAATAAACCATTGATTTTAACTGAAGAAACCGCGATTTGGAAGGCGGCGTTTATTTCCATTGAAGCACGACATAGATTCGATTGTATTCAATGATTTCGTTGAAATCGGCCACCGGCGTAGTATCACGCCACTCAAGCGACTCAATTATCCACTGCCATTAAAAGCACGGTGCTGGGCCTTTCCACTGTGGCCGCACTTACCGTAAAGTGCTTTGTTTTCGTCACAATTTACGTGTTTTTTTTAATACCGCCAGGTCAACACCCACACGTTCCCGTTGGCCTGGCCAAGACGCCTTTGTCCGAACTGGGCCTCAAACCCAAAGAGCACCCCGAAGAAGCAGCTGAAGACAATCCGATGGATGTTGAGCAGAAAGGTACAAAAATTGACGTCGACATAGTTTTGAGTCACCCCGGTAGTTAACAGAGCAGGGTAGAGTAAATTTTGCTTTCAGCTTGTTGATTTGTGTAGCCGTTGACTGACGCCTTTAGGCCAGTGGTCTGTCTCGGTGTCGGTCGCCAATGACCGTTTTCTGGTCAGTTTCTTGCTTACTTTAAAGTTGTATGCAAATTAGTTAAAGCGGTATGTAGACTTGATGACTGCGATACTGACGCCTGTGTCAAGCGAAATTTCTGACCTTTAATTATTGTTTGTCAGTTGTTTTGCTTTTTTGAGTAATGGAAAAAAGCTTGTCGTTTCCTTTTGTGATGTGTGTTGTGTAAATTAAAACTTTTTTGTTAGATGTCAGATACCCACAACATGCTACAGTACCGGAATAACTACAGCCAGTGAAAAATATTGGACTTAATCTTAGACCTCAATTGTTTGTATTAGTCTCACTCTAACAGAAACCCTAACCCGACACACTTACCTTAAACACCAAACCCATAGCCCTAATGATCAGTTTTCTTAGCGTATTTGATATGTAGAATATTTCTCTGTGCATGTGCATGCATGGGCGTCGGCAGGGGGTCAGGGAGCGGCGTTGGCCCCCCCCCCTGGATTTTGAAAATTTTAGCAAATAAAGGTTGTTTTCTTAGTTCCGAATGGAAAAAACAAATTTCACCCCTAGGAAATTTTCGGAAACATCCCGTAGTGGCGCCCCTGGAAAAAATCCTTCCGATGCCCATGTGCGCATATGACGTGAAGTCAGAAATTTCGCTTGACTCCGGGAACCGGAGACCAACACAATGCGTTTCGTGACGAAGCATTAAAATGTTTCCTGCCGGATTTTTGATGAAATGTGTCGTTGTCTGCATAACCAGTGCAGTTGAGTAGGAGTTAATACCGAAACCATGGAGTGTATCTCTGTGCTGTTAATACGAGGAATTCGTTGCGCATGCTCTATAAAATGTACGAAAGCGAGACGTGACAACGATATTGTCAGAATTATAGTCCGAAGATGGCCTAGCTGAATAGCGTTACCATGCGGACAACTGCAGTGCTTCAGAGTTAACACAAGGTGACACTGCCCAACCGATGACGTTGGTTGTTTCGTCAGTTGCGCGGTTTGTCCAATTTGCACTGCGATGAGTGGGTTCTTTTCTGTGAAGCGTTGCTGCTTTGGCAATGATTTTTGAAATGCCAGTATCATTTTACATTTTGCTAAAGTGTTAGTATATTTTTCAAACGAACTGTTGCTGATATTATTTAGCAACAACTTTCGTGACGTTTGTCATCTTGCTTGCCTTATGACACGTTTGGTGCGTAAATGTCTAATCGTTGTCTTGTGGTTGTTGCGCTCATTAAAATGCGTTTGATACTGGCTGAAAGATACAAGGAATATACGTTTGTGATTATTCCACGTTACCATTTTCATAGAGACAGGCAGTTTGGGCTACGTTGGCGCCCGTGCTGCAGAAAGTGCTTCCTGCTTGGACGAGTTTGCCAACAAGTGAATTTAAACTGGGAATACTCGGCCACTGTGTTTGAACCGCGCAAACGAGTTTGGTGTGTTGCAGGTTTCAACGCCGTCCACAACACAAACCAGAAAAATGTTTTCAAAGTCAAGAACACAAGCGCCCACTGTTTTTTCGCATCGACATATTTGTTTCGAGATAATTCGCAACGGGACGCGTCAGAGATAGATTGAAAATTGTGCATTTTATTTCTAACCCTTATTTTTGAGCATAGCTTTGCTGCACTGGCTGATCCCGCACTCACCTGGCTTACTCGAGAAATCGCGAGAATTTCTGCAATATTGGTACCCTGTACTCGTACTGCACCAGTGCGGTTTTGCAATACAAAGCTCTCTTTGACTACGGCATGCCACGCAGCACAACAATCAGTTAAGGTCCGTCACCAAGCTCTTGTTTACGCTGCTAATTTTCGAAGTTTGTTGCGAGGCGGGTAGCACGCGCTCGTTGAAGCTGCTTGATTTTAAGTGGAACTGACTTTTTCCTGTTGTCTATCCGTTCTAACATCAGCGATAAACAACCGCTACTTAAGCCCATTCTCGGCAGCGCCGTGGTTGATAAGCGATCGGCAGACGTTTTGCCCAAATATGGCTTTGTGCATTACCTTGCTATGTTGATTTGTGATGCTAATCTCAAGTGTTACATTCTATTCTTCTCCAACGAATATCCGCGTAGCTCTGAACACTTGCCCGCCGACCATCGGCGCAAGACATTCTGTCACTGTCGCGTAAGTTTTCAAGGACTTCATGTCTGTTTATTAGTGACCGCAATTTGTCGTAATGCGTTTTGGGAAACAACTGACGCAATTGAAGAAAATTTTGTTTTGTCTGGAGGTAGTTTTAACTGTCAAGCAATTTGCTCATGGATGCCGTGGCAACTGGAATTTCCAACCGCCACTTGGCTGAGCACTTGCGACTCAGTTGCGTTTTTTTGCAAAAAATCTTCGGATACAAACACGCATAGTTAACATTTGGCAAGTGAAAGTGAAAGTAAGATAGTTGTACGCTGAATAGTATTTGTAATTTACGTGGTGTTTAAAAGTCAGAAATTGGTTCGGGTCCTTCCTGTTTCTTAATACCGGTTTCAAGGCAGTGTATTTTGATTCAAGTATTTTCATCCACGAGCGAAAACTGTAGGCGACATGTTCATTTTGCACAAGCGACAATAATTAATATTTTTAGGTAATGGTACTTTCCATTGGGACCATTCAAGTCGCAGTGACCGAACGCCCGAAGGCTATTGCTGTTTTTTTTGGACCAGAATTTCCAGACAACGTTGACAAAGAAACATGTATATTTGGATAAGGTTTAATAATTATAAAGTACCTCCCAAATTGTAGTCCTGGCTGGTGGTGAAAAAGGATTCTCGCAGCTGTTAGCACCAGAGCAATCTTAACGACCGTAGCCCGATTCGTTAGTTACGTGATTGAAGTCTTTCAACACATCAGTGAATCATTTAGTCCGTTGTTTGTAAGTTGATACTGGCTTTCCCACCTAGGCGTGTAGGCCACTTGCTCAGATCTATGAATATGATATTCGACTTACGCAATCGGTCAAAAGCACGCACACGCCTCCGTCTTGGCTTAAATGGTGGTTTGTTAAAATACCTCGACCACAAGTGGCAGTCGTAGGACTGCTATTTTGCGTTTTCAAGTGCGCATTACTGCATATTATTACCGCAAATGTTTTCAGTTGAGTCATCATTAATATCATCTTTGCCGAATCATCGCAGAGCTATTGTCTGCTTCATGGTCACCCACCCCAGCCGTGTTTCAACAAATATAACGTTTGCTCTATTTGCAGCAGAAACCAGCTGAGCGCGTTTTGTGGATGTTGAGACTGACCAAAGCTTTTCAGGGTACTTTCCAGGTTTTGCTCGGTGTGTGGAGTAGCAGTGAGTGCGAATCCAGCTAACTCTTTGTTGGAAAGACTTACAGAATGTTTAAGCTCACGCCAATTTTCCGACTCAAAAGGCTTTTTGAACGTGCAGAGGATACTTGCTATAAATAAAAAAATATTTAGTTGCGTTGCCAGTGTAAAGTCGGGAATCTTGCCGGATCCTTCTTGAATCCGATTTCATTTATATGTCCAAGCACAGAGAAAAACACATTTTATCTTGACGCAAATTGCAGCATTAACAGTGTTCTTCATTGTGCAATTCACGTTCAATTCATTATGACGAAAAACAAAACAATTCGCATGTTTGATGCACACGAATAGTTATTAAATTCGTCATTTTGCAACAATATGGTATCTCCGAAAAAAAGCAACTGCAAAACTAGCTAGGTAATGTCATTTTCACTAATACGAATTTTTGTTGAAGGCATTTCTTTTTTGTTCGTGTTTAGGCAAAATTCCAATCGTAAATCTTTACGCCTGAGCTCGATGCTTTGCTTTCAGTTTCACGTTTTTGTTCGCCTGCCGCCTTTCCGGGTCTGTGCTTCGATTTTAAGTACTCGTGCCGTGAATGTGTTGCAGCGGTTTTAACACCAGCTGGTGCCTGCTATTTCAGCAGCCGTTATAAACCACAAAATACCCAGTGCTGACCGTAACGCCGTATTCCTGAAACCTTTTTTGGCTTGATGTTTATTGAGTGCCTGAAGCGAAAGCGGTATCTAGATATCGACACAGCACTCGGCAATTGCATTTGACCTGGGGCGACGCAGCGTTCAGAAGTTACGCGTCAACATAGCGTTGAATCAAGCCTTGGTTGAATCGTTTATATCCCACAGTGTATCGAAAAGCAAAATTCCGGTTTATCGCTATCGACGCAGTTGACCGAAACGCTTCGGTGATAATGCGTGACGGGATAAACAGTGAGAATAAGGAGCCTCGAGCAGATTCGAAGATGAGCACTTACGTGAGCTTGTCTTGTCAATAAAAGGCGTCGGAAATATTTGAACAAGTTTCTTCAATCGTAACGGGCGGTATGCTTGAGTTAACAGTCAATTCGTTCTTGATCGGCCTTTCAGCTGAGAGGTCGGACGGAAGACGACTGTCGCGGATTGTCAGTCGCTTGAAGCCGTAAGGCTGAGTCATTGAGTTTTTACATGGTTTTGATTCAGCTTCAGTGACTAATTTTTACGCACGGCACAAAACGCATGTTATTCTTCTGGGTCTTTGGCTGTAAATAAACCGTGCGCTTTAGCAAGGTAAGCGTGAGGTCCAGCCAAAAATCCTGTGTTGCTGCTTGGTTTGCGAAAGCAGCTGGCATGAGCGTTTAGCTGGCCAATGTGCAGTACTGTATGTTCTCGAAGGCAGTCAACGGCATTGGCAGCCCGCAAGGCTTTTTACATAATCTCAGCCTAGCGTTCATCTGTCAGCGCACTGTCGCGGAACGACCTGGCCCCTCGCTTCGAACCGCGACCCTACATCGATACTTCGAGCAAAACATGTGTCGACGACTGACGCAGGTGGCGCCTAGGAATGCTGCCCACTGACACTTCTGATTTACGGATATGGTCAAACGTTTCAGCTCTGCACTCTGTAACGTGCTGAACTGGCAAACTCCAACAGTCTTATCGATGCAATCTAAGCAGGCTGCAACCGCAGACTGTAGCTGGAAAGTCGATCAAATGTGACAGTAACATCAAACCGTTCGAGCGGCGGAATTTTTATTAGTAGCGCTGACTGCACATCGGTTCTTGACAGGACTTAATCTTCTGCTAAAACAAACACGCAGGTGCCAGACGGCTACTGACTACGGCGGTCTTTGTTCTTGCTGTCGGTGTTTTATCGCAAAGCAAACTCATTCGGTCTTGCTTTGAAAGCGTATGCCGAGCGGTCTTTGAACTCTTCAGTTTGCGTTGACACTTACTTTTGCCTGGAGCGAAGGTTCGATTGAAAAAAAGCAATGCAATTGTCATTCACGGCCGTTTCGCTTCTGTGCGTACTGTGTAGGAAAGCATCCATCGTAGCCACTGTCCGTCGCTCACGGAGCGCACGTGATGGTAAACTTTTGGTAGGCTAATCAAGCGATCTTTTATTGAGAAAGCGGTGAAGGCAGAAACTCGTTTGGCAACACGCCGGATCGCACTGTTGTTTAAAAATGGTGCCTTTGAAAAATTTCTTTTGCAGCTGCTTGGAAATTTCCCTAAAACGTTGTTGGAACTACTACCGCTAATTGCGAAAACTGTGGCGACTGAAGTTAGAAAGCTATTTTTTGTCGATGCACGATTTATCGTGGTATTTCCCTGTTCTCGTGGTGTTCAAAGTGATGGTTTTGTTTTGCAAGTTTCCGTGGAGGTAGATGCAAAAACGTTTTTTTCAAGACTCATTTCGACGTAGGGTAACAAATCGCATTAGAATGTCACCAGGTGGGCGTGGTGGATGATGCTGTAAATCTGCGGACAATCTTCATTTTGCGATGCTTTTCTCCAGCAAGATATTGGCGACAGTTGTGTTCATGGGTTTTGTTTTGATGCGCAAACGTCAATACGAAGCTGGAAAACGGTCGTTAAGTTTTTTTGGTTAAGACTCTTCTCACGTGTTTACTTAGACCTGTTCGAGCCTGGTTCATGCGTTTGAAGGCGTGGGGCGAAGAACGTAAAAAGTCGCCAGGTGGTTTTTAGGCCCTTAAGTGCACTGCACGTCCCATCAGGTACCGTGGTGTGTTGAGGGTCACTGCACGAAGTCAGGTTTATTTCGTGGCGCTCAAAGCGGACAGAATGACTTATTTTTTTGTGGTTGATTTGGTTGACGGCAATTGGTGACTGGCCGAAGCCTGAATTGTCACTGTTTGCGGCTGTTGAGCTGAAGATTCTTGCTCAAGGAGCAGTACGGCGAATCACTCAGTTGCCGTGGATCGATTGCCATTCTGTTAGCAACCAGGATTAGGTCAGGGGCAAAGGTCTTCCTCTTTTGTTGGTTTACGAGCATTGACAAAGTTGTCAAACGTGAAACATACAGTAGTTTGCATACAAGGGTTTGTGTCTTTCAGGCGAAAAGTAGTTGTTAGATTAGCAAAAAACTTCAGTAGCATGCTGAATGCTTTTTTGCCGTTAGACGAGAAATTTGCTTTGTGTTGGTCTCCGTGCTCACAGACAAGTCTGGCGTGCTAGCGAACGAAAAGAGTTATCAAAGGTAGCTTTTTGAACCCAAAACTGAAATTGTAGAACGACACAATTTTTCTTGCGAAATGCTTGAATCACAACAATAAACTATCTTCAATGTCATTCTCCGAAGAGCTTGGATGTAATCCTGCTTTACCATAAAATCGGGTAGTGACGAGGTGATGTGCTTCAATTTTGTGTGCACCGGTACGAGTAGTGAAGGCTTCTCGGTATCTCGACCAAGGTGTTATTTTTTTTGTAGGTTGGGAGCTACCGCTTGAAACAGCCCACAGTTAGCGAAGTTGTTCCGCAATCTTGCAAAACGACGTAGAATGTCAAGTCAGGAAATCATCTATAATAAAAATGAGGGCCCTGTCTCGATATTAAGTACGCCGTTTTTGCAGAATGTATTAATTAGCTTTTAGAACAGCACCTGCGCTGTGGTGCTGTTAGCTTGGGCAAGTTGTTGTCGGCAAGTTGGTGCTTGGGAATCTCTGAGTGTATTAATATTGCTTAAGCTGACCCCAAACCGCAACGTGTATAGTTTAATAAAATGTTCTATCTTCAAAGCATGAAAGGATGGTAAATCCTGATTTTAGATTCAGAATTGGCGAACTTAAATCATCCTACTATAGTGCAGCTTTTAACTTTACACAGTGCAAAAATGAAGTTAACCAGTATTATGTAAGAGAGGTTTGTCAGTCGCGTACCCCTAGTTCATTCAAGTTGAGGACCACCAGTGTAGGCGATGTTGGCGTCCACGTTGCTTGATATGTTGCAATGGCTGTAATAAAACTCTTGTTAGCTTGCTGCTAACTTGCGTGTGTGGGTTTAGCCTGAGGTTGATTTAGCTTTCGGTGGTAAACGAATTGGTAAACCGTTACTGTGCTTCTGAGCATGCGGACTGAGTTGTTCGTTCGATTTGATTCCTCTCGTTTGTATCTCGGCACGTTCTGGGCGGGAACGTAAACACACCCCAGGCTTGGCCGTGTTTGAACAGGGATTGGTACTCGTCCGTCTAGGAAGAACAACCTTCGGTTCGACGGATTTTGCTGTCGTTCCGCCTGCTCGCACAACGGCTGTAGCGGCCTTCGCGAGTTGCTTCTGGGCGCGTACGGCAGCTTACTCAGAGCCAGTGAGAACGCGTGCCGTTCTGTTTTACCGCGGGGTGCGCAGAAAGCTTTTCAAGCATACAGCTGGAATGTTGGCACATGCGCGTTCAAGGCTCGGTGAAGATCAGCATGATAAGGTCTTTGCTGAAAGTTCGCTTTTTTTCTAACGCTTGTCTCAGTGGGTTTGGCCGCTGACAGAAAATGCAGTGCGAATTGAGTGATGAGGTTTGTTGAACGGCATTTGAAAACTGCTCGACTTAGAAAGGGGTGAGGCGGGCTATCGCATTGCTAGCGGAGACATGCAAGGTTTTATGAGCAGCTGCTTACGGGTATTGGAAAGCAATTATGTGTCATTTTTTTTTTGAGAAACCATCTTTCGATTTCGTCAGTCTCTGCTACAGGCAGCGGTGGCGCGTTTTCTGCCTTATTCAGGGCTAATATGGGTCGGAAATGCAGGTTTTTCCTCTTCCTGAAAACGTGCTATCTGTGTTGACTTTGCTTTTCTTTTACCGCTTCGCGGAGGGCTGTTAAGGAAATCGGGGGCATACGCCAACACAAACAAATCAACTGTTCGTCGTGACGTCAGTTACCTTCAGGCCCTGTTTCCCACGATATTGAAAATACGCGGCCGGAGCAGGAAGCGAGTACTTGAGTTTTCGAATGTGCGTGGTGTTCATAAGGACTGCGTGAAAACAGCTGCCAGTGTCGCGATGTACATAAAGCTCGCAGAAATTACAGCATTGCGCACCTTGAGGTTTCGGTGACTGTTCTAGAAAGTAGGAACTCGAGTTTCTTGGAACGAGATGCGAGATAGTGTGGTTCAGGAATGGCTGATGCTAGATGTGAAAGTGCGGACATGCGGGGCAGACACAAATCAGCACTTTCGTTTTACGTGTGCCACAAAGAAATCAGTTGCAGGCATCCGTATATGAGGCACCATGGCAAGTTTTTGTGTATCAGGTGGTCTTTCTCGGTTTGTACCACCCCAGAAGAGAAATTGCGCGAATTCTGAATTTTTGAAACGTGCAGTCATCACTGCACTCACGCGTTAGCTCTCGTAATTCGAGACGGGCTCCCAAGCCACTACAGCTGTTTATTTTTAACAGAACGCCACCCACGCGTTTGCTTTCCCATTTAATAACCTAGCTTAGCACACAGAGTAACGTCATAATGGGCAGCGATAATGAGCAAAACGACATTACGTCAGCTTCACTACAATAGTGACTCGTTTCATTATGCCATGCGAACTAATTGCATCACGGACGCCTAGTACGTTTGACACGGTAGTGTTCCACGATTCAGGTGCTGCGGAAAAGTCGCTATATATTAATTTGGCATTACAGGCGCAAACGTGATACGATGGAGGTGGCGATAAGTTGGGCTCTGACTGCTGCCTTGTTTCAGCAAAATGACCAACGAAATTGCTGCAATTTGTCAAAACAACAGAAACATTACGTGCTTGAGAGATGACGTGAGCGCTGAAGAGGAACGTCGGAGACTCGCTTTTTTGAGAAAAGTTGGAATTTCACCTGTTTTTATTGAAGGCACATAAATCTCATGCAGGATTGGCGGTTACTGGATGGATCTAATTGAAGGATAGTCGACAGAAGGCCGGAAATGCACCTGATGTGTTTCATGCATCGGCAAATCAGCCTCGAAAAATAGGTTCAGTCAAATAAGGCATGTCTAAGTAGGATATAAGCAAATGCTGCCCTGCCTTTCCAACTGTTGTATACAGCGCAAGATTCGGAGTTTGGTCCTTGTGAAAATCTTTTTATTACCGAAGTGTAAGCATGTTGCTTTCATTGCGTGCATGCTGCAAATACGTTTCAAATTGGACTATAGAGTGAAGAGAGGCTACCAGCTTCATCATTATATGCTTTGAAAAGTGTCGTAGTTTGTTTTAAAAAAAAAATTGGACCTGTCATTACTGGTCCGTATTGTGCTGGTCCGCCGCTTGCACCTTGATGTGCTGTTTGCTCCATGCGCAATCTCACGTTTCATGTAGTTGGTGTATGACGTCATCCTTTTGCGTTGTCAGGGCAGATAAAATGCATACCGGCGAAACACGGTCGCCAGCGGCATTTCAACGAGCAGCGACCTATGAAGGGCAACACGTCACTTCAGACTAACCTTTTTAAAACTAGAATAGAACGTTTTGACATTGTGACGACCATGCATCAAATGTTCAACTAGGCGGAAAAGTGACGAAGACGATTTAACAGAAGGCGACATTTGGGTCTCTTCAGCCTGTCGATTGCCGAACCTTTGCGACTTTGTAGTGTTGCAACCTCTCCGGTGGTGTTGCGTTGATTGTGTGATTCACCACGAACGGGATGTGCGTGAAGAACAACACCATACATATATGTGGCGCG
>JGI24158J21664_10006997_pt1 | contig 14936 bp, 6 predicted proteins | sample Ectturendosymbi3_FD_21664 | JGI IMG/M metagenome (IMG submission 21664) | reverse complement strand
CCAGCAGCAGTGAATGCAAAGGTTCTTTCGATTCTGTTGTGCAGGAAGTACAGCATTCAACTGTTAGAATCTCAAAAGCATCGTCAGTTTCAGCTAACAGTCAGTCATAAGCATCTAACAATCAGACTTTTCAATCATGGATTAAGCTGAAAGGTTTTGATGAGTCCCCACAAATGAATGTGTTCACTCTGCATGCTGAATGATGTGTTTGCTATGCTCAAAGCATCCAGCAGTTACCACCGGCCGAGGGAGGAATGGTAATATTTACACTTCCGAGCCCGTCAGGCTCGGGCTCATACCGCCTGGATAATCATCTCAGCTCTGATTAACTCTAAAAAGTCAATAGCCTGGAAAAAACTCAACGCATTTCACTATTTCATGCTATTCATCAGGATCGCATTTCACACAAAGTTAACACGTTAGCTGAGCACGTACATCTGATGTAGCCCTACTGGGTTTTGAAAGAAGCGATAGCGAATCGAAAAATAGCTTCCTTGCAAACCGTGATTGACCGCATTGGCCATAATGATCGGCTTTGTGAACACCACCATAACAATTCTGTGGCAGTAACCGAGTTTATCTTGCTGATCTCGGAATATTTGAGTATCGCATTATTTCTGATGTCAAGCAGAGCCCATGCTGGGCTAGTATGATCGACGAGACAACCAATATTACTGCAATGTGCTGTCCATTCCACTTGCCACAACCTGGCCAGAGCAAAGATTTTCAACTCTGTACCGTGTAAAAACCAAGCAACAAAACCGGTTGTTTGATGTAACTCTGAATGCTCTCACAAATGTTTCAATGAATGGTCCAGAAAGTCTTCAATAGAGGGGATTTACGTTTGTGCAGCGGGGCTTGACATTCTAAAAATTGGCAAAAGCCCCACTGAATTATAGTATTTTATATTTCAATTTGGGTGGATGGGAGCTTTGTTTGGGGGCTAACCGCACCAAAGCCCCCATGGCGACGAGACTGGGTTCAGAGCAGTTCAATGATTAGGGCACTCTTGAGATTGCTCATAAAATTTGTGATTGAAATGGATAAAGCAATTAATAAAGGAGAGTGACACATCGAGCACTAAAGACCCTAGAATCTGCAGATGACGAGTCAGAAACCGATGCCTTCACTGACGAACAACAGCTGTATAATGAAGTTGAAATTGAAAAATGTGTGTTGAAATTTTTGTAAATACAGTAGTACTAATTGTGCACTGTGACTGTCAATACTGTAACAAACAATACGTTTGGAAATTATTTTGTACGTTTTTCTAAAAATAGCGGCCTCATAAAAGTTCTTGGTGTTCCCTTAAGCCAAACCTTAAAAAAACCCTGACTGCAACTTAAATTGGTATGCTACATTGAGACTTGTGAAGTTAACCATCACTTTACCCTAGACCAGGGGTCGGGAACCTTTTTGGCTAAGGGAGCCATGAAACCTACATATTTTTAATTGTATTTCCGTGAGAGCCATATGATATTTTTCATCACTTAATGCAACAATCCTACTAACTAACGTGTGCATTTTTAAGCAAAATCAACAATTTTAAACAATGGTAAATGTCTGAATTTTATCTTTAATAACATGTTTCTTACAGTTAATGCCACTTCTGGTGCTGCATGGTGTTGCTGATGGCTTTGCAGTCTGGTAGATGGAAAATTACAGACAGTTTCATTCGTAACGATCTTGTTAAGAAAATATATAGCGAGCCAGATGCCGTCATCAAAAGAGCCACATCTGGCTCGCGAGTCATAGGTTCCCGACCCCTGCCATAGACTGTTGTTTTGTGCAAGAAACCCCGACAATTATTACAATGTCCCTCCTGAATCCAAGCCCATTTGAAGATTTTGCACAAACTTTTCAATTCATGAAAAGCAGCAATAACTTTAAAAAAGGCTTTCTTTCAAAAAAGAACTGTTGATCTTTTGCAGTGGCGTAACTTGGGGGTGCAAGGAGAGCGTCTTACCACCGGGCACAGCATCTGGGGACACCAAATAGAGGTCGGAATGTTATGTAGTAATTACGAAATGTCAGATGTCAGCGGGTGTAAATACAGTGATTACGAATTACAAAATGTCAAAAGCCAACGGCTGCTACCTACTCGTGAAATCTTGTCAAGATTCGCAAAGCCAGCAGTTGCGAACCTTAGTAACGTGTTGGTTTGGCGTACACTGTGTTTGAAGCCTGGTATGCCAGAGCCATTCACATAAAAGTCAAAGTTGCTTCCTGCAATTAACCCGGGATAAGGTTTGCAAGAATTATTGACTAAATGTGGAAAAACGGCGAAATGGTACAGTTGGTTGAGCACGTGCCACCAAGGGTGGCAGGTTGGGTTCGATTCCCGGTCGGTCAAATTACTTTTTTCTACAAGAAAACAATCAACGCTTCAGTTGTTGATTTTCTGCAGTGTATCAGTAGCTGCGAAAGCTGAGATGCGTGATGCACTACCGGAAGTTTCACTGAATTATTTTGGCTTTGCTTTTGAAAACCTCTCGTATCCATAGGTTGCAGCCATGTATCAGTTGCACGGCAGTTTTTCCTAAACAAACAGTACAAACATTATTTGAAAAGAGTATATGTCAACAAAAATCATATTAATGCTTATAAACCAGTGATTTAAACATGCCCAGTTATTACGCACAAGTTAGGCAAACGTGGAATGCCCGGCTGTCGTTATCTTCCTGTCTTGTGAAAAATGCCTCTGCTACATTTTATCACAGCGTCAGCTGCAACTACTACGATTTACAGCCAGAAAAAGGCGATTTTTCAATCTATGTGTTGCTGCTTCATCAAAAATTTTGGAAGTTTTGCTCTTCGAGTATGTTCGTAGTAAAATGGAAAACGTAACTGATTCATTTTCCGTAGGTCTTTTGGAATCCCGGCAGAATAGCGTTGAAAATCCAATGGAAACTGAAGGTGAGGCTTATTCTAGCTATGTAGTGTGCTGTTCGGCCTTAGTATAATTTTTCATCAAAGGCGAAACCAGGAGACCGATTTCCTGTTCGAAGACAAAAATTTAACAACTTTTTTTCATAAACACCGGCTGTGCTGGGTGATATATCGGTTCAGAATTTTAGGTCTTTACCTTTTTTCAATGAAAATTTATCGAAATTTTCTGTGATCTTTCTGCAGATTAAAGAAGTATTGCGCATTTTTAAAATGTTCTTTTTATCAACTCAGGTTTTTGTTTTATCACAGGCGACCCCCTAACTCCCTGACGTGCGAAGAGACGCGAATTTGACCAGACTCTCGCTCATCATTTTGTTGAAAGTTTTTGAAGTGTTAATTTTTTTTATTCGAAGGCTTCAATTATAGTTTGAATGTCTTGAGGTTTACAAGTGCTCATCATAAATTGACTGCTTTTTTGTAGTTTTGCGATATTCCCCGAACGATAAGGGCCTCGTGATTTTTGTGGGGTTCGCAGTACGGTGCAGCGGCCCTTGTCATCCTCAGATCTCTGGCCAACATTTTGGCAATTCTGCTCTAATAACAAAAATTTCATTTTTACATAAAAATTTTTGCTTAAATTTTCAGTGATTTTGAGGTTCGAAAAGGCAACTTGTATACGTCTATGGACACACTTTTTAAAGAAAAATTAGAACATACTTGGTACCGCCACGAAATTAGTTTTTTTGCAGTGCGTTGCGATCCGTCTGTTATCTAAGAAATGGAAACAATCGGCATTAATGTCTCGGCCTTCTGCAATATCTTATGCCAAAATATAGTTATATACTATTTTCAAATCTATGGTGTTTTGTTGACGTTTCAGGACTGTAGGGTCTGGGGTCAATAGGTGATGAAAACTTTGTGTTTTTTTGCGAAGGATGATAACACTTACATCTTCAGTTGGCTAAACGTAATGCTGCCTGCTTAACTGAGGCACTGTTCCATTCAACAATCGTAATTTGTAATCAAACGTCCCGAAATAGCCTATCCAGGGAAAAAATTACTGGGTTTCCGGAGACAGATCGACTGTTCCTAATGGTCAGCTTTGCATGACTCTTCGTTGTTAAATGAAGCTAATCAACGCTGTTTGGCAGTAGGACGTAAGCGCAGGGTCACGATAAAACCCTGCGCACACTCCAGTTCTGCCACAGCTTTTTTTATAAGAATTTTTACGCCTGAGCCTTGACTTTCCTGATGGATATCTATTGATTTCTCGATAAATCAAACAAAGAAGTTAAACTGACGAATACTTTTAATCAAGGCTGAACCAAGCGCTTCCTGAACTCCCCAACAGGCGGCTGCATTGACCAGAAGCCTCCCATCTAACAAACTTTTTATCTACTTAAATAGCTAACTTGCATATTGCATAACACACACGGATTACTACTGCATGATCAGTGCGAATGTTTTGGACGGAAATGCAGCCCAATTGCAAGTGAACGGTGCNTAATGCAGCGTTNCATCGCAGTTGTGTGTTTGTTGCAATAACTCGCGCTGTATTTGTTCTAGAAATCACTCCATCGATGGAGGCGAAAATCAAAGAACTGCAGGAAGAACGCAAATGCAAAATATGCTTAGACAAACCAGCCGACATTGTTTTCGTTCCGTGCGGCCATCTGTGCTGCTGTGAGATTTGTGCGGGAGCTCTGAGGAAATGTCCTATCTGCAGAATGAAAATTGAAAAAGCGATCCGCACGTACATGTCGTAACTTGAACGCCGTGCCAAGCTGGTGCCTCTTCTTTCTTCGGCCTTAGGGATGTTCAGATTGATCAATTGGATCGTATGTTAAATTTAGGTTAGCTGCTGCTCATCTCATGGTTTAAACCTAAGAAATGTCATTTCAAAAACAAATCATTTTTAACGTTTCGCCCGCATCTTTTCTTCACCGACGTTAGAAGAGAACAAGCGCGCTATATTTTTCTCGATTGGAAAGAAGTTAACTCTAGTTGGTTCTGCGCGATCAACTAAGTCACTGTACTATTTTAGGTCAGTTTTCTCTAGGGGCTAGCTTTTATTTTAATAACCGTGGACACTTGCTGCGTTGGCTATTGCTGGTAAGGGGCTGATTTTGTTATCTGGATTTCTCAATCATAGCTGCAGTTCCAGTTTGCACCAAGTGGAGTAGAATTGGTAGCAAGCAAGTTTTTAACAGGACCAAGCAAACCATAATCTGGATTCCAGGATCCCAAGTGATACCTCTTCTTTGTGTTGATAGCTTCCTCACATTGGGTGATGACTGTTGAATTTTTCCCGTAGCTTAGCGGATGGTTGTAAAGCTGGATGTGTTCTTTGCTCTTTTGGTCAGTTAAACCATGTTTAAGGAAAACAAAACATGTTTAAGATGTTTTTTTTCAAACAGATCTTGTTGGCCATAATAAGCATCATTATTTATCTGCATGGGTAGAATTGAAGTCACAGGGGTTACAAAATACAGGAAGTCTGTAAGCTCTCAAAATTTTACATGCCGATCTTTCTGCATGTTTTTCGATGATTTCAAGTCCCTTGAAAAAGCAAAGACGCGTAACTATAATTGACCATGAGTAAAAGCAATCAGCACGCCTGAGTTTGTTCGGAAACGTTTCGTTAATTGTTGGTTAGAGCAAATTAGTAATTGTGGATTCATCCACGATGAATTTGAAACCTCGTGGAATTTGCACGTAAGCTTGTTTCTATGCAAACGTGTGCACAGTGTTTCTTAAGGTGTTTTGAGAGACCATTCCGCGCTCTCAACTTTCATCAACGGTCTCTCAAAATAAAGTAGAACCTGGCTTTACCATCATTCCTGTATTTAGGTAAAATAGTTACGGTTTCGTAAAATGGTCCAGCTGTCGCCAAGGTCAAACCTTAAAAACGCCTGGGTAGAAGCATCGCATAACACCCGTTAGACATTTGCGTTGGCATCTTTCAACCAGTCTTGAAAGTCTTCGTCGCATTCTTGGATTGTGTGATAGCCACCGCGTGTATGGGTGACACGGCAGGTCAGGACAAGGTGGTCAACTGTTTGCTTCGATGCATTGCAGTATAGGCACCTTGGTTCTGGTTTGCTCCCCATGGAAGTCTTGGCCTGCTTTGCTCTTAGACGGTTGGTTGTTACCAATTACTGGCGCCTGGTTGCAGAGTGGAATCCTGAAAAAGGTACTGTATAATTTTCAATGATGTCTCCACCGGTTGGTGGGTTGTTCTTCCAGTATTCCAGCCATGCGGAGCTAATGTCGAATTGTTTTTCAGAATTGTAGGAAGGTCACCGTGATTTCAGCCTTGCTGTGGTGGGTGCGTGAGCTACTGTCTTTTTCAGTTGAATATTCTCGTTCATGCTTTCAATGCGTTGGTGCATGATGGATGTTGCAGCTTTCCGTCTCAGGTGTGGTGGAGCAATAGCGCCCACTGTTGGGAGCCACTGTACTTGGGTCACTTTTAATGCTCCTGAGATGATGCGCATAGCTGTACGTGGCTGAATGTCCACCGAATTAGCGTCGGCGCTGCGCTCCCAAATAGGAGCACAGTACACGGCCCCGGAGTAACACAAGGCCAAAACAGAAACTTTCAGGACTGATTTGTTTGCGTCCCATTTTGTAGCTGCAAGCTTGCGGATAAGAGCAGTGCTTGAGTTAAGTTTCTTGGATACATTGCTGAGGTGTGTCTGTAGGGTTAAGGTGCGGTCCAATGTGACGCCCAGGTACTTGGGGTAAGGTTCATGTTGGAAAGGCTTGTTGTCAATGTTGTCTTCTAAGATCTGGTTAGCTTGGGGGGTTGTCCAGATGGAGCTCTTGGTGGTATTCTGTCTTAGGTACCATTGATCAAAGTAGCTTTTGAGTGTTGGTAGATCGGTAGACAGGACGGTTTCTAATTTTTGTAAGACCTTCGATTGGTGGAGCAGAGCCCAGTCATCTGCATAACCAAATTTCAAAGATTTTGTTTCAGGCATTTCTCTTAGGTAGACGTTGAACAGAGTTTGGTGCCATAAAAGAGCCCTGTTGTACACCATTCTTGAGTGTGAAAGTTTTGCCCGTGTCGTCGCCGAGACAAATATAGAACCGTCTTGTTCCGGTCATGCGCAAAGTTTTCTTGCATTTGAATATCTGGGCGAGCTTAAGCCTGAGCCCTTGTTGCCAAACGGTGCCACATGCTGCTGAGAGACCAATGAAGGCCGCGCCAGTTCTCTTTTTCATTTCAAAACCAGCTTCAACGTAGATGGTGACAGGTAGCACATATTCGGTTGTGTTTCTTTGTTTTCGAAAACCTGCTTATTCCATTGGTATTTGCTCTTCACGGTGTGGTTCTGTTCAGGATGATGCGTTCGAAGAGGTTAAAAGTGCAGCATAGGAGAGAGATTGGCCTGTAGCTAGCTGGGTCGTTTGCTGGTTTCTAAGGTTTTTTTATTGCTATGACTTTTGCCAACTTCCAAGATTTTGGGTATTTCGCTTCGTTGATGACGTTAGTAGAGCGCTGTGCCAGCCAGGCGATTGCTTGCTTTCCGAGGTGTTTGAGCATGTTAGAAAAAATTCCATCTATTCCTGCAGCTTTACTTGACTTTGTGCTTTGTAGTGCTGTATGAATAACCCCGATACCCAATAAGAGATAAAACACACGGGTGTATATATAGAATAAAACGACATATAGATGTATACATTCAATAAAGCACGACGAAAGTCATTCATGAACCGACGTTTCTACAGCGCGGTCCGATACTAATTTGGTGAATTACAAGAAAAACTAAAATACTTGCGTCTAAAAAGCGATCTTTTTCAAAAAGCAGTATTGTTGACTCTAAACAACCAAAATGATCATTTGCTCCTCTGCACCTTGGGGGTCAGGGCTAAGGAAGAAGCGTCCCCGTCGCGGCCCTGGGTAATGCTCGTCAAACTGCGGGTAGCTAATTCTTCCAACAGAACCAATTCACTCTTGGCGAAACGAAACAACCATCTTGTGGCACTTCAAGGGTCGAATCCACCAACGGCGCACAGCTGAGCACCAGCTCAGATCAAATTGCAGTTCACTTGATCGGACGACGACTGATCTTGTCCGCCCATCACAGTTCGCATGCACCAACGATTTTCCTTCATGAATCAGTTGATCCAACGCTCAATCCTAGCAACGAAAATTTTTCTGAGCAATGGTCAACATTTTTGGATGTTCTTTGGGTGAAAATTCAGCTGTCACATTGTTTGGAAAGTACCAGATTTTGCATGAGCATTGCTGCCTATGCTGAAATTAGTCTTGAGACACATTCTAAAGTTAGTTTAGTTTTAAACTTGGTAGTGCGCTTAAAGTGGTGATGCGTTTCACTGAAAAGCATTTCTACGCGGCTATTACGCCTAGGCCTACACCAGACTGATCAGCATGAGATAAGTTGTTTGTGAATGCAGTACTGAAAAGTGTTTGAGACTATGGGACAATTCAAACAAAATTTCAGTGGTGGCTCATGCATAACAAACATGTTTAGGCTATGACTGTTCATCAAACACCAAGCTGTACCAGAGTTTACAAGGATTTCTGTACCAAAAATCAGACCTGGGCACAACCGACATATATGTATGGCTGCTTTCTTTCAAAAATCGTGCACAGGTAAGCTATACTTGCCGTGATGGTGGTACACAACTAAGAAATTAAAAATCAAAACAGAAACACCCTTTTGTTGTTAGCAGTTCTAACAATAAACTAGGCTAGTCTCAGGATGCACACACTTGTTATGCTGCCTAAAACAGTGCTGTCTTTTCAAACCTGATTATCACTGTTTTTCAACAGATATTAGACAGCAGCATTCAAACAAAAATGAAAACGTTCTCCCAACTTTATTGCATCTGAAAACGAACTGTTCCTTACTATATTTTAGAAATTCAAATCAGTGATTAAATGTAAAAAAGCTGGTGCTCAATCTGTATGTGATAAGCAAAAAGCTTGGAAGGATTTAACTGAAATTTTTAATTCTCAATCTACTCATGTCTGTCGAAGTGATGATCAGTTAAAGTCAATGTGGAAAAACATGAAAAATATTTTTCAGATGAAATAAATTTGGGAGAACGTTTACAATTTGCAGTCATTTTTGTTTGAATGCTGTTGTATAATATCTGTTGAAAAACAGTGCTAATCAGGTTTGAAAAGAAAGCACTGTTTAAGGCAGCATAACAAGTGTGTGCGTCCTGACACTAGCCTACTTTGTTGTTACAACTGCTACATAAAAACCAAAGGGTGTTTCTGTTTTGATTGTTCGTATCTTAGTTGTGCACCACGGCAAGTATAGCTTCCCTGTGCACCATTTTTGAAAGAAAGCAGCCATACTTATATGTCGGTTGTGCCCAGGTCTGATTTTTGATACAGAAATCCTTGTAAACTCTGGTACAGCTTGGTGTTTGATGAACAGTCATAACCTAAACATGTTTATTATGCATGAGCCACATTGAAATTTTGTTTGAATTGTCCCATAGTCTCATAAACATTTTTCAGTATTGCATTCACAAACAACTCCAGTCTGATATAGGCCTACAATTACACCAACTCCTCCAGGCGCTACTGATGTTCTGCCCAAGCGTATGTTAAACAGGGAACTAGTGGCCACACTGTTTTTCTGGTCAGTAGGCTACAGTTTGCTTGACCAGCCACGTAAGTGTGCCACTGATAAATATTTTTTCAAATCAAGAAGATGTAAGTGAGCCAAAAACTTCTATTTTCGCAGCAGTCAGTTTTTGCAACTAAATAATTGTTCAATGCTGTCACTTCGCTGCATTTCTGAACAGATTCCGTGCCCAGATCCTGGCTAAAACCTACCCCTTGCCTGGATTAAAATCATAGGTTCAACAGGCGCTCAAAACTGGCTGTTGATCAGCAAAATCGGTTTCTGCATACGAAAATCCCCATGATTCTTTGTTGATTCGCCGCTGAGCCTAAACTCCCATCTGATCCGCTTTGATGCATTCGACCCTAAGAGAAGACTGCGAATGTCAAAGACCTAGATTGCACCTTAATGAAATAGCTCCCAAGAGTAATTCTACGAATTGGTTAACAAATCCAGCGACTGCTGTTGGCAGGTACTCATTTTTTACGAAACGCGGCGGTAAATTTTTTGCAAACCTGTGGTGGCGGTTGGCTGTGTTCCTGCAATTGACCGTGAAGCATTCTAGACAGTTACTTTCTTAAGTAATGATAGTTTAGATAAATTTAAAACTTCGAAAATATTTGTGCTTTGAGAAGTTACGATGAGTTGTTCGAACAGTCATAGTTTTTCGCTGATTTTTATCTGCCACCAGAAGCCTGTTGGAATATTTCAGAGCAGAAGCAATACCAGCAAAATTTTCACCAGTTTTTCGTTACCTACCAGTGCAGGGGGATCCTAGCCAAGTAAAGAAGCATACCCGTGAAAGTAAGCAAAGCTGGATTCAATATTTAACATGCTGGTCAACTGTCCAACTTTTCCACGTATCAGCATTGCATCNTTTTCCAACAAACACCNTGGAAAACATCTTGTGAGGAACTTGGTACTTTTATCATGCCAGAAAGAAATCCGTTGTGAGCAGTGGCGTAACTAGAGGTTTGAATCAGGGGAACAAAACTTAGTTGAAAGGAGCCCGCTTACCACTTTAAGGGCCCGCTAGCCAACACTCAGAAAAAAATGAGAAACCGTGTTGAATCCGGATGTGAATAGCTATACTAAAACCCTAAATCACCGGAAAATACTCCGAAAAACGCAGAAAACAACAATCAACCAAAAACCAAAATTTTAGCTAAGCGAGGGCCCAGTTTATGCATTTAGTTTGCCATGGGGGAGATNTGCCCCTCTGTCGCCCCGTCAGTTACACCACTGGTTCATGAGCGTCGGAAGTGGGGCGGGGGCTTGGCCCCCTGGATTTTGAAANTTTCAGCAAAAAAGGTTGTTTTCTTTAGTTTCGACTGGGAAAAAACAAATTTTACCACTTTTGGCCCCTCCTAGAAAAATTTTGGGAAAATCCTCTTTTGGCCCCCCTCTGGAAACAATCCTTCCGACGCCCATGCACTGGCTGTGAGTACAGTATCGTGGTTTACGCTGAATAATTCCTTCAAGTCGGTTTAGTGTTTGCGTAATCCCCGTGCCAAACATTTAAATCTTCAACTTTCAATTCGTTTGCAATTTGGTTTTCTAGACTTAATGACATTCTACTCAAAGTTCGTGTTGGAAACGACAAGCTGTTTTTATACAAGGCATTCCGTAGGTTCTGATCACGAGATGACAAGCACTTTGTTTAACCTACGAAACATGGTCCGCATCTGAACATCCCAAAATTTCGATAAGAATTTATGAAAAGAATCACGCGAACGCAAAAGGGCTTGGAAAAGGCCTTGCACGGAGGACTTAATGCAAGTGTTTGTATCTTTGCGACTGCAATCATCTCAGTCGTCCACTCTTCCGTTAGAAACCCTGGACACTGCTTGATAAATAAGAAAGTTTTAAGCGGCATTGTGCAAAACTCCTCCCTGGAGCTTACGAGCTCAAAAAGCATGGTTCAGTTCTCAAAACGTTTTGAGGCAAATTTTCAAATAAGCAGATTCACGGCACGAAATGCGTTTTCTCGTGCCTTTGAAAGTTTCTTCATCATCGTAGTTTCCTTTATTTAACAGATTGGTGTGTGTACTATGCGTTGCTATCGACGCTGATGGTAAACGTACATTTTTGCGAGCAGTTTCAATGTAGATTTGTATATTCTGAAAACAATAGTCAGTTTGCCGTATACTATTCATGAGTCACATGTTGTGCTTGGTGACATTAATTTCATTGAATATTTGTGGAACTCGCGTGCTTTTTTCTGTTTATGCCTAAAAACCCTAAAAAATCGTGCTTCAGTGGTTTGAATCGGTTGTTTCAAAGAGTTTGTGTAAATAGGTTTGTATCACGTTCAATTAGATTCGCTTTTTCAGCCAACCTATCCTCTGGCGAAAATTCTTATTGTTATTTTGTGCATTTGGCCATAGCAATAAATGCCGTTCTGATTAAAATTGAAAAATATTTCATCTCAGGGGTGTCTAACCTGCGGCCCGCCGGCCACTACGTGTTGTGTGCTGAATCCTTCAGAGGGGCCCGCGAGATTATTTTCTCCAAAAGTAAAACTTCACGATACCGATATAAAATTCGAGCCAAGCGACATTTTTCTATCAAAATGTCTTCTCAGTCATTGTTGAATGGGGAAAATATCAAATGATCCATGTTACGTCACCAACTGTCGCAATAGATCAGGTTTTGAAAAAAATAATTGCGGTGCTACCGAGGAACTAGCCCTGTGATACCTTCCGTACATGTGCTGCGCTACAGCTTAGCTTGTACAATTCGTGAAAGATGAAGCTCACTTCAAGTACATCTGAACTGTTTCAAGCGCAAGTACTATTTTAATGCATTGCTTCAGTTCGGATAACGGCAACGGCAAGCTATGTCCAACCCACGGACCGCTTGCGGCCCAGTTCAGGTTTTCGCTGTAGTAAAAGTACCTATCCTATATACTGACAACCTGTTCTTATTTTGATAATCTTGAATTNGACATTTTTGATGCAGGTCGTCTTCAGTGCCACTTTGTCACGTCTGTTACCATTGCAGTTAGGATTCGACGCTTTCAATNCATAAGCTTAAACTAAATTTAGTTTGCTAAGATCACAATGTGCGGCCCTGGTTAAGATAGTGACATAATTTTTGGCTCAGTAAGCCATTTGGGTTGGACATAGTTGAGCTAAACGTTGGCCTATTAAAAATAAGCTGTTTTGTTGCAATCACATCGCTCATCATACAAGGACGTTGTTTTCTACGGATGTTGTTCTAACTTCATTATTTGCCAATTTGTTAGTGTCTAGGGTTAGAAGTTCAGCATTCANTGCAACACCACCATATCGGGATACAAAACTTTGACCCGCGAACAAACCTGTCAAANAGTTGTGGTCTTTCACTCAAAAAGGGTGGACACCCCTGATTTAAATATTGTGTTACCTCTTCTTCATCACGTGCGTTGATTACTTGTCTAATGGCTAGTGCTCAGAAATGAATCTACAGTATATTGCTTTACAGTGTATCAAACTTTTGATTGACATAACATCGAATATTGTCGAGAAATGGGCCGAACTTTTAATCTGACTCTTCAAAACGTCGACGTTGATGTTTTTGATGTAGAGTTCATAAAAATTAAAACTTGCACGACCGCCAAATTAAAGTTTTGTTGCAAAGAGGAAAGGTACAAACGTTTAGTGATCAATGAGCTCAACATCGCTTGGCAACCCCCCTTTTTTTATTTTGATTGACATAGTGTGGTCTTCAGTACTGTTTTTTGCGCACACCTCCCGAGTGTTTCTATTGAAGCTTATAATATCACTTCACATACAGATTGTCTTATATTGAATTAGCTCATGTGTTTTCTTTCGCTTGGCTTAATACTTGTTTGCTCGTAGTGCTGGCCTATGCTGATGAAGTAGTATTGAAGCCTCTGATCGCTTAAACTGTATCCAACTCATAAATGCGTGCTTATGATAGTCCTACTGGCGTGGCTTGTTGCATTTGCAGACATTTGACGATATTCGAGTAGTTTTCTGATTTATGCATGTATATGGGTGAACAATTACCTTTCGTTCGATAGCCGCTTGCAAAAGTTAATTATTTCGTGGCAATATTGATTGTCTGTGAGCTTTGTATCAGTGCGAGTTGATAGTGTTTCTTGATACAGTAGTTAGTTTTCCTTGCCGAGGAGTTAAAAAGTCCTGGAAATTAAGTCTTATTTTTACGCTTATCTTTCCCACATCGTTGGGATATCAATCGTTCGTCTCAATTTTGTCGAGTTCTAAAAATAAGCAAATCCTTTCTAAACTTGCAACGTAACTTTGCGGTGTATATAACGTGTACACAAACAATGGGTTATCAAAGCACAAGCTTTTGCAACAGTTTAAATAATTCTTTCACATTTTATTTATTTCTTTTTCGTTTGCAGGGCCGGCCGTAGCCAGTGCGGGTTCCTCTGAGCAGTGGTTTTATGACGTCAACAGTCAACCGTGCTACGACCTTTTTGATGAAGATGTTTCAGAAAAATGGCCTGTATCAATGGTTTTTAACCTTTTTTCTACCACGCCTCCCTTAAGTAATTGTCCTTTGTTTCAACCCCCCCTGGCTTTAAATAAGCTATAAAAACAAACGTATTTATTGGTACTTTCCATGTCGTAGGGCGCGTAAGGGCTCGTGCCCCCATTGAAAAATTGAAAATTTATTGGCCTGAGGGGCGTGCCGACCTGTGTGTAGGCTACATGGTATCACAAAAGTTTACTTTTTATTTGGAGTGGAGTGGGCATAGTTCCTGTGTACCCTACCAACGTCCATATTTGCGACAAATAGCATGCTGCTGCGGTGGACATTAGACAGTGCAGCGCTACCACTCGTAGTCACCGGTTGCTAAGGAAGCTGTGCAATGGAGATCCGAGCGGCGAGCGCAGGTGCAAAGTTACGTCAATCAAACCGAACTGGCAAGCGAATTGAATTTACAATGCAGTTACTTCACTCTTGTTGAACGGAACTTTCAACTTCCGTCCGAAGACCGACTGACTAGGAGAAAACGTCTAACGTTAACTGAGTACCTTTCTTGCTTTCGCTAATCACAAGCGCAGACGCGTTCCTCGTATTGAGGTAACGTCACTGGCGCACGATCAACTATCCATGCATCCGCCCAAATTTCCCCAAGGCCCCAAAGTNCAATTTTATAGTTAAATTTAATCAATGGACTTGGATGCCAATGCAAACTGTTCTTTACGAATTAGAAACGNAATGTACAAGATTTTACGACTAACACGTCACAGATGTATAAAGCAGTGACGTGCCGGCAAGGGAGGNAGTGCCTCCCCTAACATAACCTTGGAATGTTTGAAAAAAAATTAGGGATCCAAAATAACAAATTGAATAAACCCTTGTCCTTTCATCGTGAAAAGATGCAATTACTCTGTGATTCTAATCATTTTCACAGTCAAATCATCTGAAGTTGCGTATTTCTTCTTCAAGTCAGGC
>JGI24158J21664_10006996_pt1 | contig 14937 bp, 8 predicted proteins | sample Ectturendosymbi3_FD_21664 | JGI IMG/M metagenome (IMG submission 21664) | reverse complement strand
GTTCGCTAACGATTGGCTTACTGCATGTGATGGCTTTTATGACGCTTCTGCTTGTTGGCTGAGTCATATGAAACAATAAACCATTACCATTACCATTACCTACTTTACAAATGTAAACATTTATGTATGTTAAAACTTCGCATATTATCCCCATCTTTAACTAAAAATAGTATATATGCACATATACCAGGCTATAATAGTCAATCTGATAATATGATCTCAGTGATGTAAAGAACGTTTCATTGTTCACTTCGCATTTCAGTAGTGGTTTAATCCTCTTAGTATGTGTAAAAGGCTTCAAACGTTAACTCTGTCGGCACTTGCGCGGAGCCTTCTATAGGTGCGGGGACCCATTTTGAAAAAATATCTTAAGCAGGTTTAAAACTATGGTTGAGAAGCCGTGGCTTTCAGTCTTCATCGTGACTTGCGCAGTTGGTCTAGCTGTTGTGTTGGACCTCTTACAATTACACGTGCATAGTGTTAGTCCTTGCCTTTGTTCGTGTTGAGGGATTGCATGTGATGGTACTTGTACCATTACATTCGTTACCAACAGAACCATCGCTAGGTCTTCAATTGGGGGACTTTATGTTTGCGCAAGGGGGATTGACATTCTAAAATTTGACATAAAATCCACTGATTTATAGTGTTTCATCTTTCAAGAATTGGAGGTTTGTTTGGGGGGCTAAGCCCCCGTGGCGACAGGACTGGTGAGCAACAGACCTCTATTTCTAAAACTGTGTTACCAAGCCATGCCAGGTGGGACATAGGCCTTTTTCAATGTTCAGAGGTGATTACAACTTCTTACGTGCGACAGTAAGAGAGTTGAACAACTTTATTCAGTACAGCAATTGCCAAGTTGTACAACTGTTTTGATCAAACCCCCTTTCAATAAAAGCCTTCACCACAATCATATCTATGAACACATCGTTTCTCCTTGCGTTAGGCTTAAGGTTCTTGCCACAAATTCATCAAAATGAGAGCAACACCTTTTCTAAGCTTTTCTTGTTGAAAGGAATTTTTCTATGACTGCAAATTTTAAGTACACCGTTGAACAAAGGAGACTTTTACGAAACTCACGCTTTCTTATCAGCTGGCTCTGATTCACTCTATTGCAGTTCAAATCGACAATCTGAGCTCAAAGTTACCCACGAAAACACACCAAATGCACCACCCCGCTGCAAGAACGTCATTTTCCGACATCATTACGTCATACAGATAAAACAGCCGTTGTATTGAAACTTAGCAAAGTTATCTTTGTAGGGTTCTTTACTTCAACAGCCAAAATTTAATGTTGATAAGCCTACCTAATGACTAGGCTACAGCTTATGGCACTTATTGAAAATATCCCACAGAACATTAAAAAATAGCATGAGATGTGCCAATAAATGTCTTTTTTTTTATTTTGGCGACGGCAGTTAGCGGCATACCAATGCCTGAAAGTGCTTCTTACTGGGTCAGTTGAGGCTAACGATCTTGCCCAAGGAGCACTACGGCGTTGCACTCAGTGTCGGTGAATGGGACACACAACCTTCCAATTGGGAGGCGGACACTCTACAATTGAGCTATCGTCGCCCCAGCGAAATCTTCGTCGCTAGTGCTTAGGTGTCAGGTGTTGTTATGATCAGGCATACCGTATCTTTGTGATTGAAAACCGGGACGTTTCAGAACAACGGGTCTCATCAAATAAATGCGGTTCATATTTTTCTTGGAGTATATAGCTGTTGTGGATTCCTATAGCTAAGACACCAAGAAAAACTAAAATAATACTTTTTACTAAGAAACAAAACGATGTTCAAGCATTTGTAAATTTACACATTCGCCCAGTCATACTTTTCTGCAGAGTAGACAATATTTTCTTCAAGAAGTCTTTGTTCGATTTTATTTTCTCGTAAAAATCACAGCAGGAAATGTCAGTATTAATTGACTTTCACAGATGATAAGGCTTTCACATTCTGCTTCTGTTATCAGACCACATGCTATTCATATTATCTGACTGAATGTCAAACCGGGACTTTTTGGTTGACTGATCGGGACGCCGGGACAAAGCCTTTAAACCGGGACTGTCCCGGCTAAAACGGGAGGGGGGCGTTACTGAAGAAACAAACGATACGAGAAAAAGTATTAAGCAAGCCTTGACTATTTACCGTGATTTCATGAAAAACTGTTTTATCAGATTTTGAGAGGAGGGGCAATGTAAACCGCTAACAACCGCAGCCCTAATATTTGCTGGTCCGCAGTCGAATGTCATCTCTTTCCTTTGTTCAAAGGACTCTTGACTGAGTCTGCGGAAATGGCTTTTTCCTGGCGAGGAAAAAAAATTTTCTTTCCCCCTGGAAAAATGTGTTGGACATAGTTTAAAAAAATTGGACCTCTTTCAGAAAACTCTTCGCCCCATGGTGTCCCAAGGTGGTTACAGGTAGGGTTGCCAGATGCGTTTTGTAAAAATACCGGCCATTTTGATTTGTCAACAGTGCCCAATCTAAGCTGTGTCGTATTTCGTAAGCGGCTCAGGGAAAACAGAGAGACAATCAGTATTGTTAAGCCACAATTAATAATTTGCCCGTATTTTGGCTGACTCATTACATTTCGATGTGTGTGTGTGACAATCACACCAAGGATTGCGTCGTCAGCAGCAAATAAACTTCGTTAAACGAACTGTCCTGATGAGATTCACTACTAGAGTCAATATAATTTGAGAAATTAAGCGTTAGTTCTTTTTGAAGTAACGGTAAATTATTTATTTTCAAAATACCGGCTTCAGGCACTACTTTTCAAATTACCGGCGTCTGCTAAATTAGCAGTAAAATACCTGCCATCTGGCAACCCTAGTTGCAGGCCTGGTGCCGTCCGTATCCCCCCCCCTTACTACTTCACTGCAGTAGCCTACTGCTATTAGCCATTAAAAGATAAACTTGCAACAAAAACAGACCCCATTTTGCACAGCCCAGCGGCAAATTGAGAACCCGTTAGTGACCCAGGTTTGAAAAATTCCAATAATTTAATCTCGTTTCACTTTGGAAAGCTGTCTGTCGTTGTGCTTGTATGTTTTATCTAATTCATCTTCGTGAGCTTTCTGTAAGTTTCCTGAATAAACTGAACCTTACCTGCAGTTACAGCAGACAGAAGAAATCACCAGATCTATCTGCATGCCCCAGGTTGTTACGACTACAGATCAGATGTTTTGGAAAATTTTAGAGCTTTTATGGTTTGACAAACTTCATGCTGAAAAATAATTTGTTGTGGTTTTGAAGGAAACTACGATGGTTTTTGTTGGTGGGATATTCAAATAAATGCTGAATACGTCTGCAAAATTCTAGCTGAAGCTGTGTAACAACGTTGAGTACATCAGTTATTGTGAACTTTTCAGTTACTGCTGCTTGTGCTTTATATCAATTTTACCTAGAAACTGAGCATTTCCACGGACATGAATGTCGAAATTCAGGTCACACAATTGCTTACCTGGAACTTCGCACGGAGCGTCATCGACTTTAGATATTTCCAGGTCCGTAACCAGCGTGGGACACTAACAGGGGCGAAGAGTTTTCTGTGAAGGGCCCAAACTTTTTAAACTATGTCCAACAGTTTCAAACTATATCCACCACATTTTTCCAGGGGTGGAGAAAGTTTTTCTAGGGGGGTTTCGCCCCCCTGGTTACGGGCCTGGATATTTCTTAGATAAGTGGATGTGACACAATCAACAAATTTACAGTAAAGGCAAAAAAACGTTTTCTAGTTGATTAATTACAGGCAAAACATAAGCATTAAATCGCAGTATTTCTTTTTATTTTCTGTCAACTTTTCAGGGTGTTACATCCAAGAAAATGCTTTGGGATCTTGCAATTTTATATTTGCCTAGCAGATTTGTATAAAATCATTTGCGTTCAGTTTTTCATATCCATTCTTCTGTCTGTTCTTCTCTTTTATCTATTCGTGACTCGTGAGAGTCTCTCAGTCAGTCCTTTTGATGTTTTATTACTCAAAACTCTTGAGAGTGCATGCTCCAGAAACCCCTAGTCCTTACACCTTGCATCTGCAGTGGTTGTAACCAGACCTGACCAGGTAGTGGAACAAGCGTGTGCGCTGGATTCGGCATCTTCAAAAGGCTCTGACAAACCCGTGGTTTAGAGAACAAAGTGCAATTCTGGCCAATTTTATCCTGTGTTATCAGAAGAATTTTATGCCCAAAAAAATTTGACATTAAAATCCATGCACATTTATGCAGACGATCATTTTATTCCACTAGGTGCTACAATTCGAGAATGTATTACGGCAATTTACAGTGTCGTAATAAAACAGTGTGAATGTTCAATCGTGACCAAAATTTCAAAGGGAATAGCTTCACGTGAAACGACTAGATTCTTAAAGTTAATGATTTCCAAGACTCAAAGGTCCTGACGTCAATTCTGTGACGTCACAACCACAGGAAGTTTTCAGACAGGTCTAGAAACAATTATATGCAGGCGACTGCAGGGCCCGAGTCAGCTTTCGACGCCCCTTTATTCCCAACTCATTCTTCGCATCTATGCTGCCATGAACAGGCTGGGTGGGGGCGCCAAAACTGAGTTTGCCCCGGGCGCGGGAATCCCCAGGTGCGCCACTGGGCGGGAGCGGACACAAAATTTCAACCCGCGCAGGACTCTAGTAAGCTTACTGTCCTCGTGGTCCATTCCTAAGGCTCATGGACACTTCGGCTGCCACTGTTCGTTCATAAAGTGTTTGTTTTCCACCCAGGAGAGTCACTGCTTTTAGCTCCGCAACCCACGATTCACTGAGATCCAGTTTCTTCCTTGTACCACACCACGTGACCTTGCACACTGCTTGTACAATATATGCAACAGTGATGTAACAATGCAAACAAACGAACAAAGACACGTATAGATCGTAACACTTGACAACCGATTTGTTACGCTTGAACGCACATGCAAGCGACAACAATGTGGACGACGTTTATGTGTCAACAGCAACTGCAGTGAAGCGGAACCGCATTCAAGTAAACTGAGAAGGTATGAAGAGCGCGAGTCTCAGGTGAGCCGCGGTCGGTCGGTCGGGAAGACTGAATGTGTTGCGAACGCACTGAACAGCTACTTTCCGACGGCGACGCCCGTCACTGCGGTTCGCGGTGAATAACAAGCGTAGGAATTTGCAGAAGCAAACAACAGATCTAGCAGCATTTTTAAAAATTTATGTTGCACTTGTTTAAAATGAAGCAGCGATCAAAGGTTGACGCCGGAAATTCGTGAAGCTTTTTAGTGTTCGCAACAATAAACATAATATCTACCAACTATAACAATAACTGTTAGTTCTCCTGCTTTGACTCGTGTTCAGAATTTTCTAAAACGATGCAACTTTTGTAGAAATCGGGGAGATATTAGTTGCTGCTGAATTCAACAAAAGTTTTCTGTTGCAAAACAAACTTCATCGAATGATTCACACAAAAAATTAAACGACACACTTTTTGTTTTCATTTCAAACTTGAGCGAAGCTGATCAAAAAAGTGAATCAATCAATAAATCAAAATGTAAATGGTGATCTTGCACCAGCGCATGTAGTGACGTACCCTGCCATCAACGGAAATGAACGCAACGTGTCACATCCGGTGGTTGTAAACTAAATACTTCTACAAACCTGCACCTACATTAAAGTAATATCAGTTTTATTTAAAAATTACCAGAAATATTATTTTGTGACCATAATTTTACAACTCTGAGAAACAGCATACCACTAAACAAATGTAGGAAAATAAGGAATAGCAAGTGTCGAATATAAAACAAAATGTGTTCGTCCTGACTGAGAATTTTTTCCGCTGGAGTCGAAGACAATTTTAAACGAAGCAAAATCATTTTCATTTCCTGTGAGTTATTGGTCAATAAATAGAGACAAGTTCAAGTTGTATTCTCGAATGTTCATTTGAACCCATGCGATGTCATATTACTGTAAGGTCAGGCACATCAGCACAAAGAGGGATAGCCTAGAACTATCACGTAAAGTTGATTGAAACGGAGAATAAAGTATTGTGATTGCAAGGTTGTATCAGCGCATACGATACGACCGCATTCTTTAGGTTCTATTCTACAGCACAGATCATCATATGTGAAAAGATACCTGTCGCCAGCTAACATAAAAATATTTCTTACAATTGAACCTATTTCTCAACACATGCATTAAACTTTCCCTCAACTCTGTGCAGAAGTACCGTTAGCCATGCATGCAGCACCACGGAACTACGGAGTTATTGAGTATGAAGCAGTGAAATCACTTATGCCACGGAGTGTTATCATCTGGGTTGATCGAGTTTCAATATTCGTCTTGCTCTTGCACAACACCGTTCGCACCACCATCGTCGTCATCAGGGACTTCAAATCCTTCCTGTTATTATAAACGGCCACAAAAATTAGAAGCTAATCAAGACACATTTCAAAAGCAACAGAACAACGAAGTCATATTTCCACACTTTGAACAACCTGGAAGAGTTTGCAGCAAAGCTTGACCTATGGACACTCAGCTGGCAACAGCGCGGCTTTAGCTCTCTGTTCCATACATCACAGCGGGCGGCTTAGTTGATGAGCCAACCGGCCAGACAAGGCAGTTTGAAGCCTGTAGAGCAGGCCTGCACAACTCGGAAAGCTCGAAAGGCCAACGTGATCAACATGAATTTGCCGGGGGCCGCAAAAGTCTATTTCGTTGTAATATGAAAGACATTCTGAAAGGAAAAATAATTATCCGAAGTCGGGGTTTTGCAACATTTTCTGCAACTGAGAAAGTTCTCGGGGGCCGCAAGAAAAGATCTTGCACGCCGTATGTTTTGCAGGCCTGCTGTAGAGGAAGATCTGCATCTGTGCGCGTCAAGTAAGAATGACTTGAATTAGAATCAATTTGTCCATAAAGGAATTTGTAATATCAAGCTTTATAACTTAGTTTTGTCAGTGGTGGATCCAAGAATTTGGGGTCTCGAGGTTACGGTGTTGAGGGGACCCTCTTAACAGCAGTAGGCACTCAAGCTACTTGAACAATGACAGGGACCGGATTTATCTGATGCGAGGCCTTAGGCTAATCCTCTTGCGAAGGCCCCCCTCCCATTGCTACGAGCTGGGGAAAATGGAAAAGCGTTATCAAATTGCGCAAAGCCAAAAATGGCGATATGGGCCAAGGCTGCCTAGATAGGCAGGAGGCTTTGTGTGGACCTTCTCCAAGTAAGCCCAATAAAAAATGCCTGAATCCTTGGTAGAGTTCCCCGCGATCACTGCGTTTGTTGTAGCCTGAGAAGTAAAAACGTTCAGTGACACGGAATTGTGGAAATCGTGCTTGGCTGGCGGGCACAGGATGTTTAATCTCCACAGGCAAACTAACCGAAAACGTCACGGCTAAATATTTGACCAAACACTTGGCCTACGTATTTCATAAGATTCACATCTATTTTTTCTTATCTGTACTTTTTGATAAACATGCTTATCGGCGCTTTGCAAATTATGAAGTTTGCAGTAGTTTGAAGAAAATTAAAATAATCATAAGTAGAAACGAGATTTATGTCATGAAAACGCTAACGAAACGACTGTACTTCTCGGAAGAAGCACTGTACTATTATTAGTTGTTACACCTTGCATTTTGGTGATATCTCACTCCGGATCAAACTTACCAAAATAAACCTGACTCTATTAAGACTTTACTTAATTTCAAGGTCAGGCATCATTGACTTAAATCAGGGTAATTTAGTCAGTCACCTCACAATTAGTGTATTAGAAGGCACATATACAGTAATGTAGGATTTTACAATTTTTTTATTGTAGGAAACCATTAGCCCTCTTATCTACTGTGTAACCTTAAACTTTGGCCAGGTGAATATCAAGCACGAACAACCCCAAGGTCGTTCACCTTATTTGTTTGAAATACGTTATTCAAGCTCTTACACTCATGGGCTTCGGAAAGGGGACAAGGGCCCCTGGATTTTGAAGACTGACGTTTTCCTGTGAAATTTTAAACAAAAAAGGTTTTAATATTTTCGAGTGGGAAAAACGGAATTTCATTACTTCTGTCCCACCCACTAGAAAAATTTTTGGCAAAATCCACTATTGCTCCTCCTCGAAAAAATCAATCAGACGCCCATGCCTGCACTGTGCGAATTAATAAGAACAGACAACACAAGAGTACAACATAATCAGCAATGTATCACGATTAATGTTTGACACAAAACTCAAACAAGTACAACTTGAACAGACTAATTGTCATAACGTTTATGAACCAGTTTGTTTATTCAAGAAAATTACTAAAAGGTACTCTACCAAAGATTTGGAAAATGCACAACTTCCTGATACTAATCTTGTGAAACAGCTGGTACACCCGTTTCTAGATGTCGCATTATTAAAAATAGGTTCCTCAGAGAAATAAATACATTATACTTCATGCACTTGCACAATATTGCTTATAACGCACAATAGAATACACTAAAAGAAGTGCCATTCCTAAAACTGTCAAAACGAAAGGTTTGGTATCTGACTCGGAAATCAACTTCAAATAAATTATTCTTATTTCTTGGTTCGCAGTATGGAAGGAAAAATAAGCATGGAACAGTGCAGCGATTCATAACACAGGTTCAGTTAAAATGATTGTAGCAGCACTAAATTCTAAGCAAGCATTGCTGAGGCAGAATTGGCAAGAAAACCTAAATGTATCAATGACAAAACTTAAAGACATTTTTAGAAAAGGGGCGAGGAAAATGCCGTATTTGCCCATCCCTAAAGTCATCACTGAGTTTTGTAAACATGGTTTCAATGAACTTGAAGTGATTCGTTGTGATGGTTTTCACACTGGTTCGTGATTATCTTCATCAAAACGAAGACATTCTCGATTCCTCCTTCAGCTCTACTTCCACGGCCAATGGATCCAAGACAGAGTTAACTTAAGATATTCGTGGAGGAATTTGTTGCTTGGAGAACTTGTAACAAACATTGCGAACATGGGCCTCGGAATGATTTTTCCAGGCGGACCAACAATGTTTTCAAAGTATTCTTCCAGTGGGGGCAACAGCGATGAAATTTAATTTTACCAACTCCGATACTGAGAGAAAAACATTTTTGTAGTAAAAATTTAATAGCAAAATATCAAATTTCAAGATGCAGGGGGTCTTGGCCCCTCTTCCGACGCCTCAGTGGTAACAAAACCATAATGTCGCTGCAGCGAGTTCACACCCAGCTTTCTTCAATGGAGTGTCATATTGGGGTGACAGCAGTTACCTCAGCTTTACATTAAATTACCGGGGGTCTCAGCTCATGAGGACCGCACTCCACTATTTCAACGCCATAAAAAGAGCAGCATTTCCTTCGAGGTTGAAAACAAGTTGTCCATCAAGAAGCTAACCCTATGCTACTTTGCACAGTGTGCAAAACGTGCTCCAAAGAATGGTGGTTAGAGCAACTACTTTGATGGGTTTGTTTTCCCCAAACCTGTCTGGTTCTGTACGACTGAGGCGCAAAATAATAAAAAGCAAAATGATTCGACATAACTATCACAAAAAGGGACCTTTGTCGTATATTCTATTCATAGGTATAGTAGGAGCAGGTAAATGTTTGGGGGTGCGAAGGAATTTTGCCCGGATTCTCCCAAACTTGCCCGAGAAGCAGGCTATTTCCAAATAAGTGACCTCCAAAAAAAGTCCTTCATGTCAATTCGGGTGCCAGCCATTACTTTCAAATCAAAGCACATTGGGCGCCATTTTTGCTCAGATTTTCAAGGAGTTTTAAAAGGTTCTCAGAGATTTTGCCCGGATTTTCACCAAATAAAAACTTTTGGGCTGCGTTTGCACCCCTGATTCTATTCATACATTTTGATAAACACGGTCGTCGCCAGTTAAGTCTGATTGCCGCCACCTAATCTGCAATTGGCCTGGGGAGGTGAAGTAAATGGTATTTCTGAAAGAAGTATTATGGAAAATTTTATACAGCGGGAGTGTTTTATTCATTCAGGGAAATTAGATCGACAATGATCTTCAAAACTGAATTCACAACGTGCTAGACGCTTTTTGCATCTTTTTAAAAAACACTGCTTCTGGAAATACAGAAAATGTTATTTTGTTCGTAAAGGATGGGTCGACTCTCATGCTGGCCAGCATTCACGTCTGTAAAGAGCCTAATATGTGTTTAAAAAAAGCAGCTCATAGAGAACCTCGCTCAAGATCTGATTTATTTCGTAAAACCTAAAAGTTTTGTTTTTGAAAAAAATTCAGTGAGATTTATCCCCTTGTTACAGGCCTTCTGCATCCACACAGAGATTTACCCCCTTGTTACAGGCCTTCTGCATCCACACAGAGATTGACCCCCTTGTTACAGGCCTTCTGCATCCACACAGAGGAATTGTTCACCCACGCTAAGCCTGTAACGGCACATCGGCGTGGCCAGAATTTTTCTGGCCTGTAACATATGGCCGGCAACGCCGTCCTGCAAAGCCCCAAAGGTTTTTGCTGGACCAGATAGTACGCTTTTTTTGGTTGATGAAAACAACGTAGGCATAATTTTCATATTCCCAATATTTATCGAAAATTTCGTCTGTGGTGCTGCCCGATTGAAGCCGCACTGGGAAGCCTGCAGCTCTGGTTCAGCCATCGCACGGAAAGTTCTTTCAAAGAACTTCTAAATGTTATTCCTGGAATCGCTCAAGACAGATATATCACCATGCAGTCCTTTGCCCTTTTCATATTTATCAGGGTCAACATCCTGAGTTGGTAATTATTGAGTGCTTTAACATCTCCAAACCCTTTCACCAAGCTTGGTTGGACAAGTGAAATTCTTTGCGTGTGCGTTGCAGGTCTATAGAATGTCAAGCTAAATGTCATAACCTGAAACCAGAACCGTCGCAAATAAGTCTTCAACGGGGGGCTTGACATTCTCATGTTTGACAAAAACTCCACTATTTATACTGTTTCGTATTTCAATTTGGGGGGCTAAGCCCGCCAAAGCCCCCCCTTGGCGACGGGACTGCCTGAAACCTCAAGCTGATGGAGTGGCAAGAAAAGAACCTAAAAGATATCTGTTTCACCTTTTTTCCTACTTATTGCTGAAGAGAGCACTTTCTGGCATTTATCAGCTAGCATCTATTGATACAAATCGTTTCACACCCAATATATGTTTACAGAGAATATTCACTGGTGTAGGAGCTGGCGGCTCAATCGCATCCCCAAAAGTTTTGATTTGTCAAAAATTTGGGCAAAGAAATTAACAATACTAATTAAATTATATTTCTTTTTTATCGAGTGTACAAATGATGGTTTAGTATGTCACAGAAAACACATTATAAATATATTTACAAAATCAACAAACTGTTTCTAGTAACTTCGTGTTTTGATGTGTGAGAGTTGATGAGTATTTGCCTCACTTGAAAGTTTGGGCAAAAAAGGCATTTCATTAACTTGCTTTGTTTATTGTACACTGAGGGAATCGATTATACTGCAGGGCACCTACTTCATGTTAGTAGAGTCCATGCCATGCATAATTTTAAGTAGAATGTTTGAATGAACACATTTTGCAATACAGTTTGTTGCATGTTGCCTACATGCCCTCAACTAGGTGTTAGGTTTCTTGCTGACAGCAACAGCTGGATTATGAATGGAACGCCAAACCTCAGAACTTTGGCAGATGCTCAGAGTACTGAGCCAGTTGGCTTCTGACAATGTTCTTGCACAACCTACCGTACTTTTTTGCAAACTTGAAATGCCAAATTTTCTTTTTTCACGCGTCTATGTTGACATGGTAGCGGAAAATAAAATGTACCAACACCTAAAGAAAATTTGTAAGGAAAGAGTTCGTCGCATGAAAAGTTTTTGGGCAAAAAACACGGAAAGTAAAGTTAGTGGTAAAGAAAACCCAACAGGAAATTGGGCATAATTTCCCAAATGGGGATGTCGAGTGAAATATAGAGGCGTTTTTCATAGGTGTGTTTTACTATTTTGACGGCAAAATCATGCCGTTTGGCACAGACCAACTTTTATGAGAACAGGATGCAAAAAGTGTTTCTACTGGGATTTTTACGAAATCGAGGTATTGCATTTCCTTCACATGCTGCGTTAGTAGATTTTCAGAAATCGGAGCGCTTTCGATGATCTGGATTTCTTTGGCCCACACATCTCTCGACTACCTGCTCTATCGTAGTAAGTAAAGCAGTTTGTTCTTTTTTTTATTACAAAGGCTGTCGCATTCAAACAATTCCACAATAAATCAATTAAAAAGCCTTTCGTGAACGTGACATGGAGTTTTTTAAAAAATCGCAGCTTGTTTTTAAAATGCAATGCAAAAATTTGCTGAAAAGTCCATTTCATGTGGAAATTCAGATGCACCGGAACGTTAAAAATTTTCAAAAAACCAGCATCAAATAAAACAACTTATTTGTTTTAGTTCAGTTTAGGTCTTGTCTTATTTGTCGCAGAAACAATTTCTTGGCTAAAATAAAAAAATATCAAAATCTTGATTTCACTGTTGTGTATTTTCTTCATTATCTTTCAAGCACTTTCCTGCATGCAGCTCAAACTCATTGGAGCTGCAGTAAACGTAACAAAACTCAAATTTCATGCGATTGGAAGAAGTCACTACTTTTTAGGTTTGAGAATCAAATTCACCAAACTTGTAAGATTAATCAAAGATGCCATTTACATATTTAACATCAATCAGATTCATTTTTGAAAGCAAGGAAAAAAGATGGATTGTGACCATCCGAAAAATATTTGAATTGTTACACACCAACCTCTGGTGTAATTTCTAAACCTGATCGTCTCGTTTCTCTCCATACCGTGGTCACTTTCAGACAAGCTTGACTTAGTTAAACTCATATTTGTTTTACTTTGCCATACTCCCGTTGTTTTAACATATCCTCATTACTGCTGGGCCCGATGAGAGGATTGGAAACCTATTATCAAACATATATCGCGAAACCTGCAGTAAACGTGAGTCTTGGTGAACAACTGCAAGAAGACACAAAAAAGTAGACATGTTTCCACATCTGTCGGTGGTTTTCAAATAATTATCTTGACGAGAAACGTACAACAGTTCCAAACATTAAACTCGGTTTGCCGAAAAGATACAGGGGCAGCTAACTTGCTAAACTAGTTCACTGACAATTTGCGCTCCGTGGTTCTGCTGAGGCTCCCAACACACAACTGGCGAAGCGGAGAAAGCGACGTCGAATCATAAGCATCTCAACTTTTATTAACGCAAAATTCGTGTACGACTCATCTAAACATATTATAGAAACTGCAAACCCTCAACTTCTCTTTAAACTCTATGACAATGTCTAAACGATGCACAGTAACTTCCACATGTATTCACCCTGAGATTACGACTGAACCAACAGATATTTTGAGCTTAATTTAAAAATGATATAAAATCAAAAGCAACGAATTACACAATACTGTTAACTTTCAATGAATCTCAATACGTCTCTGCATCTGCCTCTTTCTTGCCAGAATCACCTTCGGCGAGATGTAACTGTTGAAAACCTGGGTCTGTCTCAATACTCCAATGTCCCTACACACACAAATCGCATTGAGCATCAAACAACTGGAGATGTAACTTGTATCTCACGATTTACGAGCATGTTCGTTAGAAGAGTCAACGAAACTCTAGGTATGTCATGCGGTGGATAGTTTTTAGCTGCAACTTCCACCAACATTTTGCAAATTACAAGCTCCGCAGAGTTAATATGCTAAGGAATGATGGACCAGCCTTAAATAAAACAGAGTAGTGCGCTTTGTGGAAAGCTGCATCTCACTTTCATGATCAAAACTACTGTGTGCTGCTTTCAGATGAGCTCACCTGTGAAGCTTCAGCGAGGGATCGGCGTCAACGAAGTTGTGCCGGTAAGACTTCGGAAGACTATTTTGCCCGTTACGTTTTAAAACAGTACGCTGAGTTATTGTAATAGTATAGGCTGCACTCTTTCCGTTGTTTTCGCATAATGCAAGCTTCAGTACTTAGACAATACCATAGAAAGTTCAAAAACGTGAAACGGCTGAAACAAATGTCAGCAGAAACGTCTACTTAGACTTTTTTCTGACAAAAATCATTCTCAATTTTCTTGATACGCAAAACTATGACGGGATGAAGCTGATGACGTTCAATCATCAGACTTTTCTGCTATTCTGGTCATGTACATAAGTTGTGTTTTGATTTTTGAAAACCCTGCGCACGTAACATGCTGCCACAAAAGACAAAACAAGCAGTGCATCGGGATTTCAACACAGACGTTGGATCTCAAGTATACTGTCAATAAAAAAGTGTGCAAGAAAACGTAACGATTAATTAAGCATAACCGAAAAAGGGAAAACAACTATTGGTCTATAAAAAAGAGTGTTAAAATAAAGAGTGTATAAAACCTTGATTTCGTTTACGTCACAATCCATTGAACCCAGACTACAAGCATGATCAATTTTGTTCGTGTGGCTTTTCCAAGACTGAGGCTCATATTTGGTTGAATGCGACCTAACCAGAGCTCCACGTCAGGTTATGTTAAATTCTATTAGAAATAATCTTTTCAAATAACAAGTGTTCACACTATCTCAACTAATAAATGAATGTTTTGGAAATATTTTCATTTTTGGCAATGGTTAATTGAATACAGTGTTGTACTAATTTTAACCTCTTAAACTTGATGCTCCATTTTGTACATCCTTCCTTTTCATTGTACAGCATCTTTTAACTTTCAAGCACTGTTTTTGCTTTTTCGGGTTTAAACACCGTCGGCAGTTCTCTTACATTCAGTGTTCTGTTCTTATTGTTTTGTTATTTTAACACTCTTTTTTATTCATTGTAAACAGTGTATACTATGCTAACAAGTTAAGCTAATAAAGTATTGAAATTGCTGCAATTTCAAAAATTCTAGCTTATAAATCCTGATTTTTAAGGTTTTGAAAAAAAGGTAAGGTATAAAATACATCATATTTTTGATAATGAAGCAGAAAAC
>JGI24158J21664_10006994_pt1 | contig 14939 bp, 14 predicted proteins | sample Ectturendosymbi3_FD_21664 | JGI IMG/M metagenome (IMG submission 21664) | reverse complement strand
GATGTGTTAAAATTGAAATAGCATATATGACATAAATGTTATAGTAAATAAGGTAGCCTGTACTTTAGTGAGAGCAAAATATTTTTCTCAAAATTTCAGCCTCCCCTTAAAAAATTCCTGCGTGCGCCCCTGAGTGTTACCATAGGAGCAGACAAATTATGGGGTGCGAAGGATAATTTGCCCAAATTTCCCTAAACGGTAAATGTATGTGCGGCAAACTTCCCCCTACAAATTTTCTGTAGCAGTTAGTTACTCATGATCAACCCTAACGAACTCAAAAAAACATGAAGACAAAGCATAACCAATGCTAATAAGGTAGTGGACCATGCAATTTTTGCCAAAATTTATCTGAGCAACGTGAGTGAAAAGGTTGGGAAACGTTCAGGGTCGGTGCTAGGTGGTTTGCGCCCCCCAAACCTGGACTTTGGTGCCCTCAATAAACAATATATAACAGGGAAACTTTTGCAGACAAACGCACACTATTAATTTTTACAGTGTGAATAAACTTAGCGCCATCTTGTGATAAAGGCTTCTAAACACTGCTGCAAAACGATTGCTCATTCACTAAAATACTTGTACTATCGTGAAACATACAGTGCTATTGATGAAATAGCTCATTGGTGTAAACTGTTGACTTTTCATTGGACAACTATGATGAAAGTTATACCAGATATTACAGGTGCGGGCTACGAATTTACCTGATTTTTATCTTGGAAATCGTCTTTTCTAGTCTTGTACAGTGAAAGGATACAACACAGGTCTACAAAATAATTTTCCTGAATAATTTCCTACTAAACTATGCTAAAAATGCTTACAACCAACGTGGATTCAGCAACGTTACCTACACAACTGCCAGCTTACCGAGGCAAATGCCGACAACGAACCTACCCACATTGCACTTCACAATGAGCAATGGTTGGCATAGATAACAGGAAGCTATGGGTCGTGGGAAGATCAAATTCTTCGAGGTATTATATAAATATGAATGTTAAACAGGGAAATGTGTGAAATCAGTTCTTGGTTAGTGCAGATCTGGTGTGTCTATATGTCCTAACAAAGGTCTTCAATCAGATTTGGGGGCCCCTTTTCATCAGCTCCCGGGGTTGGAGGACGGGGCCCTTCCCCTAGCTCTGGAAACACTGCTTTAGAGGTTCGCATTAAGCCAGACATGTCCAATGGGAAGTCAGTTAAGTTGACACTTTGCGCGACGTATCGCATGTTGGTGGGGAGTTTGTGAAACTAGAGAGATATGGCTTCACAGAGGCTGGAACTGGAGGGGGAAGTAGTCGCTGTTCGCGAGGTTCTCCATGAACGATCTTAAGAAGCGTCGCGAGCGGAATCTGTCGGGAGCACGTCGTACGTGCAGGGATTCATGTAGCAGATGGTTGGGACTCCATGCTTTGAGATATAGCCGTAGACATGCTATGTTTCTTCGAGTAGTAGGCGGCAAGATACCAGAAAGGAAGGAGGTCTGTAGAAAACCTCATCCGCGCTGAGATTGCACCCATGGCTTCATTCAACTGGGTGTCCGATTTACGTGTGTGTGCACTTTGGCACCAAGCTTGGGAGAAATATTTTGCAGGAGCACATACCAAGCAGTTGATTGCAGAAGATTTTTGTGAGAAGCATTCATCGTGGTGTTCACTAGATTCGATTACAAACGGAAAACCACCATCATAACCGTGTGAATGGACTATTGTAGTCCCCAAGAGGAGTCAGAGCTTTTTCTCAAACATCTTAGTTCGTTGGATATATAATCACATTGTTCATGCATCCATTAAAAGATATCTATAACCATTTTTAAAAAGCAGGATTAAAAAAAATTAAAAAAAAGAACATAAGAGAAGGAAAGGAGAAAATGAATGCAAACTGAAACATTAAATTCAGCATAAATGTGCTTGTAGAGTGACTGACAGATTGTGTACTGATCACAACACCATTTTAAAATATTTATGACCCTCAGCACCAAAAGTGAAATACTGTCATCTGGACGACCGATAATTTAATAGCGTCCACAAACAAACTTTCCTCTCTTATCAAAATGACAGTGGCACGCATATGTCGCACACATGAACATGGGGGACCATTTTTTGGTGGGGGACCCTGGGCCCCTTGGACCCCCCATAAATCCGGCGCTTCGGCTCCAGCTCCGGAGCTTTTCTTTTCTTGAACACGGCTCCGGCTCTAGCTCCGGAGCTCTTGGTTTTCATGAGTGCGGCCGGCTACGGAGCTCTCGTTTTTCAGAGCTCTGGCTTCTGTTCGTTTTCACACATTAATATTTTCAGTTGTCTTGGTGTGCCTCAAGTTGAATGGAAAATGAATTATATCAAGTACACAAAACTAAGAGAATATACCAAACTTTTTTGAGTAATTTAGCTGGTAGTTTTTTACAAGCAGCGCTCTTACTATGAGGAAATCAGCGAAAAAATAACAATCACAGGCATGGGCGTCGGAAGGAAGGGGGCCAAGGCCCCCTGGATTTTGAAATATTTAGCAAAAAAGGTTGTTTTCTGAGTCTTGAGTGGGAAAAACAAATCTCACCACTTTTGGCTCCCCCCTGGAAAAATTTTGGAAAAATACCCTTGTGGCCCCTCCCTTAATGGAAAAAATCCTTCCGAGGCTCACGTTCACAGGTTCAGACGATTCAGAGAACACTTACTAGAAGAAACGTAACTCAGGATAACGATAATATCAACAATTTCTGGAAAGGCAGTCGCTGGTTTTGCCGTCAATGCCTGAGCACTTCCTGTTATTTCTGACGACCAGAACGAAGAAAATGGCTGTTTGGAAAACTACATTTGTGTCCGAGCATTTCTAAACACAGTCCAGTCCCAGTTGACGGTGTTTTGCACTCGTTGCATGCTATGTCTGTTGCAGTCTTGGCGATTCCAGCTAACAGCGCTACCCGGGCAAACCATGTGGAGCGCAAAACACATGATTGATTACCTCTCTCATGTGTTTTTTCAAACACGCACACATTTGCATTAACACAAATGTGAAGATGTTTAAAATACCTTCGTTCAAAGAAATAATGTGACTTCTAGCAAGAATGTGACTTCTAGCAAGAAATTCTTGCAAGAAATTCACCTTTAACTTTTTTAAAGTTACTTGCAAATGTGTGCGTGACTTCTAGCAAGAAATAATGTGACTTCTAGCAAGAAATTCACCTTTAACTTTTTTATACTAGCTGAAAACTTCTTCATTTCTTATCTTTTGCACTCACAACAAGCAGTGACGAATCGCAAAGTAAAGCACAATTTAACCTGCAAAGCGTAGGAGAAAATAAGACTTGTTTCCCTGCTGAAAACAGAATTGTTTCCATTGTTGAAAACTTCAAGAAAAGCTCATTCGTTTACACTGCTTTTTATATCCCCTTGAATATGTACTGCTATGCAAAGCAATGCTAGTTCGCTACCAATTAGTTATAACTTTCACATTATGCTACTCCTTGCAAACGCAATGTTTCCTAGTGAACTTTGCCAGTAATCTGGTAAACCTTGCTAGTAAGCCTAATGGTTTCTAATAAAAATTCCTATTTTGCAATGGTGTTCCGTTCACTTCACGCTAAATCTGCAATGCTATCATATCTTAATCATACTCCCTGCCAACAGCAAGGGCGTAGGCAAGAGGGGTTNGGGTNAAACCCCCCCTTNAGCTTGATATTTTACAAAACTTTTTTACCTGCGCAAATGAGATTAATTGTTTTCTCATACTTTTTGCTTGTTAATTTGTCGACTTAATGCAAATACCACGGAACAAATTTGCATGCAAATTTCAAGGAACATTGTAAATGGGTCATTTTGGTGGGAATTCGGGCTTTTGTGTGCGTCCAGAAACCACCGCACCACTTTTTGCAGACCCTCCATTCACTACGCATGTTCACCAGGATTGTGTTCCGCGATAGTTCACTTTATCCCAAACAGTTGTCTTTATTTTGTCTTCTAAAGCTGATCAGCGCAAGCGCTGACCGCATCGGCTTCATTAGCAATTTCTGTAGCATGATAGAACTGTTGCACGAGCTCAAAAACTGCATTTTTTAACATAGAAGCATTCAGAAATTTGATAATGTCTCACCATGGAAAAAGGAAAACTAAAAGTTTGCTGGACTTTTATACATAATAAAAAATTGAAAGTTTCTTGCGTACTTCATGCTCTTCCTCAATTCTTGTGTACTTTTGCAAGATTCGATCTTGATTCGATCTTGCAAACCGGGGTGTGCGCCAGCCGGTCCAGCCGCACACTATCTATGCTCGACTGCTCGCATTCGACAAGACATCGTTTTGCAGCTGTAAATTGCTCGGACGCAGTGATGAGTGTGTTTTACGCTCCTGTTTTAACGTGCAGCCAGATATTTTTGCAGTTATGAACTGCTGTGTCGTAGCGTTGATTGTATTTTCCTCCGATGTGCTAGCTTGGAGGGCTGATAGTTTATATTCAGCAAGGGCGTGCGCAAGGGGGTGTTTGGGCGTTAACCTCCCTTGAGCTTGATATTTTGCAAAACTTTATTACCTGCGCAAATTAGATTAATTGTTTTCTCATACTTTTTTCTTTTTAATTTGTCGACGTAATGCAAATACCACGGAATGAATTTTCATGCAAATTTCAAGGAACATTGTAAATGGGCCAAAAAGTATTGATTAGATTTCGGAAAGAATCTCTTTTATCGTCTGCGTCCAGAAACCATCTCACCACTTTCTGCAGACCTTTCGTCCACTACGCATGTTTAAGATTGTGCTCCACGATAGGTCACTTAATCTGAAACAATTGCCTTTATTTTGTCTTCTAAGGCTGATCAGCGCAAGCGCTGACCGCCCCGGCTAAGTTACCAATTCTGTAGCATGATAAAACTGTTGCACGAGCTCAAAAACCGCATTTGTTGACATAGAAGCATTCAGGCATTTGATAATGTCTCAGCAGGGAAGAAGGAAAACTAAACGTTTGCTGGACTTCCATGCCGGTAACCAGCTTGAGACACCGGGGGTGCGAAGAGTTTTCTAAGAGGGGGGACAAATTTTTTAAACTATGTCCAATAGTTTCAAAATACGTCCAACACATTGTTCCTGGGGGAGCGAAAATTTTTCTAGGGGAGGCTTCGCCCCTCTGGTTACGGGCCTGTGGACTTCTATGCATCATAAAAAACAAACGTTTTCTTTCTTGCGTACTTTGTGCGCATTCTCAATTCTTGTGTAGCTGAGCAAAATTCGATCTTGCAAACCAGGATGTGCGCCAGTCAGTCCAGCCGCACACCTTCAATGCTCAACTGCTCGTATTTGACGAGACCGTAGAGCAGCCTGATTTTGAAGTTGTAAATTGCTCTGACGTAATGATGAGTGTGTTTCACTCCACTGTTTTAACGCGCAGCCTAATATTTTTGCAGTTATGAACTACTGTGTCTTAGCGTTGAGTTTGTTTTTCTCCGATAGCCTGACTTGGAGCGCTGATAGTTTATGTTCAGTGCAATTACACATAAAATAAGGGGAGTGGATGTAAAAAAATATGCATATTATGTCAATCAAGGAGGTGAACTCATTATTCATTAACAATCTTCGCCAAAACATTGGTTTGGAAACATGAAAATGACATCAAATTGTGACGTCACAAACAGCGCAAACCAAATACAAACGACCACCATATGACCCTCAACCAAATCCCCCATGAAAACTTTCTGCGTACGCCACTGGCCAACAGCATGCTTACATAGCTACAAAAGCTATGGATATTGTATACCTACTCATTATAACTCAGTTATTTTTAGATCGCTACATTACTGCAGCGTAGCGATCCAAAAAGAAATCATTCTGACTAGAAAGTAAGATGTTGTGATAGTTATTAACGTTTTTCTTTTTTATCTGGCATTACACAATAAACAAAAACAATGAGATGGTCAAGAATAACGTTGTTCTTACTTGGCAACAGTGGTTCTCAACCATTTCGCTGAAGAGAGCTAAATCCAGACCTACGATTTTGTTAGAGAGCAGCATTAAAAATTTTTAACACAAGTCAATTGACATTTTTTGTTTTATTGCTCTAACGAAATCTCTTACACAAAATATTAGAGGTGTTACTGAAAGACTGCTAAGAGCCGCACAAAGGATGCTTGGGAGCTGCATCCGGCTCTTAGAACAGATTTTGAGAACCATTGTTCAACAAGTAACATCACGCTTGCCATCTGCGATATCACAGCCCAAGCGATAATTATTAAACCAAAGAAACATCAAAGGCTTGTAGATCCATTGTTGCAGTCTGGTGTCGTAACTCGTAACAATCGTGTTTAGTGTGCTAAAAAGAGCACTGTTTTAGGTAAAGTTAGTCTATTTGGCAAAACCGTTATTACCAAGAAGGGACCTGCAGCCGGAGCTATCTCTCAAATGGCTCTAGCTCCGGCTCCAGGTCCTAAATTTCAAACTGAGCTCCGGCTCCTTCTGATTTTTCATTTGAACTCCAACTCCGGCTCCAGGAAAAATGCCCAGATCCGGCGCTCCGACTCCGGGCTTCGGCTCCCCAGCCCTGGAAATAACAATAAAAGAAATGTGCAGAAAACTATGTTAATATTTAAACCGCGATTACATTGGCTGAAAGGGCCGACCGAAGGGGGCCCCGCGCTACACCTAGGCAGGGGCGCAACGAGGGGGGCAAGGGGGGCGCAATTCCCCGGACGCCGAGCCACAATGGGGGNCCAAATCACTGCGGGGAGCGCCTAATGGCTGCTGGGGATGCCGAAAATTCCCAACAATGACACTNGTACTTCCTTCAATACAGTACGTTTGCTTCCGAAAGACCTCAGTCTCGAACATGGGGGCGCCAAACTTGCTTCTTGCCCCGGGCGCCATCTAACCTCGCTACGCCCCTGCACCTAGGCAAACTTACACTTTGTATCGAAGCTGTTTGTGTAGTGCCGGCGCGTGGCCCATAGTATTTTCAAAACGTGGTGCCCGATGCCAACGAAAATCAAAGTCAACTGCGCCGTTTTTAACGCCCGTAATCATCATATTTCGTTCTGTAACCGTAACAGAAGTCATTGTTTTCCGGCAATGTGTAGTCCAGTTTTTTCAATAGCACCTGGTTAAGGCAGAGAGGGTTTAGCTTTTGAAGCTGTTTTCTGTTTCAGCTGTAAGCGTATTTTGTCAGGTCACATNCCAATAGTTGCTGTAAGATACCGTTCGATAGTTGTTGCTGTTTCAATAGTTAATGCCACTTGTCTTTTAAAAGTTAAGTTTAGCTCGTAATTGCAAATGTATTCTGCTTAGTCAGTCTTTAGCGTTGTTCTTTTTTCCTGTCGTACAAGTTTGATGAGGCAACCTGAGGTTAGCGAAAACCTTTTAAATACACCTAGTTTTAATTATGCCAACTGTATGTCTATTACAGGTGTGCAAAAATAACGGTTCCTTAAAAATTAACAAGCACAGGCGCATATGCTTTGTGAGGAAATGGGAGCATTTTAAAACCAATTCCACAACCTAGATTCGAAAACCCGTGAAATTNTTCGAATTTCTCGCTCACAGTAACAGGTACACCTCTTTCCCTAATTTCTTTATTGCCCTCAGGATTTACATAACCATTGCAGTGACCGTGGCACCCGGAGAAGAGTTTTTCTAAGCTGAAACTAATTAAAGCTTATTTGAGATCTTCAATCCACCAAGAGTCCTTAAATCGTTTGACGATTATGTCCATTGAAACCAAAGTTAGCAGAGGCTTAAACTTGGACAAAATTCTGAAAGACTTTGCTAATGTTAAAACACGAAACGTAAGTTTCTCTAAGCAAAAGCAACATTTGTATAGCAGGCTCAATAGCCTAAGTGCGCCAATGTGGCTTGTGCGTTTTCCCGCTATTGNTTTGGTTGGAGCCGACTTGTCTGTTTCATTCGGTGTTGTCATTATTGTGCAGCATTATAATACAACGTTGCACTGTAGTTTTAGTGTGATGTCCTGTTATTCCCATGCTTTTTCCTTTGTCGATATTTTGTAGCTAAGCTGTTATATCTTTGCTGACTGATCACAACAAGCAGCGTTGTTAATTCCATTTAACACATGGCCACTTGGCCTGCCGTACACCGCAGTAGGTACCTGGCCAGAGAGGAGGTGTTGAATGTATTTACCACTGGATTTATTGGGTGTTACGGAGATGTCCATTTAAGAGTCTGCTGGATATGTGAAACTGGAGGGCATAACCCCAGATCCTCCTAGTTTGGTATCGCCCCATTAGGGCTCGCTCTTTAACACCACCGATTTATAACATTATGACTCGATGGACCCCTCCAAAATTTATGCACACTCCTCTGAGTGGGGTCCCGCAAAAGTGCTTCCAATCGGGCCCCGCACTTGCTAAGGCCGGCCCCGTTGACTGAATGCAACCGGTGAAGACGCGAGGTGTTGAAATTTTCATTTCCTCTCATTCTCACTGGCTTTAGCATTGTTCTGTGACGTTGATGCGTAACAACCGATGAGTAGCTCTCAGCAGAACTTAACCATTATCACGCAGTGTACATAGCAATGATAATGCCAATTAGTCTTCCATAGTCCATACCTACCAGGAACATTCTATATGACGGGTCTCTAAACATTTTTGTCCGAGGACTACATGAGCTGTTACACACAGGGGCGAATCCAGGGTAGGCGATCGTAACTTTATTCACCATGATTTTTACAATTCGGAATGCAGCATTCGCGATATATGGCCATTTCGTCGTCCATTGTTTTGTCACAGCAGTGTTGTGAAATGCACTGAACTTTATCCGTCTTAAAGCAGCGAAGCCGTTATGACACTTGACTACCAAATATATTGAAACCGACCTACCCCCTAACCTTACTTGCTGGATCAGCCCCTGGTTACACAACACTGAAAAAAAAGAATGCCGAAACAAGGATGTTGTTTGATGATAAAAGTACATTTCTGAAAAGAATTGTAAAAATGCTTCTTTGGTTGCAGTATAGAGGGTAAATCTGGTTTCAAATGAGATGTTCCTATGATTACCAAAGACCTCAGATTGCGGCAACATATTAGCTAAGGTTAGGTCAGCCTGCCGCCCAGTACTACTTAGCCAACTGACATTCACATGGCCGTCTCACGTAATGTCATTGTTTCGGGATATGTTGCATTCTACCAAATCAACAAATTTTTGGAAATTATGTTATTTTTCAGAATGGATAAAGTGTCTTTGCAAGCCGGATGAAATGGCTTCGCGGGCAAGATTTGGCCCGCGGGTCGTAAGTTGAGAGACTCCTGTTCTATTTCAAGCTGATGATGACCATAGGCGTAGCCAGGAGGGGGCAAAGGGGCCATGGCCCTCCCCAAATTTTTAGTATATCTTGTCATTTTGTGCTTTGAGAAGCGGTGTCCCAAACAAAATACTGTTGCTTTTCACTGTTTGCTGTTCATATTGCTTAAATATGTAAAATTTTCTTAACTTATTACAACCTGGTCTTTCATTTGTAACTTTTGCAATTACTCCAATTGTTTGAGTGACTTGTATGAAGAGAAAAGCACTGCACTGCCTCTCAACTGTAGTTTGAACAATGCAAAAATCTCCGTGTCGGCATCGGTTTTCGTCAATGAAAAATGAAAAGCGTCAGTATCGACCCAGTATTTTGCTATTGCTCCAAAAGACGTACCAGCAAAAGATATCCTTGCCTCAGTTGAAAACGGATAACGAGGCATTTTTTCCAGCGAGGCTGACCTCATTCGTGGCAAAGTAGTTTCAACCATACGAAACAATAAGCGAAGTAGATCAGTTTTGACGCAAAATGAATATATGGCGTTGCTGCAGTTAAAAAAGATCCAAGTACAGTATAATAATCACCAAGGCTGACAAAGTTAACACCACCAAAGTCTAAGACAGTGGTTCTCAACCTGGGGCTCGCGAACCCCCAGGGGTTCACGGGAAGATTTCCAGGGGTACTTGGATGGCAGTTGAGTTTTCATGTATTTTTATTTTTTAATATCCTATACTAGAGGAAAATGCGTGCCGATTGAAAACTCCGCGTAGATTTTGCCTCCGCGTAGATTTTGTCAGCTTACTGGGGTTCGGGTTGATTGTTTCATGAATCGGGGGTACTTAACGGGAAAAAGGTTGAGAACCCCTGGTTTAATACAAAGGGTAGTATGATGATAAGATTAACAAAATGCTGGATGATCAAGAAACTTACAAAAATCTTAGAACCAATGCAACCATATCCAAAACCAAAGATGTCAACAAATTTGTTAACAACTTGCTCGAAAACAAAAAGATCAGAAAAGAAGCAAGCTTTAAACTGAAACACCCAGATGCCACAACACCCCGGCTATACGGACTACCGAAATTACACAAAGAAAACATTTTCCTACGACCAATAGTTTTTTCACAGACTCACCTACCTACGGGATAGCTAAATAATTCTCCTCACTACTGAAACCACTTAAAAATCAAAACATCACGTAAGACACTTTTTAGACTTCGCATCATCTATTGCTCATGAACTACTCCAAACTGATGAAATAATGGTCTCATTCGATGTTGTATCTTAATTTACAAAAGTTTCAATTCAATCGGCATTAAACATAGCCAAGCAAAATCCATAATCCAACACCCTAGCCCACTTCCCAGCTATTTATCAGAATATTTTAAAACATGAGTGAAATTTAACCTTTACTTGACTTCCTTGAGTTTGTCATATTATAACATGATAAATAGCTGTTATATGGCAATAATTATTGCCCGCTTCAGTGCTTGTTGAGTTGTTAGTTCACCACTCCGTTTCTTCCATTATTGATCTCTATTTGCCGCATACATTCACACTATTTACTGCTTTTCTTCACGTGGTAAACTATTGTGCATTTTTCTGTGCAGCTTATACGCTATTTTACAGTGTTGTTTTACATTGTCACCTCTCGGCGTTTTCATTTTACACTTCTACCTTCTCTGTCGCATACTGTCACTCATCTCCTACAGCGTGATGGCCGAATGTTCGGTTTTGCGCTTTTTGTCTTTGTGCGTCACACTTCTCGTTGTTTTCTTGTTATTGATAAATTCCATGTTATGTGGTTAAAATCATTGCCCTGAGAAGCCTACAGTACATGAATAGGCGGGCGAAACGTCGGTTAAATAACAAAATATTCGCCAGACAAGAACGAATTTACCTGCTTGCAAATTACTGCTGCTGGCCTAAAGTCAAAAGATTTGGCCCCTGCCAAAATTTTGTCCTGGCTACGCTACTGATGATGACGCATTCCTAGTACGCGAAATATATGCTTTGATAAGATCGTAGTGTCTAATTCCTGGCTGTGGAAAGGACTCTTTTTGATAGACAGCGACCTACCAGGTTCATTCATATTAGTCCGAGTTATGGACACTTCTTTTCCTTTGAAACTGTTGTAAAAGGAAGACCTTTCAAAGATTGGAATTAAAATCCTAAGTTCAGTTGAAATCCATTGTTTACAAAAATTACTTTGAATTGAATTATGTTAAAATTTTGATTTCAGAGGACAGCTTGGGCTCTGAATTTGAACCCGATTTAAGCTTGGATGAACCCTGTGAACATGGTCGTCGGAAGGGGGGGCAGGGAGGGCAAGGTCCCCCCTGGATTTTGAAATCATTAGCAAAAAAAGGTTGTTTTTTTCAATTTCGAGGGGTAAACAACAAATTTCACCGCTTTTGGACCCCCCTGGAAAAATTTTTGGGAAAATCCCCTACTGTACCCCCCTGGAAAAAATCCTTCCGACGCCCATGCCTGTGAAGAGAACGTATGTTACGAATGATATTGTTTGATGCAAGTGACTTCTTAAGATGTCCGCCAGACCCTGAATGAAAATATATGAACTGCAACCAGGCTCAATGAAAANAGCCCGCGTTCGTAANTGGAATTAGTGAAGTTGCGTTGACAGAAATTTACTAAGCAAGCAAATACCCCTTCCACATGGTAAAACGTAATTTAATCGAAGACTCGGGCAAAACCCGCAGACTCTCGAGTTCTGGAGTCGCCATTGGTTCATACCTATTTTACCTTGCTTGACAAAGAATACCAATCGCCGGCTAGAGAATATTCAGAAACGAAACGTAGAAGTAATTATTTTGTCAACATGAAACTTTTCGATCCTGTTAAGGGCTACCTGCCCAGTTTGGACAAGTCGTTTTTTTCATAGTTGGAAAATTGTGATTCTTCAAACAAAAGCTGCCCGAATTGTAAAGGTAATCATTCCGCTGTCATTACAGCATGTCCACTTTACAAAAAAGAATTAGAAATATTAAACATAAAAACTGTATCTAGTATAATGAATGGAGAAGCCTGTAAAAAACAGCGGAATACCAAAAACCTGATGGTACCAGACAGGCCCGCAACGACCTTGGGACACCAGGTGGGGCGAAGAGTTTTTCTGAAAGGGGCCCAAATTTTTCAAACTATGTACAACACATTTTCCAGCGGGGGCGAAAAAAATTTAGGGGGGCTTCGCCACCCTGCGCCTCCCCTGGTAACGGGTTTGGTACCAGATCGCTTCTTGAATGACAGATTTTCAGCATTGCCTGTTTGTTATGGAAATAGATTGCTTAGCAATTAGAGACCAACACCAAGCAATAGGTTAGTGTGCAGGAACCACGTGCTGCAACTTACGTGTAAACTTTTGACTGGCTTGGTGATGTAGTGTAAGTCATGCCTCAATCTGGTGAAGCAAGTTCGCACTTGCAGAAATCACTTTTTGGACACCCAATTCATTCAGAAACGCTGCACCAGAGCAACCTAAAGCACTGAAAGGTGACCTGGAGGTTTCTGCGTCCCCCACGTTTCTGGTACGTTTGGAGTTTGACTTGCAACTGGGTGTTACCCAGGCGCGTAGCCAGGGTGGGCGATGGGGCAGTGGCCCAACCCAATTCCGAAAGTAGCATTGACAATTTTCAGGATAATCAAGCTTTTGATGTGTAAGCTAAAGAAACGCGTCAGTGCAAATCAACGAAACTGCTTTGAAACCTGTCCTGCAGCTTTTGGTCGAACCTGGTTTGCTAATTGTCCATGATTTTAATCAAACGTTGTGTATAATGTACATGCTAGAGAAATCATGGCTGACTTTACCTGAGTTTTAAGCTCCGTGTGGAAGATGATGAAAATGAAATACAAACTTGTAATCACTAGCCGAAAGTAAAACAGAGTAACCCTTTTCAAGGCTGTTTCTGGTGCGCCAACTTCCTGTATCCGACCTAATGGTGATGTGATATAAACTTCATTTCAAGACCATCGCAAAAATTCCCATCTCATAACTCTGGCTTTCTACAAAACTGTACAACTTACCCTTGTCTGCAGCATCAGCAATAGCCTTAAAAGAACATCGTGGATTTCGTTTTTGTACAATTTTAAAACTAAATGCGTGAATATAACGGTGATATAGCCTACGTTTTATGTGCCTGGAAGCTCAAGCCTTGGCTAAGAAGCAATCCAGTTTCAATTTCTTTTTTATTACGCAATTAGGCCATAGACCAGCGTTTCTCAAACTTTTTCATCTCACGGACCCCTAAGTTATTTATTTAAATTTATCGGACCCCAGAATAGGCCTGCTGTAAACAACGAATAAACAATAGACGGGCTACACATGAACAAAATGCGCAAGTCTGTTACTCATGTTGTTGTCTCCAAAACAGACTCCTCTGAGGTTCAGTGATGTTTGCAGGGACGCCAGAACAGCAGTAGAGCCTGCGGGGCAGTAAAAGGGTTGAGGGCAATAGAAACTAGTGAAAAACAAAAACGTTACCAACTATCAGTGATGGAGTCTCGAGACTTGGTCTGGGTCTCGAGACTAGTCTTGAGACCCATTTTTGCGAGTCTCGGTCTCGAATGTTTCAAGTCTCGTCTCGGTCTCGAAGACTACAAGTCTCGAGACTTTGAATATTGCAAATAAATGTAAAAGTAAAATTTCTGATCCAACAATTTTTTGTTTGTTGTATTTGCAGGTAAAAAACAACCAAAACAGGTCGGAAAACGCCAGAAATTGAAAAAAATTAAACTTAGAAGTGATGACGACACATTTTTAAAACAATTCGGCAAAATGCACACATTTTGAAATATTGAGTCTCGGTCTTGGAATTTTTGATGAAGTCTCGGTCTCAAAATTTAAACAAGTCTCGGTCTCCAAGGAAATGGCCTCGACTACACCACTGCCAATTATGCTTGTTTCTGAGCACCAACAATGTTGACCTCAAAAATAATAGCAGAAATTATAGAAAACCATTCTGAATTTTCTGCGTGCGCGAATAGCTGCATGGAACTTGATAACCATAGGCCAGTGGTGCTCAAACCGTGGCCCGCGGGCCACATGTGGACCGCAAGGCCCTCTGGAGTGGCCAGCGAAGCAATTTTCATTGGAAAGAAAACTTGACACTTTAATCATTTAAGAGAATTTTTTAGAGAATTTTTGAGATTATAAATTCTTGTGGCCCCCGAAGGGTTTCTGAAAGACAAATGTGGCCCACAAGACAAAAAGTTTGAGCACCACTGCCATAGGCGTACGAGACGGGGGGGGCGGCGGTCCCCCGGGCTTGAAAAATGTCAGGGCACACTCTGTTTTCAGGACAAGCGCAAGCTGCTCAAAAGTCCTGAATGTAAAAAGTATATTCAATACGGAGAAAATTTTCAGAGCAAACTCTGTTTTTCAAGGCAAGCGCAAGTTGCTCAAAAACTCTGAACGGTAAAAAAATTTCCAATACGGTGTATATTCACTTGGGGATGATCCGTGTAATTTGAGCTAGTGTAGTGTGTAATCTGGACCAAAGCCGTAACTGGTTATATTGACTTTTATCTGGACCAAGACTTTGATCTGGAGCACGCAAAAGATGCCCGCGGGACCGAATTACAAAATGTAACGTTATAGGCGAATTGACGTTACAGACGAAGCCGTTATAACGAATTTAACTGTATAGAACAGATTTACAGAGGTTTCAGGCCCCATTCGGATTAAACTGAAAAAGTTAATTTCAGAGCAG
>JGI24158J21664_10006992_pt1 | contig 14941 bp, 6 predicted proteins | sample Ectturendosymbi3_FD_21664 | JGI IMG/M metagenome (IMG submission 21664) | reverse complement strand
GATGTTTTGACGAACTCATGCACCCTATTTACTTAAGCACTTAAACTCATGCACCCTATTTACTGACACTTCCCCGTGTCCCCCACGTAATTGCGCCCATGTCTGTAAATTTAAGTACCCTGGTCTAAATAAGCAAGTACCCTAATTCAGTAACTCAGCTGCATATTCAATTGATAATGGCTCATAGTCTGTTGCTTATGTATCACAAATAATCATCTAGACACAACAATTAGCTTGATGTGGTGTGATACTTCTGCACCACACTTTAGATGGTTAATGGTTCATTTTTGCCAACAGAAAGTTTTTGTAAAAATTATCTGTTTAGTGTGACACGTTTGTGATGCACCTTTTTGAACCCTTTCTTAGTGGTGCACCCTACGCATATTTTGGTGCAGACCGGTTGAAAAGCGCTGATGTAAAGTACGCATCACAACTTGTTCCCAGTGATGCCACTGGGCTCAGTCATTCCAACATCAAACTTTTCAAGTTTTAACATAAAATTTCAGGTATAAACATAGAAAAACGACACAAGCCTGCGTCCTGTTTTTAAAACTTTCTTTACATAACCTACAGAAGAAGACATGATATTGTTTAATTTAGAAACTGCAACATACAGATGTAACTGCAAGTTTCTTTTCAAAACTGTGTGTCATAGAAAGGAACTCTTTCTATTAATGAATTATTCTACTTCTTCAAACTCAGACCGAAACTTTGATTTTAAAAGTTTGGTGATACAACAAAGAGCATTGTCTGTCATCAGTTGTTAGCTTCGATATCTTGCAGAGCACATGTAAATTGGAGGCATAAGCGTTAACAACTATTTTGCCCTTCATTTGAAGTGGTTCACGCGCATTTATTTGCTATGCTTTTAACGCGTCTCATGTCCGAATTCCGTTTTCAGGTCGAAATTTGTGGTAGTTGATATTTTTGGAAAGGAGAGGTTGAGGACAGTACAGTAATTGATGGGACAAAGAGGGCGAATCGCCCCCTGGCAAGTTAAATGTAAAAAGAGGATTTTAGTATTCTTTTGGTTTTTAGTAGGTTGTTTTTTTCGTTTGTCGTTGTGTTTTCCGGTGATTTCAGGCTTAAGTACAGACATCAACATTCGGATTCACTATCATTTCTCAACTTTTTTTCGATTGTTGGCTGGTGGGCCCCATTCAGCTAAATTTCCCACCCCATGACTCAAACCTTTAGTTACGCCGCTGGTTGAAGAATACGCTGTAGACGCGTAGTCTTGTTCATTGAGGAAGGAGCGAGATAATTTGGAGTAAGTGACTTAGTCACGACCAAGTTTTTGAGCTGCTAAAGCAGTCGCTGAGAGGATCAGTAGCCTACTCAACAAACTTGCTCAGTGTTGTTTGATTTGTTGTCCTGAAGGCAAACCGTAGAGTCATAAATCAAAGACTGCTCATAGTTCTCAATGGCACAAGAACTGCCAATGATTCCAGACCCACACAGTCTCGTCGCCACGGGAATCCTTGTGGGGATTAGCCCCTCCACCTCCAAGCAAAGTCCCAACCATATAAATCAGCGGAGTGTTTAGCAAATTTTCAGAGAATGTCAAGCCACCCTGAACAAACGCAAAGCCACCCTACTGATGAGTTTCTGTCAAAGGTTCTGGACCCACAGTTTGTAAGTTTCTTACCACGAAGAATAGAAGACTCAGCAAATGGGGATTTGGGTCTATCTATACAAACAATCCGACTTTGTTAAAACCTTCATCCAAACAGAAAGCAGTGTAAGAAATTCCGCCACGTTTGGGCTATTTCTTTCAAATGAACAAAATTCAGTAAAAAAAAAACGTTTTGTTATTTGGTTTTCACGACATTAATACAAAACCAAAAAATGCATCACTGCATAGTCCACTTGAAAGAACATCAGATTGTCAAGTCAGGTGGACCAAAGAGCAACCAAAGCAAGAAATTTACAGGAAAATCGGTAGGTTTCAATTTTGTAGATTTTTTAGGTTGATTTCTTTCACGTAGAAATTAACCGGTATGTCCGGGACATGTTTCCATTCCCAAATGGCAAAACTATTGGTATCCACAAAGTACATTTTCTAATAATCTGCCTTGCCATGAGACACGTTGTCAGAAAGTACGAAATTGCCATGAAAGTGTATAAAAATCGTGCCGCATTTGATGGTTTTCCTCTTCCCAGTTGGACGAATATGTAACCTCCATTGGTCATCACCGGATATACTGCAATTTTCCCAGCCAACTATAATTCCTAATTACTCTGGCGATTGCCGCCCAGTGAAAATTTCTTATTTTAGGCTATGACTTAGGTGTAACTGGTGCCGAAACCTCGCTGCTGTTAAAACTGCATTGAATAATCCTCACCCAATCCATACTGCAGATGTGCTTTTCAGTAAGAATATTTTGATGAGACTACTTGCCTATCAACAGCCTTCTTGTCTCTGTGTCAAGATGGAATGCGTGATTGAAAAAATTTTGCTTTCATGTGATTTGTATTCACTTTCGTGGAGCTGTTTTCGTTCATGTGGGGTCGGCAGATTTGTGTACGGAAAATGGTGTTTCGTTTTACATGTGCAGTGCTGTGTGAAGTTGCATGGTTAGCACAGAATATTCGACAAAGCAATGCACGTGTGTGATTGCATGTACCCTGGCGTTTAGGTGTCTCTGGTGAGTAATAACGGTAGTTTATATTTAACAATATTCACAAGCCTACGTTGGGTTGGAGAGGGTTGATCATAGCAACTTCATCTTCAAAACAATGAAAAATCACCATGCAAGATAGACATTTATGTTGCCCCCTACTTTTTCCTTGGCCCGTAGTGCCCCCCCCATTTCTTAATTCTAGAATCGCCACTGCACCCAAACGGTTGCAACTGCAAGGTCACGATTCGCGTGTTTGTTACTTTTTCAGACAGCTAAGAATCGAACGCAACGAAACCGTCGCGCGAAAGGATGTGAGGTTTAGACCAGGACCGTAACCAGAAAGTTTTCACTAGGTGGCTTTACGTTTGCGCATGGGGACTTGACAATCTGAAAATATGATAAAATCTCCACTGATGTATAGTGTTTCATATTTAAATATGGAAGGCCTGAGCCCACCAATGCTCCCCCGTGGCGACGGGACTGGTTGAAATTTCCCTTACTCTGTCATTATTGAAATACTTACAAAAAGCTACAAGTTTCGAACCACGTAAGTCGGAACTGAGCCCAGTAAACAATTAAAAAGATTTTGTCCTGGCCTTCTTCATAACAAAATCATCTAGGAATTCTTTAAAATTTGTTTGCCTGCGTTTTTCACTTTTAATGCATCGAATGCTTAGTGTGGGCAACCTCTCCTGGAAGATTGCGATCCTTTAATTCATTTCTTATTCTTCTGAATCTTGAAAAAGACCTTTCTCCTGAGCAGTTAGTGAATATCAAGCTAAGAAATAAGGTCTCACGCGGTTGAATAAACTAAGAACCACTAATCTAAGGCATCAGACCCAAACGCGCTTTTGTCATTGCATCTACCCTGGCGTTTAGATGTCTGTGTTTCCCTGTGTCGTTGGGGAAGAGTCCTGTGGTTGCCGGTTGGCAAAGTGACTTTTCCTTGCAATTCAAGCTCATTAAGATTTCTCGCACTAGCTTAGCATGGGAGTAGTACGATCCTAGTTACGGGCCTGCCAAAGAGAAAAAGTGAGGCGAAAAATAGGAAAACAGAGGCAAGGTGTGTAGGTAACACGGAAACGTGTAGAACGTTTTGTTGAAAGGCAGTGAGTGATGGCGTTGAAAAGGGCTGAACTTGACGAGGGAGGAGTATGACTTCTCTTTGTAGGTAAGAAAGCGCAGAATTGTTTCAGGTGGGAGCCATCCACTTTTTGTGGGAAACCTGAAAAACGCCTTCGGCTGACTTTGAGATATTCAAAGAACAAAGCTGTGCTTGCGACCCTTTCGAACAAGTGAGTCAATTTGAATGACTTTTGAAGTGGTCGCATGGGCTCAGACTTTGCTGCAGCGAACAAGAGGAAACGGCAAGTCGTAATGAGAAAAGGTACATCCACTTTAACGGCAAGTTTTCATGGGCCGATTAGCCGCCAAACATATTTATTTTCCTGGGTACCGCTACGGTCTGTTCACTTTTTAGAAACACTTAACGAGGATGTTCAGGAAACATTTTTTCTATAACGTGGACTAAGTCGTCGTTGCCGTCGCCCACTGGTGGAAATTGCATCAGATCTCAAAGAGTTGTTCTGAACTCAGTGAGGCGTGATGTGAGCGAACAACGCGTAGTGTATAATCAAGGGCGTAAGCAAGGGGGTTGGGGTTAACCCCCCTTAAGCTTGATACTTTACAAAAGCTTTGTTACCTGCGCAAAGGAGATTATTATTTTCGCATACTATTTATCGACTTACTGCAAATACCACGCAGTGAATTTGCATGCAAATTTCAAGGAACATTGTTAATGGGCCAAAAAATAATAATTAAATTTCGGGGGGATTCTGCGTTATATTCTGCGTCCAGAAACCACCTCACCACTTTTGCAAACCTTTCGTCCACTACGCATGTTTAGGATTGTGCTCCGCGACAGTTCACTTTTTCCGAAACAATTGCCTTTATTTTGTCTGCTAAGGCTCATCAGCGCAAGCGCTGACCACATTGGCTGCATTACCAATTTTTGTAGCATAAAACTGTTTGCACGAGCTCAAAAACAGCATTTCTTAACATAAAAGCATTCAAGCATTTGATAATGTCGCAGCAGGGAAAAAGAAAAACTAAAAGTGTGCTGGACGTCTATAAATAACAAAAAATCGAAAGTTTACTCACGTACTTCATGCGCATTTTCAATTCTTGTGTAGTTTAGCAAGAATCGATTTTGCAAACCGGGGTGTGCGCCAGCCAGCCCAGTCGCACTTTTTGTATGCTCGACTGCTCGTATTCGGCAAAATATTAGAGCAGCCTCAGTTTTTGCAGTTGAAAATTGCTCTGACGCATTGATGAGTGTCTTTCACTCCCCTGTTTTATCGCGCAGCCTGACATTTTTGCAGTTATGAACTGCTGTGTCGTAGCGTTGAGTCTGTTTTTCTGCAACAGCCTAACTTGGAGCGATGATAGTTTGCATTCAGTGCAATGACACATAAAATAAGGGGAGTGGATGTAGAAAAAATGCATATTGTGTCAACAAACTTCGACAAAATGCTGGTTTGGAACATGAAAATGACGTCAAACTGTGATGTCACAAACTGTACACCAAATACAAATGACAAATGACCACTATATGACCCTAAACCAACCCGCCCCATGAACATTTCTTGCGTACGCCACTGTGTATGATGTGTGTATGTCAGTGGCGGATCCAGACCTGGCGTTTGGGGGGAGCAGTCACATAAGGGGGCGCCAAAAAGTTTCGACAATCGTTGGGTATCGCACAAAAGTGGTTTTTGTTTTGTATGCCAAGAAAATGGCTATTTTTGTTTGCCGAACTATGCGATCTTTCAGGGAATCACCACAGTTTAAAATCGCCTTTTGTCATTAATTCACAAAAAGTTTGAAGCAGGTTCAAAAAGATAAGTCCTATTTTCCACAAGCTACACATAACTGAGAACGCTACGAGTGTCCCAAACAATCTTTTATATCTACAATATGTGTTTGAAAGATATACACTAAGGCAGTGGTGCCCATGACAATTTTTGCTTGACAATTTTACTGCGGCCCGGAAGTACTTTCGCAACAGTGTTTCTAAGGGCAGAATCAGCCAATCACATGCCCAGAAAGCGAGTGCTGTCACCACCAGTATACATTCTGTAATTTCGCGACCGGTGGCTTGAGGACCACTGTCCTTAGCATGCTGCGCGACGCTGTTTTGGATATTCACACATTGGAAAAAACAATGTCTGAAACGCATTCTGAACCGCCTAGACGTAGAATGGTTCTTCTTACACTAGGAAATGATAACTCAATTTCCAAACTAGGAGCCGAATAAATAGAAAAATGACGATCACATTTCCAGACGAAGCTTATGCAGTTACATGCACATGAAAAGCATATGTATTGCTGAGGCGGCAATTAAAAAACAAAAAATAAATGAAAGACATTTGGTATGATGTTACTCCCATTTTTAGTAGCTCTGCCGGCTATCGTGAAAAACGATCTCATAATCGCATGATAGGTTCACACGTGCTTGAAAGTGTATTGCTCTAAAATACATTTAACGCCACTAATATAAGAATTTCCATCAAGTGTTTAATACTGTTTCACATATTTCGACACTGGACTGCTGATGTGAAGAAAAACATCAATCTCACTAGTCCAGATTATGAAGAAAAAGTATGACACTGTTCAAAAGAAGTAGGGGCAGTCGGGATGACACCATCAAATCCACGGTGAATACCTCCAAACCCAAGCTTTAGTCTCCCTGATAAAGTCAATTTCCAATTTTGTGTATACTACTACGAACCTCCAAACACGCTTTATCCCAACCCCTATGCTGTTGTTCTGATGATGGATCTGTTTCTATCCAGGCCAGCAGAACACAAGTTAGAAACAGCCTGTAACCCATTTAAAACCATGAATCTCAGCCAACCACACATATACCAGTGAAAAAGTTAAATTATGCCTTGTTTTTCTGCTTTTCTGCTCAAATTTATGTGATTTACGCGGAATGATCTAGCCCAGGGGTCTCCAACTTTTTTGTCCGAGGGCCAAATAAGGTGATACAGAACATGTCGAGGGCCGGACGTCGTACGTAACGTGATTGTTGCCTGGTATGTTTTTTCTACCAAATCAACAAATTTTCGTAAATATCTTATTTTTTCATTAATGACAAAATTTCTTCGCGGGCTGTAGTTTGGAGACCTTCATCTAGCCAATAAGCTACGCATTGTGCTGTTGGTTGCAGATTTCGCTAACTATGCCAAAATTGTCTTTTCGTGGCCGGCATGAGCTGTCTAGGGGTTTGCACTTGCGACAAAAGGATCAAGACAAAAACATATGGCCATCAGTAACTGTTAACAGGTGCGTAACTAGAAGGGGCGATAGGTACCGCACTCCTTGCAAATTTTAACTGCAAACATTGAACCGTTGAGCAAAAATTGTCATGACCGCGTACAGCTAATTAATCATTACACCAAGCTGTAAATAGTTGACATTTTGCCGAACTTTCTGCGTTAGAGCTGACTGCTGAGTAGTGAGNACCATGGTATGGTTTGTTGAGGTCGTGCTAACACGTAGTGATTCANTGCTNCGCTGCGCTGTCCCCGTTGACGGAGTAAGGTGTTCAGGGGCGTAACGAGTGAGGGGCACAATGTNCCGGGCGTCAAATCACTATGGGGGCGCNGAATGACTGGGGGGGTACCAAAAAGTACCAACCATGTACTTTCTTCAATACAGAGCATTTGCTTCCAAAAGATCTCAGATTCGAACATGGGGAGACGCCAAACTTGCTTCTTGCCTCGAGCGCTGCCCCTGGAGGTGTTGCAGAATTGCTTTGTTACGTCATAATTTCTTGAGCTACTGGAGCACGCTCCTGTCTTTTTCGCTAAGACATCTCGGTCGTTTGTCCCGTCACAGTATTAAAACTCGTCGTAACAGTATTCACTAGCCTACTTTTTCGCAGATTATGACCGAGTTGACAAAATAATTTTCGGTCATTTAAAAAAAATTCGGTCTATGACCGAATAAACGTAGGCACGCTCAATGAATTTTTGTCAGAAACCGGCAAGTTGTTTGCTAACGTACAGGGTGGTAATGAGGGGGACACAATTCCCCGGGTGCCGAATCACTGCGGGGGACGCTGGATGACTGCGAAGGGCGCCGAAAAGTCCCGACAATATCACAAATACTTTCTTCAATAGAGTACATTTGCTTCCGAAAGACCTCAGGTTCGAATATGGGGGCGCCAGACTTGCTTCTTGCCCTGGGCCCCATCTAAACTCGTTACGCCCTGTAGTGTTAACGTACAAATGTTGTTATAGCTTTTCACACGCTGCAATCAGGGTCATTAGTTCCGACAAGAAACTCATCCGCTTACCTTGTTGTTGCAAAACTAAGATGCAGACGTAGGCTACTGCGGAGCGGACTCACGGACTGCACTGATAGCAGACCTGAAATTGGTTTTTCTCTTTGCAGGCTTCTAAAATCTTGCGTCGGTTCTAAGTTTTCCATATCCATTACCTTCCTATCTTCACTACTGATTTTCCTTTCAAAGCAGCCACCAAGCATGAAAGAAATGAACTTGCAACAAAAACAGATCAATTTTGCACAGCCTTAACGGCAAGCCCAGAACTGTGCTAGCGAAAGAGACCGCGTTTGTGGTTGCTGGGCAGTTCTCACGCGGAAAAGAAATAATGGAACATGAGTACTATTACGAAACAATAGCAATGTTGATTCTAATAGGTAAGAGGCTGGGTCAAAGTCCGTCACGTGAATACTGAAGTTCAACGAAGTGTAAGACATTGTTCTGCTTTAGACTGAGAATTTTGCCTTTGTTTCTATTCGATAGGCACGAAAAAGGGGCGCACTTTTATCAGAGGGGCGCCGTTTTAAGGGTGCGCCACAACTGTTTAGGGGGGCTTTTGCCCAAAACTGCCCCCCTTTGGATCCGCCACTGGTGAATGTATTGTTTGCCCGTTATGCTATGGACTGTACGCTCTCCGGTGGTGTGGAAGTGGTAGTAAGCTACTCATTTGTAGTGCACGCAGAGGTCTTAGGAAGCTAGGCTCTCTGAAAATGAATATTGAAAGTTCAACGGAGATTAGTTCACATTTACAGTCTATATTACTGATTGGGTGGAGACTAGACTGCTATCCAACCAGTACAAGTGCTACAATACCTTATTATGAAATACATGACCTTCACCTATAGAAGATCAAGTTCAAACAGTACCTTCAAAATATTTGAAATTTTCGAAGAAGTTTGATTTATACCTAGTCAATCTGCCAGAGTTTATCTTGTGTACAACTAGGCGCAGATTTACCATTAGGCTAAAAAGGCTTAAGCCTAGACCCCCGATTTTGAAGGGCCCCAAAATTTCGGGAGTAAGGACAATTTCCAGCATTTTTTAAGCAATTATACTTGTATTTTTGTTTTGGTTCAACGCACGTTTTTTTACCATGCCGCTAACAAAAGATCTGTATGGAACAGGGTCTCCAAACTTTTTCATCCGAGGGTCACAAAAGTAATTACACAACAGTGCGAGGGTCGGACATCTTACGTGATGTGATTGTTTCGAGATATGTTACATTCTATCAAACTGAAAAGTTTTTCGTCAATTAATTTTTCATTATTTACAAAATGCATTCGCGTGCCTTATTTTGGAGACCCTGATGTAAAACAATGAGCGCAAAGGATTGAAGTGAATGACGACGAGTATTCTCTTTTTATGGCGTTGAGACTTGGTTATGTTACGTATAATGTGTGGAGCAAAACGCCTGAATGCTTATTCAGATTACGCGAGGCCAGTAAGGCACTTTCGTTCAGCCCGGGTCTATCTCTCGTTGCTTTTTATGGGTCAGATACGGGGAAATGGCGTAGGTAAGGCTGCAGATATTCAATGACGTAAAATGCAGTGGCATGTCTGTGCGAAATGGCGCCAATGGCAAAATTGAAGTGTGCGCCCTTTCTAATAATTTATGTATTTTATACAGGCACAATTTTTACGAAAGTTAAAACATTAAGAAAATAAATGTTTTAAAACNGAAAATATTTGTATTTATTTTTGCTTCGAATTTTACAGCAAATAAAATATAAATTATCCATAATGACCATAACATATTTTTATACTCATTTATTTTTTTTATGAAGAATATCAAAACTTTCAAATAACAACGTTCTCATAATTTATAGGTCTACGTAGTGCTGCCGGCCAAAATTGTACATCTTAGAAAAAAATCAAACAATAGATTGCAACTGAAAACGACAATTTAAAAAAACACATTTAANTCGAATTGTACAATGAATTATTCAATGCAAGTCATGTATCACTTGTGTTCGAAAAACACAATTCCAGCAATACATTAATATTCCACCCTTTTCCGGTTAAATACACAAAAAATGCCCCCTTCCTCATCAAAGCTAGATCGCACAATCTGCCCTGACTTACTATTAGTCATTGAAGCACGGAGGTATGAAAGGACCAGTTTCAGTTTACCTTTAGCGCCTCCAAGAATTTTGTTCGGAGGGGCAGTTAATGACGTCGTCAGTCACTGACGTCGTTTTGAGTCCGACTGTTACTTCCGTTTATTTGCTTACAGTTAAAAATTAATGTAAAACACCAGTAAAATTCTTAGCAGGTTTGTTTCGGTGTGGGTGGGTATGCTGCAAAGTCTTGTTATTCTGTATACTGAACACGCTGTATATAGCTGGAAAGGTGACAAAATTTTCAGCGATTTTGCAGGCAAAAGACCCGTCGATCGCCGACTATGAACAGTAACAGGCTGTTAGGTGTCGTAAGAAGGTACTTTATTCAGAGCCAGCTCTTGATACTTGGCAAACTGTGCAATTGCACAGGGCACTCAATAAATATGTAATAGGAATGTGGTCAGATAGCTTCACAGCTGCCTTTTTCATTAGTTTCAGTGTTACTGTTTTTGTTCCTGACATCGACGGAATTCAGAATAAACTAATATGTTTGTGAACTGGAACAACTTGTTCAGTGAATATAGCGAGCACGTGTAGTGCTAATTTGTATGACATCAGTCGTCGCGAACCTTCCGGAAGGGCCTCCAATTTAAAACAGCCTAGGGTCCCGAAAATGAAAATTCGCCTCTGTGTACAACACAAGTATAATAACAAAATATCACATGGAGTGCTTTTGCCTCATGAGGCAAAATAGACATTGCCTTCGGTACAGGTCAAAATTTAGGAGGGGTTGCGGGTACGGGTTTGTTACGATGGTATGGGTCGGTCCGGTACATAAAAATGTGAGCCCGTGACACCCTATCAAAGAGTCTATGGAGAGCGGAGCAATATCTGGCGAAACCAGCTCAGGCAAAACTGGTTCAACATTAACAACTCACGAATGCTTTTTGCTGTTATTCAAATACCTTCTTTCATTTGTGCAAACCTTAACAACTTGCACACCTTCCTTCGGTGTTAGACCCTCGTTGTGTCTCCTACACACCCCAGTGACAAGGAATTCTTTCCCACAAAATGTTTTAATTGCGTAACAACTTCAGATTGGAGCAAATCCAACAAAAGAAAGTACACGTAGCCTATTCTGCAACTAAAAATCATTTGGAAAAAACTGCTGGCAGCTTAAATTGTTTACTGCAGTAATAAAATTCAGTTTGAATATCCACATCCGATCCAGTAGAGTTGTTTTCGAAATCCAGTCCAGTCCGGATCTGGTTCTGGATTGCAAAATCCAGTTGAATGATGATCCGGAAACCGGATCATGACACTTTAAGTCCCACTTGCACCAAAAGTTTGGCGAAGGTTTGCAACGCTGTAACTCGCCAGCCGCTTGAGCTAGAAAGCTGTTCAAACCATCTACGGATTCAGCAAGTCTTCTAGTTGATACTGAAAAAACAATTTGTTCGTTTTGGGTTTGGAGTTCTCTAGATGGTACGTCACAACTGGGATGTTTTTGCGTTTTTTGGCCTACTTTACGCGGCCCTCGACGCTAATCCAATGAGCCAATTTTTTTCGCTCAAAGCTTTTTTGGAAACCAGACTACCATCCGAGTCTTTAGAGCCCTCCATTGACTTTCTAGCCTATCTGGAGCCAAAATTATGGCTCAAAAACAAAAAAGTGGCCAAAATTTCTGCTCCTACAAACTCTAATCTGGCGTAAATAACACCCATATTGTATATGGCCCATAACTCTTTGCCAGAATAGGCTAGAGAGTTGTTCAAGCCCTCTAGACTCTTGAAGACTTGTAGCTTAGACTGAAAAAAATTTTAAGTTTGAGATCTCGGGTTTTTTGTTGATGTTTACACAATGAGAGGATGTTTATGCATATTTGTTTATATTTGGATGACGTTATCATCCCCTTGGAGGCGACCAATCGAGCCGATTTTTTGGCTCAATTTTTCTTTGGATTCTAGGTACAATACGAATCTTTAGAGGGTTTGACGGACTTTCTACCGTTTCTGTTTCAAAAGTTATGACTAAACTTCCGGAAAATAATTAAGGAAATCCCCACAAATTCACTAAGGGATTAGTACAAAATTTCCGGTCTTTTGGCCGTAACTTCACCAGAAACGCCAGGAAGTCGATCTAGGTCTCTAAAGACTCATATTACAGCCTAGAATCCAACCAAACTTTGAGGCACAATTTCGGCTCATTGTCTGACAGATGATGTCATAAAAGAAAAACCAAAAACATTAAAACATACCCCAACCCAAACAACATCCACGAAAAACCCCAAACCCAAATCTCAAAAGGTTTTTCTTCAGTGCAAACTACAAGACTTTACGAGTCTTTCGAGGGTTTGAATAGCTCTCTAGCATAAGCTTCTGGCGAATTATAGCTGGCCACGCAAGCCGTCAGGGGGAGACTCATGCTTTTTCTGCAGTTTTTAGATCTTTACGCAAAACGGGTTTTTTAGCCATAATTCTTGTTCCAGATATGCTAGAAGGTCAACCAAGGGCTTTAAAGACGCGGAAGATCGTCTAGTTTCTAAAAAAAGTTTGAGCCAAAAAATGACTCATTGGATTGGCATCCAGTGGCAGTTAAAATTTCGAAACATGCCCTCTTTGTGACGTCACCAAGAGAAAACCCCAAACCCAAATCAAATACAGTAATTTTTGTAATCGAAACTAGAAGACCTGCTGAAACCGTAAATGGTTTGAACAGCTCTCTAGCCCAATCGGCTGGCGAGTTATGACTTACCGAACTTGGGCACTGGTAGGTAGGCCCTAGAGATGTCAACCGCCGCGCCGCGTGACTTTTATATGTGTTAAGCCGCGCCAGCGCCGCTTACCGCGTGGGCGTTCATCTGATGATGAATCTTTGCAAAAAGAAAAGACTTTTCGGAAGTTATTGTCTTAGATAACAGCACTTATTTTTCTTGTTCATACTACAGCTTTCACCTACGTTTTCGCGATGTCTCTGGTCGAAGATTCGTAGGTAGAATATTGCTTTTAGTTTTACTGCAGGTGGCGTGCTGTAGCCACTGCTCTGATGCACTGGCATACGAATTGCTAATCCAGAACTCTGGACAGCTAACTGGTAGGCATCTAACTACGAAATGTTTTCAGGACTGCAAGTTTAAAGGTTTGTTAACTACCCATTCTTCTGTATAATGTGAATATTGTATTAGTATACTATATAATGCTGCTTTGACCGTATGGCAAAACTGCTCTGAATGTATGTCATTGTCATCTCTCTATTGACAATTTATGCAAAATTCAGGGTGAATGAGGTTTAAATTAACAAACCGTGACCTTGCCATGCTGACCAGATATGCGATAGTTAGTGAAACATATGGCGCATCACATAAAGCAAGCTCAAATGCAACAGGGACGGAACACATATAAAGCTAATAAAACTGTATAAAACTTTGACACAATGAAAGCAGCAGGGGATGTATGTTGGTGGAAACAGTGCTTTAAAGGGATTTTTGCTTGTGTGTCAGTTAGTACAACCGCAAAAACAAGTAGCTTATTTTGATAAATTGTGACAGAAACTAAAAAAGCTTGCTATGACTTTGCACACAGTAGGCTAGCAAAGAGTAGCGTGACAATTTAAAAGAATTAAAAACATTTTGTAGCTTTACAGGTAGTGTCTGTTTTTCTTCATGAGGCAAATGATATAGGCCTATGGTGCCCGTGCTGGGGCTATCAATTTTCCTATAGTTGAAGAACATTGGCTGATGTGGCAACATGACAAATAGGATATGCAATGAGACTACGGGTTAGGGTTTAGCAATACGGTACAAGGATTTAGAGGTTCAGGTCAGGTTTTAGGGATAGGGTTCATGGAAGGTTTAGCCTACATTTCATGCAACACAGACAAGAAGGTGCTAACAATTTACCAGCACTAAAGACATGACAAAAGTCTTCCATTCGACTCTGGAGTCACAGTCAACTAAGCAGGTCACATGTTTCGAACTTGTGATGAAACGTGACCACTTCAACTAATCAAGTTCGGCTAAAGGCAAAATAGGTGCAGTAGTGCTGTTAATGAGGCAAAATAGACACTATGCGGCAAAATAGACGCTGCCAAATTTATTGGCAAATCTTACACCCAGAGAAAAATGCTATGAGAAGCACAGTGCTTCAGGTGAGGGGGCACAAATCGCTGTTGCTGTTAGGGGGTAAAACTTCGGAATTGCGGTGAAGTGCGGATGCGAACAGAGCAGAGGTGAAAGTAAGCCTGAACGGCCCGGAACGCAGTTCCAGTAAAATAATTATTGCCGGTACGGCGTTCCGCTAAGAGTTTCAAGTACGCTAGTATGTGTTGTTGTTGTTGTTGTTCAACTCGTGTTTTTTTACGATGCTGTCAACAAAACATTCTGCAGAAGAACGAGCATACGACCTCAGAAAATGAGTGAAATACGGTGCAACGCAAACCGTTGAGGTGAACCACGATGAGGAATATCTTTTTGTGGCGTTGCGAATGAAGTATTGTTACGTATAGTTTGTCGCACAGGACGTCTGAAGCTATTTTCAAATTGCACGAGGACAGCTATATACTTTCGTTCAGACCGGGTGTCCTTGCTTTTTATGAGTGAAATACGGGTAAAGGCAAGATTTAGCTATGGCTGCACTATAGCCAAGGCTACATTCATTCAGTGGAGCAAAATATTAACAGTTTGTAATATCGCGCGTGATCAAGCTGGGTATGTTCTTTGACTTCAATTCTTTTGTAGTACAGTAACTGTAATTAGCAATGAGAGCTTCACGTGTGCCAGGTTTTTTTAAGGCGTTTTAGGGACCCGATTCGGGTCTCTAGAATTGAAAATCGGGTCCCTAAAATCAGGGAAAATTATCATCGGGTCTCTAGAATTAGAGAAAATCGGGTCCCTAGAATCAGAGAAATCG
>JGI24158J21664_10006990_pt1 | contig 14942 bp, 11 predicted proteins | sample Ectturendosymbi3_FD_21664 | JGI IMG/M metagenome (IMG submission 21664) | reverse complement strand
TTCAAAACTCAGAGCACCTTGTACAAAATGCACTGTACTTTATTCGGAGAAGATAACGGCAAACAAGGCAGACAGTTCCGCTTACGGCTTGAGTACAGTAAAGTAGAGCTGCAGAGCGCGTATCGAATAGAATGAGCTACCAACAAAGGCGACAGTATTTAGCCACCGACCAAGAGGTACAGAACGCGCAAAACAAATCAACGCGTGGCGTGGAATAAATCATCTGCCGGCAGAAACAATCAGCGCCGCGGCATTTGCGCCAAACGTGCACAAGGAAAGTTCGAGAAAACACAACTCTAACAGAATGAATCCCATTTAGCAGATCGAACACCAACGAGGTTAAGCCGCCAACTGCTTCAAGCGTGTTGGATGACGTGGATATGCGATTGACGTTCGATTTCGTTTTAAAAACAAAACAATCGTGGAAAAATGATTTGATCATCCTCTGTGTCGTCGGAGGTCGATTATTTACCTTTGGAATGAAAATTACGCATTACACTTCGTGATTTTTCAATGCAGCGTTTCTTCATGGATGGTGTTTCTGGCGCCACCTACGCGATATCTTAGAAGACAGATATAGTGACTTTTTATAACCGGAAGTGCACGTTTTCAGATTCAGCCGCTCTAGCGTTGAACAGGGGTTTTGATTCTGTTATGAAATGAAAAAGAAACTTTTCGGTTGCGAAGCTGCAAGATCTGCAGTTCTGTTTAATTGGAGTTTGTACAAGCAAGGTGCACGCATGCGAAAGTCCGCGTCCGATTTTACAGAGAGGGGGATGCGGAGTCCAAGATAAATCGGTGAACACTAGAGATTTAGTCCACCTGCATAGTGTTTCATGATTTCATAAACTGGATACAATAAGAGTTGTATCACTTACAACAAGTACAAATAACTTTTCAATCACGCTACGATTACTCAGTGCTGAGGCTGAAAAACAAGGAATAAAAGTGAAGAAACGTTTTCTGCCCTTGTGAAATAAAAGGTTAAAACGCAGAATCTATTTGAATAAGATTTTATGTTCTTTTGTGGAACTGACGATGCTCCGTTGAGCGAAATTAACATTCCTGTTCTATGAACTGCGGCCAGATATTTGCGAAGACTTCTGTGAGCATTCATGTGTAATAATCCTGGTAACTACGAGAAATTCGTTTAGCATTGCGATACAACAAAATACTTTTTTTCAGCTATAGATTAATTCACAGGATGAAGTAATCAACAACTAGTGGATATTTTTGGACTAAGCAAACCGAACGCTTTTCAACGCTATCAAAGGCTATGACACAACCTGCTATTGGCAAGGTCGTCAATAACATGGCTTTTATGAGAAATATTTTTGATCCATCTCAGTCTAATACTGCTGAAGACAACGGTTTTATACAGTTGACCCCAACACCGATAGGAAATAATGGGCCCACTCGATGGTGGGAGAAATGCAACTGACGTTTTCCGAGTAACCGTATATAACAGCAAAACAAGCAGGCGGCAGCAAAAATACCTCCAGGGCAAAGTTCTTCCCTTGCTCCATGAGCTGTTCGCACTCGTTTAACTTTTGACGCAATTGTTCTTGAATGACAGGGTGAGAGTTGTTTAAATAAATGACAAAATCCCCTGCATAAAAAAAACTTGATTGGGAGTCGAAATGATACTATGACGAGACAGACAAGCGTCAGGCAATCAACAAAGAAGGCTTGTGAAGTACTGCACACCATGCGCTAACAAATCACCGACAAAAAAGTACGTTACACGGTATTGAAAAACAAGAACCATTCGCATTTTTGAAAAACAACAATCATTTTGAAAAACAACAGCCATTCGCAATAATACTAGGAATAGCGCAGTAAAAATTCACAAAACAATAAAGCACTCATGTATCCACTATAAGTATGGAGAAACGACACCATTTAAAAGAGTTTGCTATAATGCAAATAGGTAGATATTGTCTGGTGATCATATTTATGTACCTGATGATCTGAAATGCTTGTTAAGCAACACCTACTATAGCTGCTCTCAGAATTTCCAAGTCATGTTTCAAGCCATTAAAAACAGAAAAAATGAAGCTTTGTCAAACAAATTTGTAAGAACTGACACAAAAGATGTGGGACACAGCAACTGCTTGATCACAACAGGCTTTAAAGCAAAAATTCATGCAAATTACTAGGGAAGCTGTTTATGAAAAATCCCCTTCTACAATATGTAAAACTTGGTCAAACATTTACTCCATATTTATTTGTTTGAGTAACTGACATTTGGAGCTTAATGATAAATCACAGTTTACCATGGTTCCACCAACATCAAGAAAAAATTTTGCTTACACCAAATTTTTGCCAAAATAGCATGTCTTTTAAAACGCCATAATACCACTTACTGATTTTTACATAAGATACTTTTGCAATGCTAAAACGAAGTGTCAGATACTATTAAACAATTAATTTGTGACATGTTTTCGACTGACCAGCACTGAAGTTCCAAAGCGTTTATCATATATGTCCAATGCTAACGAAAGCACGCAATGTTATTAAAACGCTTCATCACTCACAAAAGAAATATTCCCTACTTCAGAAAACTACTAGCAAAACTAACTTGAAAAACAAGAGATTTTAGACAAAGCTAAAACAGATTAAAATGCTAGAAACTTGGAAATAAATGGATCTCAGATAATGATATAATAAGTTTTAAGAAAAAAATATATGCCTTCACTTTTTGTTCACATATGGACTTCAAGACAACTTGTTACATCCATCTCAATGGTTTATATGAATATGAAATTTTATGCTTGAAACATAACTCATGCTTTTAAAGTCATGTCTCATGAATACGATGTAAGGACTGATATGCGTAGTTTTACGTGAAATCGATTTCATATTCAAATTTGTGATTGATTCCTTGTTTATTTCACCTGTGGAGTGAAGTTACTTGTTTTCAGTTCAGTTTCATTCACAATTGCTTTTTGTACTCTTTTCAGAGTGTCACAAGTGGTCAGCTGCACCAATCTACTCTTGGTTGTGCCAGGTCAGGGGTCATACAGTTACTCTTGCAATGCAATGAATGCTGCACAAGTCAATGGCAGCACCATGCAAGAACTTGCGCCCATCCATGCCAAGTGCGAGATCAGATGGGCTGCAAGTATATACTGTTTTTTATGTCTTCAGTATGACCTGAATGGGGATTGAACTCAGCATATCAGCTTTGGTGGCATGTGCTCAACAAACTTGCTTTCAGTCCATGTTATGAAATCATTTATATATTAGTTTCTTATGCACAATCAAACCAGACTGACCAGGAAATGTCTCGTTACAGATATTCAAATGACTGGGATGGCAGTATGACTATCAGCACTATCAATAGCAATGCAGACATTTTCACCTTTTGTTATGTATCTTGTATTTCCGGATTTCTTTTCTTTTCTCAAAATAACCTTGAGAAATGTAGGCTGAGTAAGTAGCCTGTGTTTGATCATAGCAAACTCTGACTCATTTTGTACCTTGAGTTCTCTGTCAACATAACAACACATGTACTATGTAAAAACAAAAAAATACTACGTATTGATAAAAACATGCATCTAAATGTTTTTAAAAGATGTTGTTTAAAGTCTTTCTTATTTACCATCACTTTTATGTCACTTCACTCATAGCTTGTCCTCTGGATGCATTATGAAACAAATGAACAAAAAAGAGGTACAACAAAACCACAGCTTTATCAGGATGATCAAATAATAAACACGTAAAAAAGGTTATGTACTGATAGGAAATGAAAAATGTGTTTTGGAGTGTACCATATCAAGTAATGTATTAAGTAGAGCAAATTACCTCATCTTGTCAAAAGCACATCATTTAGTACTGTTGTCAAACAATAGCTCAGTGATGGCAAACAGCCTCAACAACCGTCATACAATTAGTTAAAGTCATGAAACATCTAAATCCATTTCTACAATATATCAGAAGTAATGTAGCCAATGTAACCTCACAAAATATTTACTTTTGCTCACTTTATTTTATTAAAGAAATTGTGTTTAGCCTAATAATGTATTCACAATGCAGTTGAAAAGTCAATTGTGTAAACCACATGCAACAAGTGTGTAAATGAAATAAAACTAGTAAGATTTTAAAGACTAATGATTATTAAAACAAACCCAAATGCAAACAGGTTGCAGAAACCACGTATTAGTTTTGCTGAACACATGTTTTTTAACATTTCAGGTTTGAATGGGCAGTTTTGGCAAATTTTGTAAAATTATTATGTCACAAAAATAAACAAATAAAAAAGATAAAAAATATTTTGAAGACTTCCTGCATTATTTCATGTGTTACCAATAGAATATGTCTACCATAGCACCGGTGCAAAGCAAAGTTTGTTGCATAACATACATAGACACTTTTATAGCAAAAATGAAGTACATTATAAAATGTGCTTTGCCAGTGAAGATGTTCAGCGACAATTTAAGTTATTGGTTATAGCACAATGCTTTGAAATTTAGCAGTCAAGCAAGTAAAGTCAAAATCACTTTTGAAACAATTATTGTTGACATTAAATACAATTTAAATTAGTTAGGCCAGGTTGGAAAATCATAGAGCAATTGCAAAATGTTGCACTCTGCACTCATGCATTTGTTAGGGATTAAAAAACCTTAAATAAATGTCAAGTACATGCTGAATAGAATATGACATGAATTCAAAGCAATACCACGACATCTCAATATGATTCCAAACATACGCAAATATAATCATATACCTAAAATACACATACACAGAACATCTGCCATCCTTTCTTAGAATGTAAGTTTGCATAAATACATGAAGGTCAACAACACTTTCTATACAACTGTGTCAATACTCACTCGCCATATGTATCTCCAAAAAGATTTTTTCCATGAGCAAAGACATTGACTTTTCGGGGGTCATGATGAAGTTTGCCATCTCGACCAAGTTGGAAATAGTCGGGGCGGCAATCCAAAAACCGTTCCAACAATGTAACACCAACTTGAATTGAATCAGATGATTGATTAATTGCCATTCTTCAAAACAAATAATTTTAAGTAACAAAAGACTGTAAAAGAAATTATATATTTATAATATCCTACTAGTTATTTTCTAAAAACCAGCAATTTTCTTCACTCGGTGTATTATTCTATTTGAATAAGGACTAAGGGTGTGTAATTTTGCATGGATTGATTTCCTACTAAAAATTTGCCAATAGATTCCTTGCTTACATTGTCAAGAGTGCATACTTGAGGGTGTATCCTAATGTATTTTGAGAAAGGAGCTGTGCAAAATTGCAACTGTTTGCCAGACACTAGATCACACAAAAATAAGGTTTTCATTTTCAACTTCAAATGAGCAAAAAATTGCTCTTTCTTCAAATCTGAAAACTTATCAATTCAAAATACAGGACTTTAAAGTATTTGTAATAAAGTAGACATTACTTCTACGAGATTTAAAATGCTTGTGTATGTTTGAAACAATCAAACTTCAAAGGACAAACAAAAACCTATACTGAACAAAGTACTGAAAACAAGGCAAAGCCACCATGTGACTCAACTCACAAACAAAGAGGTGCATGTAGTTCGATAAAAGCTACTAAAGAATTCAGCTACCTTTCCACACTGCTTGAAACAACTTCTTGCTTTCGCTCAATAGAAAAGACCAGTGTACCTTGACAAGAGAGATAGGCATGGCATGTTATGCTGGCTGGACCTACACGAAAGTGATGCTGATGTAAAGTGAACACTAGATAGCATGATTACAGCCATAGCGTGCCTTGACCATACTTTGGTGTGAAGTCAGATTTATATATCAGAGTTTACTGAGAACAAAAAGGTGTTTCCGTATATCCTTAAACTGTTGCCTTTGTAACAACCCTCCTGAGAAGCAATTAGGGTTCCGTACTGATTAAGGCATTTAACACTTTTTCTAACAGTATACCATTCTTTACACACTTGGTATTTGCAAGACAGATACCAGGCAACATAGCAATACAGATCTCACATCCATTGGATCCAACCTCTCAGCATGGCATTGAGTGTGGTTCACCACAAACAGGATGTATGCAAAGAATAGCACCCATATATAAGTGGCATGAACAAGCAATAATAGATTGATCATAGCGCAAAATTTCTATTGTTGCTTGCTGCTTGGGCTTTCTGATTAGAACAGACGTCAGGTGCAATCTTTCATCTTGGAATAATTACATATGAAAAATATGATGAAAATAAACAGTTTTTTCATAAAATTTAAGGTTTCTTTGTGTCAACATCAACAGCAAGGTGTTATGAAAATGGGATAGACATGGTAACCTCTCAAAAACTATCTGGTATCGAGACTGTTTTCTCAGGAAAAACACTCATCATAGAAAGTGTTAAAGCAAAAGTTAGCTTATAATAATAAAACAATGTCACCTAACCCAGTTGATTTCAACTACATTTGAACATTGATGCCTAATGCATTTGCTTTATTTGTCACACTCCTCGTTCACTGTATTGGCCACAGCTCTCATTCACCATAAAACACTTGAAATGGTCTGTGTTCCTTTTCTGAAAATTTAGTTGAAAACACAGTTAAAATGGACACTGCTCTCACCCCATTTGTTAGTTTGATCTCACTCTTCAGCTGTTTCTTTTGCTGAGACATTTCAATCACTTTTTTGCTGAGACATTTTGGTCATTTGTATCATAGTCGTATTGAAACTCGCTGTAATACTATTCATTAGGCTATGTTTCTGATCGAATTGACTTGATTTTTTTCAGACATCAAAAAATTTCAGTCTATGACTCAAAAAAAACTAGCTTTAAAAGGAAAGCGACTGTGTAATAAACAACACCTTCGGCACCAATGTGTGATATATTCGTAGTTTGAAATCATGCATGAGCCACGGATTTTGTGTCACTTTGCAACTCCGTAACTCAATAGGCAATTGAGCTGGAGAGCTGTTCAAACCCTCTAAAGATGTGGCAAGTCTAGTTTGGATTTTAAAAATTGGAAACTTTTGGATTTCAAGTTTTTTGTGGGTGATGTCATAAGTGGTATAGGTTTAGGCATTTTTCGCCGTCATTGGGCCCTAGGCACCAACTGCAAGAGCCAACTTTTTAACCAAGTTTTTATTGGAAACTAGGCTAGAATCTGAGTCCTTAGAGCCCTTCATTGGCTTTCAAGCGTTTCTGGTTCAATAGTTAGGGCCTTAAAACAATAATTTAATTAAATGATGCCTTGATTAATTAATTATTATCAATTTTTTATTGTTTCTAGGCTGTAACTTCCAAACCAGAAATGCTAGAAAGCCAATCAAGGGCTGACAAAAATATTGCAACAATAACAGTAACTTTTCTTTTTACAATACTGTGTACAGTGCTCACAACGAGAACAAAATACAGTACCCTGATATTGATGTGTATTGGTGAGCTAGTGTTAATGACACGCTATTTTTACTGTGTGGAGATTTGTGTGCTGTTGCCTCGCCGCTGGACTACTGAGCAAGAGTTATTTATAGTTGAAGCATATTTTCGCCTGAAGTCTATCCACGCAGCTCAATTGCAATTCAAAGAACAGTTCAGATGTCGTGAATTTCCTGTCCACTCAATGATCTACAGATGGGTCAACAAGTTCAGAACCCATGGGACTATAACCTCAATCGTAAAGACACTAACAGACAATCACACTCTGGATGACCGAAATCATCAAGGACACCACACAACGCTGCTGCTGTCAGGGACTGTTGTCCACAGCCCAAGCAAGTCTGTGTGTCGGCGAAGTCAGAGCTTGGAATCAACCGGGAGACCGTGCTGAGAATTTTGATCGCAGGTCTCCACATGTATCCTTGCAGGATACAGATTAAACAAAAGCTTACACCTGATGACATGAGGAAGCAAGTGATCATGAGCCAGTGGTTTTGCGACAAGATTGATGCTGTGCCAGACTTTCTTGACAATGTCTGGTTTTCAGATGAGGCACATTTTCTGTTGTCAGGTAACGTGAACTCTAAGAACAACATCTTCTGGGGTAGCACACCCTCTGAGCACTGTCTGCAAAGGCCATTACACTCTGTGAAGTGCACTGCCTGGGTTGCCATTTCCAAACATGGCATCATTGGATCATTCTGGTTCGAGGACGACAACGAGCACTGTGACAATCAAAACCGAGCGATATGTCCAGGTGCTTGGCAAGTTCTGGACAGCACTTGGTCAACGAAGAGGGGTCTTCAGGGTCCTCCAATGGTTCCAGCAGGATGGTGCCACCCCCACACCTAAAACGAACCATTGGCATGGCTACAGCAGCGTTCCCCTGACCGACTGATCAGCTGCAGATGTGACCCGCAGTGGTCGCCGCATTCACCAGACTTGAACCCCCCAGATTTTTATATGTGGGGATACCTTAAGGACAGGGTATATGGCAACAACCCCCAGACTATCCCTGACCTGAAGGCAGCAATCACAGCAACAATAAGAGTGATCCCAAGGGAGGAATGGGGGAGGGTCATCGAGAACTTTGCCCGCCAGATCCAAATGTGCCTGCAGTGCCAGGGAGCTCATTTGGAGCACATTGTTTGAGCGCCAGTAAAACAAAGAGTTTTTGTAGTACAGACTTGAAACTTTGGAGATGTCTGCTACACAGGCTTGACCTAATGTAGCTAAAGTTTTGTGTCAATCTAAATAAAATTCTGGAAGTTACTTGATTTTGGCGATGACCTTTTTTTGTGTCACCCCGTACATGAGGACATAAATAAGCAGATGAGCACATACCCTTTTATTGTTTACAATTTACTGTTTACGAAATCGCTAGAACCTTTTGATTAAGTCCTCACACTACACTAGTAGTGACAACTGCTGCCTTTCAACTCAGTCCTTATGCTGGTGGTATAAACAGTCGCTTTTCAAGTCAAACCCTACACTGGTGGTACCAACACCACTGGCCAGACTTCTACAGAGGCAGGATCAATCATGAAAGTTAAAGAGCCAAAGCTGTTGTTGTTAACACAGGGATGTACAGAATTTTATGGGAATTTTAGTAGCACACAGAAATTTTTAGAAGAGAACACATATTACCATTTTTGCCATGATATTGCACTTTAAATTATAAAATAGGCATTGCTATGTCACTGCAAACTCCTTTCCAAGTTTTTGGTCACGCGGTGCAAGCGCGTGACCACATTTTTGCACCCCTGTACTAACACAATGTTTCTCTGCCATGCTTCCTTACATAAAAGTTACTAGTGAATCATCACTTGGCCTATCTTGAACTTTAACTATCATAAAAGCCTAGACACTGAAACATGCAATGACAAAAGAAACCAATCTGCACTTAAAAGCTGGGTATTGTCTAAATGACTGTATCCAGTTTTTCCTTTTTAAAGGACTGAAAAACCATATCCCATTTCAAAAGCTATATCTGATTTTGTGCCACATATAAAACTGACTTCAAGGCATTTCCAACACTGTGAATACGGTCGAGTGGGAAGTGACTGCTCCTGTTGCACAAGAGGTTGTGTATTCGGATCTCACCTTGATTGTGTTGGTTTAAATAGTGCAGAAGACACTTTTAATGTTCTGACATAAGATTAGGGGTGCATATAATGGAATATCGAATCCAATCCTATGGATTCGAATGTGAATGGCCTTACAATGAAAATCATGGCCAATGAAAACGACACATATGACATATTGCAAACGTTTCGATAACTCCTGTTAGCATCATCAGTGCATTGCAAATTTGAATGCTTCTGTATTTGAATACAAAATTGGATTTTTTTTAGTATTTAGATTTGAAATAAATTTGGATTGATTAAATATGAATAACAGCAAAGTTGCGAATAACTGCAACAGCAAAGTCAGCAAAATAAATGGTTTCAATAAGACGCAAAAAAATTTGCATTGGCATTCTATGTGCTCCCGAGTAAAAGAAACACTCAGCAAGCTCACAGCACTGCGTAGAGCTGTAACGAACTAATTAACAGGTTGTGTGATCGTTGATTAGCATGCTAAACCTCTGCGCAATCAGCTCATTTTGCTCCTATTCTATTTCTTCTTTTTTCTCGGATTGCAGAATCGGAACCACTCACACATGTGCTGTGCTATTAAGTTTGGTGGTTTACTGTTCATGTGTTGGTGCAACTAGTGAGCTTGGAATCATATTGCTAAAAACTGAGTAGGTAGAAACTAGTAGGCACAGCAAAGGACTAAAAAGTCATTTGCAGCAAAATACCACCTACACCAGCTATGTCATCGCCCTCAGAACAGCTCTTCACCAGTGCTGGCTAGACTGTGAGCTCCAGTGAAGATTAACCACCATATTTTTCAGGAAATAAGGCGCAATATCAAATTATTGAATGCTAGCTGTTCTATTTTCATGCGTAAGTCGCATTAAATGAAGCCTGTTTGATTCAGTGTGTGACTGTGGGGTGTTGCAACCTTTCCGTTAGCGTTGCGTTGAATGTGTGATTCACCACGAACGGGATGTGCGCGAAGAACAGCACCAATATATACGTGGCGTAAACAAGCAATAATAGAGTGATCATGGCATGTGAACTCTATTGTTGCTTGCTGCCACAGTGTGAAGTTTTGCGCACATGCCGCTCGGGCTTGCCAATCGCAAAAAAATGGTGCTGTGACTGGGATGTGAAGGTCGTGCCAGGTGCAGCCTTCACACAAAGAACGTGCGATCGGTGTGGTTCGTTGTAAAAAGGAGGGGATATTGTTGCAACCTTTCTGTTGGTGTTGCATTGAATGTGTGATTCACCACGAATGGGATGTGTGCGAATAACAACACCAATATACATGCGGTGCGAACAAGCAATAATAGAGTGATCGTGGCATGTGAACTCTGTTGTTGCTTGCTGGCACAGTGCGAAGCTTTGCGCACATGCCACTTAGGCTTTCCATTCGCAACAGGGGCAATGCAGTCAGGAGCCTTATGAAGTAATACACACAGCTCTGTGCGCAGGAGCCCTGCTGAGTAATACAATCTGTGCTTCAATATTAAGGTATGTGCTAGCTACTCACAGAACCACATGCACTGCTCATTGCAATTGTTGTTGGTTTATTACATAACACTACGGTCTGTTTACAAAAAATATGTTATGATTTTGATCACACGTGAATGCTTCATGGCGGTCTTCAAAATCAAACCCATGCAGTGCTCATAGTTAAGCTATACTAGCAATGAAATAAATAGCACTGGTTACCACATATAATTGGTTCTAGGTGAGAAAGCACAACCAGATTCATACATTAGTTGCACCGCATTATAAGACACACTTTCGATTTTTGAGAAAATTAAAATTTTTTGAGAGTGCCTTGTGGTCCAATAAATATGGTACACAGCAGTCAGCATGTAGAAGAACTAAATATATTGCATTACAATCAGAAGTTGCTGTAGATATGGCATGTTTTGCTGTTTTGTTTTACCAGTGTTGGTCATTTTTAAAAATAAAATATTCATAAATGAAAGTGGATGTACTGATATTCACATCAGTGATTGAGTCTCGAGATTTAGTCTCAGTCTCAAGAGTGCAAGTCTTGTTCTCGAAGGTTTCAGTTCTTGTCTCAATCTCAAAGATACAGGTCTTGGTCACAAGCATATTGGTTTGAGTCTTTGAATACTGCAATGATATGGCTTAGAAAAACTTATGTAATTAAACATGTTTTTTGTCTGCTGCATCTGCAGGTAAGAAAACAACCAAAACGAGTAGGAAAAATGCTAGAAATTCAAAAAAATTTCAACTCCTAAATGATGATGATAATTTTGAGAAAATTTTTAATAAAATTTCAGCTTACTCCAAAACTTTTCAAGTCTCGAATTCCAAGTCTTGATTTTCAGTCTCTGATTTTTTGATGAAGTCTTAGTCTTGAAGTTTTCACCAGGTCTCGGTCTTGAAGTTTAGGTCTCAACTACATCTCTGATCCATATGTAGCAATTCATTCCAGAACAAGATTTGATAATCTGGATAAAGATTCTAGAATATTCTAGAACAGGGGTTTACAAACTACAACCCGTGAGCCAGATGCGACCCGTGAAGCCATTTTGTCATTGATGTAAAAATTAAAATACAGTCTTAAGAAAAATTTGTTGATTTGATAGAATATAACATATCCCGCAACAATCACATTGCGTAAGATGTCCGACCCTTGACATGTTCTGTATTACTTTGGGGGCCTCGGAGAAAAAAGTTTGGAGACCCCTGTTCTAGAACAATCAAATGTTCCATAATGCACATCCCTACATAATATTTCTTTTCACAATATTTTTGGGAGTGCTTATGATGTAGCCCCACTTTCTTAAAAACTTTTGAAAACCAAACACATATTTACATTGAAGGTTAGGGTTTTGGATTAGGGTTAAGATTTAACGTTAGCATTTAGGGCAAGGGTCGACATGCAGCCCGGATCTGGCCCGCCAAGCAAAATCATCCGGCCCCACCCCTTTTACAGATTGTAGTAGCTGTATGGCCCGCCTAGTGGTTATGAATCTGCCCTACTTACAACTTATTCTATTGCATTACGATAAACTGCACTGTGCAATAAATGTACTGCATGTCATTATGCCATATCAGAGCTTTTGTTATGAACTGTGAAATCAGGAGTTAATCTGATTAAAATTCCATAATGCCCCAAGTTTTATTAACACCATAAACAGCATAATGAACAGAATAATTGGTGGAAAATTAATACAACCAACCATACCTTACAAGTTTGTTTTTGACCCACGACTAGGAAAAGGTTGCCAACCCCTGGTTTAGGATTTAATGTTAGGAAGTGGCTATAGGTCCGCCGGCGATGACACGGTGAGATTAAAACGTCAAGCTTGTCATTTTAGTGGCACCCCCATGATAGTGTAGCAGACACATCTAAGTCTGCTGTGTGAATGGTTTTCAGTTTGGCTCTCACCTTGTTTTGGTAATAATGGTTTCACTTTTCATGGGACCAGATCTTTTCACTTTTTTCAAAAGTTTCCAAACTTTTATGTTGAGATTTATGATTTACATTTAGAGTTTAGGTTTAGGGGTTAGGTTTAGGGGTTAGGTTTAGGGGTTAAGTTTAGGGGTTAAGTTTAGGGGTTAAGTTTAGGGGTTAAGTTTAGGGGTTAAGTTTAGGGGTTAAGTTTAGGGGTTAAGTTTAGGGATTAAGTTTAGGGGTTAAGTTTAGGGGTTAAATTTAGGGGTTAAGTTTAGGGGTTAAGTTTAGGGGTTAAGTTTAAGGGTTAAGTTTAAGGGTTTGATTTAGGGTTTGACTTTAGGTTTAGTATCTTTCTACCAAGCCTAGTGCAGTGTACTGCACACTCATCATGTGTTGCTTTCACATTACAAGCGGCGGATGAATAAGTTTTCAAATAAATGTGAAGGCCAGCTGTCAAGCCTGTAGCCACTGCCTTAATGTTACCATTTAACATTAGTGTTTGGGGTTATAAAAATAAAGGGAGGGTTTATTTTGCCATCAGAAATAGTCACGTGACAAGGATGATGCGGTTGGATGAGCACATCGTCCTTGTCAGATGTTGTAAAACCTTAAATCCCAAAGCTAAAACCAAAACCTAAACTGTTGTGAACCTAAACTGTAAATTTAAACCAAGAACCTGAAACGCAAACCCTGAAGCTAAACCGAAAACATGCCCCGCAAACCTTAACCACAAACCTAAATTATTAATCTAAACCCTAAAGCAGTGATTTTCAACCTTTTTCATGCAGTGACCCATTTTGCAACCTAATTTAACCTAACAACCCCCTTCTAAAAATTTCCAATCAAGCACATGAAATGCAGTTGTGTTTGCACAATAGAAAATCACACGATATCACTATGTTGAACAAAGATTTATTTATTAAATTGATGCATATGGCAGCATCGTTCATTCATTGAGAGACCCATGCATGCCATACAAATGCCTCCACAGCACAATTCTTTGAAAACTAGAATAACTCTCAAGTTCAAGTTAGTTACCGCAATCAGATATCTACTGTAATTCACAAACACAGCCCATTCTTACATCACAAACTATTACTGTGCTGCCAAATGCAACAGTATTACAATGGCCATAATCACACTTGAAGCAATTTCGAATAAAGAAGTAGCCTATCATTTTTGCCAGGTCAGGTGATCTTATTACTTTGACAATGACAAGAAGTGGTTCCATATGTGAAATATAAAATCTAGACGTATACAATTATGAACGTTTTTATCAGAAGCTCTCGCAACCCCCAGAAAAATGTCAAACGACCTCCATGGGAGTCGCAATACTCAATTTGAAACCACTGCCCTAAAGCAAACCCTAAACCTAAACCATAAAGCAAATCCTAAACAAGATAAATTATAGAAACTGAAAAAAGTAAAAAGCACTCCCATGTTGGAAAGCAAAAGCAGCATTGGAGAGGGCCAAAACGAATGAGTACTTGCACAGCAGCCATAATAATAATAAAGTGGCTTCAGAAACACCCATGGATCTTCTTATTTCAAAACTTGTTGCTTATTCCACCGTATCTCCTCGCATGACACAGTTCAAATAAAGCGGTCAGTTTGTCACACAAGCATCGGTGTCCCAGTAGCGTAGCAGATGTGTTTCAGGTCTGCTGTGATTAATGGAAAGATTTTCGGTTTGCCTCTCACCTTGGCGTCTTACATTTTCATAGTAGTGACTGGTTGCAGGTTTTAACAGGGTTCCCACACAATTTTCAAAACCAAATTCCATGACATTCCATGACTTTTCCATGACTTTTTCCATGACCTTTGTTACGCTTTTTCCATGCGTGTTTAAGTGATACTTACACTTGCAAACTGGTAATAGTCTTATTAAAAATAGCTGATGTTGCGCTAATGGGATCAAAATATGCCAAACGTGCTCCCTGTGTAGTAGCTGTGTCGCATCTCAAAACCAAACCAACATTGCCATCAATATCAACCAGCTACCTACATTGCCAAATATAGCATTATAATTACCAAATATTAATCATTTAACTGCTAGAGCAAAAT
>JGI24158J21664_10006989_pt1 | contig 14943 bp, 7 predicted proteins | sample Ectturendosymbi3_FD_21664 | JGI IMG/M metagenome (IMG submission 21664) | reverse complement strand
ACGTGGTAGTTTTATTACTGTGTAGTTACTTTCGTGGGTTGTGTGCATTTGTAGGATTTCGCCATTGACAAAAATGCATCTTGAGATTTGTAATGAGGCATTGACACGTATCATTAAGATCTAGGCCAGCTATGTCCAACCCAAATTGCTTACTGAGCCAAAAATTATGTCACTATCTTAACCAGGGCCGCAAATTGAATGACATATTAATGAGGGCCGAACATTTATTGGCTTACTTTTATCTTAACACACTAAATTTAGCATAAGTTAATGCACTGAAAGCGTTCGAATCCTAACTGCAATGGTGACAGACTTGATAAAGTGGCTCTGAGGACCACCTGTATCAAAAATATCTAATTCAAGGTTATCAAAATATGGACTGGTTGTCAATATGTAGGATACTACTTTTACTACGGCGAAAACCTACACTGGGCCGCATGCAGCCCGCGGTTGGACATAGCTGATCCAGCCTATCCATCAAGGGGGGCCGCATAGAAACACATTTTTAAAATGGGGTCACAGAACAAAAAAGTCTGAGAAGCCCTGGCACAGAGGATTAAAACACTATATTTTGAATTGCTTGGAAAATGACAACTTCAAAGTGACATAAATAAGCTCTGTGTCCACTGAATGGATTGTGCTCGTTTCTTTCATTAAATATGTGGCTACTATTACTATAAACAAGGAGTTTGCGTACAGGTAATCAGATCGACAGCCAGACGATATTTTCCAGGCCGCCAACACGGTCCCGCATGAACATGTATACATCCAAAAAACAAACCTACAAAAAACGTTAGAAATCACGGAAATTTAACAAAGATAACTTTTGAAGTATGCGAAAGAGCTGTAAATTCCAAGAAAAGATCGGAATGTCATTTGTCCCTTAGAAGAATGTAGGCAAGGCTTTAATTTCTATTGAACATCTAATGTAGAATGAAAGTAGCCAGAACAAAAGATATATTTTTGAGGTGGCACTACACATAGGAGGGGCATACTTTCACGCTTTTCAGACAAACGGCCAAATAGGTCACATATGCTTGGGGTCCCCAAAACTAAGATGGTCTAGGGCCCCGCGCTCCATAAATCCGTCCCTGGGCTGCCCGCGTTATCGATCCTATTCAGTGCTTTTGTCCAGAAACTATCGTTTCATGATATAATTTCGGGGTTTGCTTCAGTAAAAGCTCGACGAGTTGATCTTTGAAATTTGTATGAGAATAAACCGAAAAGCATTAATTTTGAAATAAATGTTTGGTGAACATTACACCTCATGAGTTGGTATTTTTATCTTAATGTGAAGCAGGCCTGTAGTTACGAGGTGCATTCGGGGGCCACGCCCCCATTTTTTTCCCCAAAATTTTGTTATGCCCAGAAAAATTTGTTTTAAACAAATAACAGAAACAAATGCCTTGCGCCCTTAAAAATGTTATTTGCCCCGCCAAACCTGCAGCCTAGCTACGGGCCTGCTGTGAGGAACCTCAAAAATGCAGTAGGCTTGTTGTAAACCGAGTGGCGGTGTAATGGCTTGCATTTCGCGCTAGAAATCCAAGGGCGGCAGTCTGTGCTGCCACGCCACTGCTACTAGTTACGTAAGCTCGTTTTTCTTGCTGGCGTTGAAGCCACTGTAAAACCGCTGACTGTGTTAATATTGTTACCTAAGCACAGTTACCTAAGCACATTTGACCACAACTTATCACAACTGCAGCAATGTAAACGCGTACATTTCCTTGAACCTAAGATGTTTCACGAAATCAAAACATTAAGCATTGTCATGGGGTGACTCCCCAGCAGGTGGACACCGCCGTCACTGCCCAAGATCATCCTACGTCACAGCCATCGCGTCTCCCACTCCCCGTGAACCAAAAGTCAATCACCGGAAGTTGGATCAGCATTTAGGAGGAAACACATTTTATTCAACTACTGCTCCAGAGCAGTGTGCTTGCGTTATTGCTCGAGTCTGCATCGTATGCGTAGGTAAGATGTTCAAGGTTGCCTACATATTTGTCTTTGGAATATTTTTTAAACTCCCGACGTCCTATAGGCAAGAAGTTCCTCTTTTATGGGAAAATGATACTTCAGATACTTGCAATTTTTGTTTGGTAAGACACAAAATTAAGATATGAAAACCTTATTTTGCAAAACCAGTTTTAGATGCAAAATGCAAGTGCTTCGCATTTTAGGCTTCATTGGTATTGCAACTAAGGTAATTCAGGAAGGCTTTCAGCTTAGATCCTTAAATATGTTATCACTTGTGAACTTTCAAAAGAAGCTTAACGTTTTCAAGGTTGTTTTGTGTCAAATGTGTTGAGATAATTGAACAGAATAAAGTAAGCTTTCTTTCTGCCGTTAGGTTCGTGGGTACTTCATCTTATCACTTTTTTGACTGACTGAGAATTAATGTCTCATAAAGATATCGGTTGTAAGTAGCTGTATTGCAAGGCCCAATCAATGAAAAAGGATTTGTGATTAAAAGGTAAAACAAAATGTTTCTGCAGAAAGTGTACAAGAAAAACGTAGCCTGCCTCCAGTGGTAAATATTTACTATTTTGTGTTTGGCAATGTCTGCCCCACGTAGAAGTTAATTCGAATTTCAATACTGGTGGCGCAAAAAGACAAAAACTTTTTTTGGTGGGAGGAGAACTTTAATAGGTGCAGTTGGGTTTTAAGAGCTCTTGTGACATGTAACTGACATTTTTACACAAAACCGTTACATTTCAGAATCTTGTATGCACATCCGCCAGGCCCATAGCCACAGGAGGGAGTTGGTGGGCAGTGCTCCCTCAAATGTTTTTTTTTGTGGCCCTCAAATTTTGTTGGGCCAAGACAAATTTGTTTCAAACATATAGTAAAGCAAAAATCTTGCCCCTTTAGAAATATACCTTGCCCCCCAAACCCTAAAACCCGGCTACGGGCCTGACATCCGCCATATTCTCTAGCCACCTAGCACAGCAGCATCAATAATCTTTTACTAAAATAAAGACCACCGATCCTATTTTGAAGCGGCCTAACTTCGGAAATATCTAGAAACTCCAGGAGCATGGCGCAGTGGGTGTTAGTAAGAGCTTAGCGCAGTGGATGTTAAGTAGTAATCCGATCAAAAGGCCTGTTTATCGGTTTACAACCCAGGGTTTGCAATTGCTGGACTACTGACAGATCAAATCCCGGAGTTTCTAGATATAACTGCCTAACTTCAAAAAAATCAACCAAACCGAAGCTCTCTTCTTGACCTTTGTAAAATTACGGACTTTAATAGACAGCTTTTGTGGTTTGAAGAATCGCTGGCCATTGATGGATAAAATTTAATAAAATACCGAATGTACCCAGATGTGGCGATCTGTCCAATTTTGTTCAGAGTATCATGACTACTGTTTCCACCCTAGATCCTAAGCAGCTTGACAGCATACCTGCGTGGTCTGCCCGTGGGTGTCAGCACGAAGTGTTTGCAACAGTTTTTTTATTAGTTTGTTATTAGGGTAGAGATTTTGTAGCAACGTTCAACGCGTTCAAAACTGTGAATTATCGCTTTTATTGCGATTGTTGTTGTATAGAGATAGACATTTTCTGGGTGACACTTTGTCTATGCTGAAGAAGGTTGGTAATCGTAGGCCCAGGTAAAACAGCGTAACAGCTGAAACTACAGTGAAAACATTTTTTTTTTCAGATTAAGCGAAACTACAATTGCGCAGTCGGCAATGCTTTTTGTGAGGGAGGCAACTTTCAAGATAAAGTATATCTGACAGCCTATGTCAATCATTGCTTTGGAGTTAACGCTCTCAATGTCAAAACAATACAAACATTTTTATCTTTGCTGAAATCAGGACAAAACGGCTGGAGAGTTCCGTTGCAGGTAGGTTTTACACAGGGGTGCAGCGCCGTTATTACTGGTAGGCCTACCAAAGCTTTGGCGGGGCTAACAAAACCTTGTTTCTGCATTTCAGTGCTTGATATTCTGTCTAAATATTAATTTATTTGCCTGATTTTTAATACTGAAATATATCTTTGCATAAGCGAAGAATACATGCCTTATAAATTAATGCTAACACCATGAATATAGTTGTGAAATGTATACGTACCCTAGCATTGCCTGAGACGGACCTCGATTCAAAGCTGCTTTTAGCCTGTAGTGTATTTGCTCCAACTACCTAACGATGTAGCTTAATGCATACAAATGGTGAGTCAGATATGAATCTATGATGTTGAAACTAATGCAGATAATTTAACTGTCAAGGTCATATACATCAACTTTGCAACTAGATTTTGTAAAGTAATTTCACCAAATGCATTGTACAAGTTTACGGATGTTCAACTATTTTTTCTTGTTTTCTTGGTGGTATAGACCAGTGTAACAAAAATGTTCTTGTTCATGCATTTTGCATTGGTCAAAGATCACGGTATTAAGCATTTGCCGGTACAGAGTTGCTTCCTTTCTAAAACCCAAAACAAGTTTGAGATAAAGCTTGAATTTATTGGTAACTTTTCCGAATTCAAACATTTTTGGTTAATGCACCCTAAATGAAAATTTGCCAAGACGAGGGGTGAGATGTAAGAAACTTAACACTGTTTTATTGCTTTTTAGCTTTTCATTTTGAAGTATTAAAAATTTTACTGAGTACCTGACCTCGTCGAAAAAATAAGCTTGTTTTCATCCTAAGCTATGCTTTCAGCTATATTCTCCAAAAACAGAGATGATTATTACCTTTCACCAAAACTTTTTCTGACTAGATTCCCGCGGTAGTATCCGTAACAGTGGGTTTAAGAAAATTTGCTTAACATTGCTGAACGAGACCTGTCATTGAACGAGAGACCTGTCATTGTGGAAAAGGAAAATATTCCCTTAGTATGCTGACGAGGGTCGATGTGGAACATTGCAGTAACATCACAATGTTCAACAGAGGGTCCAAGAGTCCTTCACTGCGCTTACATCGGATTTTGGTGTGTGCAGTGCATGGAATGCACAAGCTGCTCTTCGAAAATTAGCACTTTTCCTGTTTTGCGCAAATGGAGATTTTTTAGCAGGTTTGCTTGATAGAGAATCACGTGTTTTTATGAGACAGTGGTTTTTGACAAAATATCTGCGAGAAAATCACAGCGAGTAAGTTCATTTTTACATTTCAACCATGTTAGAAATTGTGCAAAAGGCGTTCCAAATTTGAATGAACACAGATGCCGTCATACAACCAATCAACCATGATGTAGGTCGTAGGCCTGTAGATTGGACCCAAACTCTCCCTCTATAAAATTCGCCCCGCCGCTCTCAATGCACAGGATATTTTTTGTTCGAGAGAATGCACAGAACTCTTGTCTGTGGTAAGTTGATCATCAGCTTTCTCCTTCTCCGATAATTTGACAATGCATTTCCTGTGCAAATGAACACATCAAAGTCGGTTGGACCTGGGCCTCGTCAAAAATGACAGCACCTGTCATGTAGCGACACTTAATTCTTGCCTGTACAGAGAAAGGCTTCCAAACATTTTTAATTGCCAACTTACTTGCAGTGTGGTTCGTGCAGCGGCAAATAGGAGGGGTATAGGGTACGTTATGTTCTGAAACAGGGGTTCCAATCTTTCTCTAACCATAACCACTTCAGCATTTCGACAGCTGAGCATCCACTCCTATATTTCTTATGACCAAACGGCTGAGTAAAATAACAAAAATCCACTGGATGTTTAGAACTTTAACGGTAGACTCCGTTTTTATATCTCAAAGCAGGGTCGGCCTCAAGCCGATGCAACCGATGCGGCTGCATTGGGCCCCGCGCCTCAGGGGGGCCGCGCCATGGTGGTTGAGCAGGTTGCTTATCTTTTCCAGATACTCCTTGCGCGCGAGAATTGTAGAAAGTCTTATAAAGCTCATTGTTAACAAATAGTTACAGTATCTCGTTTTAATGAAAGATGATTTTCCCTTAATTATTATCGAACGTTATCAAACGTGCTCAGTTCTCATGCTAAGCGTTGTATCTGCGTTCCACCATGACCCACTCTTTATGGATAGAATTTGGTTGTTACTAGTGCCAGTTGAGACTGACGTAGACCTATAGCTACTGCAAACAAGTTGTGTACATGGGCGTCCGCAGGGGAGGCAAAACGGGCATTTGCTCCTCCCTGGAAAATGGAACTAAGAAGCAAAAATTTCTAGAAAACGTGAAATCAGCTTTTTAATTCTGATTAGTTGGGTGAATTCTTGCAATAACAGTTTGTTTGCCGATATGACATTTACACTTCAAAAGAGTCAGGTTCACTGTTCTGGTAGACTAACATGCAGTGATGAGCTTGCAGTTCACTAAATTCGCTTCTCTGCCTGCAGAGCAGTGTTCCCAGATCATGGTTGAAAAACCAGCCCAATGTCCTCATAAAACAAGCCCAAAACCAGCCCAAAAACCTCCAAACTAGCCCAAATTAAAGCCCAAAATATGCGATAAAACTAACAGTTTGCTGTGAAAGTAACCACCATTATCTTATTGCAGTTGCAGTCTTTGTGCAACACGCAACTGAAATTTCCTACAACGCAACCTCAAACATACAAAATAACAACTAGTAGTAGCATCGTAACGAAAAATCAAATTGTCATTAATAACACCACACATTGCAGTCGAAATAAAATGTTAACAGCATATTATATCAAGCATGTGCTTTAAGGAATAGAAGAGAAAAAGCTTCCTGTTTTCTTTATCTTCTGCAACTTGAAAATGCAGCTTCAAACTAAGAAAGAATACGTTTGATCTGATATACTGCCTAGTAATTCTTTAAGGTGATGAGGCTTACATCATTTATGTTAGAATGGCAAGCAATATGTGCAGCGATTTGTAGGCTTAATCTCAAATCTACAGATTTAACACTATCATGTAGGCTATTAGTATTACGACCCTGGTATAGCCAGCATCAAGCAGACTACGTGTAGATGAAAATAGAGCCGAATTTTTAATGTGCTTTGCGGTCGTGGAATGATTCTTTAAAATTTAAATCATTGTAATGTGCTCTTATTTCAAGCCAGCATTTATACAATAAGTTTTTTTTATCTGTAACCTAAAGTGTGTTTTGTATCCAGCATTTCAACTTGAGATCCTTTTCTGGATTTTCGCAATAGGCGTATCGCTTGTCATACTGGGCCCAGCAACTCAAAGCTTTACATCAAATCCTTCATTACCCTGATGCTTTACTGTACACTGTTTAACTACATCAGCAGTGTAGTGTCATCAAAAACATAAGCTATAGCTGAGGTTGCCAAACTGCGGCTCGCGAGCCGCATGGGCTCTTCGAACCTTTGCATGCGGCTCTTTGAGCGTTCCGAAGGATGATATATTTGTTTTTTATTTATATGGCAAAGTGCAGAAATATTGTAAAATGGTACTGTGGTAGCTAGCATGCCGTACGGTACAGTATCATTTTTGTAAATATTTCCAAAAAGAATTATGATGCCACAGAAGCGTAGATTGCGAATAAATTCGTGTTTTTAGGTTTTTATGTTGCGGCTCTTTGTAACTTGGATTTTACAATATGCGGCTCATACTTAGAGTAGGTCTGGTCTGGCTACCCCTGAGCTATAGCAATATCGTACACTCTCTCCGCACAAACGAACATAGCGAGTTGTGTTGTGGGTATTTTTCGTATTGTGACTACGTCTTGCATGCGTCCAAGCTTTACACGTAGTATCGATTACGAACAACAGTAATGGACTGCATGATATGACCACAGCAACGCCACGTCCTTGTCTGTATAAGATCAACACTGTTGACCATGCGATCACACACACACGATCACGTGATCTCGAAGTTTGATCTATTGGATCTAACCAGCAGAGGTGTACAGGATCCGGATTTCAGGACTCGAGTCCGGCAGGATTCAGCACATTTTGAGCAAACCGGACTGGATCCGGACTACGGTTTTATTCAAGTTTCCGGATCAGGATCAGGATTTTCAAATTGGATTTTTTGGTATTTGACGCCAACACAATCATGAAAAAGATTTCGCAAAGATTTAAAGGACGTAATGTAGTTTACATCAATTGCAAATGTGTGAAAGAGGCGCTGTTACACCATACGTGTTGTGCACTGCAGGGCGCTAGTCCACCACCACACCACAGCATCCCATCAGTCCACCTTCAGGCTCTTTTGAGCCGCTCAATATAGCATGGTATCAGAATTCATTTGTAAATTGTGGAGTTGTCCATGTTAGAGATGTGGCGTTGCTGAGCGTATTTTGCAGTATTACATATTTTAGTGTGGATCAATATCATTTGGTGCCTATTTACTTATCGGTTAGGGCTTGATCATCAGTTACTGTTAGTGGATGTAGCAAGTCTAGCAAGCTTAAGTTGTTTTGTGATGATAAGTTTAATTGGTAATATTGCTTTCAGCTTCCTGTTTCATTGCATGAACTTGGTTGACTGCATTTTCTGGATCTGACTTTTAGTGCCATTTTTGGTTATGTGCGTTTTTACTTTTCCCAGTCTGTTTGGTAAAGCTTTGCTTTTCAGAAAGGAAGTGGCTATATAGGTCCGCCAATAGTGATGTGTGGTTAGAACAAAATGTTGGCTTGTCACTTTAACAGCACCGTTGTGGTAGTGTAGCGGATGCGTCTGTCTCCTGCGTGAATGGTTTTCAGTTCGACTGTCACCTTGCCGCCTTTTATTTTGGTAGCAGTCTAATGGTTGCACTTGTCAAAGGACCACTTTTTTACTTTTTTCAAATGTTTCCAAAGTTTTGTGTTCAGCTTTACAGTTTTGGTTTTGGGTTTAGGTTTAGGGGTTAGGTTAAGGGCTTAGTACATTTATAGCAAGTCTAGTGCACTCTACTACACACTAATTGTGTGTTACTGTAACGTTACAGGTGATGGATGAATAACTTTTCAAATACGAAGGTCCACTGATGCACCTGTAGCCACTACTTTTTAGAAACAAAAATTTTTAGTAGTTGCACGTTGATTAGTCAAATATGTTAACAGGATTTTTTCAGGATTCGGATTTCATAGTTGTATTGCAAACAGGATTCGGATCAGGATCAGGATTCCTACCTCTTGGATCAGGACCGGAGTCGGACTCGAAAAAACTTGAGTCCGAACACCTCTGCTAACCAGAGGTGTAGTGGGGCGGGAACGCGTGGGAACGGCGTTCCCACACCTTTTTCAAATTTTGCTTTAAAATGAGTTGAAGCTGTTTTAAAATGGCTAGTTTTTTGGGTGCGTTCCCACACCTCTTTTGTTAGCACTACATCCCTGGATCTAACATCAGAGAACAGAAACGAACGGAAGAAGGCAGCGGTCACATTACTTCAAGTAAAGACAAACCTCACTACCTCAGCAGAATTGACAAAAACTATACTCTTTGATAGAATAATCTTTCGAAAAAACAGCCCAAAAAACCGCATGCATTTTGATAAAACTAACCCAAAAAACGCAACCCGCAACAGTAAAAAAATCCCGCATCGCAACGAAAAAAACAGCCCAATTGTGCGGGAAACCGTTCAACTGGCAACACTGCTGCAGAGGTAGGTTGCGTATCGCGGGAGCGAATTTTCTACTATTGGCCTTTGTTGCGCAACAATAACATGGCAACAAATCTTTGAAGATGCACTTATTGTTACGGTGGTAGGCGGTTTGCCGCATGCAACTATTTAACGCAGACTTCCAGGTAATGCTGCGAGCGAAACAGTGACTGGTGACAGCGGTAAGACAAGTAGGTTTATAGGATACCAATGGTCGACGAACTGCGGCTCGCCGACATATTTTGTGTGGCACTTCTAGATAAATAGCAAAATTTCAAATTGACAGAGAATTGTTACCTCATCTTTAACGTTTGTTTCATTTATGAAAGTGTTTACACAAGTTCGTGAAGTTAGTCACCAGGTAGTCCGCGCGATTTGATAACAACGACAGTGAACCCAAATCGCAAGTTAGGCTACTTAAGTTCCCAGAGGAAAATTAAAAATTTTCAAAGACACGTATTGTCAAAAGCATTTATTCTGTCATTCTTCCGATGTCAGAATGAGAACGAATGCTTTTCGAGAAGGCGCAATTGCAGACCACAAAGTGGAAGAATACTAAAATAAATTTTAAGACTACTGGAGGGGTTCCAAGCAGTGTTGCCACTGCTGGAGTTTTTTCCCTAGATCTGGGGTTTTTCTGTTTTATCTGGGGTTTTTATTAAAAATCTGTTGTTTTTTCAACTCTGATGAATTTTTTGAAATTTATGCGGTTTCACTGCATTTTCCATTCAAGAATATAATAAATTCATAGGCACAATGCGCAGAGTCAGTAGCCAGTACAGTTAAGTAGGGCTAAACTTAACCAAATCGTTTTAAATTTACAGATTCATTAAGCACTGACTAGGCATAGGTCAGCACTACAATCTATCGCCAACATGTCAAGGTCTTCTTGTGCATGACTTTGGAATGTTTTTTTGATTTTGAAGATGATGTGGTTGAGAATCTCTTCATTGTTTTACAGGCGCATTGTGATCGGCATGAATGTCAAATTTTGAATGTGAAGTTAGTAGTAAAATATTGCACTGATTAGTGTTAAAAGAAAACTGTGAGACTTTGAATGTATCATGTACATACCCTCACCCTGTATTTCAATTAGTGCCTTTATGTGAAGGTAAGAGAAAACATTAATAAACGATTTTCAGAAAAGATCTAACTAACTTTTTATGTCACTGCATACATTTGATTTGCTGCTAGCCTACTTGCAGATTGTCATTATGTTTAAAAATAGACCTGAACTTGTTAAAAATTTGATGCAAATAACGCATATTATCTAAATTTTTATGTGCAAGTACTAGCAGCGTACATTTCGAGTTTGATTTTGACTTTTTAAAAACATTTTGTATGTCTGGGTTTTTTATTATTATCTGGGGTTTTTTCAAGGTAAAATCTGGAGCTTTTCTTCATGACAGAGTGGCAACACTGGTTCCAAGCCAGATTTGAGCATTTCCAAGAGTCAAAATCATGCTTTGCGTTCCTTGTAAATCCATTCAATTTTAATGTATTCGGTGATGGCTGTCCCGTTCACCTACGGTTTGTCACACACTTGACTGCTGCAGAAATTAAACTGGGCGAAATGCAAAAAAAACTGGCTCTAAAAAAACTTTAGTCAATGCCACTCCAGTTAATTTCTGGCAACAGGTTCCAAAAAGTACAGTAAATAGCCAGCATATAAAAGACCAGTGTACAACTCATTTCTGTATACAGCACGACATATTGCTGCGAATTTTGTTTCTCTGTAATGAAGTTCGTAAAATCAAACTATTGTACAACCCTGGAAAATGAAAACTTGGGAGAATTAATTCGCACATCTAACAACGTACTTTCCAGATTTTCAGGGACTATAAAATCAAACAAAAACTTAATGTTGACAATCACTACACATTAGGGTGGTCCTTATTTGGAAAGTTTGGAAAACTATACGGGAGCCGGGTTAAATTTGTTCGTTTTCGGTGAAAATCTATCTATGGAAAATATCTCAGAGAAAAATCGATGTTTACAGGTTGCACGTGAGCAGTGAAATTTCATGGGTCATTCCATCCCAACTCAACCAGTACTTCCATGGTAACCATCTCAGATTTTGCTCAAAATTGCACCAAATGTGCCCCTGTGGGAGAAATGAAAAATCCCCAAGCTTCAGATCAAAATTCCAAGCGGTTTAGATTTTATGGCCTTTTAAACTGTAAAGGTCACAACACATTTTTGCCCTCATGGATCACCGTGTTCATTTTGAAAGGTGTTTGGAAGCCCATAACTGCATTTTTGTAGCAGATGTAGGTCTGAAAATTGGTACTCTAGATATTTCTGGCTCGCTTTTTCTGAATCTGCTGTCAGAATTGAGCTAGGAGGTGTGGATCAAAAGTTATAGGCATCTCAAAACTGAATTTTTGTCACGCAGAGTATATATTTGTCACATTTTGACCACCCGCTGTGAGGCTCCTCTTGGTCAAAATCTAAAAATTCCCCTGATTTGTGGCATTTTGGAAACATTCATTGAGTACAAGGAAAAGATCTTGATACAAATAGCAAAGAATGGTTTTAGAAGGTACTGAAAATGGTACCAGCTCAAAAAGTAACCTTAGGCCCTCTCGTTCAGGGGGGTAAATAACTGCGTAGATGGGACAATCGCACTGAACAAATTATCTGGTCAGCTCTGGTACCTCTCTGAGGGATAGTGGGTTTGGCTTTTTTTGACCAACAGGTGCCAGATAACATGAAGCGACGTGTGGTTGCAGCACTTGACAAAGATGGAGATGAAGATCCTCCCAAAGGTGCCCTGAGGAAAGACTTTTCAAACAACTGTTTGGCTGATTTTGTAACAAAAAACACACGTCACTTCTTCCTAAAAATGAAAATGGATCCAAAGTTTCTAACGGAGGACCCTGGCTCATGGAATGATCAACCAAGCTATCTGATGGCCAGAAAGTTGGTACAAGGAATCCAAGTCACATATAACACTGCAGAGCGTGGGGCGGCACTTATTCAAGAATACAACCGGCTTGTAACGCATGATGAAGATCAGCTACAGTTCCTCATGTAGGTTGTGACAGAGCATAGGCGTGCCTTTCCTGACAGTGAAAAGAGTGCACTACTCACTGGACAACAATGAGTGGGGTGACAACCACGATACTCCTGCCTCTGAGCAGCTAAACACTGTAAACAGGGGGACCCAGATATCAACAAAAGTGCCTATTTATAAGAATCCCCATTGCTCATGTGCAACCTGTAAACGTTCTTCTAGCTTGGAGTTTTTGGCAAAAGATAGTGTTAAAAGGAACACAACCACCTCGGTTCCCAAGGTATTTTTTACGGTTTAATTTTTGCTATGCATTTATGGACCACCCTACTATACATCATTTAATGTAAAACTTGCATTCTTTACAGTACAGTATTTGTATTGACACTACAAACTGTTTTTGCGACTTGCCGGTGTTTTTGTTTTTTTGCAAATGACTCTTCCATTGAACAAGTTTGCCCACCCCTGGTTTGTACTATGTGTAAAGAAGCAAGAACCGTTACAAGGGGCGCAGGGGGGATAAACCCCTTGGAAAATTTTTCGTTTCCCCTGGAAAAACGTGTTGGACAAAATTTAAAACTATTGGACATAGTTCAAAAATTTTGGCCCCTCTCAGAAAACTTTTCGCACCCCTTGGTGTTCCAAGCTGGTTACGTGCCTGAAAGAAGCATATGTGAAAAAGAAGCATTGCTGCCAAAAAAGCGCATTTTTGGAACCAATGCTCCCTCTAACCAGGGACGAATTCAGGGGGGCGATCGCCAACCCTAAAATCTTAAGAAAGTAACTTTATTCACCATGGTTTTGTACAATTCGGAAAATAACATATCAAAACCAATTCCGAATAAGACTTTCGTCATGTTCGAATTGTCTCATTGTTCGCGATATAAGGCCATTCTGTCGTCCAGTGTTTTGTCACAGCAGTGTAGTGAAGTATACATCATCTCTTCTCACAGAGCGAAGCCGTTGTGAAACTGACTACTACCGAAATATACCACCCTAACACTACTAGCTGGACCCACCCCTTCATCTAAAGTGAAAAATTGCGCAGTTCTACCAGACCATTTGCACAGTGAAATCTCATTCTCACGCACTTGCAACCTTCCAAAACATTGGAAAAACACGAAAACAAGGGGAAATTATTTGAATTAAATATGTATTTTTTCGTATTTTGATAAGATTTTGTGCTTATTCTTATAATCCATAAAGTTTGTAATTCATTAGAACTCTCCTAACTCTGTCTTAAAATATCCAATCTCACTAAAACAAATATTTTTTCAGTGGAAAATTTTCTTATAGGGAAAACATTGTATGTAACTTTTGCCATAACATTGGATATTTTTTGTGTACGTCCATTTGCATTGCACTTGCTTCGCCAACAAACTGAAAAAGATATGCAAAATGTCGACTTTGCCCCCCCCCCTGGAAAAATTTCTGCGGACGCCCATGGTTGTGTATTCATTCAACTAGCAATGAACAAGTCAAGACGAGTGTCTGTCCTATTAACTTTGATGGCAGTTCTGCTTACGTAACGTTGCTCAGTTCTCGATAGATTCTTCTGTTTTGGAAAGTTTTGGTTGGTTGCGGGTAAATTTTATTTTCACAAAGTCTTGCACTTTTGCTTCATTGAGAATTTTTAACACAGACTAGATATTTTATTAGTTTGTCAAAATAAAATTAATTGTACCACATTGACACAAACGACAAATGATGAGAGGTTGGCCCTGTGGAGGCAAAACTCTCATGCAAACCAGGGAAAAATTTTGTGAAGTTTTCACGCTTAAATTTGTCTCCTTTCCTTTGTCCACAAAATTGTTCGGCATTATTTGTCTATCGTGCAAGTAGCCTACTTTTATCGTTTGCCGCCCTGCCAAATTTTTATTGTGATTTTTCTATTTGCGAGTGTAAATAGGTAGAAAAGCTACCACTTCAACCTCCATGCTGGTTCATAAACACAAAAGACATTTAAAGCTGCTCTGGAGCTTAACTAGGTAAGGCAAAAATTGTGAATGCCAGCCAGCACACTCGTTCCTGTTTATCAAGATATTGGGTGGCTATATGTTTATATTTCATCAATCAACCATGCGCATTATACGTTTGATAAATGTTTCTACAACGGTAGTTGAAAAATCTTTGTGCATTACATTTCTAATAAAAAACAGTTTGCATTCCACGTCCATGCATAATGAAGCATATTGAGTAAGTTCTATATAAACTTGGGCTTTTGGGGAACTTTGCGCGGGTGCATGGGTTGCTCTCTTGTGAAGTCTGCTTTTTTCGTGTATTGCGTCGTAAAGGGGATAGTTGATCATACGCCCAGACGTTACCTTTACGCAAGAACGCGTCTGCGATTGTGTTCACCGAGAGAGAGATATGCAATCAGTGCATGTCAGTGGCGTACGTAGAAAATTTTCATGGGGGGGTTTGGTTCAAGGTCATGTGGTGGTTATTTGTTTTT
>JGI24158J21664_10006987_pt1 | contig 14945 bp, 5 predicted proteins | sample Ectturendosymbi3_FD_21664 | JGI IMG/M metagenome (IMG submission 21664) | reverse complement strand
CATAATATTGCATGTTGTTCGATTATCCGAACAATTCACTTATCCGAACCACCCCTGGTTTTAATTAGTTCGGATAATCGGAGTTCTACTGTATTATACTTTTGGCCCATTTACAATGTTCCTTGAAATTTGCATACAAATGCATTCCTTGGCATTTGCTTTAAGTTGACAAATTAACAAGCAAGAAGTATGCGAAAACAATTAATCCCCTTTGCGCAGGTAACAAAGTTTTTGTAAAATATCAAGCTCAAGGGTTTTTTTAACCCCAACCCCCCCTTGCATACGCCCTTGCATTGCAAGCACATCAGCTGTACTATCTCGCTTCAAAAACGTCATTTGCCGATACCATAACGTCATACAGAAAAACATCAGTTCTATTGAAACTGAGCAGNTTTACCTTTGCAGAGTTCTTCACTTCACCCGNCAAAATTTAATGTTGATGAACNNACCTAATGACTAGGCTACAACTTGTGGCACTTGTTTATTGAAAGTATTCCACTGAACATTAAACAATAGAATGAGACGTGCCAAGAAATATTCATCGACAGTGCCGATCGGTGTTACGCAGCGGTGTAGTGCTAAAAAAGAAGTGTGGCAACGCATCCAAAAAACTATCCATATTCAAATAAAAGAAGTGTGGTGACGTGAAAAAAGAAGTGTAAGAACGCAGCCAAAAACTAGACATTTTCGGTAGTCTAATTACACAATTATGCTATGGTGCTACGCAAGAGATAGCTGTAGTTTGCCTTTTATTAATTTATGCCAGGGGTGGGCAAAAACGGGCCGGAAGGTCATTTTGTGCGGTCCGCAGCGCAGCCACACATACACAGATAGTACACATGTTGAGTCTATGTGAAAGTAATTTTACCGATTAGATTAAAATTCTCGAGAATTTATTCCACACGTTCAACTCGAAACCGCACTTTTACTCAACCGAAAGTGACTGCTGTGTAATATATACGACCCCCTCCACCCGGTAAAATATAATGTAATATTTGCGGCCTCCGGTAGTAGTAAAGCTTTCAATGTGGCCCTCGAAACAAAATGTTTGGCCATCCCTTGTTTATGCGATGTCTGGAGCTGCACACAGGAAATCTGAGTAAAAACACACATCTTCAAGTGAGGTTGCTTTGAAAAAAGTGTAGGAACGCGTTCTACCCCTGGTGTTAGGTGATGTAATAATGTACCGTTAACGCTGCTAAGGATCGAATGATAGGAGAAAAAGATTGAGCTTACTTTGACTAATTAGCGTGATTTCCAGCAGGGTCTTTTATCAGATTTTGAGTGAGCAGGGGCAATATAAGCATCGAACTGCCGGATCAATAATGTTTGCTAGTCGGCGATCGAATGTCATCTCCGTCTTTTGCTCAAAGAACATTTGACTGGAGTGGGGGACATTGGCTTTGGGTGGAGAGGAAGGTGTAGGGAATGGGATAATTGCCCTCCAAGTAAGTATGCTAAAAAGTCCTGATTTCAAGACCAGCATAGGGGAACTTCACCACAGTGAATTTTATTTTGAGCAAACGTTTTATCAATTTGCTCACTCAGCAGCCACATTTCTTAGTTTTTCTTGCTAGACTAACAGTCTAGGGTTTATAAGCACAAAAACTGTAAAGAGTTAAACCTACTTTCAAAAAATTATATTTTTAATCAAAAACTTGTCGTCCCCCAGAAGGTGCCGCCCGGGTCCCGGAGGTCCCAGGGCCCCCCTTTGCTACCCCACTGGGAGCAACCTTCTTTCACTGCGACAGAAACGTCGAACTGGTGGTACCTCAGACAACAAGTACACATTAACAAAGGTTTTATTCCTTCAGCAACACTAATTAGATTATAAACAGACAAAGCAATTCCTGGCTTGGAGCTGCACATCTCAACACTATAGCACCGACCACTGTTAATGACTAAAAACTAAATGACTTTGTCAATGGTACAAAAGATTCCTGTAGATGAGGGTGTCATCTCGTGTTCTGTGTTTGAGTCCCTAGGTTTCCCAGATTCACGCCAAAATATTACTATTTGGGCAACCACATTTAACCAGCGACTCATCTGTGCTCTTGTTCAAGCAGACGTGTTTGTTTTTGTCAAAACACACACTTTTCTAAACAGACATTACCAGCTCTAGTTGTTCTCATCTTTCTTACCTCCTGCGTGCGTGTTCATGTACATTGTACATGTTTTTCGTTCGTCAATATTGAGTTGTACGTAATTTTTTGTTGTTCCTTTTTCTTTCTCTTCGTTTTTATTTTTTCTTATTTAGATATAATTTTGGAGCGCACATTTATCGAAATTAGCCGATGATAATTTCAAGACCTATTCAAAAATAAGCAAACAAAAAAACGTTAAAAAATAAACCTTCGCTTCTGATCCGTAGTTCACAACTGCTTGGCAGACGATGCTTCACCCTCGGCATCTTCACAAAGCGGGCAATCTTCCTCCTGGAAGTTGCATCGATCTCGCTCAAGGTGTCGATGCTGATTTTGCTGTTTCATCACAATTTGTCGGTTTAGCATCACGCTGTTTCATCGCGGTAGTTCATCAAGGTGCTTTTGTTTAAAACTTCGTGATAAAAATTGCTAGGAGCGACGTGTTTTTGTAGGATTGAGAAATAATCTTCTAGCAGTGGTTATACGTTCTTACCATGAACCAAGATAATTTTTTCGCTGGAGTGTCTCTTGTGCAGTTTTTTGATATTTTGAGTTGACTTCAGCTCGTAATTGTGGCCACTTGCCTAGAGTAAAGCTTCGTCTTATGTCTCTTTGTTTCTTCCAAACTCTTATTTACTGTGTATGAGCCCGGAAGTTTGATCGTTAATTTTTATATTGGCAGATTTTTGACCGTCATTGATGGGTGGTTTCGGTTGACTGTGATACAGGGTAACGCATTGCCGTGTTTTCTGAATACTTAATGTACAGCAACTAAAGCTAACTGTGATGTAGCAACTAACATTATTTCAAAAATTAGCAGTAGCGACCCAAAAACTGTAAACATTACTGCAAATTTTAAGCTATTATCAACAAATTGCAGGCTTTCAATTGCATTGTAATGTGTAAGGTCTTCCCTACCACACGCAACGCGCTAGACTTTAAACATGCATCGCAGTAACAAGGAAAACACAAATACATGAAAGAACACGAGGATATATATGTGGCGATAGTAGAAAAATATACGCTCAATAGCGCACATACATTTTTATGATGAAACACAAGCATATAGGACACACGCATGAATGACGTCATCATGATCATTACAATGTAATCCGGCGATGACTTCGACCTTTCGACGTACACCGATTTATAAAATGCTTGAGGGAGTGGGAGGCTGCGAAGGACCAGGGTCATTCAGACTGCAGACCTCCCAAGGACGAAGCTATGCTTATATGTAAAGGGAACAGTCTATAACAGTTAGTAAAAGTCTTTTGCTCTGGGTATAAAGTTTGATGCGCGCAATGCGGTTATATGATTTATTCATGCAAGATGGGTTGTAGGCAAAATAGCCACCACAAAAAAATGGTTTAACGTTGTCACACTGAACATTTGCTGTTTTCACATATTTAAAAAGGCTTCACAGTAACAAACAAATAGTTCTCAAAGATAACATGGCTGTTCGAAAAATGTTTAGTTAGTCAAACAATTTGTTTTAATACTTGAGAAAGGTAGAAAATCACGGGTGGGCAGAATCTTCAGCTTTTATGACGTACCTATCACTTTAGTCACCTGTGAAGTACGGGATGCGGAATGAATTTTATAATTGGAAGGTCCGGGGTCAAAACCTAGGCGTGCTACCTTCGTTGTGCTTGATTGATTATATGACGTCATCGGTTGATCATTCAACCTCGAACAGAGGAAAAGACCTTTTTGTTATAATGAGATGGAAATGCGACCAACACTCGCTGTAATTTTATTGCAAAACTTCCTATTTTTGTCATTACCACAAGCTCCTATAGATATATGGTGCTATACAGCAAACCTGCTGTGGAAAATTTCAGTTTGCGTGAACATAGATTGGTATCAATTTTCAAGTAACGCCGGCTTCACAAATCAAAAAACGTTCTCGTCATGTCCGTTCGTAAGATTTTGTATCCTTTGGTTATGGGCGCCAGCCTCTTGTGCCAGTAACATGCATTTGTTGTTACGGAACATTTTAAAGTTTTACTGCGCACGCGACCATCCCGAGATTCTTAGCTGCAAACAAACTGTTCATTATTTTGTCACACAGACAGTGGCGTAACTAAAGGTTTGAGCCAGGGGGGGAAAAGCTTCGTTGATGGGGGCCCACTGGTCACCGTAGGGGGGCCCACTAGCCAAAACTCAGAAAAAGGTTAAGGAATGATAGTGAATCTCTGGATGTCGTAGATGTCCATACAAGATGAAAAAAAGAAAACACCCCGAAAAACGCTAAAAAAAACAAATTAAAGAATATTAAATATCAAAATGTCAACTTAAGGGGGACCAGTTTTTACATTTAGCTTGCCAGGGGGGCGGCTCTCCCCCTTGCCTCCCTGTCAGTTACGCCACTGCACACAGATATTTATCAGGATAAGCTTGCCGTATCCACAAGGTCAGAAACTCACCAAATTTTGAAGATGGTGTACTTTATGACGAAAACGTTAAAATGTAGTAAAACAGTTGATGAAAAAAATAGTGTGTGGGTCCGGACCCCCACCACCCTTGGTTCAGCCATCATACTGTAAGGTAAGATTTATTAATGCATTTTTGTGACTCAAACCACAAAATAACATAAATGCAATAAAAAGAACAAACAACAAAAGACCATAGGGTGGGAAAATTAATTGCATGCTAATAAAGAATAAAATGAGAAAACAAACGAGGTCTTAGGAAATCTGCAAGTTGGTATGAACTGCATCTTTGAGACACAAAGGGTTTGTGGAAGAACTTATGGGTCAAATACTCGGTTATCCCTATGTTTGACATAAATCAATGCTAAGTTGAAGACTTTTTAAGTGAAGAGGAGAAATTAAGCGACAAAATGCAATGAAGCGAATACCTGACAGAATTTAGTAACAAAGCATAACACCAAAGAAAAGCCAATAATACAGAGGGTGAAAAGCATGCATATGCACAGGGAGGGTGGGGTGAACTTTTGAAAGGGGAGTAAGCACTTGTAACCATATACACGTAAAGAAAATTATCAAAACATAAAGATTTTTCCTAAAGTAGTTTCACTAGTGCACTAATGTATTTGTTTTAACGTGGTGGTCCTGTTTAGCCACTATTGTTGCGTCACAGTCTCGGCGTTAAATGAAGCCCGCTTTCGCGCGAGAGTTGGTTTAAACTCAGTGAGGAGCGTTTAAAAGTGGACTGATGACTGGCCATCTCTCAGTCGCACGAAACACGCGGTACGGAGCGGAACGATCACAAGACGTGGGCAAAGGTAGAGCCGCTGCGAGGAAGCTTTTTCCCATCGCAACGAATCGGATGAACATAATATGAGCTGGAGAAGATCACCATCAAGAATTTTAACGGACAGACTTTAAGATGACGGTAATAACAAAATTTTGTCGATTTGCTGATGATGCAATGAACAAAGCACTGTAGCCTATGCGGCGTGCAGTTTCCGAGAAAAGATTTTAGTGCAGCCAATAGTCAACAGCGGATCAAACGCAAGATGAATTTCTTTATTGCCAGTAAATNTCATGTTGATGAAGCGTTTGCTGGTAAATGGGCCTCAAAATATTTTGGTTTGAAAAGCGTGATATTGCTTTTGCTTATCCTGATTNCTGCCTTGCTTACCTCTATTCTAAAGACTGGTAAGAATCTTTTGATATTGTCTTAATCTCACTTTAGCACAGTGTGAAATCGACAGAAAAAACTGGTGATTATTGCGGAAAACTGCCACACTCCGAAACGTTTCTGTGAAGTTCTTCAAACAGATATAGCAAGCGGAAATATTTTAGCAAAATTAGCTGTCATGTCGGTATGTTTATGCTGTCATGTCGATGGTTGAATACCTGCTTTTGTACGAGCTACTTTTTCAATCTCGTGTTTTTTTTGCGAAAATAGGCGAAACACGGACACCCCTTGAAAAACAAGACGAAGCCCCTTCGTGGAATGACCAGCAGCCACCTGCGTCAGCGTAAGAAGAAAAGAAGGAAATCTTCAAAGCCCCGGATTGCCAAAATGCAAACATCTTTGCAATGTATCCAGAAAATTGAAACAGCACTAGAAGACCACGTGCTGGTTCTTCAACAAGACAAGATGTGTCTTCCACTGGGTAATGGTTTTGTTTTTGCTAGATATCTANCAAAAATACGCTTTACGTTTTGAAGTAAGTTGGAATTGCTTCCAGCTTGCATTACTTCTATTGCAACGACTGACCAATGCGATTCTTTGCTGACACANAAGATAAAACCAACATTTGGCAACACTGCCAGTCTCGCTCTTGTGTATGTTAGAACAGCACACTTTTTGAATTTTTGTGTGAATCAAAATTAAGCTTAACTTTTCTACCAAAATAGGACCTTTTCGATATAATAGCCATCTGTTTGAAATTCTTGGGGTCTGTGCGACAGTGACTGACTATCAAACGTCAGTCACACAGGCTTTTTGTTCACAAACACAGCCTCTAATGAATCTACTAAGATCAATGTCGTAATGCCTACAAGAACTATCTTGATCACAAACTGAGAAAAAGCTTCCGCTTAGCTATTAGTAGCTAGAAATTGTAGCTATAGGTATGTTCAGATGTCTATCGTATTGGCGAATATATCAGTCGAACAATGTTAAATACTGGAAAATGTGAAAGCAATTTGCGCTCGTACAAACGTTTTTATATATTCGCTTGGCTCAGACACATGGCCCATTAAACAAGGGTTATTATTAAAAGAACACAAAGATGCAAAAATACTTGGAAACAGCACATCGCAAAGTAGTTGTTAGCTGATACACACAAAAAATGAGCAGACACTGAAACAACGCACCAATAACTACTGCGATCGGTCATTCTCATGCAGAAGCGTTACATAGTTGGAGAAAAATGGGGATTTGTAAAAGGCATCAAACAGTTGAAGTGAGCAGATAAAAACAGTTAGATGAAAATGCACATCATTGAACAAAAGCTTACGAACTGTTTCTTATCAAGACGATTTTTATGCTTTTGCATGCATGCTTTAATTTCGATTCACACAAAATGCAAAAGGTGTGGTCTTATCTTATAAAATTTTAAAATGCACGATTCTTACGTAGGGTTGAACTTACAGTGACGTTCGTAAATATATTGCCTAAAAATAGCGAATGGGGACCATTTTTTGATAGAAAATCAAATCAGTACTGCAGTATTTTAGATCGTACTAAGCTCGTTGCGCGCTCATCTTAATAACAGCAATATTATTGTGAATATTATGCAAGGATACAAGTTGTTGTGCGTCTTTCGCAACAACAACAGATGCTGTGCATTCGTAAAAAACAACAAAACAATCGAGATGCTAAAGGCAATGTTTTGTATGGCGAGCCGGATATACGCAACAACGAGATCAGCGCAAGCTCTTGAATGCTCAAGCACCTCGGCTGATTACCGACTGTGCGAGCAAAACCGGATGGTGTTGTCAAAGCCACACGCCCTTGATTTCACCCTGCTATGAAGTCTTTGTTCTAACAAATAAGATAACCTTTGCTCAAAGTCTTTAGTCTTATGAAGCCCTAAACCTTTGAGCTTGTTTGTTTTGTTCGTGAAGCAGAATATTTTGCTTTCAATTTAATTTCAAACCTAACTAGCAAGCGTGATGTTTTTACATAAGCTTTTTCTGACAGGTCCGACCCATGCAAAAATTTAAGTTCACTTCGGTGCACAGAATGCAACAGCTGAAAATATTGTTTTTTGTTGAAAAACAATGATAAAATTATTACAACAAAGCTGGTACGCCTGCTTTTTCTGAAGTTTTTTTAAGCCACGTCGCACACGGACCTGCTATAAATCGCACTTTTATCCCTCCTTGTGGCACCTTTGATTGTCTGTAGCTATTGCAAAAAAAACGCTATATTGTGAGATATCACTGATGACGAAACATGCAAATATAATAAAAAGCAAAAAGCTTCACCAAAAACTAAAGGTGGCATAATTTATGGATAGCAAAATGTTTAACAGCACGCCATTCGGTACGGGTTTGTGCTAAACTCGGCAGTATAGTGATTACTTCATTTTTTAATTTTATTTTTTCAATGGGTGTCAATTAAAGTAGACTGATGAGTTTAAAACTCAGCTCTGGTCTCCATTAGAATCGATTCATTGTATTCTTGATCAAACACTTTTTCTGCAGCATAACGCAGTGATGTACGCAGGCCGACGCTAATTGCACGTATGTAGACTTAAAAATTTAAACTTTTAGCTAAGCATCCCACACGTAAAGTGGTTTCTGCACCAGGTAACCCCCAAAATGTTGCCTGAAGTAAGCCGACAAAACAGCTTTCTCTGATATTTTACATGATCTGTTTAACTACGGATCGGTTTGTAAACCCTTTAGTTCAAAAACCTTTGAAGTTATTTAGCGTAGTCATGTGTGTCTGGCATATCTGTGATGCAACAGAAGTGTTTAAGCGGCCAAAAAATTATAATACTTACCTGCAGGAATAAAATATGCAAAAAAGTTGTTATAATAATTCGACCTTATTTTTAAAATTTGAGCGTTTGTGGGAAAGATTGAATCATAACAATTTTTTGTTGATTTTGTAGAACTTAAAATTGCTTTGCAAAATTTGTACAATTTTGTTATAAGTTTCGCCAACTAGGCGGTATATTATTCCCTGTACCAGCGTATCCTGGCTTTGGTGCTTTGTGATAAGTTCTGAGTGGAATGTTTCAATCACATCATCGCCCAACTGTTTATATACGTAATATATTCACCCATCCGTTGAACTATCCATTTTAACAGATTTTCTGCATCCAAAAGATTTAAAATACCGCAGGTTTGGCCTTCTTTGTAAAATGAAAAGAAATCCAGTCGGTTAAAAAGTTTCACAGGCCCACAATTTTTAGTATATGAACTTGTTAAAACGTTTCATTGGTGCTTATGGACCACTGCTGGCAAAAGATGAATCAAAATAAGCATTTAGACGTTGTCACATTGAAAAGATATCTTTTCAATTTCAGTCACAACAATTCTTTTGTCGCCGTGGCATATTCAATGAGACAGTGACACGTTCTGCCAATCGCTTTAAGTCAAGCACTGTTGACTTGTCGAAAACTTTGCCTCTTAGCAGAGGCAGCATTAACTCACGAGAATTGTTGAAACAGATTAAGTGCCTGTATAAACTCGGAAGGCCTCAGTCGGCAACTCGCTGCAAAGAGCCCATTGTTAGCATGTCCGCATTCGCCGATGGTTCTAGTACGCGGATATGCGTTTAGCGTATGAATTACGGTCCATTTTTTAGTGATTTTTGACCCATTGCAGTAGTTCCGGATGCTACTGCTCTCCATATCCGGGTTACTCGTCTTGTTTATGACGCAATCTAGCACGTTAATTCACGTGACTGTGGCGGCAACAACAGGATGTCGGAAACACCCACCTACGCGGCAATTTTGCCATTGACCAATCGAGACAGTCTACTTTACCTCCACCGTCGCAATGAAATAATGTTTGTTATTTTGACCCCCTGCCAATCACCTTTGTAAGATGACATTGACCTAAGGTTAATGAATGACTTCGTTTAACCATCTCTACACATTTTGTTGGTATCGCAATACCGTTTATCGTATAAACGCATTGCGCATATGAAACCTAATGCTCAGAGCAACAGACTTCTACTTATTTTTATTAACCAACTTTTCCCTTTACACCAGAAATAGGTTAGCCGTGGGTGGGACTGCAGCCCAAATTACGGCTGGTCATTTGCCGTGACAGCGCCATCTATGCGTGTGTTTTTTGTTAACGCGCCACATATCTGAGATGTATTGTTTCATCCATGCGAATGTTTCATGTTAACTTAATGCCATGTGTGCGTGAGTTTTGCTTCGTTGTGTGCGGCTGTGAAACATTAACCTAATAAATTCTCAGAGTTGTAAAGCTTCAGTAGACATCAAGTTTAACTTTCTGAATCGTCTATCGAATTAGATGCACGGCATTACCTGGTGGAGTTTTACCCACAGTTTCAGTCGCCATGAACACCACAGTGTTTTTTGTCAGTTATGGCTGTTTTATCGACAGCTGCAACCCTAGCGAGATGCTTATTCCACATAAGTTTTTGTCGCGTGTCGAGAGGCTGAGCGCAGCAAGCCGAATACTTCATGCCAGACAAGAGTGGGTAAATTNTGGTCTGACATGGAAAACGAATGCGAGGTTTAACCACAGTCCACACAAAACCGGATTATCCGCGATCGTTTGTGTTTTCAATAACAANCTAAAATCAAAATCTGTGGAATGTTTTCAAACTGACTTTCACGAAGTTCGGGGTCGTTTTGCCGGAAAAAATACTTTTTGTAGGTAAGGACATATGTTGTCACAAAGCCATAAAAGTTTTGCCTAACTTTTCGTGAAGCGTACNCAATGATTGAGTCTATTTCAGAAACAATATGCAGAGAGAGATTGAGGTAAAAAAGTTCTTTAGATGCCACAATTTTCTGCAAACGTGTTTGTAGAACACTCTTCGCGGGATTCACTTGAAAGGAAGTGCGTACTACGTATGGTGTCAAAGTTGGAAGAACAGCTTTTTTGCAAAAGAAGCAAACAAACAACTCCTTATGCTGTCAAAATTTTGAGCAGCCATAATTGCGCCAAAACGTTTTCTTCTTCAGCATTCAATATATGTTTCTGAAAATGTCTTTGAGAATCACAAACATGTTCATGGAAACCAATGTTTGAAATGGCCCAACTTACTTTTGTTTCTGTTGTCTTTCCAAATGAAAACGAGCTGTGTTCTGCGAGTGCGTCTGTCGATCGCCCCTTTTTATTGCATGAGACTTTACAAAAAACACAAAATATTCATTTCTGAGAAATAAGGCAATTGTAATCTGCAGGGTTCACTGTATAATTCCATCATACAGCTTGTGTTTAGCGATTCTACTCAAGATATTCATAAAACTGAAATATTCAAAAGAGTGATGACCTGCTACAAATTTGGGTTCCGTTCTTCATACCCTTGACCAACTTTGAGAAAACGTGACAAAAGTAGAAAAAGTAGTGTCAATGTCGCCGTAATTTTAGCATTGAAAACGTGCGGGTTATTTAGCTCCCATGGACTGGGAGTTATTCGGTAGGTTAGGTTTACAAATTGGATGCATCAAAGTTGCACATCATCGCGTCTTTGAAACATCAGTTCCTATATGCTCCGGTCACGAGTGAAAACAGTTTAAGTTTAACCTTTTTTGGAGGCAGTGCGACAACACGAAGACTAATCCCTGTTAGTATTCTTTGTGTGGTCTTTGACCCCTGTCTGAACACTTCTGCTAGGTGATTTGTTATCGATAGGCTATTTTTATTTTGTTGCCAGATCCCATGCTATGGAGTCCTTGCGATGTCGCTCACTGGCTTGCTCTGATAGCGAAGCGCCATAGTTTCAATCTGGATTACAATCTATTCATTATGAACGGTAAAGGACTCTGCTTGATGTCACTGGACGGGTTCAGGTACAATTAGAAACGACCATTTTTTACAATTAAAAAAGGCAGACAGTGGTTGCATATAAACACAAGCAGAAGTGTAAAAAGAAATTTAGTCATTTTTCTTATCCTTTTGTATTTCATCATAATCCCAAATGTAATCGGAGCTCTGCGGAAATTATCGCTACATTTATTGTATGTTTTTTTGGGATTTTCCATATTTTTTTGCCGCGCACACAGCCAATACCTTTACGAAATGATCATGAAGATTTCCAGTCCTTGGGAGGAGCTGAAACATGGCCGTAATGGCAAGTTTTTGTTTTAAGTTTCTAAAGTTTTTAACTTCATCTTCACAAATCTTGCACATTATAGATCAACCACAAAAGCTGTTATTTTCTGCACAAACTATTAGCGTAGATAAAATAGATTTTATCTGAGTTGAAGGTGTGTACGTACAGTAGTATGCGAAAGACTTGAAGGTGTGTAGGTTACTTAGGATGACAAGGTGCGTACATGAAAAAAAACTGTGCTCCCACTGATGGAAAGTCGAAACGGTGCGTTCTGATTGGAAAATTAATTAGATACCAAAAGTACAGTTTCAGGTAATAAGATAGTCTCAAGTTCAACTGCCTTGGAACATGGATTTGACGGCAAAAGACCGCTTCTAAATTTCATGAGTATTGATCCCCTCGTAAATCCACGTTTCTGCTATAGGAAACCTGCTCATGCCTGCATATATGGATCTGGACAAAAGCAGTTGTAACATTTATTTCAATCGAGAATGTAAAGTTTTGCTTAAGAATGTGCTTCCATGTCGAAAAACTGTGCACATAACTGAGGTAAGTTGCTGAGCAAGGATTTTAAGAAAAATAAGGATGAGCGCTGCGATAAACTAAGAACAAACACTATCATCAGCAAAGTACGAGCAAGTATTTTACTAATTAGGGCAGCGCCGGGTCTGAATTGTTTTGGCTTGCGGCACCCAATACAGAAGAGAAAAAATTGTGGCACCTGGTGGCGAGCTGATACTAATTTTCTATGAAGTTTGATGATATTTTGAATATGTGTCTTTAATGGCTTATTGAAAATGTATTAGCTCGCGGCCCCCCTGAATATTGTAAGTGGCACGACGGTTGGGAAGCACTGAAATGGGTTAACGCCTATCAATGGCGATGGCTTTTTTAGGTGAATGCTAAGTTGCTGCTTTGGGCGCAATATGCAGTTGTAGTAAACTGGAAACGTTATTGATCCGCAGCTGCTTGCTGGATATATTTGAATGTCTTGTAAGCAATGAAACAGTTTTTGTGATTATGCTGTAATAGGTCATACATTCTTTTCGTCGTTTCTGGCACTTATATCTCAAATTTTGTGTAAGCTTGGAGAAAAATTGTTCTACCAACTTTTAAAAGGATTTGTTGAATTTGCTGCCAACCATCATCTGTGTTGTGTAAATAAATGTTGCGTATATGTTGTCTTTACATTGCAGCTTGCCCAATAAATTTCTTGTGGTTTGTTTACACTACTGATTTTACTACGGTTTACACTACTGAATTTGTGTTGTTCATACGTTTCTTTAATATTACTTTTAAGATTTTCTTAAATACATCCGACTTCCGAACTGGGAAAGCGTTTGTTAACGCACACATGTGAACATTGCGTTGGTTTGAGTGAAAAATTAAAGTATATGACCATGCCTATTTAGACAGACAAATTAAACGTGGTTGTAGCCCTGCACAACTCAAAACAGTGAAATGACCACAACACACAAAATATTTTTTGCGGACCGCATGCCAACAATGCCACCTATAGATTTCAAGAAATTGACGAAATGCAATGAAATGAAAATTTTACGATGAACAAAATCACCACGAAACACAATTTAAATTGATTGAATGTAATGAAAAACATTATATAGTTTGTTGGCAACAAGCTCATCAGAATCTGGATCCAGGCGCGTAGCCAGTGGGGGGCAATTGCCCCCCCAATTTCGAAAGCAGCACTAACAATTTTCGGGGTAATCAACCTCTTGATGTGTAAGCCAAAGAATTGCGTCAGTGCAAATCAACCAAACTGATTAAACAAACCTATTCTACATCAATTAGTCAAACCTGATCAAAGCACTAGGCCTATGCTTTACCAGTTGCACATGTCAAACATTGTGTATAGATCAGGTGTCGGCAACCTTTCCATAGTCGGGGGCCAAAAACAAACTCTGCAAGGAATGGCGGGTCGTATTAATTTTCCACCAACAATTCCGTTCCTTTTGCAGTTTATGATATCGTTAAAAGCCAATTTATGGAATTTCAATAAGATTAACGCCTGATTTTCACAGTTCATAACGAAAGTCCAAAATACGGCATAGCTTACAGTAGGCTACATTTATGACACAGTGCGGTTTCTCAAAATTAGTTCTTCATAAGTATGCAATGCAAGAACTTGCAAGGAAGGCAGATTCATAAAATGTAATACCATTAGGTAGGCCATAAAGTTACAATTTGTAACGGGGCTGCGGGCCGCATGATTTTGCTTGGCCGGCCACATACGGCCCGCGGGCCTTAAGTTGTCGACCCCCAGTTTTGAGTAAATGCTGGAAAATTCCTGCCATGGCTAACCTTTACCTGAGGTTTTAAAGCTCCGTGCGAAAGTTGGTGATAATGAGATACAAACTTGAATATACGCGCTTGCAATCACTAACCGAAAGTAAAACAAGGAGTAACGCTTTTCCCAGCTGTTTCTGCTTGCTGTGTCACAACTAATGGTGATGTAATCTTCATTTCAAGACTATTGCAAAAAATCCTCTGATAAATCTGGCAGGCTACAAATACCGTATATATTGCCCTTGACTGCAGCATCAGCCGTAGCTAGATTTTTTGTTTTTGTACAGTTTAACAACTAAATGCGTGAATATGGCGGTGATACACATTTTATATGCCTTGAAACTGAAGCCTTGGCTAAGAAGCAATTTAGTTTGAAAGTCTTTTTTATTACGCAATTAGGCAATAGACACTGTTTAGCAACAATAACATTTGTTCTAAATATTTAGTTGTGATGGCATGTAGACCTATTGTGACGGTTCAGCCACAAATATGTGGAGTCTTAACGGTTTCATCAATGATCTCCCTTTACCTTTCCGGCGGGTAAAACAACAATTTTGTTAAGTAATCAGTCCGACCTGTGCATAGTCTGAAACTTTGAAGGTGCTTCAACTTTCACCTGCTGTTAATTGCCACCCTATCCTACAGTAAATTTCAAAGCATTCAGCTGCAACGCGACGAGTCAGCAGAAAAATGTAACGAAAGTAGAAAGATGCTTTTTGTTTTGTAAGTGTTGACACTGCCATCTACTTACAGATAGCTTGCAATCTGTTTTCTCGATAAAGCGCATGTGACCGAAATGAA
>JGI24158J21664_10006986_pt1 | contig 14947 bp, 10 predicted proteins | sample Ectturendosymbi3_FD_21664 | JGI IMG/M metagenome (IMG submission 21664) | reverse complement strand
CTAGATGTCCGGGCAGTTGTTGAGCTGCCATTCAATTGTCTCATCATCCAGAACCACCAGGCCGTGCAGTCCATGAGGAGATCGATGGATTGGGCATTGGAGGACAGCATGGTCGACGGTTTGTTCTTCTGCGCCACACTCACTCACAAGCCGCAGAGGGGACCATGCCTCATCTGTACAAGCAGGAGCGGAAACGCCCGACACCGGTGCGGAGGCGGTTAAGCCGGGCCCACGCTGTTTTGGGCGGGGACATTGAGGAGGATGGGCGCCGGTGTCGGGGATGAACGTACGGTGTCTCGTGGTGTTGTACAACCACTCCGCATTCCATTGGTGATCCACCCAGAGCGCCGCACGTATGTTATTGTTGTCAGACGAACTGATCAGTTGTTGCGCGGCGGGAACAAATGGGTGTCTCGATTTGAGGCGCCGTGCATTCGCACTTGGTGGACAGGTGAGCGCTGAGTGGAGCTGGTGTCCAGGCTCCGTGGCACTGATTGCTAGAGACAGTGTGGCCCCTTTGCGACGAAGCTCAGCAGGTTGGATGCCTGCAAGGATGAGAAGATTGTCCACTGGTATAGGACCAGTCGCAATTTGTTTCGTCGCAATTTGCAAGGCGTCGTTGATGGTGGGGTCAGTGAGGTGGGTGTGAGCACTGCGGCACCAGACTGAAGCGCAGTACTGTTTTTGAGTGGACCAGGGCTAGGGTGGCTGTTGGCAACGTTGTTGCTCCAGCACCGCAGCCAGAGCCAGGAAGCCGCCTCAAGAGTGCGACGGCCGACGCGTGATGTCAGCTTCTTGCGAAGAGGCTCAAGGTGTCGGCGACACGTGAGCGATCTGTCCAACGTTACTCCGAGGTATTTGGGCTTGGAACAGAAGAGCAGGGTTTCGTTGTTGTCGTTGACTTTCAGCTCACGTTTAGCTTCCTTGTTGTTGAGATGGACGACAGCCGAGACCGTTTTTGTAGTTCTGAGTTTTAGTTTCCAGGTCTGGAGGTGTTCACCTACGGTTGCCATGTCTTTGCTAAGCACCCCTTCCACTGCCTGCCAGTCTCCATCAGCATGCATGATTGCTAGATCGTCAGCATGTGCATACTTTCTGGGGACGGTGTTTGGCAGGTCAGAGATGTAGATGTTGAAGAGTCGGGGTTCCAGGACGAATCCCTGTGTGTCGCCGTTCTTGAGGCGTCATTTGTGGCTTATGTAAGTGAGAAAGCTCTCCCGGGCCGTTTATCATATCATACCTACAGCGACATTTTATCATACCTCAACACAACTTATGGTGGCAAAGTTAATGATTTTCTGTAAGTGAGAAAGCTCTCGCGGGTCGCATGTTGTGCAGGCCTATTCTACGTATTGATCGAAATCAGCAGGGGCGTCGTTAATTTTTCAATGTCGGCTTGAGATTCCCAAATAATTAACTTTGCCACCATAAGTTGTGTTGAGGTATGATAAAATGTCGCTGTAAGTAAAGTATTCAAATTTTCATTATTTCTCACAATACCTGGTAGTTTTTGTGCATCTTATTTTCGTTTTCCTCCGCCTTCACCAGTCTTTCTTTCTCCTCAACGAGTTCTTCAAGAACTTTTGCAAGTTCGTTTTCCAGATTAACAATCATCTGCACAAATTTAATCAGCAGTCAAACAAGGGAAATTTTACATGCGTAAGGCTTTTTTCTTAAACAGATCTTGCCCCTGAAAGCTTCAAAATCGATGGAGACATCTCAATCGAAAAATATAATTCATTATAAGAGGAAAAGAGGGATATCAGTAGCAGTGCCAATTACAAGCATCATCACTCCGATCACGGATGATCCAAACGCGACAAAGCATTCACCTCCTTAAGTTTGACACTGTCTTCCTTGTAGGCTTCCTTCTCGGAAGACAACTCCTTTATTTTTTCTCCCATATTAGCTTCGTGTTCCTTCCAACCATCCACTACCTTGGCAAGCGTCTAAAGGTGAAACAAAACAGGAAGCAGGGTTTTAAACTATTTTTAATGGAAAGTTCAGTTCGATGAAGTGAAGAAAAGGTTGTCATTGAATGCTCGACATTAAGAATGTAGGCAACAAGGATTATGATAATTTAAGTCAGCAATACGCTCAACCACCTTGTCAAGCTGTTCAATCATCAAGTCTTTTTTCCGTTCCGTCGAATTCGCCACAGCGAGTTCCTGCTGTATTTCAAGAATCCTTTTCTGTAGCTTTTGTATTTGCTTCTCGCAATGCTTTCGTCTGTATCTGCACATGAATTAAAGGGATCGTAAAAGACACGCGCACAACAAAAACGCCACCTGAACGCAAACAAGCAACAATACGCACCTTTCTTTTTCAAGGGTATCTCGCAATATACCGTTTTCCGCTGTTAGACTCGAATCTACCGAGGAACGGCTTGCATTTTCTGGGACTTGGTTGCTTGCTGATTTCAAAATTGACACCAAACCAGACGTCAGGCTTTCGGCTGATTTATCCACGTTTTCTTTCACTGGGCTAACAGGAGGCATGAGGTCCGATGGGTGAGTTCTGTGAAAGCACAGTACCAGTGCTAACACGAATCGCAGAAGAAAATTACACACTTAAGAGTCCAGCGAGAAATAAGCCAAACGAACTCATTTTGACATTGCCGGCGTTCTGATGCAAACTGTAAGCGGTAGTTTCAATTAAAAAACATTTTTTAAGGAACTTACAACATGTCTAAGTTGAGCCGTCACGCGGCTTCAAAGTCTGGCGAACTTACCACCGAAGCTATGGTGCGAGAAGCAACATCTGGCTCACAATCAAATCAACGCCAAGTGAACAGTTGTTCGGCCGTGTTTTTCGTTTCGGAAAACGCTTGTTCAGTAGAGGCTGCTTCTAAGTTGGGGCAGTTACACAGAAATTAGATTGTGGCAAGAAAACGAAAGTAGAACATAAACCAGGATGTAATTATCCTAAAAACACGGAATTCAAACATGGAGCGCATGGGTAACGGTACTACACGTTTGGGGGAAGGGTAGCAATATCACGAGCTTGACGTACGAGGCACAAGCGATGTGGAAGTCGGCTGCTGTGAAAAACTGGTAAACATAGCATACGCCTTCTGCGTGGTTGACACAGTAATGTTGTGCCGGCTTTTGTTCAGTCAAGCGAATATGCAAACATCGTAAGACACAGGTGCGGAAAGTTCTACAGCTAAGTGATTCATTTAAATGATTTATTTAACCGTAAAATTACAAGAAGTTAAAGGCGTTTCAGTAGCTAAGCACGATCCTATTCCGTCACCGTCCGACCAGACACGGTCACTAAACTCCGAAGTCGCGCCAAACAAAGTTTCTTGCCCGGTCAAGGCAGGCTGAGAAGACCTTTACTTTGAGAAGACTTTTTATAAATAACTACCACAGAAACCTGATAAACATCTTTGAATCAGCAATTATTTCAAAATATTGCAAGAGAGTTAAGCAATTTACTCGGTTTTCCCGACTTTTACAACAATTTTCGGAATAAACCTGTCTTTTACTGTTCGTGCCCACAGACGTCCTGTGGAATCCTTTGTTTGAAAATATTGAAAAAGGTGAGTTTTTATGAATACGGATTGGAAGAGACAAACCGACAGGCGCGTTTCCAGGCGACACGAGAAAGTGACACCGGCACCTCCTAATCCTTTAAAGATATACATTTTTGTTGAAAATATACAACATTGACAAACGAACAAGACTGACCAACAGCCTTGCGAAATCTTGGAGAAGTTGGATATTTCCTTTTTGCGGTGCATAACTTTCTTTTTTTCAAAAACTTAGCTACTGTCGCATTGCAGGAAAGGCGCCGTTATTGCGTCATCCAGTATATAGAGTAAGCATGTATGACAGAACTTCATCTCTTGCAAAACTCGTTTCACGTTATGCCGGGTGCATGTGCATGCAACTCACAGCGATCTCTAGCATTTTCCAGCATACGCCACGTCAAAGTCAAGCATCTACTGTGAAGCATTTTGCTAAAAGAAACGCAGTAAAAGTTTTTCACATTATTTGATGATAACGATCGTTTGCGCCACAAATTCAACTGAATTGTAACATACAAAACTCATCAACCAAAGGGAAATTAAAACTTAAGAAAAAATCGGCCAAACAAAATATGAAGTACAAATATAGCATCATATTATTCATGAGACGGTAAAAAAAGGAGCGAATCAAACCGATTGCCTGTCGCCAAAACGCAATTTCTACTTTGCCTAAGTGCGAGTTTTCACTGGCATTCATCATTCCCAGCTCCGTTTCCTCTTCATTTTTTGTAGTTGGGCAACAACAGATGAGATGGCACGTGGTTGAAACCCAAGTTTACTCGAGATTCAGGAAAACTGTCGGAAGCCGCTGTGCGTTTTTTTTACAAACGAGCTAACATCTGCAAGATATGTTTATTCCAGAAATCTACGTACGAATCCAACTTTTTTCACAATATTGTAAGCCTTCTTCCAGGTGCAACGCAAAAGCGATTTTTCGGTCAGAACCAAAACGGCCATGCCGAATGTATTCATGAGCTACGAAGGAACACCTGACTGAAATTGTAGAGGCTCCACCTCGGGACGACGTTCATCAGAAAAAGTTCGAAATTTTGCTTCAAATACCATGAGCGAAACAAGAAGCGCGATACCCATAATCAGTGCGCCTTCGTTTATCAGTCACCACCAAGCAACATGCTTTCTTCGTTATAAAAAGTCGGTCTACTATTTCACCTCAGCAATACAGCTGTGTCGGTGCTTCTAAAGGTGTCGTCATCCTTGCACTCATCAGTACTGTTGCACAAGTCTGGTCCAGACAAATCAAGAGCAGTAGCTGCGAAAGGAAATGCAAACAGCGTAAAGCCATGAAAGCATTATCTTCGACAAGAAACGAGCAAACCAACGTTATAAACAAACCATAAAATTATTTAAATTTATGTTTCAAAAACGTAGTGCGCAAGCAAGTCGCATGGAAAAATCTTCAGCACCATTACAGTTTTTTTTTTAATTGTTGTTTTCGCAATTTGCTTCGTCAGTTACAGTACTATAGTTAGCATCAGCAACAGACAGATCGAGATGCACCGGGATAGTTTCAACTCCAAAACCAAAACGAATTTCAAAAATATCAGGAAGATAAGGTTTCACGTTTCACTGGCTGGCAAGCGATCAGCTACCAAAACGAAACAGTCTGATAGCCACGCTCGCTGCGAGAAGAGCTTATGATACCTGGAATAAACTCCAAGACTTTAATATAATCAAGATATAATGGTTGAAGCCAAACAGATTAGCGCTTTTCATAGCAAACAACATGAAGGAAAAAATGTAAATGGAATCAATTCTTTTGACGCGAAACATACATGGATCAAACTGTCAAAATTCAAACAAAGAAAACTTAACGTTTGCACCAGTCATTGAAATCGAAAAAGACTGATACCAAACCAGACCGGAAGTAAACGGTACCACAAACAAAGCAATGATTTTAGGGAAAAAAGCATAAAAACAATAAAACGTTTAAAGCATAATTTACTCACTAAAAATTACTTACGGTCTAGTTTGCGAAGATTAAGCATGGTATGCAGATGATCGCGAACGGACAGCATGTTTGCAATAGCCCTTGGCTGTTCTTGGTCTTTTCTACTGACTTCAGTGCCTTGTTGCGTTGACATCACTGAAGAAGTGATACCCGCGCCGTGACTCCTCTCAATCGACGCTTTTGCGGAGTTATGATCTGCACTTCTCTTGCTTGCTTGGTGCGAAGTGTTGCCGGAAAACTTCAAAGAGAAAATAAAAGCAAACGTATGTCAAGCTTTTGATCAACCGGACAACACGACTTTATATTGCTGCCCATATCCACGATATCACGATGTGAAAATTAACTGAAACTGAGAAGTACTGGTACGCGGTAAGCCACCAAGCCAGAAGTCTTAACGCAAAAAAAATAAAAAATGACCACCTGTACAACTTTCGCGGCGCCACCTTTTCCAACAGCATCACTGGACCTTTTCTGAGCAGCTGCCGCATGCTTGCTTTGCTTCTTTGCGGTTTTGTTCGATTTTGCCGCCATTTTATTTATGTTGCCAGCTTTCTTGGCTTTCACATCGTGGGCATTATCATTTCGTTTCAAACATGCCCGTCCCGCATTCTTCGACACGTCACTTTCCACGCTTGTAACGCTTCTTTTGGCGTCTTGCATGCTTGCTAACGTACGATCATCAGACCTTCCAACATTTCCACTGCTGTTTTTCAGCAGCGCCGACAACTCATGAAGCTGCTGCGCTGTAGTCTGATTCGATTTCCTACTCCTTTCCAGCTGCTGCATGAAAGTAAGAAGCTTTCTGGTATGTGAGTCATCCAAGACAGAACTGCCGATGTCCTTGACAGGATCCGTAAAACTTTCTTTTGTAGGTGAGTGTTGAACGCCATCGGGGCATTTAATAGGTGACAAGCTGGCCTGAAATTCACTGGCAGGACAAATGTTTGGGCCATCTGAAGTACCTGGTCCGTACCGTAAGAAGTCCTCTTGGTGTTGGCCGCTATCGTTAGGTGGCAACACAAGTTTCGGCATTGAAAGAACTTCTTTTGTTTCACACTCTTTAGAAGGGCTGGAGGAATCTGTCATATCAGTTATTTCCCGACGGGTCAACTTGAACGATAAGAGCTGGGATGGTTTAATCTCTCCTGGTGACGACTGCCAGCTAGATTTCATTTCAACTTCTCTTCTTAAGCTTGAAGCCAGAGATTCTTGCAACAACTTCTGCACTTCATGCGCGGAGCTGACTACAGTTCCTGAAGTGGTAACTTTGGTCGGAGATCGTTTCGTGGGAGAAATGCTATCTTCCAGAACGCTGAAACAAAAGAAGAACCCTTTATATACAATCAACTATGCAGAAATGTTCATTATCGAAAAAATACAACAAAATCAATGAAATGGAATGGCGTTTGTTGACAGTGAACTTTATCGTGCGTCTTCCATAAATTGCGGCATGATATAACGAAAACGTCGCGGAGAACATAAAAATCAAAGTACAGAGAAGGTTTACGTTGAACCTTTTCATAGTTAAATCATCAGTTCCACTCTTTCCGACCGATCTGGGGAGAGACACTTAACGCACATACTCATAACAGAAAATAAGAAACCACATGTTGATGCCTCAATGTCATTATTTTTTCAGACTATAGAGGGATGTTTACACAAAATTTGTAACGTCAATAACAAAATGTACGCGTTCTGCAACTTATCTCATAATTTTTACCACATTGTTGAGTTGAATTACACACATTTACATCGTAAAGACTGAAGCACACTGTGGTACAGTGGGTTGAGTACGCGCCACCCGGCCCGGAGCCACGGGGGGGCATTCGGAGGCAGTTTCCCTCAAATATTTTTTGTGCTTACTTAAATTGTGTTGTGCCCAGGAAAATTTGTTTTAAACCAGCTATGTCCAACCCAAATGGCTCACTGAGCCAAAAAGTTTGTCACTATTTTAACCAGGGCCGCACGTTAAATGGCTTACTTTCATCTTAGCAAACTAAATTTAGGTAAAGCTAATGGTAACAGACGTGATAAAGTGACGATGAGGACCACCTGCAACCAATATGTCAAATTCAAGATTATCAAAATACTTTTACTGCAGCGAAAACCTAAACTGGACCGCACAAAACCTTTGACTGGGCCGTGGGTTGGACATAGCTGTTTAAAACATAATAAAAACAAAAATTTTGCTTCGTTAAAAATGTATTTTGTCCCACCAAACCTTAAAACCTGGCTACGGGCCTGCGAACCGCTAAAGCTGATAGGCTCAATTCCCGGTCCGATCACATCACACTGAAGACTTGAAAAACGGTACTTGTAGCTCGTCCATCCTCGTGCTCGGTATTTATGGGTGGGAACAAAGGAAAGGTTCCTATCATTGGTACACACTGCTACCATTTACCTGTCCCCGATGCAGTGAACGTAACCGTGTAGCCGCCGGCGCAAGCAAGGAGAGGTGGACACCTCTTGCCACCAGTGACACTGCATTCTGTAAGCAGTGCATATCGCGCAGTTTATTTGTACAAGAAAACTAGTTTCGTGTCTAACAAATCTTCAGTCCTTTTTCATATAGAATAAGGATTTGAATACGGTCTGGATTGGATTGAATAAGGATTGAATTTTATTTGAATAAGGATTGAAGATGTGTCAGACATGAAATTAGTTTTTTTGTGGAAATAAATTGCGATATGATTCGCTTGTGTGGGTCACTGTGACTTAACTATTATTGCTGAATGGTGAGAACAAGCTTGAATCATCGCAAGAAGATGAAGCAGAACCAAGCAGGAGATTCCTCAAACAGTTCGCTGCAAAGCTACAGCTCGTCTTGCAAACAGTACAATAGCGAGTATAAAGGAACTGATGTTTCGAAAGCAAACTGTGCCGGCACCTAATCTTGATACACCAAAATTTTCATACGATTTGTCAAGAAAAAGTGAAGTCATCGGCAAAGTTGGGCCATTTCAAAAATCTTCTGGGGACATTTTTGATATTAACCAAAACAGAGCAGCATCAATACTGCAAAGCAGTATGTTAAAAATACGTACACAAAAAAACGCTTTTATCATTTCGGGTTGGTACTGTTTTGCGAGAGTGATACGACTGCCAGGTTGCTCAACAGCGCCGTCGCCTTCGTCCTCAGTCTATGGACATAGGACAGAGAAAAATCTCCGCTAGAGAGAAATGTTCAAAATACAGGATTAAACAAAACGTGATGCATGCCTGACTTACACTTAAAACATCAACGAGTGTCATATGATAATCTTACTACAAATCGTAAGATGCCTATAGATTGAAATATAATTGTTCTTTCATCGAATCAAGACAGTGTCAATCAGTGCTTCACGAAGTCAGCGATGGCGCAGCGGCGTGTCGCGATATTCCAGAGGAATGGTGAAAAGCACTGAGCAGTTGCACATATCGCTAAACCACAGAGTGCCTTGGTGGTGGTGGTGGTGGGAGAAACAAATGGGAGATACGAAACACCCTATTGGAGGAATGCAGCCAAGGCCTTACTAATTCACTATTTTCAGATTTTGAGAACTAAGTTCGAATTCATCAGGCCACTTGCGCTTGACCGCACCAGCGACATTGGCGAGGATCCAAACTTTTCATGCCATGTGCCGAGTTCCACGCGTCTTTTGCCGTAACAAGCTCATTCGTGCAACAAAGCCTGAATGGACTTTCCTGATGCGAGCGGCTAATTTTGCGCACACGTGATAACTTTCTCAACAACCGCACTTTCGATTAATCAGGTGAAACGTCGATTGCGTGAAAAGTGAGTTCGCACAATCGGAACACCAAAATCGGCCAGATGAGATTTGCCACCTTCCTACAATCTCTGGAAAATATTTAATGGCACAGTTCCTCGTTCCAATGGCTTTCTTTCCACGACTCCAAAGTGGCTTACTGACATATTGATAAAAACGTCAACAGCTATTCTCTTCCCAAGTTTTGAAAATTAAAAACATATTTTTATTGAACTACAGTATGTAAACCCGTGCTTTATAACAGTGGTCCTCAACCTCCCGGTCGCNGATTGATTGGTACCGGGCCGCGAAATTANAAAATGTACACTGGTACTGGCGGTGACCCCATTCGCTCTCTGAGCATGTGATTGGTCGATTCTTCCCATGGAAACACTGCTGCGCGCGCAGAGGCAAAGCGTCATAGAGTGCTCCAGGGCCGCGACAAAATTGTCAAGCGTTGACCGGTCCGCGGTTACAGAAAGGTTGGGGACCACTGCTTTATAGCAACAACAGATGTTTTATCACTTACAGAAACTGTGATCCATGAACATAGGAGGCGAAAACGGCAGAGGGTTTGGGGGATGACAGCCCCCATAGGTGGGTCGGGACAAACATACCGGATCCAGGAATTGGCGCTGAGTATTTTACGGCATAAGAATGAAACTCGTGGCACTTAAGGTAGTTCCAGTCCAGGAATGAAATGATCAAGACCGGAACGTGCTTAATTTTTGGAAAAAAATTGCGGCAAAATATGGAAAGCTGAGATGATTTTTTTTTGGTTAGCAGAAAATCGATATCTTTTCTTGATCCTCATTCTAGTTTCACACAGAAAATGGCGTAAATTTTCGACAGCGAATGTACTTCCAAGAGAAAATTGAAAACAACGGCTGGCTTTGCAATATTNTCAGGCTAACGACATCCCCCTGCACATGCTTCCTNTGCGCCAGTGGCAGGCACTCATTATATAATCCGATTAACTACGCTATACATGCAGCCTTAATAATTAAGATGCAGGAATATTTAGGGCAGGGGTCACCAACCTTTTTGAAACTGAGAGCTACTTCTTGGTACAAATTCATGCAAAGGGCTACCAGTTTGATGCACACACTTCTGCAATAAAAACTGGTTCAATTTGTCTTCAATTTTTTATCATTAATAAAGATATTCATCAATGTGAAGACACTGATTATGTTTATGTTATTGTCAGAACAAGCCCGCGGGCGACCAACGAAGTCCGTTCGGGCGACCTGGTGCTCACGGGCACCATGCTGGTGACCCCTGATTTAGGGAGACAAGCAAATAAAACAAAAAGCGACAAAAACAGGTAAAACAACGGAGTTCTTCAAAACGACCAAGTTGCCAGACAATTTTAGCGAACAAAACAAATTGGGCTGGGCCTCCTAACTACAACACCGTTAAAAGAAGCATATCCATGAAAGGAAGAAAAAATTCAGGTGTCTTCTATCAGCATGCATTATTATCCTAAAAGAAGTGTTTGGTGTAACCGTTTGCCTTTCCAATCGTGATCGATACGTATTGATTCATGCTGCACCTCCTGCGTGTTTTCTAATTTAACGTTTCCGTATCATAAGAATGAAATTCACCCTTGCTGGTTACGGAAAATAGTTGTTTTCGCAACGTCCAACGCGATTTTCTTTTAAAATTAATAAATCTTTTTCCCTTTTTAATTTGGAATGTAAGTTTTTTTACATTTGATTTTGGTTGACGACAATTGGCGACACGGCCTAGCGTGAATTTTGCTTTTTTGACAGGGCAATTGAGGTGTACGCTCTTGTCCAAGAAATGCTACTCAAGTCACTCACTGAGCGTGGATCGAACACAACTTTCCAGTTTAGAGGCGAGCAGTCTACAACTGCGATATTTTCCGCCCATTCACGTTTTTACTTCTCTTTAATAAAGTTCTACTTGCGTTTTTGCTTCTAATACAGGTCATCTTCGTTTACACAGAACGCAACAGTACAGCATTTGCGAGGACAAGCAATGGTACGTTATGGTAAATTTCCCTATCATTTTGCCAGTAGAGTTTCATTAAACACTGCTTAATGCAAAGCCAACTTAGCCAAATTTTAAGCACTAGAAAAGCTGTTAATTCATAAAACGATGCAGAATCGCGCTGATGTCGCGAGCAGAGCACTGTCCCTCATCGTTTCAGCGACATTATCTCGGAAACAGTTTCGACACGGCCAGGCTCTCAATAAACAAAATAGGAAGCTTAAACGAAGTGCACTATGACAATAGCCGGAGTAGAATACTTGTATATTTCAAGCTAACAAAGCATTTTTGCTGCTGGTAAATTAAATTTTCAATCACTGATAGAAAAAAAACACCTGGCATTAACATCACCTACGTAATCCTGTTTTATTTACGTGTAAGACTATCATGTTATTCCACATTTTCTCATCATGTGAGTTTATCAACACTAGTCGTCAAATATTAATACCTTGACGTATTTTTGGAATCGAATTGGCATATTTTCTGCTGCCATGTTTTCGTGTAATGAAGTCCGGACCCATCACATTTACGAAAAGCAAATTTATCGAACTGCACGCAGAATAGAACGGCGCTTTGATTTGCTGCACACTTTGTGGCCTTCCAGGTCGTGCCCATGTTTGGCCAGGTTTCGTGGCGGAGTTGAGCATCTGCGGTCTCGCGCTAAAATAATTTAATTTGAGCGTTTACTTAAAACTCTGCACAATTAGTGGCTGAAGAACGTCGAGGAATTGAGTTATTGCAAAATCTTTGAAGTTTAACATTTACCTTGAAAATGATGTATCTTTAAAGACAAAATTTGTCGGAGTGCCAGGTTGTGTAGTTGGTAAAATCTCAATGCCACTAAGAAGATCTTCTTCAGAAATCTGTGTCTCCATAATAACTTTCTGACAACCACCAAAAATATAAACACGCATAAATATTACCAAAGCCTGCAAAACAATATTAAGTTTACAAAAGTTTACAAACTGCAGTGCTAAATTAGCACAATAAAACTCTGATCAACGTTTTTGCGTTTTTGCTGCGTTTTCTTAGCAGTGTTCCATGAAATTATTGCAATCTGGAAACAAATCAATAAATCTGTTATATGCCATTGTCCATGCTATTTAAGCGATGACTGCAACATCTGATGATAGTCTGTGGTCCACGTTTCACAAAAATATCCATTATGTCATGGAGGCGGTCTGGTCTTGCATATCTTATCTTCTAACTTTTATTTTTTTCACAAAAAAAACACACATTTATAACATAAGAAAATTCTTTGTGAAGAGAGCATTGTCATTGTCGTATACATTGAGAATTAATGGCAGTTTATCCTCTTTCCACTCAAATAATCATCTCAGGCTTTGAAATTAGACGATTACAATTGCAAGCTGCAACAAGCCACAAGCAATCAGCAAAAAAACTCTGCCACGGCTGAAGTAATTGGGGAAGAACTGATCTTTAAGATCATCTAATAGTTAAACCGGTGCTGCTTTCAGTAAAGATAGCAAAGAAAACAAAATCATGCTTTCCGATTTTAAAATAAAAAATAGCAACCACAAAAACGTTCGCAGTAAAAAGCTGGATGTCAACGCCTAAGCCAATGATATTTTTACTATCTTCATTTTTAGTTTCTATGGTCTCTGCAAGCTTCAAGTTAGAACTTTTCCGAATGCTTTTAAACCTTTCTGGCTATGTGCATTCATGGAGAAAGGCTTCTTACAACAAGAAATCACTATCATTAATAAGCTCAGGAGCAATTTTGCACAGCAGACACCAAATGCTTGCTACTCCAAGCAATGCAAGTGTGTTAATAAGGTCACATTAAAATGACAAAATAAAATTTAAACAAAACCCTCAATTTTGTTTATGACAAGTAAACAAAATCGCCTAAGATCACAAATAAGCAAAATCCACAACATATCTAATGCTTTGAATACATATAGAACCATGAAATTTCTATGCTGGTTTACAGCACATTGGTCCACCTCAAATCCATGTGTGAGAATATAAAGCCAATGTTCAATTTTTTAAAAGGAAACACTGCTTAAACAGTAAATCAAACCTCAAACAAATTAAGCAGCATATTTACAAGTGACTTTTCCACCAAAATGTCTCACAAAATTATATCAGGTCTGAAAAATTCCTGTCACTATGTAGTAAAAAAGTAAGTTGCCCTGGTTGTCAGTCATTGCTGTTGCCTAGTGCAGTGTTTCCCAAACTGTGTGCCATGGCACACTGGTGTACCGCGCAAGTTTTATGTTTTGCCAAAACCTTATAATAAGTAGCTCTCATTGCAAGGTTTGTGAAAAGTAGGTTTTCGATTTCATAAAGTGTGTGCCACAGCCAGCCAAATTCAGAATGTATTAGTGTGCAGTAACATAAAAAAGTTTAAAAAGCGCTGGCGTAGTGTGTTAACATACCAGACAGGTACTTGATTAGGACAATTACATCAATACATAAAAAGGATATAGCTACTTGCATAAAGGCACCAATGTTAAGACTTGCCAAAGTAATTTATGAAACCAAGACCACATCAGATTTCAGGGCATTTCAACCTAGTACTAACAATCTCTGCATAGGAAGCACTAGGCACTGGGCAAATTTTGTATGTTACCAGTTAGTGCTCATAAAAATATCCATACATATGAAATGAAAAAAAGGCTCCTACAGTATGTATGTTAAGTTTTTTTAAAAAAGAGTTTGTGTACGAACTGACACTTGAATGTTAGTAAATGAAACAAAACATTCAAAACCCAGTTACTTTGAGCCACATTAATATTTTACATTGGACCATAACATGAACAGATTAAATTCAACTCATAGCTACATTGCAAAACAGTTTATCACAAGGTTCTTTTCTGTAAGTGCAAAAACAATTAAATACTTAGACACTACTGCTACTACTACAGCCCATCCTGGTATTGACAACAACGAGCTTGGCGCTTTCCATTTTTTATATGTAGTTTTTAGCCAAAGATAAATATCCATCACTCTGGGAAGCACACCATCCAGGCCCGTAACCAGGTTTTAGGGTTTGGGGGCACAATACATTTTTAGGGGGGCCATATTTTTGTTTTCTTTTATGTTTAAAACAAAAAATTTTAAGGGCAGCATAGGCTACTGCCAGTTGTCTGTTTTCAATCTGATTACATAATATCTGTGATTGTAGCGGTATGCTACGTGCCATGGGTAGCCAAGCAGGGGAGGAAGACTCCAGCGCCTTTCTCAAATTTTCAAAAATGATTACTTTTTCCAGAAAAAGTATCCATACAAAACTAAGAGCATTTGTTTAGTTATGCGCCTTTCTCTGGAAACAACAAAGAAAAACAACATGAAAAAAATTTGCCTATGTTTCAAGCAGGCCCGTAACTAGGGGGGTGGCAAAGACCCCTAAAATTTCTTACTACCCCCTGGAAAATGTGTCGAACATAGTTTGAAAGTATTGGACATAGTTTAAAAAATTTGGGCCCCTCTCAGAAAACTCTTCGCCCACCCTGGTGTCCCAAGCTGGTTACAGGGCTGGCTTCAAGACATTTTTCTGACTAAACGCCACTGCTTGATGCCTGTTTGTCGCATTTGGTTCAATAAAAACTTTGTTCAATGCTTGCCTAAGGCACTGTTAACTTTTTTGAAAAACATAACAATATTTTGGCATAAACAACAAAACTGAACCAATTTTATTCATATCACCATTTAAAGTGAGGA
>JGI24158J21664_10006984_pt1 | contig 14948 bp, 11 predicted proteins | sample Ectturendosymbi3_FD_21664 | JGI IMG/M metagenome (IMG submission 21664) | reverse complement strand
CCCCCCCCCCAGCCTTACTGGCTGGATCCGCCCCTGTTCAAATGCCAATCTGTGCTGCTTCAAAAATTGCAGAACAGCGTCAGCAGTCTGTGGTTGAAAAACCACGCCTGTAAGTCGAAATGCGGGCCCGTCTGAAGTAATCACCTGGACCGGTAAATCAAACGAGACTTTTGTCAACTCGAAGCAGACCGCGATAGGCAAACATTTATTAAAGCGCCCCCTGAAACGACCTGACGCTTTACAAAGGAAAAACGACATATATCTTGTATTTCAAATGCCCTTAAGTATTATAAAGTATAGATTGAAGTGTATGCAAATGTTTTTCATCACTGCAATGCCAGCTTATCCAGAACTTACCCGGAAATCCCTGCACTTCCTAAATAAAGGCAGCAAATTCGATTATACAGATCTTTAGTCCTATTTAGAGGCGTTTTTGTAGCGTAACCGTTAATAGAACCTAAACATCACAGATATAATCGCTCTAGCACTGTTCACAATACATCTATAAAAGTTCTTGCATTTATGTTGTGGCGCATATTTTTAGATTCGTAACTGATAACTACACGATACATGGTTCCCATTTCCCAGTCAAGTTGATAATGGTTAAGTACTATCTTTTCTTTTTTGCATTTGCGTGAGATCTTCTGTGTCTTTGAAAACTGTATTGAGCACAGTTATTCCTCAACTAAAAATGCAAAATATAATGCAGCCAAGCACTGCCGTATTCTGTATAACAAATGCAGATGTTGAATCTGTTCGTTGCTGTTATCATGGACAACTTCGAGTATCTTACAAGAGATTCGTCGATCCTGGGGCCTCATCATTTGGACGAATATGTTCGTGTTTGGTCTGAGTTTGACCCGCAGGTGAGAATCATGCGAATTGAATTTTTTCAACAATTTCTCTAAATTCTGCGTTCTCACTGAACAATTGTCCTTAAATCAAGTGCAATGAACAGCAAAGAAGAAACGTATGGTTATTTGAAGAAAGGAAATGCGTTCAGCACGTTGGTATCCGAGCTACCTGTAGCAACAAACACTACTGCCGCTTCGCTGTAATCACAAATGTGGCGGTGTTTCATCATCGAAGAATCTGAGATCTTAATTTTGTCATTTTTAATGAAAGCTCAGAACCCCCTTTAAATTTCAGTAATTAACTGATATAACTGTGACGAAAAGGCGTTGACTGTTTTTACAATCTTACGTCGATATAACTGTCAAATGTCTTTACACTTGCCAGGTAAGCTTGCTCATAAATTGGACATATTAGTTAAATATACAAAAATAAAAGATTTTAAAGCAAACGAGAAGCATAGGAACAAACGAGACAAGTAACAAACACGAAAAACAGCCAATGAGCAAAACCTGCTAGATACGTGGAATCCACGCCACGGTGGATTCCTATTCAACTTTCACACAACTAGTTTTAGACGTCCAAAATTGTCTTTTGTTCCAGAAACGGTTAGGAGTTTCAAAAAGTAGCATAACGTTTTGTGAATGTCGCTACTAGGCAATTTATTAAAGACACAAGGCCATCCTGAACGACATAAAAAAGTAAATTAGTTCCATGTTTTATTTCTGTGGCAGAGTTTTTTCTACTTGTTGCTGCTGTGATATAATTCCATCCTGGTAAACTTGCTAAAGTCGTACTTTAGTGTCAATACGTGCTTGCTTTACTGCTTGCGCTTACCCACGTGCGTAATTATTTCAAACGACAGTTACCATTAGCTTTGTGAGATTTCAGGTTTATTGGCTTGGCGTCAGCTTTAAGATTTTTTGACAGATCTATTTTTGAGTTACTTTAGAGTAGGTGTTGTAATTTAGTCATCTTGAGTGTACTCCCCCTCACCCATTCATATCGCATGTTGCAGACAACAACTGCTTGATGAAAATAGATTTCTTTAAAAGTTCAGTGCCCATCGCGCCATAGTTGGAGAATGAAGCTGGGCACACCTGCTGGTTTCTCGCCAAAACAATTTGTTGTTCAACAAATTTTATCATCAAAGTGAACACACTTTTTCTGTTACGTCCACAGTACACTAATCTTTCCGAACCAAGTTACAAACGGTTTGGTGGGATAGTGATTTCGCGCAATGACACATTCATCAGGTCGTTTAATATATTCAAATGTTCAGTGCCTCGTAGATGATTTGATTTGCGATGACTACCTATTTAAAAAAATGGGCAACAATCTCCTGGATAATGATGGCAAACATTTGTAAAGCAAGCAATATAATATGTGCTGCTTGGCTATTGACATTAGAAATTTCGTTCTCAAAGACGTGAGGTTGCTTTTGTCGAATACTGGCAAATACTTGGCATTTCTACACTTCATGCTCGTTTACACCTGAGTATTGCAATTGTCTAGATCTAGCTTCTGTACTGACGTCTAGTTTAACCAATGACTCGCAATCATGCTATTTTCCTGGGCATACAGGCAACTGGCTACATGAAGTTCACAGATATGTTTGACATGCTTCGTCGCATGGAGCCTCCGTTGGGTTTTGGAAAGAACTGCCCTCATCGGGTTGCCTATCGCGTAAGTGCTCAAGCAAGCTGTGAAGGTCACAATCGCGGGTGTTAGCAGGATTGTTTGGTGGCGAATGTCTTTATTTGGCTACAACTGAAACAAACACAACACCCACCCGAACGTTGTTCAAATTCCGTGACGTTTGCACCTGTAGGAGCGCTTGCTTTGGCATGGAAATAAGATTTTCGCTCTACTTCTGTGGCCTTATTGAGGCGAGTAGATATTTTGTAATGAATACGCTTCCTGCTCTCAGTAACTTTCAAGCAGACATAATGCAGAACAATCGTATTTTGAGTAAATAAAGCAGTCTGTCACAAACTTATTTATACATTATTCGTGGAGGTTTTTAGTCTCATTCAGAATTACAGAGTACCTCATCTTAAAAGGGTTGCGATTCAAAGCGTTTTGGTGGAAAGGCAAAAAATCAGCTGCAATTTTCTGATATGTTGATACCGCGCTGCAGGAGGTAAAATACCGTTAACGAAGCGTGTATTGTGTTTTTTTGCTGAAGTTGTTTACCAACAAGCTCTAAGTGTTTCAAATCGGTGCAAACAGGTTTAACACAAGTGTTCAGGTAACTATAATTAATTTTAAGGCAATTATTTGCGTGTGAAGATAAACATGAAGTGAAGCTCATATTTTTATTCCTCGGTATGTTTGCCCTTCAGAGGACACTTACCTCTGCTATTCTGCTCGGAACTTCTGAAGTTCATTTTTGTGCACGATGGCCCGTTTGTAACTGAACAGTTACGGACGGAATTACTGTAAAGATGCAACGTTGCTCCATACGTGGACGGGTTTGAAAATGCTTAATTCGAAGTTAGTACTGCCTTCCTTCTACAGAGATTGATTCAAATGAACATGCCGCTCAAAGACAAAAAGGTAAATTTCACAACCACTCTCCTCGCTCTCATCCGGACATCTCTGAAAATCAAAATGCTCCCGCAAGATAAAAGCAGCGCCCAAAAGACTTGTCTGTGAGTGGAAACCATTTCAACTTTATCTTTATAAGGCAGAAATTAACAATCTTTTGTTTTAGTGCTTGCCAATGCAAGTTTGCCGCGACCGCTATGGAATCCGTTATGGGTAATTGTGGTTTGGGTCTTTACAAAAAAATTTGACTTGCTGAAAAGCTTAAAGTTTTACTGGAGTAGTGCGTACGAAACTTTTGTGAGCTAAAGTATAACCGTTTCAGGCTAAACTATTCTTATAGCTTAGTTCTCAAATTTTACGTGTTTCCACTTAGAAATAATTAACAGACAATATCGCCTATTTTTTCCAGGCATAAATTTAATTAATTTGATTCACATCTAAAGCAACCGTGGCAGAGTCATTTATTACGCGCAAAATTACTCATTTATACGGTTACTGCTTTCTGTGAGATCGCATATTTATTTCGATGACTAGATATCAATTTTGTACGACCTTAAGAATTATAACCGTATGCCATTTCTAATCAAGAACAAGCAACAAGTGACGTATGATGCGCACAGCTACAATTTCATAAAAATGAGTTTCAACCTGAGTTTGATTTTGCACGCAGAGACCAACTCCGCTTAGATCAAGAATTACGCAAAGAAATACAACTCGCGTGGCCCGGATTGTCAAATAAGAAGCTCGACCTGTTGTTGCCACCCATCGACGGTATGGCAGCTCGTATTAACAGATCTAATTGTGAAGGAAATTTAAGCTATTAGCCAGTTTGTGTGTTTTATGCGGACATCTTAGTCCGATTCAGATTAGCGAGACCTGATCCGCAGTACGTGTTTGCGGCTTGCTGACTTTGTCGAGTGTTCGATCCACTGCGAATTGGCAGATCTGAAAATGTTTTTTCGTTTGTTGAGAACGAACATGCGTTGTTTCGTCGCATTAGGGTGGTTCCTTCAGCCCCAAAGCAAAAATTGTACTGACCGCCGAAGTCAGCGGACACACTGAGTAAATGAAAGTTCTGAACAGGTCTTTGTGTACCGGTGTAGAGGAAATGAAAAATGAAAATGAAAAAAACTCTAGAACTTTCAGTTTCAGCAGCTAGATTAGGCTAGCAAGGATAGTCTACCTTAATCCTTACTGCAGTCAGTAAGCAACAAAATGTCAATTGTATACGCACCTTAGCAGCGTGCGATATATTCTGTGCTGTAGATCTTCTAACAAATACACGAATGTAGATTATGTTTAATAACGTGAAAAGCACTTTCCGAAAAGTATGGCCATAGACCAGCGGTGAGCCAACTTTTTGACGTGAGAACCCCATTGGCTTTTGAAATTTGACAGACGGCTGAATATGGAACAGATTGTGACTGAAACTAATATAAATAAAATGTAAAACTAATTGGCCTAATTAATATAATTATATAAGTTCAGCGGACCAGATTAAAGAGCATAACGGGCCGTATGTGGTTAGTCGGCCATAGATTCCCCTTCCCTGCCTTAGACTAACTTATCACGGAAAATGAAAATGACTCTAATTATAGAAATGTTCCAATGCGTCAAAAGTAATGAAAAGCGTTTTTGATCTTTTTTATTCAGCCGCAGTAATGGGCAACCCGCAGCTCCATCTATTGCTGTGTACGCCTCCGTCATCCTTCTGCTACAGCTCCCTGTGAATTGGGAAAGCTTGAACTGACGCGCATCTAATTGAATTTATTTTCAACTTAATGCGTTAGTTCACAACTGTAATTTTGAAATGTTTTTTGTAGTAGTTCATTTATTTCATAAATGCGACACATTGCAGTTTTTTTAACATAGCACGCTGGTAAAAAGCGACGTATGGTGTGCTATCTTCATTTTTAACAGTAATAGCAAAGCCATAGCAGTAACCACACATCAAGCGAATCAGTCGCAATTTGTTTGCACAAGGAAACTAGTTTCGTGTTCGACACATCTTCAGTCCTATGCGAAAGTTGACAATGAAACAAAATTAGAAAAACTACGTACTGTTGCTAAGAACAAAAGCTAAATTTAATTAATAAAGGCAAAGAACTACTCCTTAGTTCACTAGACCGATTACATTTTTTATGCTTCATTTTTAAATGTCAGAATTGCTTCGTAACTTCTTTTGTTTTCTTTTCTGTGCGAAACGGGTCCTAATGGCTCAAAAATATTTAAGGTCGACTCGCCTGCGCTGTCTTAGGGTAGTTTACACTTCGTAAGCAGAGGAGATGCTTGAGCTAGCTAAGGCTTCAATATCCTCCGTTTGAGGTTGCATGCAGGACACAAAGATTTCACGGATGTGACGTAACGGTGAGTTAAAATCCTACACCGAACTAAATAGCTGTTCGACTGACTCAAACGCCTCACTTGAGGCGTCGACTTGTCAAGACTTGTTGCAGCGTCTCTCTGACACATTCCTGAACATCCGTCATTCCTCATCCATCACAACTGTGAATGCGGCACTCAAGAGTGACCTGCGTGCACGTTGGACAGCGGTTCCCACTCATACAAAGCGGTTCCGACTCGTGTGTGTTCATATTCTAGCCACTCTTCTAAGCTCATCGCAGCCATCGACCTGCCGTGCAGCTTGCGTTCGGAAATCGGCAAAAACGCTGTGTGATCATGTCCAAAGTATGCTGGAAAACTTTGCGTGATACTCAAAAATCATGAAAGCGTGGCAAATGGTGCTCTCATCTATTTATGTTAAAAGAGAATTGTGCTGTAGCGTATGTTGTACACAGGTACGGCAGCCTGGTAAGTCTGCGAGTTTCTTATCTGCTTGCACATTTGGTAATACATGGTAGAAAACAGTTGCACGATGCTGAGACTTCGTTCTTTGAACTAATAACCACGCGTTTGTAATGTGCGAACGTCAATTGCAGTTTACCTATCCAAAGAGGAAGTGACTGTTGGAAAACTTTACGGAATTTTGTTGCTACTGGACTACTGGAGGGCGTACAAGAGCAAAATGCAAGGCATGCCATCCTACTTTGAAAAAATGAAAGTTCCTGGCGGAGGCAGACAACCAAGCCCTCCCTGTTCTCGATCGATTTCTAACGCCCCAAGTCTTGCGTCCATTGTTCCAGAGGTTTCTGCAAACGTAAGTGTCACAACGTACTTGCGCGATACTTGTTTTCAAATTGAAAACTTTTGATAAAGAGGCTCTTCGTCACATTGAGAAACTGCTGTGATAAAAATGAGTCTACTCTCAGTCTGCGACGAACAGTTTGTCAACAGCCAACTTGGCGACATGCAATTCGTCACGTGACGTGTGTGGTTTATGGTCACTTCGGCGACAAGCCAATTTAGTTGACACGGTGTGACACGCCGTGCTGTCTGCGACATTATATGTCTGGTCGAATTTTAATCTAGCTCATATCACAGTGGACGGGCGAAATCGCGTGTTTATAAGAAAACAGCTTTGTGGTGATAATTTGAAAAAATATAGATGTTTGTACTTGCTTGAGGATATGCGTAAATAGTTTTAAAAGAAAAGTGAAGAGAGATTATCGAAGAGCTGTAAAAAGTAGGCAGGTACAAAAGTGACAATTTGATTTTTTGGGTGGCATATATCAAATACTGATGAGTGATGACTGAATATTAGATTTTAAGCCGCAGAGAATGAAGTTTCGGAGATCGCAAAGGTTAAACTGTACAAAATGTTTTTATTATATCCTGTAAGTCAGGTCCAAATAAAGGCTGCAGGTTCAATTTAATGTTCCCGAATAAAAACGTTCTTCATGAATACTTTGGAAAGACGCTTTCAATCGTATATCAGCAGATCGTGCCGCGAAATAGTGCTGTGTCCCAACAGTACATTAGAAGAAGTGCTTTTGTCATTAAATGCTTCATTGTTATCAAAAGCAAATGATTTTCTGCGGCACTGATGTATCGATGAGTGATGACTTTAACGTAGAAGTCTCATAAGAATTTATGAGGTGGTTATAGATGTAGACATACATGCAATTTACAAGATACATATGAGCTATATCGTCAGTTGAACAAAACCGAGTAAAATTTACACAGGTTATTGATTAAAAAAAAACGAAAAAACTAAATTTTACTTCAAACAAAGCCAATCCCCCAAATACCGTATCGACTTTTCATAGAACACGTCATAACCGCGTCAGCAAGTTGTTCGAGCATTCGGTGATCAGATATATTAGTGGCGCACAAGAACTTCCTGGCGTGATTTATGACAAAGTTAACAATATTTCTAAAACGTACGTGTTCCGTATACGGTATATTGTTCGCGAGAAGTCACGATTGGGAATGTCAACGCATAACAAGATTCTCTGCGTCAGAGACTCCCACATTTAGTTAAGGTAAAGTTTTGAGATTAATATAAAGGTTCCGCAATGCAACTAATATTCTACACCGCATACCATTGGCGAACAAGATCAAGGCATAGACAGCAAACCGCTGACAAAATGCGTGATAAAACGTGATGCTTTATAACTGTCGGCCTGTTGACACGGTGCAATGACTGACAGCTTTGTTATGGTAAGTTTTCTGCTAGGTTCCTACGAAAATGAATTGTTAACCTGTGTCTAAGCACAGGATATTTCTTGTCTTTTTTCAAATGCTTGACTTCAAACAGGCAACAGACAGTCTCTGCGCGTCCCCGCAAACTGCCATTTACGTCTTTTATCTCGAACAGCAGTTGCTGGTTCTTTAACCTGTCCCCTACTTCTTCAGGCCGGGGTGAAAATTCCTGAGTCTTGCTGTGGACTGCCACCCTACACATCGCGGGACACCACACCATATTCCAGTCCAGTTCATGAGAAAAGTGTGCAGTTTCTGTCGCCAGGACAGAAGGTTAACGAAGTGTGAATGTTATATTGCCTATGGTTGCATTGGTTGCAGATTTTTCTCTCTGGCTTAGTTCAAACACCCCGAAACACTTTTTAAATTTGGAAGTGAGTCGTGAATCAGAAGTTGTTTGTTCAATGCTCATACCAAGTTCTAGGACAAATCATAGGTTGAAAAACCTTTATTACTTGTTACAAAGTCGACCGAAAAAACTGCAGATCATATGCTTCTCTTAGATCGTTCAACTTGTTTAAAACAACCGTAAACAAAATAATGGCGTATCCAAGTAAAAGTTAAAAGCCCTTTACTACAAAATAAGCAGTGAGTGTATGCCAGTGCAAAAATTTAGTTCATTCTTTGGTCAGAGCCCACATCAGAAAACACATCAAAACAACACTACGGGTGAAGAAGGCGAATCAGTCGCAAGTCACACGATGCAGTTTAATCCGGAGCAGCAGAGAGCAGTTGGGACTGCAATGGATGAGGGAGAATGCTCTTCACGCTTGCAGTCTTCCAGTGGCAGCATTGTGCCGTTCAGTTTCTACCAAACAACTGCTCTAGATGACGAGCAAGCAGAGCATCAAACCGGCCAGATTTCGTATCTCCCTTACATAGCCATTACACTTGACCCGGATAGTCAGGATGATCTCAACGACGCAGCTGACGATGAAGAACGTTTGCCGTGCTGTGATGAAAGTCTTTCGCCCCATCGCCGCGGACGAGCTGTCTCTATGCCTCGATTGTATGATTACAGTGCAGAGGTAGAAAATGGACGTTGTGCAGTGACCACATCCGCATGAAAGTTTCGTCAATTTCTTGTTGGTTTTCGGCTTCTGGTCTACCGATAGTCTAAGGTGTACCGGAGCAATGATGCTTGTGCATTAAAAGGTGTCCAGTTTGATATGTGGTGTAAATTGTGACGTTGGGTTGGTGATGTGCTCTTGTGAGTTGCTGCAAATTTACACAAGGGATTGGATATTTCGTTGATGTTGGTCGGACTGCTGCTTTCTGCTATGTGAATGCTCACCATGCTGTCAGCAATAAAATGTCGTGAAATCCATCCTATGTTGTTGTCAGCGTTGTGTTTACGTTGTTTGATATTCATTTGATGAGTACACCAGCTAGCACTATACTTTACGCAATCGTAATGGTAGCACAATCTACTGAAGAGTTGAAATCTGTTTGAAATCACGCTTGGCGCCTGTTGGCCATCCTAGATTGCGTTCATGAGTCTTTAGAACAGGGATCTCAAACACGCGACCCGCAGGTCGCATGTGGTCAAGGAGGGTGTTTCTTGCGGCCCGCGATGCTTTGTGAGAATTTTCAAATACTTAACATTTACGTTGTTTAGTTTATTCACCGAAATTTGAAAGTGCTTGACTAGCAAGTGAACAATCTCTTTTAAACGAACGTACAGACGGCTAGAAATGATATGCCTATAAGTCATGATACCTTTCGCTGAAAATTAAATACAAAAACTGTTTTCAGTAAGGTTCAGGTACCGCCATTGTTGCGTCAGCGTCATAATGCGGCTTCGGGTTACTTGATAAGTCCTCATCTGACCCTCGAAGCAATTTGAGTTTGAGACCCCTGCTTTAGAACAAGGGTTGGTGTACATCCGCGTAAATTCCCAAAGAGCTTGCAGCGTACTGCGTTGACACCAAGAGCTTTTTCCGGCATTTCTATTGACGGAAGCTATCAGTCTGTGAATTTGAATCCGTTTTATCTGAAGTTAGATGACTATTTTGCCTTCAGCATGTAACGCTGTAATTTGTGGCCTAAAGCTGCATTTACTTAGTCTTTTATAAAGGTAACTGGCTACTTATTGACCATAGCATAAAAGCTGCCTATCATGTAAAGTTGTTCACATCGTTCGATCATTCTGTGGAAACTCAATATATATGTTTAATAAAACAAGAGACTACTGCATCTGCAAAGTTAAACATGATTTTTTCTTTTCTCAGGAAGGATATAATTGTCTCACTGTGAATGATGGATTGAATATGAAACGTTCTTATTCTACCTTACCAATGGATCCAGGGCCACGTCCTAGTAGCCCAAGAAGTCCGGAGTTAGGCGAGAACGTGACATCATACGATGGTAGGTGCCCTCAGCAAAGCTTACAATAAATTGTATTAGTGTTTCGTGATATTTTGCGTTGAGAAAATGACTGACTATCCTCCGGGTTTCAAACAGATCACTTTTTATCGGCTGAATGAAGTTATAAGTAATATCGCGCTGTTGATGTAGCATTTTTGCTTGAATCGTGCGGCAATTTATGAACAAAAAGAAATTTTCGCTTTACAAACCCTTTTCACAATGATTTTTTGATATTAGAAGATACGCGGCGAAGTTGGTCGGACGTAGATGGAGATTTTTCGACTGATGTCGGACACTTAAGTTTTCAGCGATCTTCGATGAAACTTGCCCGATAAATCGCAGTATTACAGGTCCGATGTAGAATGTGTAGGTGGTAGCAGTAGTTGCAGATATAGGTATTCTGGCTTCTAGGGTGCATTTGGATTTGTGATTACTTCATAGATGTAGGGCAGCTCCGAACCATAGTAATAGCAGCTGCTGCCCTCTTCTCTCTTTAAATTGGAACATAGAATTGAGCTGGTTTCGAGCGTGTTTTTCAAGGTTTCAATTAGTTCGCAAACGGTCGTCCAGAATGTTGCTGAGATGACCTGTTAGAGCCACGACGACAGGCATTCTAGCGCAAAGAAAAGCTCACCAAGCAGCTTTATCGTGCAGTAGAACGACTTGCCCCCTCTTTTGAATACGCAATCGAACTGCGACTGAGCGCTAAGTGGTGGCACCTAAACGTTCTTAAACCTCTGGCCAGGTGTTTCAAACATGTTTTAAGAATTGCGAGCATTGATGGCTTGTGATGGGTTGGTTGCTGCACAGAGGTTTTACTGCGTTGTGGTGAAAATTCAGATATAGATTAAGTCAATAGTACAGTAACTTTTAGCTATCAATAAGAGACGCAAATCTCGTTGCATGATCTTCACTGTTGGTATATTATACCAGGTTGCGACACATGCATCCGTTAAATCTTGGCGAAATTTGTAACTAGTGATCTCGTTGCAACCCTTAGAACATGATAAATAAGTGAACGAATTTTTTTTTTTTATTGCTACCAGCCGTGACTTCATTTCGATTCATGCATCTTTCCTTGATAGTCGTGTCCATCTCAAAAACTATGTGGTAACTGACCTTTCACCAATAACAGCCTGTCCACCTGTCAGTTAGAAACAGTGTTAATTCGCAATCTCGAGAAATAAGTGGTCGAAAACAACGCGGGAGGTCATAGCGTGTGGACAAAAGTTATAACGGGGGCGAAAACCCTGAATCATCGTTTGATTAACTTCATTAGACTGCAATTACTCAGATCTATTTCTTGCTGATTTCAATATAACGGTAAGAGGCGGGTACTGCAGGAGTTCTTTTTTTGCTGTTGAGAGGTAGACGCGATCGGTTGATCTCATCAAAATATTCACCGAAATTTCGATACTTCGTGAAGGTCACCAAGCACATCTATCACACTGAACTATGGAACCACACCTTGCGTTGATTCCTCTGCGTAAAATTAAAAGAATCACCCCACGTTTTTGTTTTGCTCTATATGGCGTGAGGGGCAATAACGATATGCCACGGATAAGAAAGGGTGATGGGACAACAGAGTTCGAAAAATATTTGTTTAGAAATATGTTTTTTTCCATGTGTGCATTAGTTTTGCATGTTTTTGTAGTCTTAAGAACATCTTCACTGATGTGGAGTAGGTTTGCATGTTATCGTTGTATTTGTCGCTTTGCATAGTTGCTTGAACAATCCTGTTAGAGGTTTGCTGTGTTTGGTGTATGTAGGTGTCAAATGTGCTGCATGCCGTCGTGTTCGTGAAGAAACATTTTTTCTGTCTAGTTGTAATACACCCCTACTCGCGACCAGTCAGTGCCTTGCGCACTCCTGCCTCGCTTCCTTCCACTTTGTCGAGCGGCGTCTTCACCAGCGACGACAGCGACGACGAATGGGAAGTCGTTTTGCGCCCAAACAACCTCGAATCTGGAAAATCTGCGGTTTTGTTTCATAACCACAGCAGCACCCCCGCGTCGCACCAGCACCCTTCGATAAGCGAACCGTGCTCTGAATGTCAGTCTGACGTGCGCTGTGCTCTTTCACGTGCAGACAAGCGCTTGAAACCACTAACTCCTGTGTATGAAGACGAAGAGTTTAACTGCTCCGGATCGTCGCCTCGAAGTAAATCGCATCAGTCTGACAAGGTCGTACATGCTACAGCTATCATTCCTCCTAGTTTGTTCAGTGGCGCTGTTCTTTTAGACGTTGCCTCCGAGTCGCAGGACAATTCAACCCCAGCGACAACACCAGCAAATTATGATTGCGCTTTTTCACGTCTCTCACCGAGCACCAACTTTCCTACACGAAATCAAGAAAACACTGCTCTGCGCAACGCGGTTTCATCAACAGATAGCAAAAATGAGACTGTTAAGAAACCTTCCACGAGCGAAACGACTAGCTCGAGTGCTCAGGAAGAAGAGGGGGCGATTAAAAGTTTCTTTTCTTCTTTTCTTAGCCGCGTTCCAACAAGGGAATGGCATGCGGCAAAGGCTAACGATCAACCAGCTGATGTTGAAATACCACTGCAGAACATTGGTGATGTAACATTAACAAAAGATCCCTGCCGTGAGCAGTCAGTTGATACAAACGAACATTGTCGACTTATGTAATCGAAGCCAGGCCACTTCAATTTTTAGCAAATACCACTGCGCTGTCAATATATCCATTTCGATCAACAGTGGGTCTAGAATACATGTTTCCCGACCTGATATGTATAAACGACCGCGTAACATTTTCCAGAAGAAGCAAACACCTCACTGCAATATGATATTCGTGGTCAACTAAAACAGTCCAGTGATGTGGCCGATCGTTTCTCTGCGATTTTCGCACGCTGTAGTTAATTCCGGTCCCAGATTTAGTCAAACCTGACTAAAATGTACAGTAGTGAATTTCCATTCCGCAACAAAATGGAGTTTGCAAACTTCCTTGAGCCATCGATTGTCTTTTTACGTGGCATTAAGCAGAGGTGTGGTGGTAAAAAAGTGTTGGAGCCCACCAAAAAATTAGGCCTTTATGCTAGGGTCCTGCGCAAGAGATAGCTTGTCATTTATTTATGTGACGTCTTGAGCTGCAAACAAGAAAGCTGAGTAAAAATACATATCTTCAAGTTAGGTAATACTGAAAAAAGTTTGGGAACACCGTTCCCATGCGTTCCCGCCCCAATACACTCCTCCATTTAAGTGCACTTACGAACGTACTTTTCAGTAAACCTAGGATTTTGCTGATTCCTCCACAACTGAACGAGTTCGGTTGAATTTTGAAACAACACTCTCATACTTGATTAGTAGGCAGGAACCTTTTTTGCTACAAACAGCAACACATAACGTCTAAAATTCCGTATAACAATACCAACATAATTTGTTTGCAATGCGCGACTGATAAACGTGTTCAACTTGATTTAAAGATTTGCATTATTAGGTGTTGGCCTTGTGAATGTGTAGGCATGAGCCTTGTTTTTCGCAACTGCTGATGAGCTTGCCATTCACTAACCTACAGCGGTCATGCCCTCAGTCTAATCGGCAGTGGTGCCGTCGCTGTGGGCAAAAGTTTCACGTCACCCCACGGCCTAGTGGTTATATATCCGCGAAAACCCAAGCCGAGCAAAAGGATGCGAAGATGGGAGAAAGTCCACTTGCAGGCAGCCCCTTGCACGGTCACAGTCAACGTCACGCTGCTCTGTTGTGTATCCCATTCGCGACTGAATTTATAGTGAGTGCATAACAAAAAGTTACATTTTTGTACACTTGCTCTACTTTATTTTTATGAAATAATTAGGTTACATTGAGCAAAAACTTACTAGACGGTAAAATTGGGAGGGGTTTCATGTGTACCATCAGTCTTTTTGGCTGGGAGGTATGTGTCCCAGCAGTCTTGAAGTAAAAGGAGTACAAATCTAGAAAAATTGAACTCATTAACCACAAAGCGCATAAATCAATGACAATGCAAAATAAACTAATGTCACCAAAGTCTCTAAACGAAAGGCATAAAAAAGACACAAAATTTAGCTTTTGTGACCAGCTGTAAAGGAGGCTATGAAGTATGCTATACCCATTCTGTGCACAAGGTCTTTGTTTGATTTACTAGGCCCTTTTTTGCATACCCAGCCCATCTTCGACGAGTTTTGCTACAACTGGGAGTTGAGATCCAACATGCGTCATTACACATGCGCGCTTCAGCGGTCATCCACCTCTTGATTTTTGTCTCACTCCTTTGCATTGAGCATGGTGTATCACACTTTCTTCCAGTTCCACATGAAAGGGTCTTCCATGACGATGTAGTTGGTGGTATATGACCCAAGCTGCAAACATTAACATTCGATAAAGAAGTTTTTTCCTCCATTTCAGGGACTTTCTATCAAGGTCACAAGGCTGACCATTTGAGCCACACGATCTATACATGTCACGCAACAACATATTGAAAAATTTCACTAGTCTTGCGTGGGAGATACAGACAGGTAAAATTTAATGATGCTAGTGTATATAGACATAACCATATTTTTGTGATTGAAAACCAGGACGCTTCAGAACAACGAGCCTTAG
>JGI24158J21664_10006983_pt1 | contig 14949 bp, 13 predicted proteins | sample Ectturendosymbi3_FD_21664 | JGI IMG/M metagenome (IMG submission 21664) | reverse complement strand
TTTTTTTATCTTTATCAAATTTTGGTGAGGATCCGAGGTATTTTATAGGAATCATTCGCTGATGAAACATAATCTGTGTTTGAACGTTTGGTTACTTCTTGCTTTTTCGAAGCAAATGCGAGATATTATGGTAAAGCACAATCACAATATAAAAAGAGCATCAAACCTATGTTCACGCTCGGTTGTTTCATTTGCCAATTTAAATGCTAGCTTTTATGTTGCTTTCAACAACTTTACACTGTCGAAACGTCTTTTCAGGCAACTGCGTCGATGTGGACAGCAGTGGCTACGCCAATATCCAAATCGGAACAACAAGTGATCCTGTAGTTGCTCTACACGTCAACGCTCTCTGTTGAAAAGCAGCAAGCTCAACTCCGATATATTTGTCAAAAGCACTTGTGCTGTATTCATTTTTACGCGGAAGGTATCGGTGCTTTTGCTTGTGAGAGTTGGTAAATAAAACCAAAGTCAACAAAATATTTGAGGAATAGGAGAGCGAAAAAATTAAGGCAGCAGAACTTCACGACGCAGATGCGTAGGTTTGCACCAACAGTGGTGGCGAGAAAATCCTCGAAACGACCAAAACAAAATCATCGGAACAAACTCGACCCGAATTTTGCGCAATTTGAGCTAAAAGTTAGAAACGCACGAAGGGAAACCTATGAGGAATACACGTTGTGTCCCAGTCCGGAGAAATCTTGTGAGGAGAGTGCACACAGGCCCGTAGCCACGGCACGACATTCAGAGGCAGTTCCCCTCAAATCTTGTTGTTTTCAAAAAAATTGTTTTGAAATCAAACGTTTTTCCCCCTAAAAATTTATTTTTTTCCCAAACCTTAAATCTGGTTATGGGCCTGAATGCAAACAGAGACGTGTCATGGAAATCAGATTTGGGAATCAAAATTCATGGCTGGCGGCACTAAAATAAACTTTGCCCCGTTTCACAACAGTGGCGGGTGGAATGGCATTCATCAAAACAGGTCCACAGGAAACAAGCGTGCTTTGGCAAGCGAATGCACACGGGGTTCACAACAATCCAGGCTTGTGGTAGCAACTTTACGGACATAAGTTACAAATTACGGACATAGCTTAAACGACACATCCACCACCACCCTAATAATAAATCAACGAGCACTCACCCGATGCTTCTGATTTTGACAAATTTTTCACAACTAAGTTTAAATTGGTCTTAGGCACCCTTGACCCTCTTCCGGCTCCCAGATGCCTTCGAAGCTATAAGCTATTGCTCAGTTCCAGTGTTGCGTAGTCGGAGGTAAAATGTGCGACCTTTCCAAAATTTTCGAGTCCGACTCCTTAGCATAGCATGAATGAAGTTTGGTTGTCAACAATTTTGTGGCAAACAGCACGCAATGGAAATCGTGGTGCACAGCAAAAATTCTGTTTCAATAAAAGTTTCAAAAGAAATTGTACCAATTCAAACTTCGGAGTGCATGTATAAAATGATTCAATTGGACCTCCGGAGTCGGACAAAAATCCGACTCCGAATCCTAGTGATCTCAGGAATCCGACTCCACCCCAAGACTTTCGACTCCTTGTGACTCCGACCTCGCAATCCTGCTCAGGCGAGTAAGACCGCTGCAGCGCATGGTTAACTACAAGCAAACGATCAGACGCTTCAGGAAATCTTTTACTTCACAAACAAACGATTGATAAATAGGCGCCAACATCACAACATGATTTGAACAGTTGATGTACGTATTGGGGGGGAAGGCTCGACGCGTTCCTTCCAACAGAAAACACTACCAACGTTACAACAGAAGGCATAGCGCCGTTTTTTGCAACGCCTGCTTGTAATGTGTCGCTTTAAAGCAGAAACAATTGCAGCCTCGCGAAAACCATTGTTGCCGAAGACAGTTCGCAACCAAAGCGACACAAGGCTATCACGTGGGCTCCGGAAGGATTTTTTCCAAGGGGGTGGACACCAGTGGATTTTTCCAGGGGGAAAGTGTTAAAATTTTATTTTCCCACTCGAAACTAAGAAAACTTGTTGCTAGAAACTCAACTGGAAAATGTCACATTTCAAAAAGCCAAGACCCCCTATTCCGACGCCCATGTCTCATCATTTACGGTTTGTCATTTGCTTTTGGCGATCGCCGAAGAAAAACAAAGGGAAATTCAGGAACTAAGGTTGTCCTGCGCAAAACATGAATAGAGTTAGGGTGAAGATAACCGGGGGACAACAAAAAGCACGAAAACTCGCCAGCAGCTTATTTCGAGTGACTGAACACTGAGGCAGCTACTAACGCTTGAATACATTGCTTCATCGCCGGGCGAGGATCAGCGGCACGTGGCACCTTAAGTGGAATGACGGTCGACACACGTGGCTCGATTTGGCACGGGAGCATGGGATCTATATACAAAAACTGGCATCGGCCGAAATATATGCAGCATACAAGCGATGAAGCAATATTCGTAGGATTTTGGGGTAGGATGACTTGATTGTGGCCGACATGGTGAAACCGACACCAAATCCCACTCTGCAGGCTATCAAACTCTCCGAAATAGTTATAGCACGTGAACTTCGACTTAAAAGAAAAGGCATATAATGCGAAGAAATTCTGGGCAGCTGTTCAGGGCGCGTCGAACGTTGTTTTTTATCGCCAGTTTCCAACCTAGCAGTAATATTTCAACATTACTCGCCAACGGAACGCGACTGACGCGCGGTTCGCTGGTAATAAGCGGCGACCCCATTGACAGGATTTCCACACGCTCTCTCCATATGAAAAAGCGAATGGAATGACGGAAACAGGACAATACGTCACGTGCGTGAGCAGCTTCGGCGTTCGCTTCAAGGAAAAAAGGGCATTGGAAGGTGAAACATCCATTTCTAATAAGCTTAAGGAAAAGATCTGTTTTCAACTGATGTGTTTTTATCAGGTCAATATCACCCTCAAACAACCGAACGCCATCAGACGCATTTATTTGCTACAGACGTGTCGCATCGAAACCGCCCTGGATGCTGTACGCGCGGTCGAGAACTCTCTACACCCGCTCCTACTGAAAATGGCAACTTTACAAGCTCACCGTCCACTACACGCGCGCGATGTGGGAATAAGGTCTTGTGAGGCTGACGAGAATATTTCTTTTTCAAGCTCCCTGCGCAAATGATCAACTCAGGTATTGACGGTCAGTTGCTCATCAAGTTGGCACAACTTCACAACCTGCCCACAAAACAACGCTGTGTGGAGTGGCGGGCGTGAATGCTACAGCAAGGCGAGCGCGTCGCCAGCCTTTGCGTTTGGGCGAAGTGTTTAAGCCAATCGGCGCGGTCGCTAGCGGAAGAAGGGGGTTGGCAAGATAGATGGTCACGCCACGGCAACAAGCGAAGAGCTATTGATTACTGCTCGCTTGAAAAAGGAAATGCGTTAAATGGAAAAAAACGACCAACGCGAGCGAATACTGCTGCGACGACAGCGCAGGAACTGTACGCCGTTAACCATTGCTGATTCAAACTGACAGCGCGTAAAGATGTTCGCGCAACTTCTCTTGCCAAGCGAATTGGCCAAGAGTTGTGCGTCCCGTATATCAGTCTACGAATTTCCCCTTGACGCTCAGCGCTCGTATAGTAAGGAGGATGGACACTCGGGTAACTAAGGAAAAGTGCGGAAAAGACGCTTGAGCAACGTTCGAAATATGTCGCGAGAAGGACAGAAAGAAAACGCCGATGAAGAATCGCCGCAGTTTCAAAACCTTGCGCTGTGACGTCACACTGATTGCACGCAAGCGATTTACGGGATCTGAACGCAAACAAAACCCGAATTTTTAATCATTAGTTTTTTTTTCAAACGTAGCGAAACGACTCATCGAAGAGCAACTTCACAGCCAAACACGCAAAGAGCACCGCGCGCGATGCCTCGAGCCCCAACGACCTCAGTCGCACTTCTCCTTGACGTGAACCAAGCACGGGTGATTGACGAAGTTATTGCCGTTGCGTAACAAGTACAACGCCAACAGAGCGGTAGCGCCCCCCCAGAGCATGACGTAGCTCAGCTGCTCGCCGAAACCTGCGGCAGGGATCAGTGCGAAGATCACGATGATCGAAAACACGGCGTAGGTGAAGAAGAGGATCGCCGGCGTTCGGCGTTGCTGCTCGCTCGGAAAGGGTGACGCAGTCGATTCGGACACGACGTAATTACCCAAGAGCAAATCTATTGAATCCTGAAACGAATTCCAGACGTGATCGTAACGTGAAATTCCGGACGTAATCGTAACGTAACATAGTTACCAAAATATTGCTTCGCCAGCGACAAGGACTCGTCTGGCTCGCGAGTACGACTTCAACAAACGGGTGGTATCTGTGCTTACCTGTCTAAAGCCGTCAGCGAAATTGTTCTTGTAGTAACGCACGGCCGAGTTGTAGCCGTCCTTCAGAAGTCCAAATTTGGTGCGCTTGCCAGTGCGCGTGAAATCGGTTTTCAGCGCGCCAGTGCCGGCGTACTGCCGTGAACAATAGTCGGCGTTGTCCGCCCATACTTGCTTCAGAAGAAAATCGAGGTCGGGCTGGGGAAACAGAATTGAGCAGTGAGAGTGCTTGCACTTCAGGAAGCTAACGTCTGCCAGCACGGACAGTTGAAAAAGCCGTTGAAGACATAATCGCGGGCTTTCACAAAACTTCACACCAATTACTTCTGCGCCTGAGGATCTCGTTGGGTATGTGCCCCTTAGTCCCTTTTCGTGAATATTCAAATTTCGCGACTGTATGAACAACGTTATAGCATTTTTAACACGTATTCGACAATCAATGTAAAAGCAAGAACCGCAACAGATTAACAATCGTTCTATCGCTTTTATTTCAAAATGTTAAGTTTCGTCCACACTCGCTTTAGTACTCTCGGCCTGACACGAGTGGTCCGCGGCGCCCTTCTCCGTTTGTTTGCGCCGTGGCTACACTGCTGGCGAGTCAATGGCAGCACGGCGCGTGAACCGTTTTGTTGCATTCGCCTATTTTTGTTGCATTTTTGTTGCAACCGTTTTGTTGCAATCGAACCGTTTTGTTGCATTTTTGTTGCAACCGTTTTGTTGCAATCGCTATCAACCCCGAGCACGAGGCTGGACAGACCGCAAGTGCCGTTTTACAAGTCTCTGGTAAGACCCGAACGAGGGTCTTCGAACCGAACCCAGCCTACCAGAACCGAACCCAGCCTACCTTCGAACCGAACCCAGCCTAACCGAACCCAGCCTACCAAATCGAACCCAGCCTACCAGCTTTGGCGGCACTTGCCCAACCTACTGTACCAACTTATAATAATTCTCAACGTGGTCCATCTGGAATTTTTAGTGGTCTAGAGTGGGTTCCATAAATCTTTGGTTAAAATTTCCTGAAAACTGTAACCTTTACTGTACAATAAATCACGTAAAACCACCCATTTGTAACACAGTTTGGACTCTTGTTCATGAGGTGTCAGCATAGCAAAGTTGTCCATTGGATATTTTTTTGAAAAGATGCCCACGGGTCAAAAAACGTTGAGAACCACTGAGTTAAACGATATTTCAAAATGCCATTGAATGAATTCGTGTCGAGCCTGTACTACCATTAAGACGGAAGATCATTCTCGTCAAGAAGATCGGAAGATCATTCTCGTCGTTCAGTGATGTCAGGTTACAGCGCATCGAGTCCTCGCTCGACTCGACAGTATGCGTTCACGGGGCAAGTCGTATATTCTTGTACAGTGGCTGAGGATGTATATTGAGAATGCAATTTCCTCAGTCTAAGCATTTCGGAAACGACCGTGTCAGGCATCGCAATGTTTCGCTTTCGGTCAAACAGCAAAGCAACGAATCGTTGTGAATCTAATACAAGCTGACAAAGGTTACTAAGCGGCCCGAAGCGGATTTTGAAAATAGTGGGAGCTTTACCTCCATCTCAACTGAATGGCCAGGTGGAAAAACGCCGAGCTGCGTGAGTTGCTTGTCGAGCGAACGGCGGGCGATGAGCGACTGCACGACGTTGGTCCGGTCAAGGCAGTCCAGGCAGTTGGTGCGGAAGACGCCGGACTGCTTCATGAAGACTGTGCCGTCGCGGTCCTGTGGCGGCCAACCGCAACAAGCATCGGCTTAAGCGATGGTCTGGGTCCACACGCAACAAACCAACAGACAACGGCGAAATATACGGGGTCCGTTCGTATAAAATTATGTCGGACACATTTTGCACTAAAACCTGTTAAATAAGACAGACTTGCTTCAGTCTGCACAGAATAGGCGCATATTTAGCTAAATCTGCGCCGATTTAACTAAATGTGTCCGATTTAGCTTAAATATGTCTTATTTACCAGTTTTTAGTGCTAAATGTGTGCGATATAACTTTTTACGAGCGGCCCCCATAGAAATACTTCTAACAGAAGAAAACAGCTTTTAGTTCAATACTTTTCTGACATGCAATAACAACTGTTCATGCGCTTGGGTGGGTGGCCGGCCGTTAAGATCTGTTTGGTTTAAGCAATGTGGGGTGCAGGAATTGTTCGTTCCTGGCGAATTGTGTTTTTTAAATGACAGTTCCTCATATTTAGTTTAAGCGTCGAAATGCTGAAAAAGCAGGATTGTGTGGTCGATACCAAACACCTTCGACTCCAACACCGACTCCTCTTGTTTCAGGTACCACGACTGCGACTCATGTAATATCACTCCAGGTTACCTCTTGCAACTATACAGCTTTGTCTTACCGCTACAGTTTGTAATGCACTGTACAGTATTAAAAAGGCTTCAACAGTCATCAAGTACAGCGGACAGAGTAATGGACTAACATTATGAACTAACCACAAAATATTTGTATCTGATGTGTCCAAAAATAAGTATTTGCATCGGCACGATTATTTTACTGTAATAAATCCATGGTTTTATGTAGAGGTAATCAAACACGGTGATCAATCTTGTAAGGAGACGGATAGGATAATACAACTTTTTAACGCTCCTTAACATGTTCAAAACCGAAAATTGAGAAAAGGGTTGTATTTTCACTACGGAGTAACAGCATTGTGTACAAATTCCACCAGCAGCAATTGCTCTCATTCACCATGCTGTCAACCACCACGAGGTCAACTACGCTGGGCAATGCTGTCACTAACTAATGACGAAAAAATGGAAAATACAATACTTTCTATCAATCGTCGAAAGATGTTCAGTCTTGCAATCTACAGCAAACCCCACGGTTGTACTAACCAATGGCAAAAACCCCAGAAAAAAATTACGTGCAAGTGGAAGATTCAAAATGTCGAACAAAACTGCAAAGCGAAAAGATTCGACATGTATTCCGATCACAGAACGAGGAAGCAAGACGTCGCAGAAAGTTGTTGCAGCTAAATTTAACGTATCGCAAATATAGAAAGCGAAGGAAAAACTATTTTCCTAACGTGAAATTCTGGGACAGATTTAGGATAACTTTACTGGCTTCAACCAAGACTCCACTGGCCCAGAATAACTTTGACTCCGCAGCTCTGGAAGAAAACACAAACATTGTTCTCGTTCAGATTAGAAAACGTGAATGAGATCGTGCAGCTTTCCTTGAAAAGCCAGTGAAAGTAGCAAATTACAATTTCTTTACCTGCATAAAGTAACCAAACTGATCTTGATCAAGCGCAATCCTGTCCATCAAAATGCTCAGTCTGTCCCATCTGTTTAAACCGCATTCGTGATGAAAGTCAAAAGCCTCGTATATCACGTTTTGACTCTTCGCCTCATTGACCGCCTCCAGAAAGGCTTTGGCCAACGTCAATTCACTTCCTTTGTGGTTGACCAGATTTATTGCAACCTGCAAACAAGCACGTCATTTTTGCAACCTGTTACAAGTCAGCGAGTAGGATGAAAAACTTTTTTCAAGCTTGCAGTAATATGATAGCGTTTACTAAGGCAATGTGAATATATTCTTAACAGGGACAGATCTACCCTTGCCAGCGCATACAACCGCCATTACTATTTGCCAGGCTATTTAGGTGTTCAACTAAATCTGTTGTTGGCCAGGACAGCAACGGGAGCTTATTTGCAGCTAACCTGAGGTCAGTTCAAAATACGTTTTCTTAGTTGCGCGGCTACACTTGGGTTGTGCATGTTGCTTCAATGTTAGTTCAGACATTCCTCACTTCGTTTCCAACTTTGCCCTTTCTGGTGAGCGAATTGAACGTATTGTTTGATAAAAAACAAAAGCCGTGATTAAATGAAAAAACGTTTATTTGGACACCTTAAAAATGTGATGAATCTTTTATGTTTCCGTGCTATCACAACAAGCAATCGCTCTTTGAAACTTCCGCAAGGAGCACGTATACTTATGAGCACACTGGAAGTAAAATCTACCGGGTCTTTAAGAAAAATACAAATTGCAGTATCCCGGTCACACAAACAGACACGTTGGTCGTAGTCTGAGCGACGCGTAATCTACCCGGAAAAACGTAATTATCACATATGTTGCCACGTTATTCTGTATAGACCAACGTTATTCCCAATTCTGTTGTCAGTCGCTTAAAAACTTGTTATCTTTGAAATGCGCACAACGCAAACAATTGCGTTTTCTGCGTCACAAAGCCACACACGAACCTGCTTGCCGTACGTCACGATTTGTGAATCGAAATGACGGTTGAATAACTTGAGATGCTCAGTCTTGTCCTCGGCTAGTAGGGGCTTGGGCTTATACCTGAAGCAGCAAGTCGACTGAGCTCAGTGTTTATCGACAACACCGCATGCATCGCAGCAAACAATAGTCTAATTCACAGCGAATTTTAAACTTTGCTAGGACTGCTCAGAAGAAATATATCGCTATCAACAGCAATTCACAAAGCTGTCGGACAAACGTTTAAAGAACATAACAGTAACTACGCCATAAAACAAAACCCGTGCATTAAGCTGAACAACAGTATCAGTGCAATGCTCAAAACGACAACCTTATAGAACATAACACTAACAGCGTCTACAATAGAACCCGGGCATTAAACTTAACAACAGTATCATTTGCTCAAAACGACAACTTTATCTAAAAGACCTATGGATCGACTGTGAATGCGGTTCCTTAGCGTTGGTAAAACCACCACCACGCACCTCAAGTCGGGTTTCTGCGTCCACAAAAGTGGTATCGAACCTCTTGTCTGCACAATCGAGCAAATGTGTCGGGCGTAGATGACGATCTGTTCGGTTTCGACGAAATTCGCCGCCTCGCCGTTCTTGTCAATGCCGCGCACGAAGTAGCGCGTGCCCGCTCTCAGCGTGCTGCGTCGCGAGACGAGCGCGAGGTCGAAGGTGCGCCCGCGCGCGAAGCAGGACGTGATCGAGACGAAGCCGTGAACGACCGGCACGGCGAACTTCTGGAGTTCGGCGCGGTCGAGAAACTCGCGGAGTGCGTGCCTGTTCCAGAAGAACCTGAGCACACGAAGTAGAAGTTAACACTGAGGGGGGTGGGCAGTTGCGTCACTGCAGGTTTGAGTCAGGGGAGTAAAAGAGTAAAACTTAGCTGAGGGAGGCCCACTGGCCACCGCAGAGGAGCCGCTCGCCAACACTCAGAAAACAATGTGGATTTCTAAATTAGCTAAAAAACATGAAAACACCCCGAATAACGCAAAAAAAACAACAACCTGCTGAAAACCAACAGAATACTAAATACCAAATTGCAAGCTAAGTCGGGGCCCGGGTGTTTATATTTAGCTTGCCAGGGGGGACTCGACCCCTGCTCNCCTGGTCAGTTACGCCAACTGCTTGAGGGCGTTTGCAGTCTTGAATTTCACATTTGTTTTGAAATGTTCCAAGTTTATTTATTGTTGTACTATCATGTGTTGTACATCTCTTACAACTGCTAGATTCATTTTCTTTTGGATTTAATGACCCTCTAATATAATCGAACTTGGAGGTTTTTACGTAAAATTTTTACTTGGCGTCGTGCGCTCCTCTCCGTTTTTGCGCTGCGCTCAGAATTTAAGGTAGCTTAGCTGGTAACGTTTAAAAATCTATTTATGAAAATTCTTGAATTCCACGCAACGAAATAATCTTGACTTAATCGAACAAAAGGTGCTGGAATGAGGTCATGTGTTTTCAACATACATATAAACGACTGAACTACTTCACATCCAGGGTTTGAAATGAAAAGGCGCAACTGTCCGAATAACTGCCAAGGACTTACTCTTATTTTGACTAACCTTGGAACTTTTCTCAAAATTTTCTTGGGGTTGGTTTCTTAATTTTATCAAACAGGCTGGACGATGTTTTCGGTACCTTTTCAATCAAAACCCATCCTATAAAGAAAAGTGATAGCGCAATGCACAGCCTCTTCGTTTCAGGCGTAGTGATTGCCGTATGACTGCGATTGCAGTAGATTCAATGCAATGCCTTTCCCACACAAACGTGCCCGCAGCAACACCTTCATATATCGCCAAAGTTGCTGCGCGAATATATCGTCAAAGTTGGCGACTTCATATATCGCCAAAGTTGGCGACTTCATATATCGCCAAAGTTGGCGACTTCATATATCGCCAAAGTTGGCGACTTCATATATCGCCAAAGTTGCTGCGCAAATGGCGCGACCGGGCTGTCCAACGGAATGAATGCGCAAAATCAACCAAACCCGTCGCGCACCGACCAAGGACCGCGGTTGGGCTTCAGGCAGAAGGGACCCGTTCGAAAAATGCACAATCAGTCACATTGTGCCCACTGTGTATCAAGGGTATCGGGGGGGTCAGCGCAGAATGCTTCTTCTCTGAGGACACTTGAAAGCCACACACAAACGGCAATCGTGCAACACGCTAGTGATTGGAAACGGACCAACAAGTTCCCTTCCAGGAAAAGAACACCAACTGACTGAGGAAGCCAAACGGTATTTCCTGGGTGTTGCTGGCATCTCTTCGACTAAGCGTCGTGGTTCTAACACTGTTGAGCTGGGCGGACACTGTTCTACTCCCACAAAGCCGCATCTTCTTTGCATTTTCGATACGCTGAGGCACGAAAATCCGCAGACCTCAAGGTGAAAAGTCCACAATGCAATCTTGGAAGAATTTCGGGTATAAACTTGACTCCAGACCAAAATGGTGTCTTAATCGGCAATGACGAGAATATCCTTCTGAATCCAGTCACTTTCCCACCATCAGATACGCAGGAGATACACTGGGAGAGGAAAATACGATCACTGTAGCCGAAGTCTCCCTAGCAGTCAATACATCGAAGGCCTGGAAGGCTGCGATGAAATCCGACCTGAAATCCTGAAAACCTTGAATCGTGTAGTTCTTCGGCTGACTCGTGTGTATCAAGTATCCTGGGTGGTCACCGAAAGACTGGCAAGCTTGGGTGATCATCCCCATACACAAGAGACAGGAGGAAACGCAGTAACTACAGGGGCATCTCTCTCCTCAGCCTCCTTGTAAACGTACATGCTAAGAGCACAATAAAAGATGCCGCGAAATAATTGAACCGAAGTTGAAGGATACCCAGTGCGGTTTTCGTACCGGCCGTAGTACTACAGAACAAATTCCCCTATCCAGCAAACTTTTGAGAAATCTTGCGAGTATGCCAAAGACGTCCACACATGTTTGGTCGAACTCGAGAAAGCATGCGACCAGGTCTTTCGTGAAAAGCATTGGGGAGCGTTGCATAAGTGCGGCGTTGATGGCCGCCTGTTACTGGCCGTCAAGTCATTGTATTCCTGAGCAGTAATTTGCGTTCGTGTCGGCGGTGTTAAAGCTTTCACCGTGGGTGTTGAACTCCGGCAAGGGAGCGTTCAGTCACCACTGCCTTTCATGGTGTTTATGAACTAAATAGACAGTAACAGTCGAGTCGATGAGGGTGTCACTGTTGGAACCGGCAAGATCAACCGTTAGCTTTGTGCTTCTTCTACTTCGTCGTCTGAGCGAGTTGTTACACTCCACCGCTTAGCCGCAGTAGATCTCGGGAAAGGTACTGAGCAGCCATTCGATTGTCTCATCATCCAAAACCGTCAGGCCACGCAGCTCATGGGTAAGTCGATGGATCAGACATTGGAGGACGACGTGGTCGACGGTTTTTTCTTCTGCGCCACACTCACAAGCCGCAGAAGGGGCCATACCCCATTCGTGCAAGCAGGAGCGGAAAAGTCCGACACCGATGCGGAGGCGGTTAAGCCGGACCCACGCTGTCCTTGGCAGTGCCGTTCCATGAAGGTGGGTGCCGACGTCGGGGATGAAAGTACGAAGTCTCGTAGTGTTGCTTTGTGCTAACATTTAGATACTGCTAATACCCTCTGAACAGGGTCTTCAACACGCGACCAAGCGGAAATGAAAATTAACACTAAAAATACCTATAGGTGTTATGTCTCTCCGGAAACCCCGGGCAGTGTACGCTGCAAGCGAGCGGCAATAGACTGCAGCAGGTCGAGAAGTGGAAGTACCTGGGGTCGTATTCACGAATGAAGGCGGCGGAAGACGGAACAAGCAGATTGACACACAGATGGAGATAAACTACACGCAGTTTTGCGTGAGCTTTATTGCTCTGTGGCATCGAAGCGGGAGCTTTCAAACACCCCAAAGCTGTCAGTTTTTTAATCGGTATTTGTTCCGAGACTCGCTTGTGGTCATGAATCTTGGGCATTGAATAAAAGAAGTTACCTCAAGTGCAAGCGGCAGATATACGGTTTTTGCGAAAAGTTCAGGGTGTGACACTTCGCGACAAAGTGCGCAGTTGTGAAATTCATGAAGTCCTGAATGTCGAGCCACTTTTCCGAATCAAGAAATTCCAGCTACGTTGGCTCGGCTATGTGCCCATAATCTCTCACGAAAGATTAGCGAGGCAAGCCCCGCTGGCTACACACTGGGAAAGCGGCCCAGAGGTCGTCGAACGAGGTGGCGTGATTAAATCTCCGAACGTGGTTGGTCCCGTCTCAATGTGTGGAGCCAGCAGAACTATTTGTTCAGCGTGAGATATTTCGAATCTTCCTAGAGCCACTGCCCCATGATCCACCCCAGAGAAAATGCGCGAATGAAAACCAATAGCATCTTCAAATTTTTTCAACCCAAGATAACTGTACTTGACAGAAAAACACTTTATACATATTCTTACCTAGAAAATCGGTGATACTGAACGTACGGGGCTGTAAAACTTGGTGTCATGAAAAGTATGTTGCATGCATGAAGTTTTTTGTTAGAGACGTGCAGCGTTAGCAAGCCCAATCGACATGGCATGCCTGGCATGACCAATCGTATGGCGCTTTCAACACGCTGTGTTTACGCGGCTCGCCGAATATTTTGTGCGCTGTTTTCCACGATCGAAATGTTTTGCTACATTTAGTGCGGTCTTGAATCATAACTGCATCCAGGGGTTCCCACACATTTACAAAAAACATGCTCCACACTTTTTCAATGTTGAATGAAAAAAATCAATACCAACACTTCATCTTAATTTTTTCAATTTAATTTTAATCATGAAACACAATTTTACACATTGTGGGCCATTCTCTGACAGCTGTACAATCCTTGAACATCCTAATGCAGGGGTTGGCAATTAGCGACCCGCAGGCCAAATGTGGCCCGCCACGTCGTTTACCGTGGCCCGCGGAAGCATTCAGGAAAAATAATCAAACCTAATATCTCTTCCAACTTACGACCACTTGAAACGAAACTTGCTAGCATTACCCCTGACTTGCTTTTATTTCCAATGGAATGTGTGGCCCTCCACTAAACGCGACCTTCTCGAAGTGGCCCCCGACACAAATTAATTGCCCGCCCCAGTCCTAATGTGTCTTCTACGCTTTCATGAGAACAAACATGCACGTCAGTTGCTCTGGCCTTTCATACAGTTTTATTGCTTACACATTTGAACTAATCAGTGGAATAAGAGACGATTCTGCTAAGAAACTTCATGATTTTTTTCCCATAAGAATTTCCATACATTTTCAACATTCTGGGCAAATTAAATACTTTTTCAAGGTATTTGAAAACCGATTACACAATTCAATGCTTCCAGCACCGCGGGGGAACCCTGTGTATTTGACAGCATTTGACGTGTAGTGCCGCCATTCTGATACGACGTATAGTGCCGCCATCGGGCGATTCATTAGTCCCTTGCATCCATTAGGTGAGTTTGCGAAGGCAACGACTGCACTGCTTGTTTCTCTCCTCGTACTAAGCGCAGTATAAATTTGCCACTCTTTTCTACTACGGGCTTTTGACTCATGAGCGTATTGCCCAATTCAGCCATTCGAAGCAGCGATCTCATTATTTACCATTCATTGTTTGCTGTTGGGGATTAGAACACAGATGCAGTTCGCGAAGCAGCGTTGACGCTGTAACTAGAATCGCTATTAAAATCATAACCTTTCATGAATTCTACAGAATAACATCATATACTTGCGTTTATAAACGCATTGGTGTTAATACTGCACGTGAGTGTGCAGTGGCCGATCAAGAGACTCAGATTTCAATGGCTTACCGATGATCAGCTCTGGAGCTCAGTGGTTCAGAATGAAACTCTGTGTCAGCTGAAGCAAGCCGTTGCATGGTATGAGTGATGTCAAAGCTTGTGCAGTAGTAGTAGCTGTTTGCAGATAAAGCCATTTCCAACATAGACAAGTAGGTTTGATTGTCTGATGTCTGAGCAACAAACATGAACTAACAAACCACGCAACATGCAAACATAGACCAAAAGCACATTTCTAAAAGCAAAACAGATTAATGTGAACTAAAACATAGATGAGGGTGAGCACATGGCAAGAAATAAATTACATACTAATTTGATACAAATATAAGCAAAGTCTATTGTACTTTAAAGTTTTGTACTACTGTATTTATTGACTGACTGCTTTCCACATAAATAAAAGTTAAATATAAGGCAGGTTTTTTTAAGGAAAACGTTAGGCACCTGGTATGGACTTGCAGGGACCCAATTTCTCTGATTGTAGGGACCCGATTTTCAATTCTAGGGACCCGAAAATAAAAAATGGGACTTACGAAATGACCAATTTGACAAGTCAAGTGAATTAGTGGAATCAAACAAAGCA
>JGI24158J21664_10006980_pt1 | contig 14954 bp, 8 predicted proteins | sample Ectturendosymbi3_FD_21664 | JGI IMG/M metagenome (IMG submission 21664) | reverse complement strand
CCACAGGAAGGCACTGGCATTATCTGCGGTCTGGGTTTCACCAGAGACAAAGAAACTGGTCAAGTGCAGTGGGACGCAATGAGGAACGTGAAGCTGCACAAATTTTTGACAGCGTGCAGCTTCCAGGACGTGATCAACTCGTTTAACATCAACACTAACGGCTGGGTTTTGAGGTGAATCATGGAATGCATGTTAGTGTTTTTATGATTGATAATTCGTAATATCTGCATGAATTCTAACTGGATAACGTGCTGTTTGCCCCGAACCACCCGTCGTTGCTGGTGCTAACCAAGATAACCGCCGGCGAGCAAGTGCTCACTTCTTTCAACCGAAAACATGCGGAAACTTGAGAACATTTTGGACGGATTTTCCGCCGGAAGTGCAATTTTTTTGCTTGATACGCTCTTAGCATCTTACATACGACCGAACATTTCATATGAATCACATCAGCAAACGTTCGAAAAGTTAAGGTTTGACGTTCAAGTTAAGGTTTGACGTTCGAAAAGTTAAGGTTTTTGGTAGGTGTTTCACTTCAGACTTTTCTACTTTGAAAAAAAAAATTCTGAAGTAAGCGTTATGATGACTGTCTAAATGACTTGGCAATACCAGCTGTTTGAAGGAAACGTAAAGTTTTCCGCGCTATCCGGATTTTTGTGCTATAGATCCAATTTAATTCGTTTATTTGTATTGGTGGCAGTGCGGGTGCAGGTTAAACCAGTGCAAACAAACCTGTAGATTGTAAAGAATAAACAATTTGAAGAAAAATATGCTGCAGTTAGGCATTAAAAATACTTCGTGCGTTTGTTCCGAAGCTCGGGCAAACTCACAAGTGCTAAATGTTGATTAATCTTTAAGGTATACACGTTTCGATGCGTTGTTTCATTACATGCGTCATTAAGGCATTATCAAAAATAAAGGTTGACAAGCTTTATGTTGACGAAGAGCTGTCATTCTTTTTCTTATGAAGCATCGGTTATGTATCATCCGCAATGTCCACGATCAGTGTAACTTTACTGGCAGTGGACCTATTGTGCACAGCTTTCAGATTTTGTAGTAAACCATATATTTGAGGCGGTTTTAATTCGTTTTTTTTTTCATTAAAAACCGAAGTGCGCCATGTTATGATTTACATTTATTACTGGGGAAAGAAAGACTTTCAATAAAGGTAGGTACAACTGTGACAAATTTCGTTTGCATTTTTGAGTACCTTTCATTTAACTACAATAGACAGCGATTTAGATGCTGGCAAAAAGGATTGCCACAACCAAGGACGCTGGAGTGAGAGCACATCGCCCTCTCTGACATTAAGAAGAGCAAGAAACAAAGAATTGTGCTCTGTAAATATCGAATTCAAACAATTATCGTGAAATCAAGCATGTAGCTGAACGTGCAAAAGCCATGATCATCCCCAGAACGCATTTCCGCCTAAAGTATTGAATCGTCTACTCTACAGTATTTTACAGCAGGCCCATAGCCACGGGGACATTCGGAGGCAGTGCCCCCCAAATTTTATTGTGCCCAGAAAAATTTGTTTTAAACATATAATAAAAACAAAAATCTTTGCCCCTAAAAATGCATTTTGCACTCCCCAAACCTGGAAACCTGGCTACGGGCCTGTTTTACAATGACGCGCAATCGTAACAAAGTGCATTGTGACTAAAAATTAACCCACACAACTGTGGCTCTTTTAGGTACTGGTGCATGCACTTTCTTAAATGACCTCTTTACCTAGTTCCGTTGTTCTGAAGGCCCAGGACGCATCTCCGCAGAACTCTGACAGGTAGATTTAAACAAGCTATTGCCTACCAGTGATTTGATATCGCAGGAAAAGCTTTACGAAGTAAAAGGAAGCAAACAAAATTGTATTTCCTTTCGGAAATTGCTGTTTCACGCGTGAACCACCAGTAGTTACTCTCAACTTCTAGCTGATTGCGTTTCCCTCCCTAATTTCTTACCATGCAGTGTGCCTTTCGCATTCAGCCAATGTTTTGACGTTGCCAGGAGAACAAAATCAACGCAAAACTAATCCTTGCTATATGTTCATAGCTAGAGAAAAAGAGGTTATCGTTTAAGTATTCGTCATTGCAGTACAGTTCATTAATAATGCTTTTGCAAAGAATTATATACAAACGATTCCATGCATGCTGGTCGACGTTTGGTACATTTTAGAATATCGAGTCTAATACAAAGTTTGCTTTTTTCTGCAATGGAAATTAATTTTTTGAAACCTTTCAATCGATGTTTTTAATCCCCAAATAATTTTTTGAAACCTTTCAATTAATGTTATGAATCCCCAAAAGAAACTTGCAATCATTACTTATTATGACATAAAATAGAAGCAATTCAATATGAGATTTATTACTTGCTGAGCGTTACTTTGTACAGTAATTGCCGCGGTTCAGAGTTGTAGGTTGGACAGAGTTTTCCCGCTCGAGTTCGGGTTTACGTTTGTCGAAATATTTCGTACCTGCATACAAATTTTTTTCGTAGCGACGGACACCTTTGTCACGAAGTACTGTTTGAAGCAATCGAGTTGATTAGATCTTTAATAAAAAGTGATTAATTGTGAATTATTTACCTTGCTACGCCACCAGTTCCCTGCAGTGGCCCGGGTTTGGGCTTCAAAATGAGGCCCGTTTACAACTCTGCCGCGGTTTACTCGCAATCGACACGCTGCGACTTAAGGTTTGTTTCTTGTCTATTTTAAGCAACGAATATTGCCGCAATCGTTGTGAAGGTTTCCACTTACGGCGTTCGGTAAGACCTTCTTACAGTCCTGTCGCTGATATGTTTCAGCTTATGATACCTTGCGCTTGTGTAATTCGTCAGTCTCTTACAGCTTTTTTACCATCTTCATCATATATAATGCCTGTGCAGATTTCAAACACTCACACTGTGGCAACAATTGTAGATTGTGGACCTGTTAGATCAAGACACGTACCAAAGTGTATTTCGCCAATTCGAAATTAACAAAAGAGTGCAAGAATTTATAATTATTTATATGCTTACGGGGATCTCATTAAATGCTCGTATTAATACATAAACTTCTTACTTGGCAGATACGTGTTCAAGCGAATGCGCTTTGTTGGTATTCGCGCTGTATCCCAAGCTTGCGCCATGTACTTCCTGGCAATATGGCACGGCACACACATGGGGTACTTCACCTGCTTCACCTACGAGTCTCTGTCGATGGCTGTTGAGAAGCAGGTCAGTGGGTTTGCACGTTCGCTGATGATCCTCAAGTTGCATTGTTCTTCATAACTGGTTGGTTTGTTTTCAACCAGTTCTAAGAAACCTTTCAAACAAGGTGTGAACACACGATTTACTGAGAAGAGAAGAAATACGTCGCTAAAATATACATGAACATAACTTCAAATTTTAACGTTTGGTTAAAGGTGAATTTAATCACACCTTTTGTCTTCCCTGCCATACAAAGTGAAACATATATGGCGTGTTCCGTGATCACCAAACAAGTTTAACTTTTACTGATATGTGTCGAGCATAAAGCAATACCTTTCCACAAACTGCTCAATTTAAGTTTAACTGGAACTCAAGAGACCGAACACACAACGGTACAGTTCGTGAGTAGATTATTTTTAAAGGGATGTTCGTCATGACGAATAGCATTCGTCACTCAGTCATCTAACGAGCCCTTTCGTCATCTTTTTCCTGTTTTTCTTCCAGTTCTAAAATCACATTTAGCAACAATGTGATGCGTCTTTCCTCTGTTGCTAAATTAGACTCATCCAAAATACTTTGTACAATAAGTCTCGCTTGTAGCGTCTTCGAATAACATGTTGCAAATGAAATGCGAGTGTATTCGTTGTGTGTGGCATCGTATTTACTGGAGCTCCTACTCCACAGCTTGTGAAAATGGCCGACAGATCACCGCTGGTGCAAAATATGCGATCTCACCCAATTTTGCGATTCATACCGAAAGCAATTGGCTTCACGTACCTGCACATTCTTCTGGGATACGCTCTGATAGACTTTACGCTTTTGAAGTGGAATGTGTATCAGCCGGTAAGCTATTTCGTTTTTAGAAAGTGTGGTTGTTGTACGGAACCAGACCTCGAATTCACTTTAATTCCTTTCAGGATAAAATTGCAGTTCTTTGAAGAGTAAGTCAAGCTTTGTGCCATTATTCACGTCTTTTGACGTAAGCGAAATTAACGTGAAAACCTAAGTACATGGCATGCCTTCACTTTTTCTTAAAACTCATAACCTATCGGTCTGTTCGGTTGCTATTCTAATGTCACGTGGTGGCGAAAACCGATTTTCCGTCCAGAAGCTAAGTGACTTTGTTAGTTTTTTCACAAGCCGTTTGTGCTAAATCGACCAATAAACTTTATTGCTGACAGGTGTACGCGTCTGTGCATTACTACGGGCATGTCTTTTACGGAACCTTCTTCATCGTGCTGTGGATCAAGTCACTGGTGTTTGGAAAACCTGTCGATCATCGAAAGCGTGAATGAGCGCGCGCTGTGACTGAGAAACCTCACCGAAAAAGTCTTTGACTGGTTTATGGTGATGGAATTAGAAAATTTAAATTTTAAGTTGGTTCTTTTATGCAACAAAGAAATTTAAGAAAGCAATTTGTCGCGGCATGGAAACGTCATTGTTCAGTTCGTCTGTTTGTTGTCAGTGGAGCGAGATGTTCCAAAAATTTCCAACTTTAGTTTTCGTGTTTCGTAGTCTTGTTACTTTACGTGTGGATTTGTCCCAAATTCAGCTGCTATGCTGTTGAGTTTACTGCAGTGACACCAATGCTGGAAAACTGTTGTCTTGCATTGATCATTGATCACGTGCATGCGCTTGACTGTCAGATATATAGCAGCGCGCAGAAGTTGCATGAGGATACCAATGTTTGCTCTGGACGCTGTTTGGGCCTGGACTTTGATTGACCATGCCGCAAATGCCGATAAACGATAAACTACTTCTGTGTGATCAGCAAACGTTCGGTGTGTTTAACAATCGTTTAGATCTTTGCCGATGGTTATCATGCCGACGTACCGAAAATAGCCAGGCATACCTAACGTGAGCAGCCCTCCGTTCACTGTGCTTGTGCAACGGAAACGGGTAAATTGCGGACTGTGCGGAGCGGATTCGGCGGTTTTGAGCGGATACGCGGAGCCCTGGATTTGTGCAGGCTCAGTTTCTAGTAAACATGCCTATATTTGCAGGAGATATTCAGAATTCTGCGGACCCAAATTTGAAATTTTCGAATTTGGCGGAAGCTGAGCGAACGCGGAGTCACAAAAAATGATATTATGTTCTTGTCTAGCGTGCAAGCTTGCGTCCGAATAAGATGTTTGCAGGTGCTTTTTTCTTCATTCTGTCACGTGTTTCAATCGCAGCTCACGAAGAGTGTGGTGAGCGCATTGCGAATTTGTTCCTGCGCATCCTGCTTGACTGGCGGCAAACGCTGCCTCGCAGCTGCCACTGGTGTTGCTCGCGTTTCTGTACTTCTAGGCAACTGTTCGTCGTACACTATTTCATTTGCTATGTCCGCGATCCTGCAGCACAGTTGACGCGACACAGATCCGCCGATTTTTCACCGTTCTTGTTTACCGTATTTATTCGATTGTAAGCCGCACGCAATGGTGTTAAAAATTAATGCAAGCCGCACTTGATTACAGGTCACCTAAGTCTCTGAGATACTTTTGCGAATCAGCACGTTTCGCGTTTAATTGGCAACCCTGGTAATAATGCTTACATCAGTAGAACTGCCTTCTGTTCTTATTATTCCCTCCTGTGATGAATGTGCACGTGATGCTGAAGAGAATAGAACGCGAAAGAGAGCTTGGTCGAAAAATCGTAGCCAAGGAACGACTGAGTATCATCTATTCCTTTCGATAAGTAAGAAACAACAAATGTAAGCCGCACGAAATGTTGAAAAAAAAACTTTGTGAACTGCGGCTTACAATCGAATAAATAAGGTAAGCTTTCGCTATGGTAAACAGTGTAAAATATTTTGATACGTTGTGCGCAGCCTTTTTTTCTCCACTACATGGATTATTGCTCTTTTGTGCCGAAATTGCATGAGGTTTATAATCTCAATTCTCAAGTTTCTCCTGCGAATATTCATTAAAGTCGTAGTTGTGTGAGATCTGGTTATAGACAGCTGCTTTTATCGAATTATCTCGTTGCAGATAGATTGATGCCTATGTTGAAGAAATCGCAAGCTTCAAAGATACATAATGACCAGTTAGTTAGAGCCTTTCTAAAACATCCCTGTTGATACTTAATCTGTGAAACACCACTCGCGGGCGGTTCACCAGGTTGTCGAATGAGTAATTCACCGACCTTACCGCGAAGAAAAAGGCACGCGAGATCGATATGGACATTTGCAGTGGTGTGTCGTGTGCAAATTAAATTCTGTGTCGCTGCTTTCAACCGAAACCAACATCAAATGTTTTTACTGCCTTGTGTGTCTGAACCAAGCTGACATTTTAAAAGGCGAGTACCTTTTGCCTCTGGAGTGGTAATGTGATATTGAAGCAGCCTTTTTTAGAGAACCGCCTCATTTATTGAATCGAGCAAAATATTTACTGTGGTTGCAACCAGGAACGCCGAAACTACAGGAGGGCAGCAAAAAGGTTGAGAGCAATGGAAATGTATAAAAAACAAACAATTCGTACCAGTTCAGCAACAATATTGACCTCGAAAATAACAGCAGCAAAACACTCAGAATTTTCTTGTTGCGCGAATAGCTACAATAAATTTGTTTCAAACCGATCTTGATGAAACATGAAATTACCCATGATACTGCTATGAAAAAGGCACCTCCGCCCCGTTGCCCTCTTTTGAAAGGGCAAGGGGCAATGCCCCCGTCATTTTCCTGCTCTCCGGCGTCCCTGGTTGCAACGGTCCCTGTTGAATTTACAGATCGATACTGACCTGAATCATGGTTCATGATACTGCTACTTGTCCTGTTGTTTGACCCGTCTTAACAATGTTTATTTACATGGTGTTCTGATAAACGGAGAAGAAATGTGCGATGGCAAGTTCTTGCGCAATTTTTTTAATTGACACTTCACTGCAATATTCCTGTTGACCACTGGTCAGGGTCACTACCTACCGTTGCGCTTTATGGTTCCGCTCTGGTCCCGCGCTCCCCCTACAAATAAAAATGTCTTGCCTCATCCCCCTGTCATTCGTATATACATTTAAAGCAAAGCTTATTTATTTGTTTCCTTGAATCAATACAGATAAGCAGATGGTCGCAATTCTTCCCGGGAAAAGTTAGGCATAGTCAGTGGAATGCGTCTGGATGTCCTTGTGTTGCAGTCAAACTGCGTCGCCAAGAAGTTCGAAAATAAGCAGACAACACGTTCAACCACTCATGATTGCAATGGAATTTACCCACTGAGATCGGCTTAGTACAGGAGTCTTTGCTAATAATGAAAAATAATATTATGAAAAATTTGTTGATTTGGTATAATGTAACATTACCCGAAACAACCACATTGTGCAAGATATCCGGTCCAGTGTTGCCAACTCTTCTTACAACGAATATACCAAATCTAGTCTAAAATATACCAAATTTGTCTGTAACAATAACTTCAATTTTTACCGCTTTTTCCATACTTTTTCATGACTTCACTTAGATGATCAACAGTTGCTGCATCATAGAGAAACTGCAAGCTCAACTGCTACATTCCTAACTTCAGCAGTGACATTTATTAACCATTAGAAAATTCAACCTTCCAACACCTGCAACTGCATTTTCATTTCTTTTGCAGTCCATCACATGATTATTATGATGAATACTAGCTGCATTGCGGTTTGCAATTTTTCTTTTTGCACAGTTTGCACAAGGGACACACAGCCCTAAGTAGCAGAATCAAGCTTTGCAAGCCGTGCAAACTTTATCAGTCACTCTTCCCTAAATCTTCTGCCACCACGCATATGCAGCTTTCCACCCATTGGATGCATTGGCTGACCAAAAACACATACTTGGAGCTAGGCTCAGTTTTTTCAGAACTTCTCAGCTCTCCTCCAGTCTCGTTTTCCGCTTACCAAAGTGCATGCTTACTCCAATGTTGAACAAAATAACCAAAGGTTTTATATGCAGCTTAAAATCTACTTGTGGTTTCTCTTTTTGCGCTTTGCAATATAACAAATAATTTGGTTTGAAGTTTCAAATAAACTCTCCAACTAAAATATACCAAATATCAGGGTTTTTAAGGCGTTTTAGGGACCCGATTCGGGTCCCTAGAAGTTCAAATCAGGTCCCTACAGATCCTATATATATATATACCAGTTGGCAACACTGATCCAGTCCCCGGACTGTGGAGTTCTAGTTTAAATGAAACGTTTTCAGACTTCGCGGACTTATACTACATGTTCACCTTATTCGTATATAAAGGCCTTCAACGTGTTTTGTTTGTGGTGATTTTATACATCCTCAATTAGCATGTCATTGGTTTTTTCTCGGTCATGGACCGAATATGTTTGAAATCCTGCAAAAAAGTTAAATCAATTCGTTCGTGATGTCCGAAAATACAGACTTGTGAATAGTGTTACGGCGAGTTTTAATATGCTGTTACGGGACAAATGACCGAACTGTCTCAGCGATAAAAACTAGGTATGTTACGTTACCCCGACGGTCACACTAGAATGCATTGTTTGAAGACAACAGAAATATGTACTATGATTAATTTTGATCAGGAAGAGATGCGCTTAGTATTCGAGAGCTCTGTTTTGTGCTCTGGGGCTGCTCGTGGCCAAGCAAACTGGTGCGCCAAAATAAATGTAACAGTAAATTGTGACTGCTGCTGTTTCTCACAGCAACTGAAAAACAGAATTTTACCAAATTTTGCGAAAATGTAGAACTTCTTGCAGCACTGATGGAAATTTGGCCAAACCCGTTTCTCCAGAATGAAAACAAGTCCAAAAATGTGAGTTGATGTATCGAAAACCAACGCATTTAACAAACTTGTGTCGAGCTCTTCTCTTCAAAACTTCTTTTCAATCTGTTCACATTTTTTGATAAACTGGCTAACAGAACGTATGAATTTGCCTTCACTTCTGTTTGTTTAATGGCCGTTAGGTTGTAAAAAATTCAAATTCGGGTTTTATTCAGCCGACTTTCTTCAACGTTCGGTCTGCATGCAACAAATGTTGCATTTGGTACATACCTAACTGCAGCAGCTTTGTGCGGTAATCTTGAAGGTTGCAAACCTGAAATAGAATTGCCACAAGCTCGAAACCCAGTATTCCAACGTTGAGGTGGTAATGCACGTTGGTCTATTTGTTATTGACTGTCATTTTACTGTACTTTACGAACGTTAAGTCTATTGCTACACACGTTTGACACGAGTTCATTCTGTTCTAAAATGCTAAACTTGATCAAAGATGTGAGTGCAGCGCGATGCCCGCGAAACTTCAAATTTATTAGTCGCAGTTATGACAACAATCTTAACAAATGGTCATCAATAATTACGTACAGTTCGTTGTAATACGTCTTAAAATAAACAAATCAGAAATGTTGCTGGTCTTCAAAAATGAATCAATTATGACTTATGGCATGCAGTGGCCTTTCATTATGTTGCTCGCAATAACCATCACGCCAGCAAAAGCTTCCTCTGCTGTTGGTTGTATTTCGCTGCAAAATATCACGTGAACCATGTTACAATGTGGTAAATAAACCTTGTCACGAAACCGACCCTTTAATTCATTCTGTGATGTAAAAAGATAAGCGGAACGGTAGATCAAAAAGAAGATAACCTGTGTTAATGTCTGAACCAGTGGCGTACGCAGAAAATTTTCATGGGGAGGGGGGTCATTCAGTGGCATATGGTGGCTATTTGAATTTGGTATGGGCTGTTTGTGACGTCACAATTTGACGTTCTATTCATGTTTCCAAACTAACTTTTGGCGAAGTTTGTTGACACAGTATGCATATTCTTCCACACGCACTCCTTATTTTATCTATATTATTGCACTGAATATAAACTAAAATATCAGCGCTCCAAGTTAGGATATCTGAGGAAAATACACTCCGCTACGACACAGCAGTTCATAACTGCAAAAATATCAGGCTGAGCGTTAAAACAGGGGAGTAAAACGCACTCATCACTATGTCCGAGCATTTACAACTACAATTTTTGCATGAAGTCGACAAATTAACAAGCAAAAAGTATGTGGAAACAATCTCCTTTTCGCAGGTAATAAAGTTTTTGTAACATAACCCCAACTCCCTCTTGCGTACACCCTTGGCAGACAATATAAAGACATTTGCTTCGGATAAAGTGAACTATCGCAGAACACGATCTTAAACGTGCGTAGTGGATGAAAGGTCTGCAAAAAGTGAGATGTTTTCTGGACGCAGACGATTACCCAGATTCCCACCGAAACCTAATTATTACTTTTTTAGCCCATTTACAATGTTCCTTGAAATTTGCATGCAAATTTATTCCGTGGTATTTGCATTAAGTCGACATATTAACAAGCAAAAAGTATGCGAAATCAATCTCCTTGAGAAAGTAATAAAGTTTTTGTAAAATATCAAGCTCAAGTGGGGCTTTTAACCCACCCACCCCCCTTGCGTATGCCATTGGTCTGAACAGTCGAGAATCATTTCTTTTGATGGTTTATACTTTAAAAAATGACAACCCTAATCTTCATATGCTGATGCCACATTAAGAAGTGAACAACGTGCTTTCCGATTCAGAAGGGCCTGGGAACAACTCTAAACTGTGTCGATCAAGAAAAATATCTAGCACAAATTGAGATTCGATATTGCTTTATTAGCGAAAATTTAGAAACAACACTGTACCAAATTCAGCCAAAGCCATTCCTGTCCTTGTCATTACATTTTATGACGATTTGACCCAATCGTTTGCAATTAAGAAACGAAATAGAGGCACAGATTCTTTTATCGCCTGTCCAGTTATCTATGCACATTCCTCACAACCTACGAGGTTTTCAGACGGATCAAATCGGCTGAATATAAGCAAACGAATTCTCGGCTAACCAGTCAACAGCGATTGGTGTGGCCATGCAATGGATGTCTGCAGTAGCGAACGCGGCGCGCTCAAAGCAAATCTGTTCAGAAAGCTGAATAAATTTGGTGAAAAGTACATAGCGTCTCTTATTTTCGATTTAAAGCAGCAACATACCTTTCAGGTAACAGCATGCCATGTTTTCCAGTGTCTCTCAGCTCTGCAGCAAAAGTGCATTTTACTTTTTTGTGCATGTAGAAATAATCCGCAGTGCTCCCAGAAGCGATATCTGCCAACAAATGAACACGATTCTGTTGGTTTATAAGGTAGCTTGTGGTGTGGAGAACCACCACGATTTCAATGATTCTGGCTTTGCAATTTACAGCAGTAATTTTAGAATAATTTTGTGCTTGATTCATTTCAAAGCACTTACTTGTCTCTTATTTGAAATACTTCATGTAGAAACACCCGGTCATAGCAGAGGCTGGTCAACGTTTACCACCAGACTGCGTTTCTATGGCAATCACAACAGAACTCAACCTTACATAGGTAATTATAAAGATTTGATGTACTAATATACATCTAGCAAAGTTTCTGTTGATGTTTTGCAGATAGAGAGCATCAAAAATTTTTACAAATTTTATGGTTTCGGAGGGATGGTATGCACTATGCAGCATATAAAAGAGTTCACACACCAAATACTCTAAAATGTACGACGTAATGCGTTATCACTGATGCAACTGTTGACGTGAAACCGAAAGAACCTAATCATTATTTCATTTATTAAAGAGGCATGTGTAAGTTACAATTTTTGCAGCACCTAAGGTTTGACTTGCTTAATCTGTCAGTAACGCTAAGGCAAACGCTGTTGGATTTCAGGTTGAAGCAGGTGTTCTTTCTACACGGCTACACGATTCGATGTAAATTTGGCTTGCTATGCACCTTAATCGACCAGCAGGTGCTCTTTCCTCGCAGGAGCACCCCTACTGTACAATGAAGTAAGGCTACAGTTACTTTTTGCGCAATTTTCGATAGTGAGGCCTAATGGTTGCAAAGTATTCATTCCCAATGTAATTGTTTCCTTCTCGTGACAACACCATCGCATTACAACAACTGCTTACCCTTTATCGTGACAAGAAAGCAACGGCAGTTAAATATGAAATAAAAAACTCTAAGCCCAATAACTGGCCCTCAACAGCCAATGGTGTAACTGACGGGGGAAAGGGGAGCGAGTCGCCCCACCTGGCAAGCTAAATGTAAAAACTGGCCCCCTTTAGCTGACATTTTGGTATTTAGTATTCTTTTGGTCTTCAGTAGGTTGTTTTTTGCGTTTTTCGGGGTGTTTTCGTTTTTTTAGCTAGAATAGACATCCACAACATCTGGATTCACTATTATTTCTTACTTTTTTCTGAGTGCTGGCTAGTGGCCCCCTGCGATGGCCAGTGGACCTCCTTCAGTTACGTTTTGCCCCTCCTGGCTCAAACCTCTAGTTACACCACTGTCAACAGTGCAACAATATCTGCGGTAACAGCGAATAAAAGTAATACCGACTGGTAGCCGGAATCCTGGTGATAGGTGCATTATTCGCTTTTACGTCTCTGTAGAAGTCAGCTATACAGCAAGGTTTATACAAAAACGAAAGGACAAATCACTTTTTCCCGAAAAAAATCCTGCTCAACCATACGAAAAGGTTTTGACTAGGTAGGAAAAATTTTGCGCAGTCTATGCAAAGAACGATATTTTCTGTTAAGCCACAAACACCGAACCAATTTACCAGCAAGCTGGAAGTGGTGTCGTTGTCCATGTGTTAGCACCGGCCGGAATTGATGCGTAGTAGGTTTAGTAACAGCAAATGAATGTGATGAGGTAGGAACGTAAACGACACCGTCAGATATAACATTTGATTTTCAGAAACAGTTTCGTTGTTTTTTCAACGGAGATATATGAAAATTCAAGGGCGCATTGCTTCAGACCTACGTTGTTTTTGTTGTCCGTGTAAACGCATTAAAGCAGCTTACTGTACTTCATTCGCAATGCGTTCAGTCAACTCACATATAGTTCTTGCTATCGGACCGGGTGTGTAGTCCATTCCGTGCACATTTTTTATCGCAGCTACACTTTCGTTTGCTATCTTTGACTGCACAAAATTATACAGAATGAATTACAACAGATAGAAACAGCGATACAAGGTCTGCATGGGGCGTAATGAGGGGGTGCAAGGGGAGCGCAATACCCCAGGCGCTGAATCACTGCGGTTGCTGGCGCGGAATGACTGCGACGGCGCCGAAAAGGCCCAACAATGTCAGAGATACTTTCTTCAATAGAATACACTTGCTTCCGGAAGGGTTCATTTCGAACACAGGGGCGCCAACTTGCTTCTTGCCCCGGGTGCCATTTAACCTCGTTACGCCCCTGGTCTGGCTCCACACAAGAGGAAAGCAGGCAAAGCACAGTTACTTCTATAACTTAGAATGCAGAATATACTGTAATATCAACTTCAACTGAAGTTACCTAATTGCGAGCAGGAGCATGGGCGTCGGAAGGACTTTTTCCAGGGGGTGGCCAGTAGGGGATTTTCCCAAAATTTTTGCAGGGGGGATCAAAAGTGGTGAAAATTGTTTTTTCCCCTCGAAATTGAAAAAACAACCTTTTTTGCTAATAATTTCAAAATCCAGGGAGGGGCGGGGCCTTGGCACTCCCCTTCCCCCCCTTCCGACGCCCATGAGCAGGAGTAGGCCTTAAATAATTCAGGGCAAAAACACTGGCAAACAAATTATGTTTTCTATGCCTTGATGAAAGCCGCTGTCTGGTTGGTTGAAATGTCTTCGTCGTTTTTAATCACAAAAGTTAAGCAAAACTTTCTTCTTAAGTTTCTTTTGGTTATTTTATTTCATTTTTTGTCTTCTGCAACACATGCTTCCATGAAGACCCGTTATGACATCTTTTCACACCCATAGAGGTAAAATTAACATGTAGAATCAGAAAAGTTGGGATGACTAAGAGTTTTACAAAGATAAGCAGGCATTTGGGGAACAAAATTGCACATTGCTCGCTTTCCGTTTCTAAAATCCCTCAGTAAACGTTTATATAAGTTAAGCGCAAACCTGAAGAGAAAACATGTGTGGACGACAACGTTGCAGTTGTTGCATTGTCACTCACCATTCAAATTAGCTTTTAAATCACCGTTTGTGCAATTTCGCCTGTTACATTTTTACATTAGCGACGAAGAAATCCATAATGGTAATCAGTGACCACTTTCACTTGTTTTTTTGTATTTGAGACAGAATGAAAATATTCTTTGCTGTGAAAAACTGCATGTTAAGATATGGTTTTGACATGAAAAACTGGACCAGGTGATTCTAAGTCAGTCGGTGAAAGAAAAACGGGGTCCTTGTCAGTTTTTGATGGCCCCTTGATAGGGTTCAAGCATGTTTTGCTTTGTGACTGGCTTCACCGTAACAGTTTTGTATAAAGCTTAAAACGCCGCTGGTCACGATTGAGTGTCCAGCATTTGTAACACGAGCGTTTGTTATAAGGATACGCAAATGTACTTACCAACAACTCATAATCTTTCGCTAACTTCTCTGTGTAGGAATACGGAAACATCCACAGCTGACTGTACGAGTGGACGTCTATATAGCCTTGCAGGTTAGTGATGTTGTTGACGAAATCCCGCTGTGCACGGACATTTGCCTGCTCGTGTCAATAGATATGTGTCCGAAATCGTAGTGGAACAGAACTTTTAAAATAGGCAACTTTTCACTGTCAACATCGACGTCACTAAAGCACGAAGTATTGTATGATCAGCAACAGCAGCCGTTAGGGGTGAACAAAATTGAAAAACACCACAATAAAGCGTTTTATAGGATTCTTCTATTTTGTTATGTGCTGTTATGTAATTTAATTAATTTATTTGTTTGTGAGCAGACACGAAGTCTATAGTATGAACACACACACTCTGCAGAACGCAGGTTGATAAAATCAGACAATACAGAACGTAGTACA